>Ga0193726_1000124_pt1 | contig 112458 bp, 109 predicted proteins | sample H2c1metaG_FD_144928 | JGI IMG/M metagenome (GOLD analysis project Ga0193726, IMG submission 144928) | Soil microbial communities from a riparian zone of the East river system, Colorado, United States - H2c1 | ecosystem: Environmental > Terrestrial > Soil > Riparian zone | place: USA: East...
CATTGATCAGCACAACTTGATAGAGCGGCGGACGTTTGAGTTTTGGCGCCGCTTCCTCGACGACCAGTCCTGTTCCTTCCCGCACGCGTTCGATGTCGCTCATGAATCATCAGTTTATAGGGTGCGTAATGACCGTTTACAAGCCACCTACTCCAAAGCCCGCGTAAGTCACCTGTCGCCGAACAGTGTCACTTTACTTTAACAAGTAAAAACAATCGCTTGAGCGGCCAAGCAGGTACCCCGTATGATTACCGATCACGGTGACCATTCACAATACACATGCTTGACTCTCGCGCCCACGAATGGCTGTCCCGTTTGCAGGGCAACGGCCCCCGATTGGCATCGTTAGGCCTAGCGGCGCTAATCGGTGTGGAACTCGTGCGCATGGCCGTTTCAGTGGTCGGCACTCCGGTCAGATCTCCTCAGCCGGTGCTGGCGGCGCCGGCGTCGAGCGCACCGCGGGCCGGATTCGACACTCAAAGCGTGGTTTCCGCCCACCTGTTCGGCGTTCCCCCTGTGGAGAATCAGGATCCGAACTCGGCGCCGCAGTCCCAGTCGAACCTGGTGCTGGCCGGCACCATAGCCACCTCCGACCCGAAGCGCGGTGTGGCCATCATCGGCGAGAACGGCCCGGCGAAGGTGTTCTCAGTCGGCGACAATGTCGGCGGCGCCTCCCTGCACTCGGTCTACCTCGACCATGTGATTCTCGACCGCAACGGCGTGCTGGAGACCCTGCTGCTGCCGCGGCAGCTCGGCCCCGGCATGCACGCGCCGCCGGTGGTGCGGCGGACCGGCGGCGGCGATTCGCGCACCGCGGCCGCCGTGGACAACATTCGCCGCCTGGTGCAGCAGGACCCCGGTATTCTCGACCAGGTCATGCGCACGGTCCCTTCCTACGACAGCGCCGCCGGCAGGCTGCGGGGCTTTCGCGCCTATCCGGGCCGAAATCGGCAGATATTCAGCAAGCTGGGGCTGAAGCCGGGCGATTTGGTCACCGCCATCAACGGCACCCAACTCGATGACCCGCAGCGCAGCCAAGAAGTCTTCAATACCATTCAGACGTCGGACCATGTGTCCGTGACCATCGAACGCGCCGGCCAGAAGCAGGAGATCAGCCTGAATATTGCGCAGGTGGCGGCGCAGGCAACCAAGGATTTGGAGAGCGGCGAGAGCTCGCCCCCGGCCGGGGCGCCCAATGGCGCTCCGCCGCCGATTCCCGCCAATCCCGGCAACAACAACGAGAACCCAAACGAATAACACCCATGAAGGTCGAATGCGTTTCTCATCGCGAGTACCCATGATGCCGAAGTCACCCAAACTGCAACTCAAGGGCCCGGTCGCCGCGCTGGCGCTGTCCGCGATGCTCGTCATGCCGGCGACGCCCCAATCGAGGCCGCAGGACGGTCCGACCATCACCCCCAACTACAAGGATGCTGATATCAATCAGATCATCCAGGCAGTGGGCGAGGTCACCGGCAAGAATTTCATCATCGATCCGCGCGTCAACGCCAAAGTCACCATGCTGTCGGCCACGCCGATGTCGCCGGCCGCGTTCTACGAGGCCTTCCTGTCGGTGTTGCAGGTGTATGGGTACGTAGCGGTGCCGGCCGGCAAGGTGATCAAGATCATTCCGAACTCTGATCAGCGGCAGGTGCCGGCCAACGACTTGCCGAGTTCCGTCAGCGCCACATCGGATGAAATTGTGACGCAGGTCATGACTTTGAAGAACGTCAGCGCGACGCAGCTGGTCCCGATGCTGCGCCCCCTGCTGCCCCAATACGCGCAGCTGGCGCCGTATAGCGCCGGCAACATGCTCATCATTTCGGACCGCGCCAGCAACGTGCACCGCCTGATGCGCATCATTGAGCGCATCGACCAGAGCGGCGACGAACCCGTGGACGTAATTGCGCTGCACAATGCCAGCGCCGCCGACGTGGTGCGCATCGTCACGTCGCTGAATCAGGGTCAGGGCGCCGAGGGCGCAGGCGCTGCCGTCAAGGTCGTCGCCGACGAGCGCACCAACAGCATCCTGCTGACGGGCGAGAGGTCGCAGCGTCTGCGGGTCAAGACATTGATCATCGATATGGACACGCCGCTGTCGACCGGCGGGGACACCCAGGTCAGATACCTGCGTTACGCCGATGCCGAAAAGATCGCCGACAAGCTCAAAGGCCAGGCAACCGCGTCGGCCAAGGCGCAGGGCGGCCCGCCCACCGGTCCCTCCCCCGGCGGCGGAGGCGGCGGCGGCTCGAATGTCGACGCCAGCGTCACCATCTGGGCGGATGTCGCCACCAACGCGCTGATCATTACGGCGCCCCCCAAGATCATGCGGTCGCTGATGGCGGTGATCGACAAGCTCGACATTCGCCGGGCACAGGTACAGGTCGAGGCTCTCATCGTCGAGGTGGACGTCAACAAGAGCTCCAACCTCGGGGTGCAATGGCTGTTATTCGGTCAGGGGAACACCACGGTCCCTGCCGGCATCATCAATCTGCCGGGCGCGGGCACCAGCATTGTCGATTTGGCGGCCGCCGCCTTGAGCGGCGGCACCGCCACGTCGGCCACCACCGGCGTCACCACCCCCATCAGCAGTTCGACGGTCGGGACCGGCGCCACCGTGGCCGTCGGGCGCATCGTCAGCAACGGCGTGAGTTTCGCGGCACTGGTGCAGGCGCTGCGCAGCGACGGCAGCAGCAATATCATCTCCACCCCGTCGCTGATCACCATGAACAACGAGGAGGCGGAGGTCAAGGTCACGCAGGAGATCCCGTTGATCACCGGCTCCTACAGCAGCAGCACCGCCAGCGTCTCCGGCACCACCAGTCCCTTCACCACCATTCAGCGCGAGGAAGTGGGCACGATCTTGAAGGTCACGCCGCACATCAACGAGGGCAACTCTGTGCAGCTCAAGATCGAGCAAGAAGATTCCTCGCCGGGGGCCAAGCTGACGGATTCGGCGGATATTTCCACCAACAAGCGCTCCATCAAGACCACCGTGCTGATCGAGGACGGCGGCATCATCGTGCTCGGCGGCCTGATGTCGGACACGGTGCAGCAGAGCGAAGACCGCGTTCCGGGGCTGGGCGCCATTCCCTTGATCGGCAATCTGTTCAAGTCGCGCAGCGGCTCGCGCCAGAAGAAGAATCTGTTGGTGTTCATACGGCCCAAAATATTGCGCGACGCCGAGGCCACCGAGAGCACCAGCGAAGCGCAATACAATTCGATCCGCGAGCAGCAGAAATCTTTGAACAACGGCCATAGCATCACGCTGCTGCCCGGCCAAAAGATGCCCTCGGTGCCGCCGATGCCGCCGGGATCCGGTTTGCCGGCGCCCGCGCCGTCGACCGCCAACCCGCAGGGCGCGACCCCCAACTCGCCGGGGCCGGAATCGTCGGCGCCGCAGACGACGCCGCTGCCGCCGCCCACCACGACGCCGCCCACCACGGCGCCGCCGGCGCCCGCGCCCCAGCCGTCCTCGCCATGAGCGCCGAACTCAAAGATCCCGAGGACCAGAGGAAGCTGTCGTTTCCATTCGCGAAGCGCCACGGGGTCTTGGTCCGCGGCATCGCCAACGGCGTGGCGGACACGGTGTGCCGGCCGGGCGTGACCCCGCAAACCTTGGCGGAGGTGCGCCGCTTCGTGGGCGTGCCCCTGAAGCTCGAGCGCGTGTCGGTCGAGGCCTTCGACTCCATGCTGCGCATCGCCTATGAGGCCGGTTCAGGCGCCGCCATGCAGATGCTGGAGGGCTTGGACGACAATACCGATCTTGCGCACCTGGCCGAGGACATCCCTGAATCATCCGACCTGCTGGAAAGCGACGACGAAGCGCCGATCATCCGCCTGATCAATGCCTTGCTGACGCAGGCGGTCAAGGAAAACGCGTCGGATATTCACATCGAGCCCTACGAGAACCGCCTGGTCATCCGTTTTCGCGTCGACGGCGTGCTGCGCGAAGTGCTGCAAACCAAGCGCGCGGTGGCGCCCTTGGTGGTATCCCGCATCAAAGTCATGTCGAAGCTCGACATTGCCGAGCGGCGGCTGCCGCAGGACGGCAGAATCTCGCTGCGCATCGCCGGGCGGGCCGTCGACGTGCGCGTCTCCACCCTGCCCTCGGGCCATGGCGAGCGGGTGGTGCTGCGCTTGCTGGACAAGCAGGCCGGGCGCATCGAACTGACCTCGTTAGGGATGCACCCGCGCACTCAGGAGACCATGGATGAAATCATCCATAAGCCGCACGGCATCATCCTGGTGACCGGCCCCACCGGCTCCGGCAAGACGACGACGCTGTACGCCGCTCTCGAGCGCATCAATGACAACACCCGCAATGTCATGACGGTCGAGGATCCCATCGAGTACTACATCGACGGCATCGGCCAAACGCAGGTGAACACCAAGGTCGAAATGACCTTTGCACGCGGCCTGCGCGCCATCTTGAGACAGGACCCCGATGTGGTGATGGTCGGCGAAATCCGCGATCTGGAAACGGCGCAAATCGCCGTCCAGGCGAGCTTGACCGGCCACTTGGTGCTGTCCACGCTGCATACCAATACCGCGGTGGGCGCGGTGACCCGGTTGCGCGACATGGGCATCGAGCCCTTCCTGCTGTCGTCGAGCTTGATCGGCGTGCTCGCGCAACGTCTGGTGCGCGTGCTCAATCCGGAAACCCGCGAGCCGTTCGTCGCCGGCGAGTACGAACGGCGGCTGTTGAATCTCGACACCAGCGGCAGTCCGGTCCAGCTGTACCGACCGTGCAACGAGCCGGGCAGCGGCTACCGGGGACGGACCGGCATCTACGAACTCATTGCGGTCGACGATCACATGCGAACCATGATCCATGACGGCTCGTCGGAGCAGGACCTGGAACGCTATGCGCGCACGGCCGGCCCCGGCATCCGCGACGACGGCCGCAGAAAGGTGATGGCCGGCGAAACCACGCTCGAAGAAGTGCTGCGCGTCACTCGCGAGGACTAGGCTCCTACCATGGGCGCGTTCGAATACATCGCACTCGATGCGCAAGGCAAGGAACGCAAGGGGCTGATCGAGGGCGATACGCCCAAGCATGTGCGCCAGCTGTTGCGCGACAAGCACTTGCTGCCCATGGACATCCAGGAGACGGTGCAGAAGGAGCTCAAGAAGAGCCGCGCTCGGGGCTTCATGCGCCGTGGATTGTCGACCCTCGATCTGGCCATGCTGACGCGGCAACTCGCGACCTTGCTGCGCTCCGGCCTGCCGCTCGAGGAAACCTTGCAGGCGGTGGCCGAACAGACCGAAAAGCCCCGCGTTCAGCGCATCATCCTGGGCGTGCGCAGCAAGGTCGTCGAAGGCCATCCTCTGGCGGACGGCCTGCGGGACTTTCCCCAGGCGTTTCCCGAGATATATCGCGCCACCGTGTCCGCCGGCGAGCAGTCCGGCAAGCTCGATTCGGTCCTGGAGCGGCTGTCGGACTACACCGAATCGCGCCAGGTGATGGGCCAGCAAGTCAGCAACGCGCTGGTCTACCCCATCGTGCTGCTGGTCCTGTCCTTCGCCATCGTGTCATTCCTGCTGGCGTACGTGGTCCCGCAGGTCGTCGCCGTGTTCGAATCAGGCCACCAAGAGCTGCCCATCGCCACGCGCATCCTGATCGGCATGAGCGACCTGATCCGTCACTACTGGTTCTACGCCGCCATGGTGATCGCGGCCGCCGTCTGGGGCTTCATGCGCTGGCTGAAGGCGCCCGAGGCGCGGCTGAAGTTCGACCGCTTCCTGCTGCGGGTGCCGCTGGTGGGAAAGCTCATCCGGGGCCTCAACACAGCCCGTTTTTCCCGAACCTTCAGCATACTGACGGCGAGCGCCGTGCCGGTGCTCGAGGCGCTGCGCATCTCGGCCGAGGTGGTCAACAGCCTGCCCATGAAAAGGGCCGTTGAGGAAGCGGCCTTGCGGGTCCGCGAGGGGGCGCCCATCGGCAAGTCCCTGGCCGCGCGCAAACTGTTCCCGCCCATGATGATTCACCTGATCAGCAGCGGCGAAAGCAGCGGCGAGCTGGAAAAGATGCTGGAGCGGGCGGCGACGAATCAGGAGCGGGAGATGGACGGCCTGCTCTCTACCATGACCAACTTATTGGGGCCCTTCATGGTGGTATTCATGGGCGCCGTCGTCATGTTCATCGTAATTGCGCTCCTGCTGCCGATATTTCAACTCAACGACCTTGTCAAATAACAGACTGTGCGGCAAGGTCTTGCACCTGAGCCGCCTTTCCGTTTATAACCCGCGCGTGTCAGTTCACCGGCGAAGTGCCAAGCCTCACTAGCATGAGCGAAAAGCCCGAATCGGACGAATTCGAGGAAGAGGACGCAGAGGATGCGGCCCCCGGCGGCGATGAGGTCGACGTCGATCACATCATGCGCGACGTCGAGTCGCAGCGCCGGCGCGCACCCAAGGGGGCGGAGCCGGCATGGCGCCGCCTGGAACGCGTGATGGAAGAGCGGCGCACCGCCGAATTGCTCAGCGATTTCGACGACTACGAGATCGCGGACGCCAACGACGGCGCGGGGCCGGACTCCGCCGAGCAGCTGGAAGCCGGCGAAGCGCCTGCACATGCCGACAAGGCCGCGCGCAAGAAAAAGAAATCCCGCTGACCTATTAGGTCCACTGCCCTTTCAGCCCGCGGACCCTTCGGCTTTATATTTCGTTGCGCTTGGCGAATTGGCCGATGTGATCGGCGGCTCGGAAAGCGAGCGCCTGAATGGTCATGGTGGGCTGGCCCCGCCCCGACGTGACGAAATTTGAACCGTCGCACAGAAACAGGTTTCGCACATCGTGAGTCCGGTGGTACTTGTCGACCACTGAGGCGGACGGATCATTCCCCATCCGGCAGGTGCCCAACAGATGGACGCCGAAGGTATTTTCGCCCACCACGTCGCGCCAAACTCTTTGAGCGCCGGCCGCGTGCATGATCTCGACTTGCCGGTCCTGAAGAAACCGCGAGGTGGCCACATCATCAGGATGATCCTTGTACGTGACCCGCATGGCAGGAATACCCCAGGCGTCCTTCAGCGTGGGATCGATGCTGACGCTGTTGGTTTCCACCGGCAGCGACGTTGCATGACCGTCCGACACCATGGAGCGCGGAAACGCCTCGATCCGCGCCTTGAGGTCGGCGCCCCAGAACGGCAACTCGCCGCCGTTCGCCATGGCCCAAATCGCCGGCTGGGGATCGATTCGCCCGTCGATTCCGCCGCCGCCGTAGAATCCGCGCTTCGGGTCGGAGAGGTAGAAATCATGGAGGATGCGCGTCACTTGCACGCTCTTGTACTCGTTGAGCTCGTGCTCGAACACCGCATGCACCGACGAGCCTTGGTTGAACATGAGGTACTTGCCGACCATCCCGCTGGAATTCGCCAGCCCCTGCGGAAAGCGGCTGCTCTTGGAATTGAGCAGCAAACGCGCCGTCTCCGCGCCGTTCGCCGACAACACCACCGCCCGGGCCTTCTGGAAATGCTCGCGCTTATCGAGGTCGAAATAGTGCACGCCGCTGGCGCGGCCGCTCGAATCGGTATCAACGTGGTAAACGTAGCTCTGCGCCCGCACTTCGCAGCGCCCGGTTGCCTCGGCTTCCGGAATCATGGTGTACAGCGCGGAAGACTTCGCCCGTGCCTCGCAGCCGAAGCCCATGCAGAAGCCGCAATGCACGCACGACGGACGGCCGCGAAACGGCTGCGACGCGATGGCCATGGGCGCAGGAAAGGGGTGCAGCCCCAGTTTTCGCGCGCCGCGCTCGAGCAGCACGCCCGATGACTTCACCGGCAGCGGCGGCATGGGATAGGGCTTGCTGCGCGGTGGATCGAAGGGACTGGCATGGGCGAGGCCCGACACGCCGACCTCCCACTCGACCTTGGTGTAGTACGGTTCCAGTTCCTGATAGGTAATCGGCCAATCGGCAAATCCCGTGCCGGGGATGGCGCCCAAAACGCTGCGCTCGTTGAAGTCGATTTCGTGAAACCGCCAATAATTGGCCGTGAAGTGGTTGCTGCTGCCGCCGACCAGACGCGCATACAAGGCGGGGGGAAAGCCCCCGGAAGTCTTCGCGACCTCATTGGAGGTCTTGCGGAAGCTCTGCGGGCTGGTCTTGGGGTCGACTGTTATCCCATTGAGGAACCAGTATTTCAGCTCGTCGTGTTCGAAGTCCGCGGGAGTGAAGCGCGGCCCTTGTTCGAATACCAACACCGTGAAGCCTGCCTGGGACAGCTCGCGTGCCACGACCCCGCCCGCGGCCCCCGAGCCGACCACGACGAAATCCACCGTTTCATTGGATTTGAAGCGGCGGCCGGTCATGCCTGCTTCTCCGTCGAATACGGCACGAAGCCGCTGTATTCGCGATCGTAGTAGCCGAACGGCGGCGTGAAGGCATGCTGATCGGCGAATCCCATCATCTTCCAGCCGGAACCTTGGAAATTGCCGCCGTACTTCGGCGAGGTGAACATCCCCAGCAAAGTCAGGGTGCGCACGCTTGCGAAGAACGGCGTGGTTTCGACCGTCTTCAAGTAGGCGATCTGCGCATCCGCGGCGGCGCCTGTAAATGTTCCGCCGGCCGGAGCCGCCGCGGCGAACCCCGATTGAAAGTCCTTCAGCCCGGCGCGAAAATCCGCTGACCAGTCGGCGAAGAATGTGGCCAGCGCGCGATCGATGAATTGCACCGCGTGGGCTTCTCGCGCGCCCGGCGTCGCTCCGCTCGGCATGATTTGCGAGGCGATCGCCTCGACGTCGGCTGCATCCCACGGGCGCCGGCGCTGCGGACATTTCGTCGACATGGTGCGCGGCGGCGGCGATCGACGGCCAGTGCGCCGCAATCCACGCGCCCGTCAACCATCCGCTGCTCGAGAGCAGAAATGAACGCCGTGAGTTGCCGTCCGGCGCGCCGTCGATGGAATTCATGAACACCCCTGGTTTTTTATCGACCCGATCGTGCGCTTTGCGCAAACGGCACGTCAAGGGTCATTTTCCCCATGAATTGTGCCAGACTGCTTCGTGTCTCCGAGCGAACAATACTCTGAGCGTCTGCGGCAACGAGAATCCCGACTCGCGCAGCTGGAGCGGCTGCATGCTCACCTGGGCAGCGCGCGGCTCGCCGTCGGCGGCCTGTTCTTGGCGGCCGCGTGGCTGTGCTTCGGCGCGCGGCTGATATCACCGCAATGGCTGCTGCTGCCGGTCGCGGGCTTCACTGCCGCGGTGCTGTATCACTCGCGGGTGCAGGTGCTGCGGGCCCGCGCGCAGCGCGCGGCGGCGTTCTACCGCGCCGCACTGGGGCGGATCCAGGATCAATGGCGCGGCGCCCGCCCCGACGGCGAACGCTTCGATGCACACCACCATATTTACGGCGCGGACCTCGATCTGTTCGGTCCGGACAGTCTGTACGAACTGTTGTGCGCCGCACGCACGCAAATGGGCGAAGACACCCTGGCGCGTTGGCTGCTGACTCCCGCGGAACTCGGCACCATCCACGAGCGGCAAGCCTGCATCGGCGACCTGCGTGATCGCGTGGATCTGCACGAGGATCTTGCCGTCGACGGCGACTCGCCGCGGTTTGCGTTGCGCCCCGAGATGCTCATTGGCTGGGCCCAGGCGCCGAACAATTTGAATCACGCGTGGCTTCGCTGGACGGCGCCGCTGCTCGCGGCGCTGGCCGTGGCGGCGGCGGTCATTTGGGCAGTCTGGGGTCTGCTGTATCCGCTGCTGGTGGTGCTGGTGGCTGAAGTGTTACTCAGCTACTGGCTGAGGAAACCGGTCCACGAGGCCATTGCTGCAGTCGAGACCGCGTACGAGGACTTGAAGGGCCTGTCCCGCCTGCTGCGCCGGATCGAAGCCGAACACTTTGAGGCGCCGCCGCTGCGGGCCCTGGTGCTCAAGTTGTCGTCGCACACACTGTCGGCGTCGGCGACGTTCGCCAAACTGGCCACCATCGTCAATTTTGTCGAGTCGCGCCGCAATCCGATGTTGGCTCCCTTTCTGCTGCTGTTCATGTATCCGCTGCAAACGGCGCTGGCCGCCGAGCGCTGGCGCAGCGCGCACGGCGCGGCGATCCCCGCCTGGCTCGAGGTCCTCGGCGAGACCGAGAGTCTGCTGTCGCTGGCGCAGTACGCGCACGAACACCCCGGTGATCCGTTTCCGGAGTTCATCGAGGGCGCCGCGGCGTTCCGCGCTCACGGTCTGGGTCATCCGTTGCTCCCGGCGGCGCTGCGCGTCTGCAACGACGTGGATATCGGCGGGCGCACCCGCGTGCTGTTGGTCAGCGGGTCGAACATGTCGGGGAAAAGCACGCTATTGCGCACGGTCGGCATCAACACCGTGCTCGCGATGGCGGGCGCGCCGGTGCGCGCGCAGCGCTTGCAGCTCACGCCGCTGCAAATCGGCGCCAGTATCCGCATCAATGATTCGCTGCACGAGGGCAGCTCACGCTTCTACGCCGAGATCACGCGGCTGCGCCGGCTGTTCGAGCCCTCGCCGCTGCCGCTGCTGTTTCTTCTGGACGAATTGCTGCAGGGAACCAACTCGGCCGACCGGCGGATCGGCGCCCAAGGCCTCATCCGCGCATTGCTGGAACGAGGCGCCATCGGCCTGGTCAGCACGCACGATCTGGCGCTGACCGACATTCCCGGCCTCGCTCCGGGAGCGCTGGAGAACGTGCACTTCGAAGATGAACTGCTGGAGGGAAAGCTCAAGTTCGACTTCAAGCTGCGTGCCGGCATCGTCACCAAGAGCAACGGCATCGAACTCATGCGTTCGATCGGACTGGATGTTTGAACGAAACGGAGCTCCGCAGCCAGGGAATCCGGTCAATGAAAGTTCCGCGACGCGACCACCAGATCGCCGAGCATTGCCGACAGATTGGTCAGCCGCGCCGCGATCACATGCTGCACATCGCCTTCGCGCTGCACCTTGCCCTGCACCTCGAGCAGCCGCGACTCGAGCAGCGCCGCGCGCTGCGTCTCGGCAACGCGGTTCCACACGATCAAGTTCACATAGCCGGTTTCATCTTCCATGGTGACGAAGGTGACGCCGCTGGCGCTGCCGGGCCGCTGGCGCGTGATGACCAGGCCCGCCGTCCTCACCCACTGGCCGTTTGGCTGCTCCCACAGTTCCTGGGTCTGCAGCACGCCGCGCTGCCGCAGCTTTTCGCGCAGCAGGCATAGAGGATGACGGCGCAGCGTCAGGCCGGTGCTGCCGTAGTCGGCAACGATGTCCTGGCCCTCGCGCGGCGCGCGCAGCAGCGGGATGCCCTCCTCCTGCACCGTGGCGGCAGGCAGCAGCGGCAGCACACGCTCCACGCCGCTGACCTGCCACACCGCGCGATGCCGATGTCCCGTGAGATTGCTCAACGCATCGGCGGCGGCGAGCGCCTCCAGATCCCGTCTCCCGAGGTCGGCCCGTTCGGCCAGATCAGCGATGGTGTCGAAAGCGCGCGCGGTGCGCGCCGCGAGCAATCGCGCGGCTCCCTCGCTCGACAGATGCTTCACCAGGCGCAGCCCCAGGCGCAACGCCGGGCGGCCGCCGGCTTGCCGCTCGAGCGTGCAATCCCAATCGCTCGCGGTCACATCGATGGCGCGCACTTCCACGCCATGAACGCGCGCATCGCGCACCAATTGCGCCGGCGCATAAAAACCCATCGGCTGACTGTTGATGAGCGCCGCGCAAAACGCCGCCGGCTCGTAATGCTTGAGCCAGGCGGAGGTGTAGACGAGCAGCGCGAAGCTGGCGGCGTGCGATTCGGGAAAGCCATATTCGCCGAATCCCAGGATCTGATTGAATATCTGCTGCGCGAAACTGTCCGGATACCCCCGCTCCCGCATGCCGTCGATCAATTGGCGTTGGAAGGGCTCCAGGCCGCCCTTGCGCTTCCAGGCCGCCATGGCGCGGCGCAGGCGGTCCGCCTCGCCCGCTGAAAAGCCCGCCGCGACGATCGCCAGCTGCATCACCTGCTCCTGAAAAATCGGCACTCCCAGGGTGCGCTTGAGCACCGCTTCCACCTCTTTGCTGGGGTACGTCACCGCCTCCTCGCCGCTGCGGCGGCGCAAGTACGGGTGCACCATCTCGCCTTGAATGGGGCCGGGACGCACGATGGCCACTTCGATGACCAGATCGTAGTAATTTTGCGGCCGCAGGCGCGGCAGCATGGACATCTGCGCCCGGGATTCGATCTGGAACACGCCGGTGGTGTCGGCGCGGCAGATCATGTCGTAGACGGCCGCATCCTCGGGAGGCACCGTCGCGAGGCCAAGTTCGCCCGCGACCGCGGCTGAGCCGCCGAATTCGTTGATCAGCTGAAACGCCCGCCGCAGCGCGCTCAGCATCCCCAGGCCGAGCACATCCACTTTGAGCAGCCCCAGCGCATCGAGATCGTCCTTGTCCCATTCGATCACCGTGCGATCGGGCATCGCCGCATTCTCGATGGGCACGAGTTCATCCAAACGACCACGCGCGATGACGAAGCCGCCCACATGCTGCGAAAGATGGCGGGGGAAGCCGAGGATTTCCGCCGCGAGCGCGATCAGACGCGCAATCAGCGGATCGTCCGGATCGAAGCCGGAGGCTCTGATGCGCTCGGGGTCGATGCGTTGCCCATCCCACCACTGTATGCCGCGCGCGAGCTTGTCGACCTGCGCGAGGTCGAGCCCCAGCGCCTTGCCGACGTCGCGCAGCGCGCTGCGCGGACGGTAGCAGATGACGGTGGCCGCCAAGGCCGCGCGCGCGCGGCCGTACTTGCCGTAGATATACTGAATCACCTCTTCGCGCCGTTCGTGTTCGAAATCCACGTCGATATCCGGCGGTTCATTGCGCTCCTTGGAAATGAAGCGTTCGAACAACATGGCCATGCGCGAGGGATCCACCTCGGTAACCCCTAAGCAGTAGCACACGGTGGAATTGGCCGCCGAGCCGCGGCCCTGGCAGAGTATTCCCTGCGAGCGCGCGAATTGAACGACGTCGTGCACGGTCAGGAAAAACGGCTCGAATTTGAGCTCCTCGATCAAACGCAATTCGTGTTCGATGTTGGCGCGCACCGCGGCAGGCACGCCCACCGGCCAGCGCCGCGCGCAGCCCCGCAACGTCAGCTCGCGCAAATGACCGGTCGGCGTCGCGCCGGCGGGCACGATTTCCTCGGGGTACTCGTAGCGCAGTTCATCGAGATTGAACGTGCAGCGCTCGGCGATCTTAAGCGTTTGCGCCAGCAACGCCGCGGGATAGAGTTCACGCAAGCGCTGCAAGGGCCGCAAGCAGCGCTCGCCGTTAGGAAATACGGCATAGCCCGCGCCGTGCAGCGGCTTCCCCAAGCGAATCGCCGTCAATACATCCTGGAGGGCGCGGCGGCGGCGGCGATGCATGTGCACATCGCCCGCGGCCACTCTGGGCAATTCCAGCGTAGTGCCCAGCATGTCGAGCAGCTCCAAACGCCGTGTGTCGAAGCCGCCGGTCAAGAGTTCCACGCCTATCCATAGACGCCCCGCGAAGCGCTCGCGCAGCCACCGGCCGTCTTCTTCTTCCTGCTGACGCTGCGGCGACGCCTTCTGCGCACGCGGCAGCCAGATGATGAGGCATCCCTCGAGGGCATCCTCGAGATCGGCGCGCGCCAACGTGTAGCTGCCTTTGGCCGCGGCACGGCGCGCCCGGGTGATCAGGCGGCTCATGGCGCCGTAGCTCGCGCGATCGGTGGCCAGCGCCACCAGCTTGAGATCATCGAGACAGCGCAGCTCCGTGCCGATGATCAGCGGCAGGCCATGCTGCTTGGCGGCGACGTGAGCGCGCACCACGCCCGCCAATGAACATTCATCGGTGAGGGCCAATCCGCGGTAATCGAGATGTTTAGCTTGCGCGATCAATTCCTCGGGGCTGGAGGCGCCGCGCAAAAAAGAGAAATTGCTCAAGGCATGGAGCTCGGCGTACATGAATCGGTCTCAAGCGCGCGCGCCGCTCAAGCGAACATCCCATGCAAGTACCAGCGCTTGGATTGACGCTCCTGGAAAACCCAGAGCTTTGCGCCCGCCGCCTGGCGCGCGCCGGAATGTTGGCGTGCGACATAGTAATCGCGCGCCACGCCCCGGCCGTCCCACCAACCGCTCTCGATCCGTTCCGGGCCCTGTTCCAGAATCAAATCGTCGGGCAGCGGCAGCGGCGCGTCCAGCAGCCACACGGGGCGCGGCATGCCGTCGCCGGAACCTTGATCATTCCTCTGTTCGCTCACGCGCCGCACGGCGGCCAGCGACAGCTCGTGCACCCGCCGCCAAGCCGCTTCGGGCCGATGTTCCGCGATGGAAGCAACTCCATACACCGCCTCCTCGCCCAGGCGCGCGCGCAGACGCTCCACCAATTGCGGCGCCGTATCGCGGCCGCCGGTGCCCGTCAATCCGGCGAAGACGTCGAGCGAGACGGCCGAGAGCGGCTGCAAGGAACCGGAGATCAATTCCATGCTGCGCACCGGCGCCCTGAGCTCGAGCCTGCCCAATTTTTGAATCAACACATCCAGCAAGCGGCAACGTTCGCCCGTGATGCTCGCCAATCCCAAATGCAGCTGGGTTGCAGGCCCGGTACGGTGACGCAGCTTCAGCCGCAACGCCTGTACGCCGGCCTGGCGCTCGCGCAGGAACTGCGCGCAGCGCGCGATCAGCGGTTCGAGCGCCTTTTCCAGATAAGCGGCATTCTCGATTTCCGTCTCGGCATCCCAGCGCGCCCGAAAGCGCTCGCGCGGCACGAACGCCCGGCGCGGCGCGAATTGCCTTCCTAAGGCGATGTCGAGTTCCTGCGCCGCGGCAACGCCCAAGCGTCGCGCAAGACCCGCCCGCGGCAGGCGCAGCAATTCACCCAGGCGCGTCACGCCCATGGCGCGCAGCGTCTGCAGCCGTTCAACATCCCAGGCCGTGCACGCGATGGGCAGCTGCGCCAGCTGTCCGGGCAGTGTTCCGAGATCTTCGATCTGCGCCGGGTGGCCGGCTCGCGCCAGCCACAGAGCCGCCAAGACCGAGGGCGCCGTGGCGCTGTTCGCCGGCAGGGCAAGCCGGCGCCAACAGGCATCGATACCGGCGTGCAAACGCTCGAGGGAGCCGAACAGTTTCAGGCTGCCCTTGATTTCCAGCAGCAAGGCATTGGGCGGCTCGCTGCTGACGAAGGAGGTGAATGTTTGAGCATGCAGGCAGAGACGCTGAAGTACGACGGCGGAATGGGCCGCGTCGGACAACTCCGGAAACACCACGGCATACCAAAGCTGGCGCGTGCGCGTCCGGCCGGCAATCTGCGGCATGCCGCCCGTCTGCACCGGCCGCGGCGGTGCGGGACGTTGCTCTGCAGGGCATTGCGCTGCGGGTGGCTCGAGGCGCGCCGCAGGCTCGGGAGCGGCAAATAAATCCGCCGTCCGCGATTTCGCGCGCAATTTCATGCGCCGCCTAGATCGACAGGCCCGGGCCGACCGCCTTGCACCTTGAGTAAATCGATATGCGCTGCACGTTCGCCCTGCGTCATCAACACCCGCAGATTGGCGGGCGAAGATTCGAAACGATGCCGGCCGGGGCGAAACAGGACACCGAGCGCGCCGCCCGCCTCGGCCGCGAGCTTCAGACGCCGCAGCCAGCGATCATCGGTGCCCTTCAGCCAGAGCAACACCGCGGCGCAGACTCCCGAACCCAACGCCTGTTCGGCAGCCCACAGGGCTTCCATCGCGCTGGCAGGGCGTACCACCAGCAAGCGCCCCAGTTCGATTCCCTGCTGCGCCAAGGCAGGGGCATACGGTTCATGAGGCGGTGCAATCCAGACGAGCCAGGAGGCATCGTCGGCGCTGCCTTGACCCATCCTGCGCTGACATTCCACCAAAGCCGGTAAAAAAAGCTGTACCTCGCCCAAGCCGGTGTCATCCAGCAACACTTCGATGAGCGACGCCGTCGGCCACCCGCCTCCCGGCAAACGCGCATCCAGCGCGCTACAACCGGTGGACCAAACCGGACGAGCGGGGGCAGCCGAGGCGTCTTTTAACTTCCAGACGCGTGCATCGGCCAAAATATCCGCGAGCGATGCTGCCTCACGCGGCATCCACGTCTTTACCGCGGCGAAGCACTCCGACGACCACCCCTTCGATAATCATGGGTTGTTCTTTGAGATCGACACGGATGGGTTCGAAATCGGTATTTTCGGGCAGCAGCCACACGATCGTGCCTTCTTGCCGATAGCGCTTGACGGTGACTTCGTTTTCCAAGCGCGCAACCACGATTTGGCGATTGCGCACTTCGGGCGTGCGATGCACGGCCACCAGATCACCGTCCAAGATGCCGGCATTCTTCATGCTCATGCCCTGCACTTTCAGCAGGTAATGGGGCGTGGGTTGAAACAGTTGCGGGTCGATCTGATAACGCGTTTCAATATGCTCTTCAGCCAGGATCGGCCGGCCGGCGGCAACGCGTCCGATGAGCGGCAGCCCCAATTGCTCGCGCAGAATGTCCTTGAGTTGAATGCCGCGGGAAGCGCCGGGGATGAGATCGATGACACCCTTGCGCTGCAAGGCGCGCAGGTGTTCCTCGGCGGCATTCGGCGACTTGAAGCCCAGCGTCCGCGCAATTTCCGCGCGCGTGGGCGGCATCCCGCTTTCCATGATGGCGTCTTGAATGAGCCTCAAGATCTGGGTCTGACGGGGAGTAAGGTCCGACATGCATCACCTGTATATGTAGCCAGTGACTGTTATTATATACAGTCTCGGGGCACTGGCAAGTCCATTCCTGCCACGGTAATTTGCCCCACCCCTATTTGACGGAATGCTTCATGACCCAAGAAAAACAAGACCGCCGAGACCGCTTGCTCGGCATGGATCAGCCCATCACGCGCCGCGACTTCTTGAACGGCATTGCCATCGGCGCCACCGCCGCCGCCTCCACACCCCTGTTTGCCGCGGCAGCCGCCCCGGACGCCGCCCATCTCCCCGCGGCGGCCCAGGACACCCTTGGCTACTATCCGCCTGCGCTCACCGGCATGCGCGGCAGCCATCCCGGCTCCTTCGAGGACGCCCATGCTCTGCGCGACGGCCACACCTGGCCCACCGCCACGGATAGCGGCGAAGAATACGACCTCATCGTCGTCGGGGGCGGCATCAGCGGTCTCGCCGCCGCGCATTTTTATCGCGCTCAAAGCACGCCGAAGAGCCGCATTCTCATTCTCGACAATCACGATGATTTCGGCGGTCACGCCAAGCGCAATGAATTCAAGCTGGGCGGCCGCCTCAATCTATTGAACGGCGGCACCTTGGAAATCGACAGTCCGCGGCCCTACGGTCCGATCGCCGCCGGCCTTCTCACCACGCTCGGCATCGACGTGGCCAAACTCATCAAGACGACTCAAAACCCAGAGTTCTACGAGCACTTGGGACTGCAAAGCGGTGTGTTCTTCGATCAAGAGACCTTCGGCGCCGACAAGCTGCTGGTTGGCCTCGACCGGATGCCGTACCAACAATTTCTGGCCGACTCGCCGCTGTCCGCGTCCGCGCGCGACACCATCGTGCGAATCGAGGAAGGCACGGTCGATTATCTGCCGGGCCTGTCATCCGTGGAAAAGAAGAACCGTTTGTCGCGCATGAGTTATGAAGCCTTTCTGCGCGACCTGGTGCATGCGGAACCTGCCGTGCTCAATTACTACCACGGGCGCACCATGGGTGAATGGGGCGTCGGCACCGACGCGGTATCCGCCGGCGATTGCTGGGCCTTCGGATTCCCCGGATTTCAAGGCATGAATCTCGCCAAGGGGTCGATCCGGCGCATGGGATTCACCGCGGCGGGATACCAGGACACCGGCGGATCGCTGCGCCTGCATTTTCCCGACGGCAACGCGACGATCGCGCGGCTCCTGGTCAGAAAGCTCATCTCGAGCGCCGTGCCCGGCCACAGCGCCGAGGATGTGGTCACCGCGCGGGTGAACTATGCGCAACTCGACCGCAGCGAAGCGCCGGTCCGGCTCAGATTGAACAGCATCGTCATCCGCGCGCGGCATCTCGGCGATCCCCAATCCGCTGGTCCGGTCGAAGTCACCTACCTGCGCGGCGGACAGGCGTTCACGGCGCGCGCCCGCGGCGTGGTGCTCGCGTGCTACAACATGATGATTCCGTACCTATGTCCGGAGCTGCCGGCGGCTCAGAAAGAGGCGCTGCACAAGCTGGTCAAGACCCCGCTGGTCTATACCAGCGTGGCGCTGCGCAACCGCCGCGCCTTCGACGCGCTGAAGCTCTCGCGGGTGTATGCCCCCGGCGGCTATCACACTTATTTTCATTTGAACCCGCACGTCAATATCGGCGGGTACCGCAGTCCGGAGTCGGCGGACGAGCCCGTTCTGGTGCACATGGTGCGCACGCCCTGCCAGGCGGGGTTGCCCGAACATGATCAAAATCGGGCGGGGCGTGCCGAACTATTGAGCCCCTCGTTCGAGACCTTCGAGCGCAACATCCGCGATCAGCTGGCCCGCACCCTCAAGGCGGGAGGGTTTGATCCGGCTCGCGACATCACCGCGATCACCGTCAATCGATGGCCGCACGGCTATGCGCCCGAATATAACCCGCTATTCGATCCCGACGTCCCCGAGGCCGAGCGTCCGCACGTCGTCGGCCGCGTGCCCTTTGGTCGCATTGCAATCGCCAACTCCGATTCGGGTGGCGGCGCATATACGGATTCGGCAATCAATCAGGGTCATCGCGCCGTCATGGAGCTGTTACGCGGCTAGTGAGTAAAAGCCGCTTCTGCTGTAATATTTACACGCGAAACCCGTATTCTTAACGATGATTTAATTTCTACGAAAGGAACTTGCGAAAAATCGTCGCATAGAACCGACAATTAACGCATTTCAGTTGCAATCGACGCGCGAATTTGGCTTTATGTAGGACTGTGCTGCGACGCAGACGGGCCCGATACGGTGACTGGGCGGACTGCGGCGGCACTTCGGACTTTCCGATACGAACGAATTAACTCTAGGGGAATATTTTTATGACATTGACCACCACACTTAAGGCTTCTCTCGCCGTGGCCTGCGTAGTCGCCTTCGCAGGCTGCACCGATCTGAAGCCCATCCAAGCCCAGATCGATGATCTGAAGTCACAGGTCGGCAAACTGCAGAGCGACACGGCCAAGGCCTCGAGCGATGCAGCAGCCGCCAACGCAGCAGCCGCCAGCGCGCAATCTGCCGCGTCCGGCGCGCAGAGCACTGCAAACCAAGCGCTGTCGACCGCGCAGTCGAATTCGACCGCCATTGAAGCGATCAACGAGAAGATCGATCGCATGTTCAAGAAGTCAGTGTCGAAGTAGTCGAGATTTCGCTTGATATTGAACGCCGCGGTTCGCCGCGGCGTTTTTTTTGGGCGTCTGGTTTTTGGGCTTTTAGCCGCGAATGACGGCCGCTGGGGCCGCCCGTACGGTCGATCGAGACGCCTATCGGGACGTCGGCCGGCTAGTAGCGGATAAGCGCCGAACCCCAGGTAAAGCCGCCGCCGAACGCCTCCAGAAGCAGGAGCTGGTCGCGCTTGATGCGGCCGTCGCGAATGCCCGTATCGAGCGCCAGCGGCACCGATGCGGCCGACGTGTTGCCCTGGGTGTTGATGGTGACAATGACCTTTTCCATCGGCAGATCCAGCCGTTTGGCGATCGCCTCAATGATGCGGATGTTCGCCTGATGGGGAATCAGCCAATCGAGCTGGTCCTTGCTGATGCCGTTGGCATTGAGGGTCTCGGTAACCAATTGCCCGAGGGTGTTCACCGCGACTTTGTACACCTCGTTGCCCTTCATCTGCACGCCGGCCTTGCCTTCGCGCACCAAGTGGAAACCCTTGGACACGCCGTCCGGGTACAGCAGCAAATCCTTGTACTTGCCGTCGGAGTGCAGGCGCGTGCTGATGATGCCGGGCTCGCTCGACGGCGTCAGAACCACGGCGCCCGCGCCATCCGCGAACAACACGCAGGTGCCGCGGTCGTTCCAGTCGACAATTCGGGTCAGCGTTTCCGCCCCCACCACCAGCGCGCACTTCGATTCGCCCTGCCTGACGAATTTGTCCGCCACGCTCAGTGCGTAGACGAAACCGGTGCAGGCCGCTTCCAGGCTGAATGCCGGGCAACCGTGAATACCCAGCCGGTCCTGCAGCAAGGTGCCGACATTCGGAAACACCAGATCCGGCGTCGTCGTGCCGACGCAGATCAGATCGACATCCTCCGCGGCGACCCCCGCATCCTGCAGCGCGCGCCGCGCCGCGTGTTCCGCGAGGTCGGTCGTGGTCTCGCCTTCCGCCGCCACGTGCCGCTGTTCGATGCCGGTTCGCGTGCGAATCCACTCGTCGCTGGTGTCGACGAGTTTTTCCAGATCCGCATTGGTCAGTATCTTGCTCGGCAGATAGCTGCCGGTACCGGCGATTCTCGAGTACATTGAAATCCCTCAAGCCCCGCGTGAAGCGCTCAGCCGTTGCGCGATCTGCGCCGGCACGCCATTGCGCGCTTCCAGCACCGCGACCTCGATGGCGCGCTGAAATCCGAACAAATCGGCGCCGCCATGACTCTTGATGACGATCCCATTGAGCCCGATCATGCTGGCGCCATTGTAGCGGCGGGGGTCGATCCGGGTACGCAATGCCTTGAGCGCCGGCCGCGCAGCGAGGTAGCCGAGCTTGCGCAGCGTAGTGCGGCTGAATTCCTCGCGCAGCGCATCGGCGATCAGGCGCGCCGCGCCTTCCATCGCCTTCAGAGCCACATTGCCGGTGAACCCGTCGGTGACCACCACGTCGACTTTGTCCGAGAAAATATCGTCGCCCTCGACGAAGCCCACGTAGTTGATGTCGCGGGCCGCCAATAAATTGTGCGCCGCCTGCACGGTTTCGTTGCCCTTGATCTCTTCGGCGCCGATATTGAGCAGGCCGACCCGCGGCCTTTCGTGCGCGCCCTCCAGATCGGCCGCGAGCACCGAGCCCATCACCGCGAACTGCGCTAGTTGCTCCGGTGTGCACGACGCATTGGCGCCCAGATCCAGCATATAGGTATGGCCGCCGCGCGACGGGATGAGCGACACGATCGCCGGGCGCTCCACACCGGGCAGCATCTTCAGCACGAAGTGCGCCGTCGCCATCAAGGCGCCGGTATTGCCCGCGCTCACGCAGGCATGCGCCTCGTTCGACTTCACCAGATCGATGGCGCGGCGCATCGATGAATTCTTCTTGCGCCGCAGAGCCTCACGCGGATGATCGGTCATCTCGACGACATCGGATGCAAACAGGCAGGAGACATTGGCGGGCAGCGCATTGCCCGACTCGCGTTCCAGGTCGGCTTCACGCCCGATCAGGGTGAAGCGAACATCGCCGAATTCACGGGCCGCCGCCGCAGCCGCCGGCACGGATACCGAGGGCCCGCGGTCGCCGCTCATGGCATCGATGGCAATATTGATCAGCGCAGACACAGTGCGTCAAAGAAGTCCGAGCGGTGCGCGAATCACCGCAGGTACCGCAGAGCTTATTCTTCGGCCGCTGCCGCGTCCGCCTTGGTCTGCAGTACCTTGCGGCCGCGGTAAAATCCCTCACGGGAAATGCGATGACGCGAATGAGTCTCTCCGCTCTTGGCGTCGATCGACACCGCGGGTAGCGGAAGCGCGGAGTGAGAGCGATGCATGCCGCGCTTGGATGGGGTTTTTCTGCTTTTTTGAACTGCCATGAGTGCTGTGTCCTATCAAGTTTTCTTCAATAAATCCTGCAACCCGGTAAACGGCCGCGTTCGATCGCCCGGCGCGGCGGCGCGCTCGCCGCCTGCATCGAAGGCCGGCGCTCGACCGCAGCTTTGCGGCGCACCGCATGCCGCCACCAGCGGCAAAGCCAACAACAATTCTTCCTCGGCCAGGTCGCGCAAGCTCACCAGGCCCTCGTCCGTCGCATAGACTTCGCGCTGCGAATCCTGCGCCGTGTTCGGCGTCGTGCCGTCCGAAAATTCAATCTCGCTGCTGCCGGCTGCGGCAAAGGCAAAGCCTTGCAGACAACGCTGGCAAATCAGCTGGGCATTCGCCTCAACCGCGACGGTGGCCCCGGCGCGGCCCGAATCGACATTCGCAAACGCGAAATTCGCCCGAACCGAGCCCCGCGTGTCCGCCAATAAATCCTGCAAGCGGGGCATCTCGCCCAGCGGGTAGAGGCGTTCCAGCACCACCCCATCATCGGCCAGGTGCGCGCAATCGACTCGGTCAGGCAAGCCCGGTGCCATGGGCCGCGTATAATAGGGCGCGTTCCCACCCCTGTCAAAAATGAATCGGGTGCAAGTCGTTGTTTTTGAAGTCTCCGCATTCACTTATTTTGGCCTCGACCTCGAAATATCGGCGGGAGCTGCTGGCCAGGCTGCGCCTGCCCTTTTCCTGTAGCGCACCCGGAGTCGACGAAACCGTCCGCGCGGGCGAACGGCCGCCGGCCGTTGCGGCACGTCTGGCCAGAGCCAAGGCCGCTGCCGTGGCGCTGCAACATCCCGACGCCTGGGTCATCGGTTCCGATCAAGTCGCGGTGCGCGGCGGCTCCGCGGGGGAATTGATCCTCGGCAAGCCCGGCACAGAGGCGCGTTGCATCGAACAGCTGCGCGCCTGCTCCGGTTCCACGGTGTCGTTCATGACGGCGGTGGCGGTGGTCCGGCATAACGGCCACGCGGCGCACGAATTCACCGATACCACGCAGGTGGTATTCCGCCGGCTCGATGAGGACACCATCGCGCGCTATGTGGCTCTGGAGATGCCGCTCGATTGCGCCGGTGGCTTCAAGAGTGAAGGCCTCGGCATCACGCTGTGTGACTCGATCGACAGCGTTGATCCGAGCGCACTCATCGGATTGCCGCTGATTCGTTTGAGCGCGATTTTGCGCAGCGTCGGCTTCGAATTGCCCTAGGCATCGCCCTTCGGACCGGAACGGTATCCCTATCGCGTAAAAAGCCGGTGACGTTATGACGTCGGACGTCACAACGTTTGGCGTCAAAACGTCCTCGACCTTTCTGGAGATATGTCCCCGGGGCCCCCGTCCCCTTGCGCGCCGCGGCGGCGCCCCGGCCCTAAGTTTCAGCGGCGCACCGCCCTGCTCGATCCCGGCCGTTTCGAGCCCCCCGGCCGCGCCTCTCCGCGCTTGATCCCCGCACGCTTGGCCGAGCGTTTCACCGGCTGAATCGCGTCGATGACGGCGGCGAGCTCCGCCGGCAGCGGCGCGCTGACATGAAACGGAACCCCGGAGCCCGGCCATTCGAAGGCCACCGATTGCGCGTGCAGGAACGTGCGCTTGAGTCCGTGCTGTTTCAGTTCAGCATTGCGGTCATGATCGCCATATTTGTCGTCGCCCAACAGCGGGTGGCCGGCGAAGGACGCATGCACGCGAATCTGATGGGTGCGCCCCGTGGGAATGTCCACTTCCATCAAGGTGGCGAGGGAGCCGAAGAACTGCACCGGTTTGAACACGCTGACTGAGTCCTTGCCGGCGGCTGCCACCCGTACGTGGCGCTCGCCGTGCTGCCGATTGTCGGTCGCCAGCGGCGCGTCGATGCGCTTGGTTCCGAGTTGCCAGCTGCCCGCCACCAGGCCGAGGTAGGTCTTGTGTATGCCGCCGTTGCGAATCAAGGCATGCAATGCCGTCAGCGTGGCGCGATCGCGGGCCACGAGCAGGCAACCGCTGGTATCGCGGTCGAGACGATGCACCAGTTCCAGGGTCTCGCGGGGCCGCGACGCGCGCATTGCCTCGATGATCCCGAAACTCATGCCGCTGCCGCCGTGCACCGCGACTCCGGCCGGCTTGTCGATCACCAGCAGGTGCTTGTCCTGATAGATCACGGCCCGCTCGATCAATTCAACCAGGCTGCCCGACGGGCGCCCGGGTTCATCGCCAGCGTCGATCCGCACCGGCGGCAGGCGCACTTCGTCGCCTTCCTGAATGCGGTATTCGGCATCGACGCGCTTGCGGTTGACGCGCACCTCGCCCTTGCGCAGCAGCCGGTATACGCGGCTGCGGGGCACGGTCTTGAAGTGCCGCATGAGAAAATTGTCGATTCGCTGGCCGGCCTCATCGGTGGTCACGGTTCGCAAAGTCACGGGACTTTTGGGACCGTGTATACGCGCAGATTCGGTGCCGGGACTGTTCATAACTGACTTGCCTTCGTTGAGTGGTCTTCTAACGTATTGATTACATTGACCCTGAAGGGCTGTCGTGATAATGTCTTAAAACCGTGTCAGGCGCTGAACCATTTGAAGGGCGACGCCCATTTCTAGGTAATGCATGTAGACACCGGTTTCCGGTGGCCCCCCATCCGATGGGGAGCCGCATATTAGTTGGTTCTGGATTTCCAGACCATCGCTCGGCCGATGAGACAGACGCAAGAGAGCGCAACATGAGCCTCGGCGTCTGACAAGCGGTTTACCGAGAACAAGGCCCCGGCTTGCCGTATACGTTTTGGCAGAATTGGGTTGAACTGACTCTGATCGCGTGGTTCGCGTTCGGCGTATCCCTATTCGTTATGTTTCCATTCGTCGCGGTCCCGGCTTCTATTCTCAAGCTCACCTCCTCGGCCCCTACCACTTTAGTTGGGGCACATGAAAAGAATGCTCGTCAACGCAGTTCAAGAAGAAGAACTGCGAGTCGCACTTGTCGATGGTCAGAAACTTTACGACTTATCGATTGAGATCCCGTCTCGGGAACAGAAAAAATCCAATATTTATAAAGCCCGGGTTACCCGCGTAGAGCCGAGTCTCGAAGCGGCATTCGTCGAATACGGCGCGCAGCGCCACGGCTTCTTGCCGCTCAAAGAAGTCTCCAAAGAATACTTCCGTTCGCAGCCTGCTGCCGGCGGACGGCTGAACATCAAGGACCTGCTGGCTGAAGGCCAGGAGCTGATCGTCCAGGTGGAGAAGGAAGAGCGCGGCAACAAAGGCGCGGCGCTCACGACCTTCATCAGTCTGGCCGGCCGCTTCCTGGTGTTGATGCCGAACAACCCGCGGGCGGGCGGGGTATCGCGGCGCATCGAAGGCGAAGATCGCGACCAGATGCGCGAAGCTATGAACGGCTTGCAGATCCCCGACGGCATGGGGGCCATCGTGCGCACCGCAGGGGTCGGCCGATCCACCGAGGAATTGCAGTGGGACTTGAACAACCTCAAGACCGCGTGGGATGCGATTGTGGTGGCGAACGACGGCCGTCCGGCGCCGTTCCTGATCTTCCAGGAAAGCGACGCGGTAACGCGCGGACTTCGCGACTACTTCTCCGACGACGTCGGCGAATGCCTCATCGATCAGCCTGAAGCCTTCCAGAAGGCGCAGGAATACATGCAGCGCTTCATGCCGCCCGACGCGCAGCGAAAACTCAAGCTCTATCAAGACCCGGTGCCGCTGTTTACGCGCTATCAGATCGAGAGCCAGATCGAATCCGCCTATTCGCACAAGGTCACTCTGCCGTCGGGCGGAAGCCTGGTGATCGACCATACGGAGGCGCTGGTGTCGATCGATATCAACTCGGCGCGCAGCACCCGCGGCGGCGATATCGAAGCCACCGCCCGCAACACCAACCTGGAAGCGGCGGAGGAAATCGCGCGGCAATTGCGTCTGCGGGATATTGGCGGCCTCATCGTCATCGATTTCATCGACATGGAATCGCAGACCAACCAGCGGGCGGTCGAAGACATGCTGCGCGATGCGGTCAAGATGGACCGCGCCCGCATTCAATTGGGGCGATTGTCGCGCTTCGGCTTGCTGGAGCTATCGCGCCAGCGCCTGCGGCCGGCATTGAGCGAAACGACCCATATCAACTGCCCGCGCTGCGGCGGCATGGGCACGATCAGAGGGGTCGAGTCGATGTCGCTCGCCTTGTTGCGATTGATCGGCGAAGAGGCGCGCAAGGAACGAACCGGGCGCGTCATCGCGCAAGTGCCCGTGGATGTCGCCACCTATCTCATGAACGAGAAACGCGATTGGCTGAACCAAATCGAAGCGCGCGACAAAGTCTCGCTGGTGATCGTGCCGAATCCGCATTTGCAGACGCCGGCGTACACGCTGCGGCGGATCCGCGACGACGAGAAGGAATTGCCGGAAAATTCCACCGTCAGTTATCAGCTTGCCGATCAACCCAGCATCGACGACAGTAATATCGGCAATCGCGACAAGAAGCCGCAGGGCGACGTCCCCTTGGTCCCCAGCATTTTGCCGGCTTCGGCGGCGCCCATCGTCCCGATGCCGGTGCCCGCGCCTGAGCCCGCGCCCGCGCCCGTATCGGTTGTGCAAGCCGGCGTGTTCGTGCGCTTCTGGCGTTGGTTGTTCGGCGGCGGCGCCGGCACCACCGCCGCGGAAGCTCCGTCTTCTTCGACGCACACTCAGCGCAGCCGGCCTGCGCATCGCGACGCCCGTCACGATCGCTACCGCAGCAGCAGCAGCGGCGACCGGGATCGAAATCGCGACCGTGGGGACCGCGATCGCGGCGACCGTGACCGCAACCGCGATGTGCGGCGCGACGGACCGAGGGATCCGCGTCGCGACGGACGTCCGCGCGGAGAAAATCGCAGTGATTCCGCGCCGCGGCGGCCCGAGGGCACCGCGCCGGATCGCGCCGCAGGCCCGCAACGGCCAGAGGCGCCGCAGCAGACTCAACGCCCGGAGCAAGGGCCGCGCAACGAGCCTTCGACGCGCGGCAATGAACCGCGTCCCGCCGAGGCCGGCGGCGGCGAGCGTCCGAGTGGCGAGCGCAATGATCGCGGTGATCGTGGTGAGCGCGGCGGGCGAAGCCGGCGGCGGCGTGGCCGCGGTCGACGCGATGGCGGTGAGAACGCCGGCAACGGAACCAACGGTACCGCGGGCCAAAATGCCAATCCAGGAATGAGTCAAGGGCCGGATGGCGAAGGCGGTACCTCCGCATCCTTCGAACCGGCACGCGAGAATGCCCCTTTGCCGCGCGACTCGGCGCCTCCGCCGCGTGAATCGGCACCACCCCGTGAATCGGCACCACCCCGTGAATCGGCACCACCGTCTCACGAGTCCGCACCGCCCGCGCCGGGCGGCGGTGATAAGTATGTGGTGTGGTCATCGGCCCCGAGCGACGTGCCGCGTACTGGTCCTGACGACCGTTAAGCATCAGGGACTACGGCGATCTGCGCGCGCTGCGCTGTTTGAGCGCGCGCAGACGCCAGTCCAGGGCGAGGCAGGTGAACAGCAGCGCGCTGGCGAGACCCCGCATGGCGCCCACAGCGATGTGATAGATGAGCAGCGCCCGTGAACGAGCGGCGGGCTCGCCTACATGCGCCCATAGCCACCATGCAACACTCAACATGAGGGTGGCAGCCACGTAGATCAGCACCCAGGTGAGGCGCTCGGCCGGCGCCAGGGGCCGCATCGCGACGGGACTTTCGCTGCCGCGGCGCAGCCCATAGAGCACAAAGCCCGCGACCACCACCAGTCCGATCAAGGAGCTGCCGTCTTGCAGCAGCCAGAAAACGCCCACGTGGTGAGAACCGATATCGATGGGCTCCTCCAGCCAGGGAATCAGGCGTACCCCGCGCGCGTTTTCATGAGTGAAGGCATCCAAGGCAATATGCGTCGCGGCCCCCGCCAGCACGCCGCAAGCAGCCAAGACCCACTGGCGGACGCGGGTGAACGCCGCAGGCGAGGCATATGGATGCCAGCGCGCGTAGGCGCCCTCGGGCAGCACCTCCAATACCGGCGTTTTGATCAGATATTCGAAGATCCAGTAGCTGGCCAGGCCGACGGGCAGGCAAAAAGTGAATAGCGCCAAGGCGCTGTGGGTCTCGAAGCGGTGAAAGCGCCAGGGAAAGAACAGCCCAAAGTCGGGAACCATGGCGCCGATGACGGCCGCGGACAACAGCCGCCACCGCGCCAGCAGGCGGGAAAAAGGCAGCACGACGGCGGCGTGGGAAATGGTAAATGGCATCAACGGGCCCTGCTTGTCATCTCATCGTCATATTACAGATCTATAAATCGAGGGCTACGTCCCATCCATTTACCCAGGGGTCCTAAGCATGTCCAATATCGATGCGATCAATCAAGCGCCCCTAGGGATGCAGCACGCACCCTCGGCGTCGACACTGATCAGGCAGAAGCCCAATCCCTGGTTCAATGTCATCGCGGCCGTCGTGGTCGTTACCGGCATCATCTACACCGGCATACATCTCGCAGACGATTTGTCCGTCGTGCGCGACACCCGAGCGTATCCCTACATATTGCTCGGCATCGCGCTGCTGATCGCCCTGGGCTTCGAGTTCGTCAACGGCTTCCATGACACGGCGAACGCGGTGGCCACCGTAATCTACACGAATTCCATGTCGCCGAATCTCGCCGTCGTCTGGTCCGGCTTCTTCAATTTCGCGGGCGTGCTGGTCTCGACCGGAGCGGTGGCGTTCGGCATCGTGTCGCTGCTGCCGGTGGAACTGATCCTGCAGGTGGGCAGCGGCGCCGGTTTTGCCATGGTGTTCGCGCTGTTGATCGCCGCCATCCTCTGGAATTTGGGCACCTGGTATTTTGGTCTGCCGTCATCGAGTTCGCACACCTTGATCGGCTCCGTCATCGGCGTCGGTCTCATGAACCAGTTGATGGCGGCGAATGCTTCCGGCACCAGCGGCGTCGATTGGAGTCAGGCCACCAAGATCGGCTACACCCTGCTGATTTCACCGCTGATCGGCTTCAGCGTGGCTTTTCTGCTGCTGACCATTCTCAAGGCAACCATCAAAATCCCGGCGCTGTACAAGGAACCGGAGGGCGACAAGCCGCCGCCCCTGTGGATTCGCGGTCTGCTGATCTTGACCTGCAGCGGCGTGAGCTTCTTTCACGGCGGCAACGACGGCCAGAAAGGCATGGGCCTCATCATGCTGATCCTCATCGGCACAGTCCCCACGGCCTACGCCCTTAATCGCACCATGCATGAACAGGATGTCAGCCAGTTCGTTGCGATCTCGGCACAGGCGCAGACGGCGCTGTCGCACTACAGCTCCGGCGGGCCGCCCGCCGATGCGCATGCGGCAGCCATGGACATCGTGCGTGCGCGGCAGGTGACTGCACCGGGCGTCGCGGCGCTGTCCGCGCTTGCGCAGAGGATCTCAACCCAGGTGGATCAATATCATTCCATGGACAAGGTACCTCCGGGTTCCATGGTCAACATCCGCAACGACATGTACCTGGTCAGCGAGGGACTGCGGTTCGTGGGCAAGGCAAAGGCCTTGAACGTCTCCGACGCTGATAAGACAACCCTGGATGCGTACAAGAAGCAGCTCGATCACTCGACCAAGTTCATCCCGACCTGGGTCAAGGTCGCCGTCGCCATCGCGCTGGGGCTGGGCACCATGATCGGCTGGAAACGCATTGTCGTGACGGTCGGAGAACGAATCGGCAAAACCCATTTGACCTATGCGCAAGGCGCTTCGGCCGAGATCGTCGCCATGGCCACGATCGGCGCCGCCGAGCTGTACGGGCTGCCGGTGAGCACCACGCATGTGTTGTCCTCGGGTGTGGCGGGAACCATGGTGGCGAACCATTCCGGCCTGCAGTGGTCGACCGTGCGCAACTTGCTGATGGCCTGGGTGCTGACGCTGCCGGTGTCGATCGCGCTCGCCGGCTCGCTGTACTGGCTGCTACGCCATTTCATGTAGGGCGGCGATCAACCCACGGGACGCGGCGGCGGCGAGATCCAGCACTCGCTCGAAGCCGCCGGCGTCCCCGTAATAGGGATCCGGCACGTCGCGCAGACCAAGCTGCGGCGCGTATTCCAAGAAAAGCCGCAGCTGCGCGCGCGAGGGCGCCGGACGCATGCGCTGAAGCTCCTTCAAATTGTCACCATCCATCGCGAGAATCAGGTCGAAGTGCGCAAAATCGGCGGGCGTCACCTGCCGCGCGCGCAGACCGCTGAGATCGATGCCGCGGCGTGCGGCTGCACGTTGAGTGCGCGGATCCGGCGGATCGCCGATGTGGTAACCGGCGGTGCCCGCGGAGTCGACGTCAACGCGCAGTTCCGGGGCTTCCTGCGCGAGAAGATGGCGGAACACTCCCTCGGCCGTCGGACTGCGGCAAATATTACCCAAACAGACGAACAATACCCTCACGCCGATGCCAGCGCGGCGCGCACGCGCTGCAAATCCTCCGGCGTATCGACTCCTGCGGGCGGCGCCTCGGCCAAGGCCACCAAGTGAATGCGCATGCCGTGCTCGAGGGCGCGCAGCTGCTCGAGCTTTTCGGTCTCCTCGAGCACCGTCGGCGGCCATGAGGCCAACTCCAGCAAGCTGCGCACGCGGTAGGCGTAGATGCCGATGTGCCGCCACGCGCCGGCAAAGCGCGCGGGCCTGCCCTCGGAGGCGGCATCGCGCGGCCAGGGCACCGGTGCGCGGCTGAAGTACAGTGCCTGTCCGTCGAGTGCGCGCAGCGCCTTCACGCAACTGGGGTCGAGAAACTCCGGCAATGACAGAATCGGCGCAACGGCCGTCGCGACATCGACCTGCGGCCGGGCGCGCAAGGCCCCGGCGACTTGATCGACCACTGCGGGGGGCATCATGGGTTCATCGCCCTGCAGATTCACGACGACATCATCCGCCGCATAGCCCTTCGCCCGCACCACTTCGGCGATACGATCCGTGCCGGACGCATGCTGCGGCGAGGTCATCACCACCTCGGCGCCAAAGCGCTGCGCGGCATCGCGGATGCGCGCATCGTCGGTGGCAACGATCACGGACGCCGCACCGCTCGCCTGCGCGCATTGCCAGACCCATTGAATCAGCGGGCGATCGCCAATGCTGAGCAGCGGCTTCCCCGGCAGGCGCGACGCGGCGAAACGAGTGGGAATGATGACGTGAAACACGAGGAGCGGCCGGCGCTAGCGGTCGAGCAAAGGATCGTCGGCGTTCAACGTTCGTGCTTCCTCCGGCAACATCAGGGGAATCCCCTCGCGCACGGGATAGGCCAGCCGGTCCGGGCGGCACACGAGTTCCAGCGAACTGCCGGCGCCGCTGCTGCGCAGCGGCCCCTTGCAGATCGGGCAAACCAAGAGATCCAGTAGACGCTTATCCATAACACCTCACGCGCAGGCTCTGCGCTTAAGAATGGCCCCCGTCACGATATCGAGCAACGCCGCCGATTCGCCGGCGTCGAAACTCGCGCTCACCGGCACATACCAATGCAGGGGTCCGGCGATACGGGCGCATTTTACGGCATCCTTCTCGGTCATGAGCACGGGGCGGTGGTCGGGGAAGGTAATGTCGGCCGCCTGCAGGCGCGCATGATCCGGCAGCGGATGACCGGTCACCTCGATGCCGTGGCCGCGCAGCATGTTGAAAAAGCGCTCCGGGTGGCCGATGCCGGCGACCGCATGCACCGCAAGACCGGTAAACTCATTCAACGCCCTGACCCCGCCGCCCAGCAAGGCCAAGGCGTCGTGCGCCTCGAGGCGCATGCAAAAGGCGCCGTCGAGCGTCGCCGGCCCGCCGTTCACGACCACCGCGTCCACCCTGCCCAGACGGCTCGTCGGTTCGCGCAGCGGACCCGCCGGCAACAGCCGCCCATTGCCGAAGCGCCGATCGCCGTCGACGACCACGATCTCACAATCGCGCGCCAGGGCGTAATGCTGCAAACCGTCGTCGCTCACCACGACGTCGCAGCCGGCATTCACCAGCAGCCGCGATGCCGCGGGACGGTCGCGGCCGATGGCCACCGGTGCTCCCGTGCGGCGCGCCAGCAGCACCGGCTCGTCGCCCACCACGTCGGGATCCGCGGCCGCATCGACGAGACGCGCGTACGCGGCAGTTCCTCCATAGCCGCGCGTGACCACTCCCGGCTTGAACCCAAGCTGAATCAGCCGCGCCACCAGCCAGCAGACCAGCGGCGTCTTGCCGGTGCCGCCCACGCTCACGTTCCCGATCACCACCACGGGCACCGACAGGCGGACGGATTTGCGCAGGTGCGAGGAATAAAGCCAGCGCCGCGACCCCGCCGCGGCGCCGTAGACGGCGGACAAGGGCAACAGCCACCACGGCGAGGCGCGCTCGTACCAAACGCGATTGAGCCAAGATTGAACCGACATTTACCGGGGCCTCAAGCGTTGACCAGCGTCCCATGCAGCGCCGCGTACAGACCGCCGCGCGCCAACAATTCCTGATGCGTCCCGCTTTCCACGACCCGTCCTTGATCCAACACGATGATCCGATCGGCCCCTTCGATCGTGGAGAGGCGGTGCGCGATGACCAAGGTGGTACGGCCCTGCATCAACACTCCGAGTTCATGCTGCACGCGGCGCTCCGATTCGTTGTCGAGGGCCGCGGTCGCCTCGTCCAGGATCAGCACCGGCGAGTCCTTGAGCAGCGCCCGCGCGATCGAGATCCGCTGCCGCTGCCCGCCGGAGAAATTCTGCCCGCGGTCGGTCAACAGCGTGTCGAAGCCTTGCGGCTGCTGCGCCACGAACTCCATGACGTTGGCGGCGCGCGCCGCCGCCTCGACTTGCGCATCCGTTTTGTCGACGGCATTGAACGCGATGTTGTTGCGGATGGTATCGTTGAACAGCACCACGTCCTGGCTGACCAAGCTCACCTGTGAACGCAGGTCCGCAAGCCGGTATTGGCGCACATCCACGCCGTCCAACAGCACCTCGCCCCGCTGCGCATCGTAGAAGCGCGGCACCAAACCGGCCAGGGTCGTCTTGCCGCTGCCCGACGGTCCGACGATGGCCACGGTCTCGCCCGGCCGCACGCGAAAACTCACATCGTGCAGCACAACGCCCTTGTCGCCGCCATAGGTGAACGAGACATTGCGAAACTCGATGTCGCCGCGCGCGCGCTCGATCCGCCGCGCACCGCCGCTGCCTTCGGTCGGCTGATCCAGAAGTTCGAACACGCTTTGACCCGCGGCGATACCTTGCTGCAGCGGCCCGCTCATGCTGACCAGGCTACGCAGGGGCGATGGAATCATCATCAGTGCGGCTAGAAAACCGAAAAACTCATCGACCCCCATACCTTGGGAAAACACCTGCCTGATCGCCACATAGAGAACGCAGCCCAGCGCGATGGCGGCCATGCACTGAACGACGGGATTGCTGATGGCCTTCGCGCGGATCAGCTTCATGTTGGAGACGCGATTGTGCTCATTGACCTGTTCGAAACGCTCGGTCTGATGATCTTCGGCGTTGAAAATCTTGATTAAGCGATGCGCATCGATGGCTTCCTTGGCGACGCGAGTGATATCGCCCATGGAATTTTGAATTCGTTCGCTGTAGCGCCGGAAACTGCGGTTGGCAATTTTCATCAGCCAAGCGATGACGGGGGCCACGATGAGACAGAACGCCGCGAGGCGCCAATTCTTATAAAACAACCAGCCCAATAGTGCGAGAATGCTCAGGCTGTCGCTGATCAGGGAGATTGCCGCGCTGGTCGCCGCCGCCGCCACCAGTTCGATGTTATTGGTCAGCTTTGACAGCAAGTGCCCTGACTGCTGCTTATCGAGATACGCCGTGGGCAGCCGCAGGTAGTGCGAGAACACGTCATGCCGCAGGCCCTTGATGACTTGCCTGCCGACCCAGCTCGGATAATAACTCTGCACATAATCGCCAATGCCGCGCGCGGTGAACAACACCACGACGCCGATGGGGACCTGCCACAAGACGTCCGGGTTTTTTACCAAGAAAGCGCCGCGCAGGAATTTCTGGATCAAGTATGCAAGCGCCACGTTGGACGCAGCGAACAATGCCGCACCCAGCACCCCGACCAGAAATACGCCTAGATAGGGCTTCGCGTACTTCAACAACCGCCGATAGATCGGCCAGGAATCACCGGCAGGCTGCGTCGCCGCACCGGCCGCCGTATTCAAGGGGCGGGTTCCTCGTGGACGGTCGCGATGTTCAATTGGGCGAATCCCAGACGGCCCGCGACATCCATCGCGGTCACGACCGCCTGGTGCGTGGTGCGGGCATCGGCCCGTATCGTGATCGGACCGCGATCGGCACCGGCCTCTTTGAGCAGCGCGGCCCGCAAAGTATCGGGACTGGCGTTGATCAGGGTGCGTTCATTGACCCGGTAGCTGCCCTCCGCGGTGACGGTGATCACCAGGGGCTCGTGCGAGCCCCGCGGCAACGGGACCTCGCTCGCCTGGGGAAGCTGCACTCTCACCCGGCCCTCCTGATTGAAGGTCGTCGAGACCATGAAGAAGATCAGCAGCACCAGCAGAACATCGATCATCGATATCAGATTGATCTCGGGATCTTCGCGGTGGCGCGGGCGCAGGTTCATGGATCAGTCGCCCGCCACCAGCATGCCGCGCTCATCCAGCGCATCGACCAGCTTCATCGCTTCTTTCTCCATGCGCACGACCAGGCGCTCCACCTTGCCGCGCAGAAAGCGATAGGCGATCAGCGAGGGAATCGCGACGGTCAATCCTGCCGCGGTCGTGATCAGTGCTTCGCCGATGCCGCCGGAGAGGATTCTGGGGTCGCCGATGCCGTTGGCGGTGATGGCATTGAAGGCATGAATGATGCCCGCCACCGTTCCGAGCAGACCCAGCAGCGGCGCAATCGCCGCAATCGTGCCGAGGGTATTCAAGAATCGTTCGAGCTCATGCACCACGTGGCGGCCGCCATCCTCCAGCCGTTCCATCATCAGGGTACGCGACTTGTTGCGATTGGCGAGTCCGATGGCCAGAAGCTTGCCCAGAGGCGAGTTCTGCTCCAGCGCCGCCACCAATTTGTCGCTGAGCTGATCTGCTTCGATCCAGTTCCACACCTTTTGCGACAGGTCACGCGGTATGACGCGGTTGCTCTGCAAGGTCCAAAGGCGTTCCAATATGATAGCCACCGCTGCGATGGAACATAAAATGATCGGCCACATGAAGCCGCCGCCCGCGCGGATGATCTCCCACATTGCGTCCTCTTTGGTCAGGTCTAAAGCTGCCGGGCATGATACTTGACCGCCGACGGTTGAGATACCGCCATCGGATCGACGCTAAGCCGTTGATTCCGGGATTGGTCGTGGATCACTGTCGCAGAACCCCGAAAACGGCATAATGCCGCCTCGTGGGAGTCAATCGCAATCCATGCAACGCTGGCTGAAAAGCATCACACCGGACCGTCTGACGCTGGAGAAACTCTGGTGTTTGAGGCCCTTCAAGGCGCTCGTGCTCGATCGCGGTTGCTGGACTTTCAACCGGCACAGCGTGACCCGCGCGTTTGCCCTCGGCCTGTTCATCGCTTTCATCCCGCCCACGCCGCTGCCCGTGCATATTGTGACGTGCGTCATACTCGGGGTGCTGTTCCGCTTGAACCTGCCGGTGCTCATCGCCACGGTATTCATCAGCAACCCCTTCACCTGGGTGCCGCAGATCGCGGGCTCCATCTGGGTGGGCGCGAAACTCATGGGAATGGATTTGGTGCCCGTCCTGCATGAGTTGCATCATCAGCATCCCTGGCATCATATCGGCGAGCTATGGGCGCCGCTGCTGCTGGGCGCGCTGGTTCTCGGCCTGGCGGCCGCCGCGGCGGGCTACATCCTGGCGCAATTGGCCTGGCGTGCCCACGTATTCTTCCATCTGCGGCGCAGACGCGCCCGATCAGGCGCCCGCAGCGCCGCGCTCAACTAGTATCCCGTCCGCGAGGACCAGCACGCGGTCAAGCCGCGCCGCCAGACGTTCATCGTGGGTCACGATGACGAGACTGGTGCCGAACTCGCGATTGAGTTCCAGCATCAATTCGAACACCTGTGCGGCGTTCATGCCGTCGAGATTGCCGGTGGGCTCGTCGGCCAGCACCAGCTGCGGCTGGGTAACGAGCGCGCGCGCGACCGCGGCGCGCTGCCGTTCGCCGCCCGAGAGCTGCGAGGGGCGATGCGTGAGGCGGTCGGCCAGGCCGACGCGCGCCAGCAGGGCGCCGGCCCGTTCGCGGGCGGCGCGCGGGTTCGTGCGCCGCACCAGCAGCGGCATCGCGACATTTTCGAGGGCGGTGAATTCCGGCAGCAAGTGATGGAATTGGTAGACGAACCCCACCGCGCGGTTGCGCAAATAGCCGCGCTCGGTGTCGTTCAAGCGGTTCATCGCGGATCCGGCAATTTCAACGGTGCCGCTGGTGGGCAAATCGAGCCCGCCCAGCAGCTGCAGCAGCGTGGTCTTGCCGGATCCCGACGCACCGACGATGGCGATGCGCTCGCCGGCGCGCACGCTGATCGATGCCGCGCGCAGTACCTGGATCTTCGCCCCGCCCTGGACGAACTCCTTGGCGAGATCCCTTCCTTCGAGCACCAGGTCAGTGGAATTCGGCATCATCGGCAATCCTCAATCGTTTCGCAGAGATTCTGCGGGCAATAGACGCGCGGCGCGCGCGGCCGGATACAGCGTGGACACGCATGCGAGAACGAAGGCGAAGCCGCAAATGCGCACCACGTCCGAGGTGCGCACACGGGCCGGCAAGTCGCTCATGAAGTACACGCGTGCGTCCAAGAACTTGAACCCGACGATGCTCTCCAGTCCATGCACCAAATCCTGCAGGTTCACGGCGACGAGCACTCCCAGCAGCACGCCGGCGCCGATGCCGAGCAGCCCGATCAAGCTGCCCTGCACCACGAACACCGTCAAGATGCTGCGGGGCGAGGAGCCGAAGGTGCGCAGGATGGCAATGTCGCGGCGCTTGTCCTTCACCACCATCACCATGGTCGACACAATGTTGAAGGCCGCGACCGCCACCATCAGCGACAGGATGAAAAACAGGATGCGTTTGGTGATCGAAATGGACCGGAAGAAATTGGCGTGCTCGTTGGTCCAATCCTGCACCTGCAGCTCTCCGCCGAGCGCGACGGCGGCGGCCCGCGACAGCCGCGGGGCGGCATACATGTCGGCCAGCTTGAGACGGATGCCCGTCACATCGCCGCCCATGCGAAGGACCCTCGCGGCATCCGGCATGGCGACAATGGCGATGCGCCGGTCGTATTCATACATGCCGATGGAGAGAATGCCGGACACCTCGAACGCGCGCATTCGCGGGATCACTCCCAGCGGAGTGACATCGCCCAAGGCCACCATCAACACCACGCGATCGCCGACCTTGGCGCCGAGTTCTTGGGCCAGCGCCGAGCCGAGCACCACGCGATACTTGCCGTCGGCCAGATCGTCGAGCCGGCCGCCGGTCAAATGCCGGCTCAAGTCGACCACTTGACGCTCCGCGGCCGGCAAAATGCCGCGCACCAGCACACCCGACGACTTGGCGCCATGCACCAGCATTCCTTGTTCCTCGATATAGGGCGCGGCGCCGACGACGCCAGGGAAGCGTTCGAGTTTCGCCAAATCCTCGCGCCAGTTCGCGATCCGTCCATCGATCCCGGAAATCGTGGCGTGAGCGGTCAGGCTCAAGATTCGCGTTCGAAGCACTTCTTCGAAACCGTTCATGACCGACAACACGACTATCAGCACGGCAACGCCGAGGGCGAGGCCCGCGATCGCTATCTTGGCGATCAAGGAGACCGAGCCGCGCTTCGGAGATGCGCGCAGATACCGGAGGCCGATGAAGCCCTCATACCAGTGACGCATCATTCGTACCGCAACGCTTCGGCCGGCTGGGTCCGTGCCGCCTGCAGCGCGGGATACACGGTGGCGACCAACGTCAGGATCAGGGCGGCCAATCCGATCCGCACCACATCGCCGGCGTGCACTTCGCTCGGCAGACCCGATATGTAGTAGACGTCGGGGTCCATGAAATGAAAGCCGAATGTCTGTTCGAGAAAGGGCACGATGACGTCGACGTTGAGCGCAAGCGAGAGTCCGAGAATGACGCCGAGCGCCGCGCCGATCCAGCCGATCAGCACGCCCTGGGTCATGAACACCGCAATGACACCGCGCGGGCTCAGGCCCACCGTGCGCAGGATGGCGATGTCGGTACGCTTGTCGTTCACCACCATGATCAACGTCGCCACGATATTGAACACGGCGACAGCAACAATGAGCATCAGCATCAAGCCCATCATGGTCTTTTCGATGCGGATGGCGCGAAAATACGCCTCGTTGTCCTGAGTCCAATCGCGCACCTGCAATCCGGGCGCGAGCCGCGCGGCGGCCGCGCGCGCGAATTCCGGCGCCTTCAGGACATCGGAGAATCGGAGGCGTATGCCGCTGGGGCCATCCAGACCGCGCAGGGCCTCGGCATCCTCCAGGTTCACCAGCGCCAGCACGCTGTCGTGCTCCTGCAAACCGACCTCGAAAATGCCTACGACATGAAAATCGCGCAGACGCGGCACGATGGCATCGTTCGCGCCGCCGGCCGATGCGTGGGTGCCCGGGGTCATGACGGTCACCTCATCGCCCACCCCCACCTGCAGCTGGTAGGCCAGCATGCGGCCGAGAATGATGCGGTTCGACTGCGGGGTGAGGTCGCTGAGCTTGCCCTCGCGCATGGCATCGCCAATGGACGATACGCGGCCCTCCAGCTGCGGATCGATGCCGCGGACGATGGCGCCGCTCATCGCCGGCGGGCGGCTCAACATGGCATCGGTGTCGAGGTAGGGGGCGGCGCCCTCGAGCCCCGGCGCCCCCTGCAATCGCTCCAGGCGGGCCTGCCAATCGGCGATCGGCGCACCCCCGGCGTTCAAGCTGGCATGGGCCGTCAGGCTCAATAGGCGGGTCCGCAGCTCGGTTTCCAGGCCGTTCATGACCGAAAGCACCGTGATCAGGGCGGCCACGCCCAGCGCGACCCCGATTAGCGACACCCAGGTGATGAAAGACACGAAAAAACTGTGCTCGCGGGCCAGCGAATAGCGCAGGCCCACGAAGACTGGTACGGGCTGGAACATGCGCGGCGATTAAACCACAAATAACAATGTAATCAGAGTGTTAATTAAGTCAAGTATTGGACCCCGGGGGCGGTGTTATAGTTTGGGGGGAGCCTATTTTATCAGGGGTAAACACATGAGGTGCGCCATGAGGTATCAAGTCCTACTGCTCGCGGCAGTACTCGCCAGCGGCGTCGCCGGGGCCGAAACCATCGCGGTCGATAGCGGCATCGCGGTCAAGGAATCCGATGTCGCCACGCCGACCAAGGGCATGACCATGGATCAGGTAGCCGCCAAGTTCGGGGCTCCTGCCTCCAAAGTCCCTGCCGTCGGCAAACCACCGATTTCCCGCTGGGAGTATCCGGGTTTCGTGGTGTATTTCGAGGCCGAGCATGTGATCCACAGCGTTGTCGCGAATGCCCCGAGTGCAAGCCCGGCGCCTGCGGACCCTGCCGCTGCGGAACCCGCCGCTGCGAGTCCGCCGCCCACCAACTCCTAAAAGCAAAATCACGTAAGATCGTAGATCTACTCAAGCCCACCGCGACTCGTTCGCGGCGGGCATTTATTTTTTGCTTTTTGCGAAGTGTCGATGCCCCTGCTCTCACCCATTCTGCCTCAGGTCGACCTGCCCCTCGTCAAGTGGGGCAAGCTGTATGGCGCGGCCGCGGCACTCGCCATTGCGGAAGCGGCGGCGCGAGCACCCGGTCCCCTGGTCGTTATCACTCAGAATTCGCGCGATGCGGAATCCCTGAGCGATGAAATTCGTTTCTTCGCCGGCGCAAACTTAAAGATCCGGGTCTTTCCCGACCTCGAGACCCTGCCCTACGACAGCTTTTCCGCGCACCCCGACATCACTTCCGCCAGGCTCGCGACCCTGGCGGAATTGCCGCGCGCGAAGGCCGGCGTCTGGCTGGTCGCCGTCGACACGCTGCTGCAGCGCCTGGCCCCGCGCAGCTACATCGAGGCCTACTCTCTCAAGGTTGACGTCGGCGAGACACTGGACTTGGGAGCGCTGCGCGCGCAATTGACACTGGCGGGATATGCGGCCGTCACCCAGGTCGTCGCGCACGGTGAATTCGCCGTCCGCGGCTCCTTGATCGACGTGTTTCCGATGGGATCGGAAACCCCCTATCGAATCGACATGCTGGACCGCGAGGTCGACAGCATCCGGCGTTTCGACCCCGACACACAGCGTTCCCTGGACAAGCTGGACCGCATTCAACTGTTGCCGGCGCGCGAGACTCCGCTCAATCCCGACGCGGTGCGTGATTTTCGCCGCCGCTACCGCCTGCGCTTCACCGGGGATCTGACCGAGCAGGCGATTTATCGCGACGTGAGTGCCGGGATAGCACCCGGCGGCATCGAATATTTTCTGCCGCTGTTCTTCGACCGCACCTCCGATTTGTTCGAGTATCTGCCGCCCGACAGCATTCTCGTGGACATGAACGATGCCGCTGCCGCGGTCGAGGGGCTGTGGAACGGCATCGTCCAGCGCCACGAGCAATTGCGCCACGACCGCCACCGGCCGATCCTGGACCCGGCGGAAGTGTATTTGACGCCCGCGGAATTCCTCACCGCCTACGGCGGCCGCCGGCAGGTGCAACTGCGCACCTTCGAGTGGCCGCCCGAGACCGCCGGAGTCCACCAAAATTTTCCGAGCATGGCGCCGCCCGCGGTGCGCATCGATCCGCGCGCCGAGCAGCCGGCCGCGGAATTGGTGGCGCATATCGGCGCCAGCCCGGCGCGCATCCTGCTCGCCGCCGAATCGGCAGGACGGCGCGAATTGCTGCTGGACCTCCTGCGCGGCCGCGGCGTGCAGGCGCAGGTATTCGACGGTTTCTCGGCCTTCGCCGCCTCGGCCTTGAAACTCGGCGTCACGGTGTCGGCCGCCGTGTCGGGCCTGCGGCTAGAGACGCCGCCGCTCGAAATCCTGACCGAGGCGCAGCTATTCGGGGACCGCGCCCGGCAGGAGCGCAGACGCCGCCGCGCTGAACGCGATCCGGCGAAAATCCTCAAGGAGCTGTCGGATCTGCGCATCGGCGCACCGGTGGTGCATGAATCCTACGGGGTGGGGCGCTACGGCGGGCTGCAGACCATGGATGTCGCCGGCTACACGGGCGAGTTTCTGGTGCTCGAATATGCCGACGGCGACAAACTATACGTCCCCGTGCAGGCGCTGCATCTGGTGTCGCGCTACACCGGTGCGCCGGCCGAAACCGCGCCCCTGCACAAGCTCGGCGGCGAACAGTGGCAGAAGGCGCGACGCAAAGCCGCTCAACGCATACGCGATGTCGCCGCGGAACTTTTGGATTTGTATTCGCGCCGCGCCGCGCGCAAGGGCACGCAGATGCTGGCCGGCGAGGCTGAATACCGCGCTTTTCAGGCGGGCTTCCCCTTCGAGGAAACCGCCGACCAAGCGGCCGCGATCGAACAGGTGCTGAGCGATATGAAGTCCGACAAGCCCATGGACCGCGTGATTTGCGGCGATGTGGGTTTCGGCAAGACCGAGGTCGCGCTGCGCGCCGCCTTCGTCGCCGTCCAGGCCGGCAAGCAGGTCGCCGTGCTGGTCCCGACCACCCTCCTCGCTCAGCAGCACTACACGAACTTCGTCGACCGATTCGCGGACTGGCCGGTTCGAATCGAAAGTCTGTCGCGCTTCCGCACCAACAAGGAAGCCGAAGGGACTCTCGCCGGCATCGCCGCGGGTACGGTCGACATCGTCATTGCCACGCAGCGGCTGCTGCAGGGGAAAACGCGCTTCAAGGATTTGGGGTTGGTGGTGATCGACGAAGAACATCGTTTCGGCGTGCGCGACAAGGAGAAACTGAAGGCCCTGCGCACCGAAGTCGATGTTCTCACCCTGACCGCGACGCCCATTCCACGCACCCTGAACATGGCCATGGGCGGATTGCGCGACCTGTCGCTGATCACGACCCCGCCGGCGGAACGGCTCGCCGTAAAGACATTCGTTCTCGAGTGGAACGAAACCGTGGTCCGCGAAGCCTCCTTGCGCGAAATCCGCCGCGGCGGACAAATATACTTCGTCCACAACACCATAGAGACCATTGAAAAGACGGCGCAGGCGATCCGCGAGCTCGTGCCCGAAGCCACCGTCGCGGTCGGCCACGGACAGATGCGCGAGCGCGATCTTGAGCAGCTCATGCTCGACTTCTATCACCGGCGCTTCAACGTACTCGTCTGCACCACCATCATCGAAAGCGGCATCGACGTACCGACGGCGAACACCATCATCATCGACCGTGCCGACCGGTTCGGCTTGGCACAGATCCATCAATTGCGCGGACGCGTCGGCCGCTCGCATCATCGCGCCTATGCCTACCTGATCACGCCGCCGCGGCAGGCCATGACGGCCGATGCGGTCAAGCGTTTGGAGGCGCTGGAATCCCTCGAGGAACTCGGCGCCGGATTCACGTTGGCCACCCACGATCTGGAGATTCGCGGCGCGGGCGAGCTGCTGGGCGATGAACAGAGCGGCCAAATCCAGGAAATCGGCTACAATCTCTACATGGAATTGCTGGAGCGCGCCGTGGCGGCCATGAAATCCGGAAAGCAGCCGGACCTCGACCGGCCGGTCGACGCCGGGCCCGAGGTGGAATTGCATCTGCCGGTGCTGATCCCCGCGGACTACGTGCCCGACGTGCACCTGCGCCTGGTGCTCTACAAGCGCATCGCCAGCACGCCGTCGCGCGAGGAGCTCGACGAATTGAAGGTCGAGATGATCGACCGCTTCGGGCCCATGCCTGACTATGCGCAATCGCTGTTCCGGGCAACGCGGCTCAAGCTGCGCGCCGCGGAATTGGGAATACGCAAAATCGATGCCGGCGCGACCAGCGGCTATTTCATATTCGAGGAAGCGAACAAGGTGGACCCGAAGCGCGTGCTCAAATTGATCCAGGGCCGGCCGAAGGAATACCGGCTCGACGGCCCGCTGAAATTACGTTTCTCTCACGATGCGCGGACCGAGGAGAAGCTGTTCACGCGGGTCGAACAGCTGGTCGAACAACTCACCTAGCGCAGTCGGCCCGCGGCGCCCAGCAAGACGCTCGTCACTTCCTCGGGCCGATCCAACATCACATCGTGACCACAGGGCACCGTCAGTGTCTTCCAGCCTTTAGCTTTCGCACGCTCATGAAACTTGGGGAAGGGCGAATCCTTCCAACTATCGGCCAATAGGTAGGTGGCGGGTATTGCCGCGCCGGTTCCCTTCAGCTTGATGGCCTGCTGGAACGCCGCCACCGGCTGCGGAGTGCACTGGCGATCCACCCACGCACGGTCCGCGGCATTGACGCCGAATACTTCGGCGGGGATGGGCGGCACCCGCCAACCCTCCCCGTGCAGCCGCGTGAGTTCGAGCTGCAGTTCCTTTTGGGCGGGCGGCAGAGTGTCGTTCAGGCACTCGCCGTCGTGTAGTACGAACGCGTCCAGGTAGACCAATTCGCCGATTCGATCCGGGATACGGTCGACAACGCCGCTGATCACACAGCCGGCGTATGAGTGGCCGCAGAGCACCACACCGGACAACTCCTCCCACCGAATGAAGTTGACGATGTCGTCGATATGGGTGTCCAAATTCACGTGGGGAGCCAGCAGGTGCGAGCGTTCCCCGACGCCTGTCAGGGTCGGCGTGAATACCTCGTGCCCCTGCGCTTGGAGCGCCTTGCGCACGCGTTTCCAGCACCAACTACCGTGCCACGCGCCGTGCACCAGAACGAATGTAGCCATAACCCTCCTTCCCAAGCCGAGGCTACCGGGCGTATTTTTCGGCACCGCGGAAATGGAGCGACACATACGGCGTGTCGCCGATCACCCAGCTATCGTGCGGCACCGGTGGAATATAAAAGAGCTCTCCGGCACGCAGCTCGACGACCGTACCGTCATCGAACGCCGCAGTGGCCACACCCGCAAGCACCAACCCGACATGTTCCACCGAGCAGCGCGACAACCCCAAGCCCGGTCCAACGTGCGTCGACCACTTCCATCCAGGCTGGTACGTCGCCCGGGCGATGGTCATTCCGCCGATGTGCACCAGCTCAAACAGGCCGTGGTTGAGTTCACGCGTCTCGTCAGGCGCTTCGAATCGCTTGAGGATCACACCGACGTCGACCATCGCTCACCCTCGTCTACTGAAGCGCCCCGAGGAAATCGCCCTTGCCGACTTCAACGCCGCTCTTGCGCAGCAGCGCATAGACCATGCTCTCGTGAAAATAGAAATTGGGCAGCACGAAGTCGGTCAGATAGCCGATCCCGGTGAACTTCCAGCTGCCGTTGGGGAACTTGATTTCGATATCGCGGCTCTCGGCGCCCTGCAGTTGCGCCGCGGTCACGGTCTTGACGAAATCCAGGGTTTTCGCGATCCGCGCCTTCAGGTCGGCGAATGTCGCTTCCGTATCCTCGTGCTTCGGAACCTCGATTGCCGCCAATCGTCCGGCCGCACCCTTGGCGGTGTCGCAAGCGATCTGCACCTGCCGTACCAGCGGATGCATGTCCGGAAACAGGCGCGACTGCGCGAGCACGGCCGAGTCGAATTTCTTGGCCGCGGCGTGCGCCGCCGCCTTGTCGAGAATCGCGGACATGTTGGTCAAGCCGCGGGTCAAGGCGGGAATGGAAAAATCGTACATGGAAATCGACATCGACGCTCTCCTTCACAACCGAATTCGGCGGGGACGTCACTCTAGCGAAAGTTCGATCGATTGAGTAGTAAAGGCCGTCGCGCGCTTTCTATAGTAAAATTGCTCCCCGTATGCTTCCCTTCTCCGCAGCGTGCGAGCGCAACAAGGACCCCATCCTCGAGGTGCTGCGGGTGTGTTTTGCCGGCCGCGCCCAGGTGCTGGAGATCGGCAGCGGCACGGGGCAGCACGCCGTGCACTTTGCCAGGGCGCTCGAGCATCTGGTCTGGCACCCGACGGAGCAATTGGTCTATCTGCCGGATTTGACCGAACGCGTGAAGCTCGAAGGGCCGCCGAACCTGCGCACCCCCACGCTGCTGGAGGTTCGCCAAGCCGTGTGGCCGCTGCGCAGCGTCGATGCCCTGTTCACCGCCAATACGCTGCACATCATGTCGTGGCCCGAGGTGACGGCGTTGTTCCACGGCGTCGGCACCGTACTGGCCCCCGGCGGCGTGCTGTGCATTTATGGGCCATTTCGCTATGACGGCCGCTACACGTCGGACAGCAACCGGGAGTTCGACCACATGCTGCAGGAACGCGATCCGCTCTCGGGCTTGCGCGATATTCGGGCGATCACCGCCCTCGCCGAGCAGTATGGAATGCGCTTGGACGCCGATCATGACCTGCCGGCGAACAACCGCCTGCTGGTGTACAGCAAGGAACCCGACTGGACCGCGCAATGAGCGACTTTCCCTACCACAACGCGCTGATTGTCGGCACCGGGACTGGAATCAGCGCCTCGGTTGCGCGGCGCCTGGCCGATCTCGGCGTAACAGTCGCTGTCGCGGCACGCAACACTCAAAAACTCGAGGCGCTGGTCCGCAGCACCGGCGCTGCGGCGTTTGCGGCCGACGCGTCCGATCCTGAATCTGTCTCCAGGCTGTTCACCGAGGTGTGCGCTCGGCTCGGCGAACCTGACATCGTCGTGTACAACGCGGCCGCGCGCGTCCAAGGATCGCTCGCCGAACTCGATCCCGGCGCCGTGCAAAAAGCCATCGCGGTCACGGCGTTCGGCGGATTCCTGGTGACCCAGCAGGCCGCGAAACGCATGCTGCCCCGGGGGCGCGGCGCCATCCTGCTGACCGGCGCCACCGCCAGCGTCAAGGGCTTTGCGGGGTGTGCCGCGTTCGCCATGGGAAAGTTCGCGCTGCGCGGCCTCGCGCAAAGCGCGGCCCGCGAATTGGGACCCAAAGGCATCCATGTCGCGCACTTCGTGATCGACGGCGGGGTGCGCGCGGACCACCGGCCGGAGCCGGCGGACAGGCCCGACAGCACCCTCGATCCCGAGGCGATTGCGCAGGCCTACATCGACGTGCTGCGGCAGCCGCGCAGCGCCTGGTCGCAGGAAGTCGAATTGCGCCCCTGGGTCGAACATTTCTAGCCCGCACCCTGTATCTTTGCTGAAAGCCATGAATGAGGCCGCGCCGCTTGAGCACCACTGCAACCGTCATTGAGTCCCCACAGTCCCTGGCTTCCTCCATCGCCGAACGTTGGTATGTCGTCATCGTGATGTGCCTGGTGTACGCGGTCAGCATTGCCGACCGCTACGTGGTGTCCACGGTACTCGAGCCCATTCGGCTGGATTTGCAGCTGACCGATGCCGGCGCGGGTTTCCTCACCGGAGTGCCGCTCGGGCTCTTCTACGTGTCCTTGGGTATTCCGATGTCGTGGCTGGCGGACCGCAAGAACCGCCGCAATATCCTTGCGGCCTCGATGATCGTTTGGTCCGGATTCACGGCGCTCTGCGGTTTATCGCGCAGCTACTGGCAATTCCTCGCCGGCCGCATCGGCGTCGGCATCGGCGAAACCGGCGGCACGCCGCCGGCAAACTCCATCATCGCCGATTATTTTCCGGCGGACCGGCGTCCCATGGCGCTCGGCGTTTTCGCGCTGGGCGCGCCGATCGGCGCCTGGCTGGGTGCGGACATGGCGGGCGCGGTGGCGCATGCCTACGGCTGGCGCGCGGCATTTCTGGCGCTGGGCATTCCGGGAGTCATCATGGGCACCGTCGTGTACCTGACCGTGCGTGAGCCCGTGCGCGGACGCCTGGATGCCGTGCCCGACACCGCCGCGCCGCCGATCGTGGAGTCCCTGCGCTTCCTGTGGCGCCAAAAGGCCGCGTTTCATGTGGTCATGGCCTCGGGAGTATGTGCCTTGTGGGGTTGGGGACTCATTTGGTTCACCCCCACCTTTCTCATGCGCAGCTACCAGCTCAATGTGGGCGAAGCAGGCGCGGTCACGGGACATATTCATTTGGTCGGCGGCATCATAGCGACGGCCGGCACTGCTTGGATTTTGTCGCGCCCGGCCATGGCCGATCCGCGGCGGGTGGTGTGGCTGTTGGCGGTGGGAGTGGGCTTGACCACCATCCCCTCCTTCATCGCCTACTGGACCCATTCGCTGTGGATTGCCAAGACCATGTTCTGGCTGTTCATTCCCGCCATCTATTTCTACATCGGTCCGTGCATGGGCCTGATGCAGAATCTGGCCCCGTCGCGCATGCGCGCCATGTTCACAGCCTGGTCCTTGGTGGTGGGCAATGTCTTCAATCTCATCATTGCGCCGCAGGGCGTCGGACTGTTGAGCGACTGGTTCGCGGGCAGTCACGGCGCCGACGCGCGCTCCCTGCGCCTGGCGCTGCTGGTGCTGGCGCCCACGGGTTTCTGGGCCGTGTATCATTTCTTGATGGCCAGCCGGACCATCGTTGCGGATCAAAAGCGCGCCATCGGCTACGTGACTTCTCAAGAGCTCGCCCAACCCTCGAGGGAGACCCCGTGAGACAGACCTGTTTGAAGACCCTCATTTTCATCGCGGCGTACGCCGCCGGCATGGCCTGCCATGCTGACAGCGGCATCAAGGTGTTGAACGACGATGCCCACTACCCGGAAGGCCCCATCTGGTTCCACGGCAAGCTGTACTACGTGGAATACGACCGTAACGCGGTGATGGTGTGGGACGGGCACAAGAATTCCGTATTCGCCGCGGAAAAAGGCTGCGGACAATCCGCGGTTGTGCCCGCGGCCCACGGCGAATTTCTGACCACCTGCTATGACAACGGCAGCATCGGCCGGATGTCGGCCGACGGCAAGGTGCTGCCCGCCTACACTCAGGACAAGGACGGCAACAAGTTCCATGGTCCGAATGACTTCGCGCCGGACGGCCATGGCGGCATTTATTTCACGGCCTCAGGCACACCGCCCGAGGCACGCGACGGCCAGGTCTTTTACATTGCCGCGGATGGGACCATTTCGCTGAAGGCCGGCGATCTGCACAATGCCAACGGCTTGGCGGTGTCCAAGGACGGCAAGCTACTGTACGTGGTCGAAACCAGCGAATACCGGCTGGTGAAATTCAAGATCGGCCCCGATGGGTCGCTGTCCGACCGGCAGCTGTTCGTGAACTTGGACGACCTCACCAAGCACGTGGTCCATATCTACCCCGACGGCGTCAAAATCGACTCGCACGGTGCAATCTATATCGGCCAGAGCGCGCGCGAGACCCATGTGCCGCTGGCGGGCGTCATCTTCATCGTCGACGCCGACGGCAAGCTGCTGCGCGAATTGACCCTCCCCTCGCTGCAGGTGCCGAATTTCGCGTTCAGCCCCGATGAGAAAACGCTGTATGTCACCGCGGTGGACCAAATCGACAAGTCGCCGTACCTCGGCAAGCTTTACTCGATAGCCAATCGCTAGCGCGCCAACCAGCCGCCGTCGACCACGAGATTCGAGCCGGTCATGTAGGTCGCCCGGTCGCTGGCGAGAAACACCGCGGCGTTGGCAATGTCCTGGGGCGCGCCCAGGCGCGGCCACGGCGTGCGGCGGCGCGCGTTCTCCAGCAATGCCGGATCCATGGGCAGCCCGGGATGGCCGGTGACGATCTTGCCGGGAGAGATGCAATTGCAGACGATGAGATCCGCCGCGTAATCCACCGCGATTTGCTTGGTCAAATAGATCGCGCCCGCCTTGCTGACTCCATAGGGAGTGTCGCGCGGCGAGGTGACGATCCCCTGCTGCGAGCCGAGATTGATCACGCGTCCGCGCACTTCATGGCGCGGTTCCTGCGTGATCATTTGCTGGATGGCGCGCTTGCAGCCGTTGAACATGCCGGTCAAGTTCACCCGCATGACGTGTTCCCACTGTTCGGCGCTGGTATCGAGCAGTCCGGTCCCGGAGAAAATCGCGGCGTTGTTCACCATCACGTCCAGCCGGCCATGGCGCGCAACTGTGTTGCTGATCAACGCATCGATGTCCGCCCAGCTGCCGACATCGGTCTTCTCGAAGGTTGCCGAGCCGCCGGATCGTGCGATGAGTTCCAAGGTCGACTCGCCGCCCTCGAGAGGCGCGGCGACCACGTCGGCGATGACCACGGCGGCGCCTTCAGCGGCGAAATTGACGGCGATTGCGCGGCCGATGCCTGAGCTCGCTCCCGTCACGACGGCGATCTTTCCGGCCAGTAAACTGGACATCTGCTTGAATCCCCTTTTGAGTTAACATAGCTGATCAACATGCCGATCGAACAACTCCAACCCGATCTTAAGCTGGCGGCGGCGCTTTTCGATAGTCTCAGTAGAACGACTCGCCATGGACGCGGCATTGTGCGCGACAGTTATGGAGCGGGAGAACAGGCCGCGCACGACATCATGCATGCCGCCGCCGGCCGGATCGGCCTCGATGTTTCCATCGACGCCATCGGCAATCTGATGATGACGCTTCCCGGCCGCGATCGGGACGCGCCGCGCATCATGATCGGCTCGCATCTCGACAGCGTGCCGCAGGGCGGCAACTACGACGGCGCCGCCGGGGTGGTCGCCGGCTTGAGCGTTCTGTCGGCGCTCAAGCAGGCTGGAACCCAACCGCCGTGCGACATCACCGTCATGGGAATCCGCGCCGAAGAATCCGCCTGGTTCGACATTGCCTATCTCGGCAGCGGCGGCGCGTTCGGCTTGCTCGACCCGGCCTGTCTGTCGATCGCGCGGTCGGATAACGGACGCAGCCTCGAGGCCACGCTCATCGAGCGCGGCTTCGACCCGCAGACCATCCGAGAGCGCCGGCCGTTGCTCGACGCCGCGCGGATTCGCGCCTATCTGGAACTGCACATCGAGCAGGGTCCGTCGTTGGTGGCCGAGGATCTGCCCGCGGCGGTGGTGACCGGGATCCGCGGCTGCAAACGCTTTCGCAATGCGCGTTGCGTCGGCCGCTATGGCCACTCCGGCGCCGTCAACCGTCCGCAGCGCCACGACGCGGTGGCGGCCACCGTGGCGCTGCTGCATCATTTGGAGACCGTGTGGCTGGAACAGGAACGGGCGGGCGCCGACCTCGTGATCACCTCGGGAGAGTTTTATACCGATCCGGCGATGCATGGTCCGAGCAAGATTGCGGGCGAAACTCATTTCGTCATCGATGTGCGCAGTGTTTCCGGCGCCACGATGCAGACGGTTGCCGCGGCGGCACGCGAAGCGGCGGCGCGCATCGGCGAAGAATACCGGGTGGCTTTCGACCTGGGCGCCACCAGCGACTCGCCGCCGGCGGTGATGGATGAGCGTCTGCGCGCGGCGCTGCGCCGCCAACTGGCGCGCCCTTTCGAGATGGCGAGCGGCGCGGGTCACGACGCCGCGGTGTTCGCGAAAATGGGCATCCCCACGGGTATGATCTTCGTGCGCAATGATCACGGCAGCCACAATCCGGATGAAGCAATGACGCTCGCCGACTTCGGCGTCGCGACGCGGGCGTTGCTGGGTCTCTTGCTGAATTTTCCCCTGTCATGACGCTGCTGGTCACCGGCGCCACGGGTTTCGTCATGAGCGTGCTCGGACGCCATTGGTTGGATGCCTTTCCGAGCGAGCGTTTGGCGGTGCTCGATGCCTCGCCGCTCGACGCGGCGGCGCAGCGCTACTTTAGTTCGGTGGCGCAGCGCATGGATGTCGTGGTCGCGGACGTGACTCAGCCCGATGCCTGGCGCGGGGCGCTCAGCGCCCAGGACATCACCCATATCGTCCACGGCGCGACCGTGACGCCGCTGTCGCGCGGCACCGCGGCCGAGGCGCAGCGCGAACCGGAAGCGGAGAATCCCGGCCGAATCCTCGACGTCAATGTCATGGGAACCGTGGCGCTGCTCGAGTGGGCGCGCACGCTGCCCAAGCTGCAGAGATTCATCTATGTGAGCTCGGGCGCGGTTTACAAGCAGCACGGGCCGGATCGTCCGGGCGAGCCGCTGCCGGAGGACGGCTATGTGATGCCGCGGCGGCTGTACGGCATCTCGAAGCTGGCCTCGGAGCTGATCACCGAACGCTACGGCGGCCTGTTCGGGCTGTCGACCGCCTCGGTGCGGCCCTCGTCGGTCTACGGCACCATGGACCGCGTGACGGCCAGCCGCAATTTCCGGCATGTGCCCAATCGTATCGCGCACCTGGCGGTGGACGGCGTGAAGCGCGTGCGCGTCAATACCGTGAGCGCCGTCGGCGACTATATCCACGCCGAAGACGTGGCGCGCGCCATCGTCGCGCTGCTGCGCGCGCCGGCGCTGCGCTACAGCGCCTACAACATCGCGGCGGGCTGCACTGCCACCGTGGGCGAACTCGCGGCCTGGGCGGCGGAAAAGGCCCCGGGTTTCCACGCGCAGATCACGGCCGAGAGCGACGCCGACATTCTGCAGGATGCGAGCTTGAGCGACGGCATGTGGGGCGCCTATGACATTTCGCGCATCACCAGCGAGACCGGCTGGCGGCCGCGCCCGGTGCGCGAGGCACTGCATGCCTATATGGATTGGATCGCGGCGCAGCGCCGCGGCGAATGACAATGGATCGCTCCAAAGACTATCCGCGCGATCTGGTGGGCTATGCATCACGCCCACCCGAGGTGCGCTGGCCCGACGGGGCCCGCATCGCCGTGTCCCTCGTGCTCAACTACGAAGAGGGCGGCGAGAACTGCGTGCTGCACGGCGATGCGCATTCGGAGTCGGTGTTGACCGACGTCGGCGGCGAACCGCTGGCGAACGCCCGCAATCTCAACGTCGAATCGACTTTCGAGTACGGCAGCCGCGTCGGCTTCTGGGAAATCATGCGCATTCTGCGCGAGCGCCGCGTGGATGCGACCATCTACGCCGTCGGCATGGCGCTGGAGCGCAATCCCGCCGCCGCCGCGCACATGGCTGAGAGCGGTTTCGAGGTCGCCTGCCACGGCCAGCGCTGGATCGACTATCAGTCCGTGCCCGAGGCCGCGGAGCGCGCCGACATGCTGCGCAACATCGAGGTGATCACCCGCCTCATCGGCCAAAGACCGTTGGGCTGGTACACGGGCCGGCCCGGTCCCAACACCCGCCGCCTCGTCGTCGAAACCGGCGGGTTCCTCTACGACAGCGACGCGTACAACGACGATCTTCCCTACTGGACCCGGGTCGCCGGCCGGCCGCACCTGGTGGTGCCCTATTGCTTCGACAACAACGACAGCCGCCTGCAGCGCGGCGGCGACTTCGCCGTCGGCGACGATTTCGTCGCCTACTGCCGCGACGCCTTCGACTGGCTGTACCGATCGGGAAGCGAAGGCCGGCCGCGCATGATGACCATCGGCCTGCACGCGCGCATCATCGGCCGTCCCGGCCGCATCGGCGCACTGGTCCGCCTGCTCGATCACATCCAGCGTCACGAAGGGGTGTGGCTGTGCAATCGCAGCAGCATCGCGCGGCATTGGATGGCGCATCACCCGGCGCCTTGACCCCGCGCGCCTTGACCCCGCGCGCCTTGACCCCGCGCACCCGGATCTTCGCGCCGGTCTTCACACGCTGCGTATCATGCCGCCGTCGACGCGGATGACGCCGCCCGTCATATAGGACGCGCGCGGGCTCGCGAGGAAGGCGGCAACGGCGCCGAATTCCGCGGCATCGCCATAGCGGCCGGCGGGAATGGCCGCCCTCGCCTCTTGTTCCACCTGCCGCACGTCGATGCCCTCGCGCGACGAGCGCGCCTGATCCAGTTCGGCCACTCGATCGGTGGCAATGCGGCCGGGCGCGATGCAATTGACCGTAATGCCCTCGCCGGCCACTTCGTTCGCCAGCGTCTTGGCCCAGCCGACCACGGCGGACCGCAGCGCGTTGGAGACGCCCAAATTCGGAATCGGCTGTATCACGCCGGAGGAGACCACCGCCAAGATGCGCCCGAATCCACGCCGGCGCATGCCCGGCAGCGCCAACCGGGTCAACCGCACGACACTCAAGAACATCGCCTCGAATTGCTTGCTCCACACCGCGTCCGAGGTATCGGCCGCCGCGCCCGGCGGCGGACCGCCGGTGTTGAGCACCAAGATGTCCGTCCGCTGCAGCAGCGCGGCGAGTCCCTCGATGGCGGCGGCATCCGTCAAGTCGCAGACACTCGCCGTGATCGTGCCGCTCCCCGCCGGGACCCCGGCGACGAGTTCGTTCAAGCGATCGCGATTGCGCGCCACCGCCACCACCTCGGCGCCGTCCGCCGCCAGTGCGGCGGCGATCGCACGTCCCAGTCCGCGCGAGGCGCCGGTCACCAAGGCGCGGCGCTTCTCAATCCCCAGGTCCATCGTTCACCTCTCCCCTGACGAGTCTTTCATGCTACACGCGCCAGCGGCGTTGTTCTTCGAGCGGCAGATCGTGGCCGGACAGGAACGCGGCGACGCGCCGACCCTCGTCCGCGGCGTCGACGTCCGGCCGGATGAGATGGCGGGACGGGGCAGCCACGCCCCGATGCCGCAGCAGCGGGACCAGGCGGCGCCAGTGCAGTCCGGCGGGATCTCCCTGCACCCCGATGGCCACCACCGCATAGCCGTGGTGCGCATACTCCGCCACCTGATCGGCGATCACCGCGAGCAGCAGGCCGTGCCGGCCCGGCGGCGGCAGCTGCAGCACGCCGTAGCCGCAGGCCGTCAGGACGCCCAGCACGTCGGGCAGGACCGCCGGGCCGCGCGCAGGCGGATTGATCAGTGCTTCCGGCACCAAGGCCATGCGCCAGCCGCGCGCATCGGTATTCACGTTGCCGCCGAATCGTCGTCACGCGAGCCCGCGGCGATCTCGCGACCATCCAGGAACTGCTCCAGGTCGCGGCGCGAGCCGGCCTCATCGAAGCGGCCCATGTCCAGTGCCCAGCCCGTGGCCGGCACGGGCGGCAGACCGCGGCGCGCCAGCTCCGCCTCCAGTTCCTCGATCCATACGCCCCGGCGCGGCACGATGTCCCAGTCGTCGTCGGGGCGATTGGGCCGCCCGCCCCACTCGGGCTTGCTGGACGTAAAACGCACGCCGGTGGACGGACTGCCGTCGAGCCCGATCAGAATCACCTCGTCGCCACGCCGCAAGTACTGCTCAATCAGCGGCGCGATGGCCTGGGCCAGGCGCCGGCAGTGGGCGCGATAGGCCGGCGTATCATATTGCTCGTAGACGGCCCACCAACGCCGCACACCGGCGAAGGCCAGCTCCGGGCAGGGCAACTGCAGCAGCCGGTAGCCGCGGCTGAGCAGCGCCTCCACGACCGGATTGACGACGCCCCGATAGCGAGCGCCCTCGCAGACTTTGGCGTTTTGATTCATGAGGCAGTTGGCGACCAGCGCCACCTTGCACGGCGCGTTCTGCCCCATGTCTGGTTCCGTCATCGCTTCCCCTTCAGGTGAAGCGCATGAGTTTAACCGATCAGGGACCTCAACCGCTGGGTGCGCGTGCCCGCCGTGGTCTCGGCCGCCCGTTGCAGCAGCTTGTGCGCATCGGCCGCCGGCAACGCGCGGCTGAACAGGAAGCCTTGCGCCTCATGGCAGTCGTGCTCCTGCAGGAACAGCAGTTGCGGAAAGCTCTCGACGCCTTCCGCGGTCACGCTGATGCGCATCGAGCGCGACATGGCGATGATGGCGGCGGCGATCGCCCGGTCGTCGCTGCAATCGATCAGACTGGTCATGAACGAGCGGTCTATTTTCAGCCGGTCGACGGCAAAATGCCGCAAGCGGCCGAAGCTCGAATAGCCCGTGCCGAAGTCATCGATGGCGAGCATCACGCCCAGCTCCTTCAATTGCGCCAGCGCCTGCTCGGCCCACGCCTCGTCCTTCATGACCACCGATTCGGTGATCTCGAGCTCCAGCATGGACGCAACGAGACCGGTTTCCTTGATGACGCCGGCGACCAGCTGCGGAAAATCCTTCAAGATGAACTGCTGGCCTGACACGTTGACCGCCATGCGCACCACCGGCAAGCCTTCGTCGATCCAAGTCTTGGCCTGCTGGCAGGCGCTGCGCAGCACCCATTCGCCGATGCTGAGGATGAGGCCGGTCTCTTCGGCCACGGGAATGAACTCCGCGGGCGGCACGACCCCCAGCTCATCGTTGGTCCAACGCAGCAGTGCCTCCATGCCGGACACCCCTCCCGTGCGCACGTCGAACTGCGGCTGATAATGCAGGGTGAATTCGCCGCGCTCCAGGGCGCCGCGCAATTTGGCCTCGAGCGTGAAGCGATGCAGCGCCGCGTCGTTCATCGAGGCGTCAAAGAACGCGAACATGCCGGGGCCCTTGCGCTTGGCGAAATACATGGCAAGGTCCGCGTTGCGCAGCAGGGTGTCCACCTCCACGCCGTCGGTCGGGAACATGGCGACGCCGACGCTCGGTGTGACGACCAAGGTATGCAGTGCCAGGCGCATCGGCTCCTGCAGCTCGGCGATGAGGCGGGCCGCCACTCCGGCCGCATCGTCCGCCGAGCGAATGTTCGGCAGAATGACGATGAATTCGTCGCCGCCGAGGCGCGCGATGTGGCTGGAGCGGGAGCTCGGCACGTCGTCCACCGCATCGTCGGAGCGCAATGAGGCGCGCAAACGCGCCGCGACCAGGCACAGCAGCTCGTCGCCGACGGCATGCCCGAGGGTATCGTTCACCCGCTTGAAATTATCCAGATCCAGGTACAGCACCGCCAGCATGCGTTGATGCTGCTTGGCCGACGCCAGAGTGCTGTTCAGGCGATTCCGCAGCTGTTCCCGATTCGGCAGGCCGGTCAGCGCGTCGAAGTAGGCCAGCTTCACAATCCGGTGTTCCGAGCGCCACTTGCTCGCCAGAGAGATCGTCATCTGCCGGATTTCATGCGGGTGGAAGGGCTTCTGCAGGTAGGAGAGCTTTTCCTCCGGAGGAACCATACCGCCGATGTCGCGCGGGTCGACGTCCGAATAGGCCGTGCACATGACTATTTCAACCGCCGGATCGAGCTCGCGGATGCGCGCCGCGGCCCAGACGCCGTCGGGCCCGGGCGGCATGCGCATGTCCAGAAACACCACCGCAAAGGGATCCTCCGCGCCGAGGGCGCCGCGCACCGCCGCGACCGCGGCCTCCGCGCCGGCGCAAAAAACCGGCGCGAAATGTGTGTCGACCGACGCGGGATTTCTCGACATCGGGTCCGGCATGTTCTTGCTGAACAGCCGCTCGCGCAAATTATGAAACACGGCAGTCTCGCTGCTCATGTCGGTTTCCAGCAGAATCTGCCGGTAGGCGTCGCGCACCTCGGCTTCATCGTCGGCGACGAGGACACGAATGGGCGGTTTCTTAATGTCGGACACGGCAACCTCGGCGATGCTTCAAGTATTGGATCGACTCTCTCGAACCGGCAATGGCAACATCAAATGCATGGACGCACCGCGGCCCGGTCCTTCGCTGGCCGCCCAGATCCGGCCGCCCAACGCGCTGATGGCGTTGGCGCACCAATGCAGGCCGATGCCGTAGTTGGTTTCGCGGGACTTGGTGGAAAAGCCCTTGTCGAATACGCGCTGTAAATTGTCGGCCGCGATGCCGACACCGTCGTCCTTGCAGTGCAGGTGCAGCTGTTCGGTGTCGGCTTCGGCGACGATCTCCGCGGCGAAATGCAGCACGCCCTTGTCGCGGCCCGCATCCCGCACGGCATCGGCGGCATTGATGATCAGATTCTGCAGTATCAGCCGCAGGACGGTGCGGGCGACCTGCACCGCCCCCACTTTGCGCAAGGACTCGTCGGTGTCGACCACCAGCCGCTGCCGGCAGGCGTCGGGAACGATTTCCAGTGTTTGCGCCACCAGCTCGGGCAGGCGCACGGATTCGACCACGTGCGTGTTTCGCGTCGAGCGCATCAGCTCGCTCAGCGCGGTCTGCACGATGGTTGCCTGGCGCTGCACGACCGCGACGTCGGCGCGCGCATCCTTCACCGCCGCAGCCAATTCCCGGCACGCCAGGCGCAGAAATTCCTCCAGGTCCGCGCGCCGCGCCGAGGGTCCGCGTTCCTCCGCCAGCTGCGCAAAGGCCATTTCCACGTCGCCGGCGGGCGCATCGCGCAGGCGGTCGCCGAGCTTGGAGACGCGCACGCCGAGAGGCGTCATGGCATTGCCGAGATTGTGCAGAACCCCTTTCGCGAGTTCGGCAAATCCCGCCTGAAACGACTGATCGACGAGCTGCCGCCGTGAATCCGCCACGCGCTCGACCATGCGGTCGAATTCCCGCGCCAGCTTGGCGATTTCATCCTGTCCCGAAATGTTCAGACGCACGCCCAGGTCGATGCCCTCGCCGACCGCCACCGCCTGCCGGGTGACGCGGGCCAGCGGCCGCAGCACGATGCGGTTGAGCGCGGCCACCAGCATCAGCAGCACCATGACGGCGGCGCCGATCAAGTACAGCGAGGCATAGGTCACCGCGCCATGGCCGCGTTCGGTGATTCTGCGCGGCACATCGACGCGCAGGCTCATCAACGGCCGGCCGTAGACATCCGCGAAGGACTTGAACACCTGAGTCGTGGCGTCGGTCTCGGCAATCGTCTCGCCGCTGCCGGAGCCGCTGTCCGGCAACATGGTGAGGCGTGCCTGGGCTTGCGCGCCGATCGACCGCAATTGCACCGGCGTCAGCAGCCTGCCCATGAGCACCATGCCGAGCGCGGTGCCGCCGCCGCTGCCGTCCAGCACCGGCGCGGCGGCAATCATCATGACGCCCCGGTTGGTGCGCAGCAGGCCGCGCGCGGGCCTGCCTTCGCTCAAGTTTTTGCGCCACGGGAAATCCGCCGGCAGGGATTTGCCCGCGGCGAAATCCAGCATCAGCGGCTCGCCGCTGTCGAAGTAGCGCGCGCTGGACGAGACGAAATCACCCCGCAGATCGACGATCAGCAGCGCGTTCACCTTGAGCTGCTTCATCGCCACCGGGGTGATGTTGGTGGACACGAAGTCCGCGTTGCGCGACTGCACGAATTGATACACGTCGGCCCAGTTGCCCCAGTCCGCCGCGTTCAATCCCAGGCCCTCGAGCGCCGTGTCGAGCGCAAAGTCGATGCGCTTCATCGACGTCTGCGCGTCTTCCCGCTCGAGTTCCGCAAAGCTCGGCATCAGCACTTGTTTTTGAATCGAGATCTCGAGGACGATCAGGACCGCAAACAACAGCGCCAACAGCGAAATCATTTTGGTGCGGATATTCATCCACTCTTTGTTAACAGAAATCGCCGTTTACAGGCGTGCCTCTGTCTTATTTCAGGCCGGAGGGAGTGTTTGCCGCGCCGGGATTGAGACCTGGTTCACGCTCGAGGCCGCGGGCCGCCGCCCGATTAACTCTGCTTAATTCTCATGGCCATACGGTGAGTTGCGGCGTTACTTCACCCAGGAGCCGGCCATCCGGTAAGAGGAGACACCAATGATCAGTTCAAATCGCAAACATCTGGGCTTTGCCGCCATGCTCATATCGCTGGCCGCCGTTGCCGGCACCGCGTCGGCGGAGACCACGTGGCAGAAGAATCATCCGCGGCGCACGCAGGTGAACCATCGCCTCAACCACCAAGACAAGCGCATCCATCAGGACGTCAAGAACGGTACGCTCACCCGGTCGCAGGCCGCCAACCTACATCACGAAGACCATCAGGTGCGGAAGGAAGAACGCGACATGGCCGGCCAGAATGGCGGCCATATCACCAAGGGCGAGCAGAAGGTGCTGAACGGCCAGGAGAACAACATCGGCAGCCAAATTCCGCCGAAATAGTCGTTCGGTCTAAAAGCGCAGCGACAGGCAGCTCAAGCCCCCGTCCATTTTTCTGAATTCCGACATGTCGAGCTGCAGCAGGCGGCAGCCGGCCCGGGTCAAGGCGGCGCTGGTCTCAGGGTAGCCCTCGGCGACCAGCACCACCTCGTTGACGCGCACGCAATTCGCCGCATAGGCCTCGGCGGGCGCGACCACGATGGGATGGCGCGCGCCGTCAAGGCCGTGCAGGGCGGCGAGTTCGTCCTGGACGGCGGCATCCACCACCCACACGCCGCCGCCGAGATAGGCAATACCGCTCTTCAAGTGCAGCAGCGTGGGTTTGGCTCGGATGTCGATGAGGCTCGAGACATAGCCCATGCGTTTCAGATGCCCTGCCAGCTGATCCGCGCCGTGGGCGTTGGTGCGCGCCGAAACGCCGATCAGAAAGTGCCCGTCCGCTTCGCAGATGTCTCCGCCATCGACCGTGCCCGGCGCCTCGATGACGCAGCGCTCGCCATAGAATTGACGCAGGCACTCGGCGATGCTGCGCGCCTCGCCCTGGCGGGTCGGCGCGCCGGGGCGCGTGATGACGGCGCCGCGGCCGGTCACGATCGCGGTGTCTTCCACGAAGGTCCCATCCGGATAGGCCTCGTCGGGCTCCAAGCGGGTGACGTCGAGTCCGCAATCGCGCAGCGCCCGGACATAGGCCGCGTGCTGCTCCAGAGCCCGCCGCACATCGGGCGGTCCCAGGGCGGCGTTCGACAAGCCTGCGGCAAAGCTTTGCGCAGGCGGCCGGACGATGGCGCGGGTGAAATTCACCTCAGGCGGCTTGATTGCGGCCTGCCTTCTTGGCGATCTGCAATTGCTGCTGCGACTTCTGCAGCAAGGTTGCGGGATTGTCCGCCGGCTCCGGAACCGCGGCGCACACACCGACGCTCACGCTGATGTAGCGCAATACCGCCGAGCGCGGATGGTGGATTCTGAGTTCTCTGACTCTCTCGGCCATGAGCTGCCCGATGCGCAGTGCCTGCTCGGTCGTGAGGCCGGGAGCGAAGGCGATCAAATTGCCGCCGTCGATGCGGGCCGCAACATCGCTCGAGCGGCGCAGACAGCCGGACACCACGTGGGCGACGCGGCGGATGGTGGAATCGCCGGCGGCACGGCCGAAGGTCGCGTTGTAGAGATCGAGCGCGTCGATGTCGATCGAGAACACCGCGATGCTGCGCTTTTCACGCTGCGCAACCGACCAATCGCGCTTCAACAACTCCTCGAGATAGGGCAACGTGAAAAGGCCGGTCAAGCGATCGTCGCGGATCGCCACGCCCGTGGGTTGGTGCGCTCCGCTCAATGAATCGCGCGCGAGCTTGGGATCGATGTGCAGGCGCTCGCCGGCGTCGCGATGATGGCCGGCGAAGTGGCTGACGCGGCCTTGGGAGTCGAGCAGCGGCAGTATCGTCATCTCGTTCCAGAAGACCCTGCCGTCCTTGCGGTAGTTGCGCAGCAGCACGCGGCATGACTCGCCCGTTTTGAGCGCCTCGCGCAGGCGATGACGTCCGTCCTGTTCGCGGTCGTCGCCCTGCAGGAAGCGCAAGTTTCGGCCGACGAGTTCGGCGGCCGAGTAGCCGGTCAAGGCTTCAAATCCCGGGTTGACGTAGATCACCGGGCGCTCTGGATTCTGCGCATCCACGAGCACCACCCCCTCCGGCGAGGTGTCGACCAAGCGGCGATACATTTCTGGGTCAAAGCCCGTCATGAGTGTCCCTCTGTCAACACCAGCGGCGGTATGACCGACAGACCGGCGATCCGCGACGCCGTCTCCTGCCAACGCCGATTCCCATGCAAGTCCTTAGGCTCCTCGCCGCGTGCCCGCATGCGCACCATCCGCGCCTGCGATGCGACAGAACCGGCATTCGTCCCGAGAGCCTTAAGCACTAATTCTACGGAATGTCGATCGTTGCAGATGGGCAGGACGTCGCAACCCGCGGCTAAAGCAAGCTCGGCGCGCGCCACCACGTCGCCGAAGGCGGCGGCCCCGGCCATGCTCAGGTCGTCCGTGAACACGCAGCCGTGGAAGCCCATCTCCTCGCGCAGCACCCCCGTGATCCAGCGCTTCGACAGGCTGGGCGGCAATGCATCCACGGCCGGAAACACCACGTGAGCCGCCATGATGCCGGCCACATTATTGTCAATTAGCGGGCGGTAAGGCCGTATATCCGCCTCCAAATCGGCGAATTCACGCCGATCGACCGGCAGGGCCACATGCGAGTCGGCGACCACCGCGCCGTGGCCGGGAAAGTGCTTGGCAATCGCCGGCATCCCCGCCTCGCGCATGCCGGTCATGGTGGCGACCGCCAACGCCGCGACGGTGTCCGGATCGCTGTGAAAAGCCCGATCGCCGATGATCTCGCTCACGCCATAGTCCAGGTCGACACAGGGGGCAAAGCTGAAGTCCACCCCCACCGCGCGCAATTCCGCGGCCAGGAGCCAACCCACCGACTGCGCGAGACCGAGTGCGTCGCGCCTGTCCTCGTCATAGCGCCGGCCGAGAAGACGCATGGCCGGCAGGCGGGTAAAGCCCTCGCGAAAGCGCTGCACCCGCCCCCCTTCATGGTCCACCGCAATCAGTAGATGCGGGCTGCGCACCGCCCGGATTGCCGCCGTCAGCGCCGTTACTTGCGCGGGGTCGCGATAGTTCCGGGTGAACAGCAGCACGCTGCCGACCAGCGGATGCTCGAGCAGGCGAATGTCCTCGGCGCTGAGTTCCGTGCCGGCGACGTCGATCATGAGGGGTCCCAAACTCATGCAGGACTCTCGAACACCGCGATCGATTCGACATGCGTCGTATGCGGAAACATATCCATCACCCCTGCGCAGGTCAGCTCGAACCCCAAGTCATGCACTAGGTGGCCGGCATCCCGCGCTAAACTCCCCGGATGGCAGGAAATATACACGACTCGGCGGGGGCGCCAATGCGCCATCCGCGGCAGCAGCTCGGCGGCCCCCGCCCGCGGCGGGTCGAGCAGCACCAAATCATAACGCTCGTTCGACCAGGGCCCGAACTTTGCCGGTTCGAATAGATTCTCCACGAAGAACGCCGTATTGCCAATGCCGTTGCCTGCGGCGTTGGCTCGAGCCTTCGCGACCAGCGCCGCATCGCCCTCCACGCCGACGACCTGCCCCGCGCGGCGCGCCACGGGCAAGGTGAAATTGCCCAATCCGCAGAATAGATCCAGCACCGCATCGGTCGCAGTCGGCTGCAGCAATTCGAGCGCCGCCGCGACCATCGACACATTGATCTCACCGTTGACCTGGATGAAATCGACGGGCCCGAATTCGATGTTCACGCGGCCCGCATCCACGGCGTAGCTCAACGGCGCTTGCCCCGGCTGCAACGGCCGCACGGTGTCGAGCCCGCCGGTCTGCAGAAAGATCTGCACCTTGAGCGCCGCGCCGAAGGCGGCGAGTTTCTCGAGGTCGGCCGCTCCGGGCTGCTCCAGCACGCGCACGACCAGCGCGGTCGCCGCGTCGCCGCCCGCCACTTCCACCTGGGGAATCTTTTCGCGGAGGTCCAGGGTCTCGACCAGCGCGGCCAGCTGTCGCGGCAAATGGGCCAGCGGTTCCAGCAGGACTTCACAGCGCTGCAAATCCGCGATGTAGGGTTTCTCGCGCTCGCGAAAGCCGGCAAGCACCCGGCCTTTCTTGTGCACGTACTTGACGCCGAGCCGCGCGCGGCGCCGATAGGCCCACTCCGGTCCCTTGAGCGGCGCCAACACGCGCCGCGGAACGACCCGGCCAATGCGCTGCAGATTATCGAGCAGCTGCCGCTCCTTGGCCGCCAGTTGCGCCGGCGCCGACAGATGCTGCAGCGAGCATCCGCCGCACAGTCCGAAATGCGCGCAGCGCGGCGCCACGCGGTCGGGCGAGGCGGTGAGAACCTCGACCAGCCCCGCCTCGTCGAATTGCCGGCGCCGTTTCAACACGCGATAACGCACGCGCTCTCCCGGCAGTGCGCCGTCGATGAAAACGGTCTTGCCCGCGTCGCGCGCGATGCCGCGGCCGTCATGCGCCAGGTCGACGACGTCGGCTTCCTGGATCTCGCCGGGAGTCAAACCTCGGGCCACGCAGCCGCGAATTCTTTGAGGTGCGCCGCGGTCGAATCGCTCAAGAATTTGCGCACCCGCGCAACCTCCCCCGCGTGCTCGAGCGCGTTCAGCCGTCCGCGCAGCAGCTCGAAGCGCAAGTAGATGAGATAGGTGTTGAGCACATCGGTCTCGCAGTAGCCGCGAATGCGCGGCAGACCGCCCTCGAGATACACACCCCAGACCTCCGAGCCGTGCATGCCCACCTTGCCCGGCAACCCCAGCAGGGTCGCAATGTCGTCCAGGCTCGCCCGTCCGCGTCCTTGGAAGCCGGACAGAATGTCCATCAAATCCATGTGCCGCCAGTGGAACCGGCTCAGATAGTTGCTGAATCTGAAACTATGGTCGGAATCGCCCGTCTCCCAGTAGCGCGCCGCCGTGACGCCGTGCAGGAGACTGCGGTAGTGCAGCACCGGCAGATCGAAGCCGGCGCCGTTCCACGAGACCAAATCCGGCGTGTATTTGTCCAGGCCGTCGAAGAAGCGCTCGATCAAGTCTTTTTCCGAGGAGGTCTCATCGCCGAGGCTCCAGAGCTTGAGGGTCTCCCGCGAACGCATCGCGACCGAGATGGCCACGATGCGGTGCTGCTCATGCGACAGAAACTCGGCACCGGTCTCCTGGCGGCGCTTGGTGAACATGATCTGCGCCACGTGCTCGTCGGACAAGTCGTGCAGACCGTACAGCCGCCGGCCGAGATCCGTATCGGGCACGGTCTCGATGTCGAACACCAGGGTGGTCATCTAAGGTATCCGCCGCATGAGAACGGCGACCGCCACCACCAACCCCGCCTCGTCGGTCAGCGTCACATGACCCTCGCCAATCCCTAGGCCGTCGCGAACCTTGGCGCCGCGAGCGGAATAGACCACCTCGGGCTTGCCCCAGGAGTTCTGCACCACGCCCACGTCGCGTATCCAGACGCCATGCGCGAATCCGGTGCCCATGCCTTTGACGATGGCCTCCTTGGCGGCGAAGCGCATGGCGATGAAGCGCACGGGACGCGCCGTGCGCTCGAACTGAACGCGTTCCTCCGGCATCAACAGGTGCGATAGAAAGCGCTCGCCGTGCTTCTGGTAGACGCGCTCGATGCGCTCGACCTTGAGCACGTCGATGCCGATCCCGTAAATCATGGGTCCCCCGCGCTCAAGCGCGCGCCGCGCGCATCAGTTCTTTCATGTCGCGCACCGCCTTGGCCAGGCCGTCGACGATCGAGCGGGCGATGATGGAGTGGCCGATGTTGAGTTCGACGATGTCCGCGATGGCCGCCACGGGCGCGACGTTGTGGTAGTTGAGGCCGTGGCCGGCGTTCACGATCAGCCCGAGCCGGGCGGCAAATTTGGCGCCGGCGCTGAGCCGCTCGAATTCCCGCGCACGGGCGGCGCCCGTGGAATCGGCATACGCACCCGTGTGCAATTCGATCACCGGCGCGCCGGCCCGTTGCGCCGCCTCGATTTGCGCCGGATCCGGATCGATGAACAGGGAGACTCGGATGCCCGCGGCCGCGAGCGCCTTCACGGCGCCGCCGACCCGTGCCCCTTGCCCGACCACGTCCAAGCCGCCCTCGGTGGTGACTTCCTGGCGCGATTCGGGCACCAGACAGCAATCCTGCGGCAGCACGTCGAGCGCAATGCGCACCATCTCGTCCGTCACCGCCATTTCCAGATTCATGCGGGTCTGCAGGGCCTCGCGCATCAGCCTGACATCCCGATCCTGGATGTGCCGCCGGTCCTCGCGCAGATGCAGGGTGATGCTGTCGGCTCCCGACTCCTCGGCCAGCAGCGCCGTGTACAGGGGATCCGGATAGCGGGCGCGCCGCGCCTGGCGCAGGGTCGCCACATGATCGATGTTCACGCCCAGAGCGATTCCCGAATGCAGCCCGTCGTCGCTCATGAACCCTCCTGCAGGGCCGAATCCTCCCGAACGGCCGGCTCGCGCCGGTGCAGCAGTGCCAGCGCGACCTCGCGCGATTTCAACGAGCGGCCGTCGAGGCAGACGTCGATGGCCGCGCGCAGCACGCGCTTGGCGTCGCGCAGGGAGCGGGCGTCGTCGAAACATTCGGCCTGTAGATCGGCCAGCGACTGGCCATACACCGCGCCCGGCGCCTCGGCCACGCACAGCTGCGGACCACTCATCGCGGCGAACCGGTAGTAGCGGCCGGTCTCCACCGGCACGCCGTCGCCGGTCATGGCGAGCTGCAGGCCATAACCCAAATCATTCAACAGCCGCTTCTCGAAGCGGCGCAGCGCCGGCTCCTCGACGCCGCCGCCGCACAGCGCCTGCACGCAGGAGGCATAGGAGAGGAAAATCTCGGGATGCGGATCGCAGCGCTGCGTCAGCTTCAACAGCAGTTCGTTCAAATAGAATCCGCTCATGAGCCGCGGCGGCGCCAAATGGGTCACCGGTCCATCGATCTCGGCGGTCACCAGTTGACAGGCCTCCCCCTTGCCGGACCAGGACACGAGCATTCGCTGGAAGGGCCGCAGTACGCCCCGCAGGGCGGATTTGGGTCCGTTGGCGCCGCGCGCGAACAGGGTGAGCCGTCCATGTTCGCAGGTCATCACCTCGACGATGCGGCTGGTGTCGCGGTAGGGGTATTGGTGCAGGACGTAGGCCGGCGCCAGCCACACTCGCCGGGCGGAGGGCATGACCTTCAGCCTGCCCAAGCTATTCACAAGGTGTCGTAGCCAAACTGGCGCAGCGCCATTTCGCTGTCCGCCCAGTTTTCCTTGACCTTGACCCATAGTTCGAGATGCACGGAGCGCTGCCACAAATCGTTGAGCTCGATGCGCGCGAGACGTCCGATTTCCTTCAACCGCTCGCCGCCCTGGCCGATCACGATGGCCTTTTGACCGGCGCGCTCGACCCAGATGACGGCATTGATCATGATGCGATTGTTCTCGTCCGCAAAGCGTTCAATTTGCACATTGATGCCATAGGGCAGTTCCTCGCGCAGCTTCAACGTCAGCTTCTCACGCACGATCTCCGCCGCATGGAACGGTTCATCGCGGTCGGTGACGACATCCGACGCGAACAGCGGCGGCGACACCGGCAGCCGCGAACCGATGACATCGACCAGGCGATCCAGGTTGTCGGACTGCATGGCCGATATCGGTATGATACCCGATGCCGGAATGCGCTCCGTCATCTCGTCGAGAAACGGCAGCAGCTGCTCCTTGGGAAAGACGCGATCGACCTTGTTGACCACGACGAACAAGGGTTGTTTCAGGCCGCGCACACGCTCCCACACCCAGTTGTCCTCGTCGTTGAAGCGCATGGCCTCGATCACGAACAGGACGACGTCCGCATCCTGGGAGGAGGAGATGGCGACCCGGTTCATGTACTGATTCATCACCCGGCGCGTCGATTCATGCAGGCCCGGGGTGTCGACCAGCACCAACTGAGCCTCGGGCCGGTTGACGACGCCCAAGATCCGATGCCGGGTGGTTTGCGGCTTGGCGGTGACGATGGACACCTTGCGGCCGACCAGCGCGTTCACCAGCGTCGATTTGCCGACATTCGGCCGGCCCACGATGGCCACATGCCCGGCACGGAATTTTGCGTCGCTCATACGGGTTTCCGCATTTCTGAGGGCAGCAGGGCCAGCAATTTTGCCGCGGCCAATTGTTCGGCGCGGCGCCGGCTGCCGCCCTCGCCCACGGCCGCGATGCCGAACACCGGGACCTCGCAAGCGACCGTGAACGATTGCAGGTGCGGATCGCCCGTCACCGCGGTCAGGGTGTAGACGGGCAACGCGAGCCCGCGTGCCTGCAGCGCCTCCTGCAGGCGGGTCTTGGGGTCCTTCAGCGAATCAGCCGCCGGCAGCGCCGCCAGCCGCGGACCCATGATGCGCGCGACCGCCGCCGCCGCGGCATCGAATCCTGAATCGAGGAAAATCGCACCCAACAAAGCCTCCAAAGCATCCGCCAGTATCGACGCCCGGCGAAAGCCGCCGGACTTCAACTCACCCGGTCCCAGGCGCAGATGATCGCCCAAACCCAGTTCCCCCGCGATCTGCGCCAGGGTCTCGCCGCTGACCAGGGTCGCCCGCAGCCTCGAGAGGGCCCCTTCGTCGGCCGGCGCGTGCGCATCATAAAGCAGGCGCGCCACGGCGCAATTGAGAACCGAATCGCCCAAAAATTCCAGCCGCTCGTTGTGATCGGCGCCGGCACTGCGGTGAGTCACGGCGGCGTGGCACAACGCGGGTTGCGTGAAAACGTGGCCGAATGATTGCTCGACCCAGGTTTGGAGCGCGTCCGGTATGCGCGGTGCGCTCACTGCACCTTCACGGTCTTGTCGAAGTGCACCGACAGCGACACGTTGGCGATGTACGGCACGGAGTCGTCGTAGACCGCGTGCAGGGTCAAACCACCCTCGTCCTTGGTGATCTCGATGTCTTTCTGGTCGATCCCCGTGATGTCCTCGATGGCCCAGTGCCGGTCGATGGACTTGCGCACGAGGTCCAGATTGGGGGCTTCACCCTTGAACTCCGTCGCCGCCGATTCCATGGTTCGCGCGAGCTTCATGTAGTTCAGGTACACCGGCACCAATCGAACGCCCGCGTAGCCGATGGCACCGACGAGCACGAGGATGCACATCAATCCGATGAATGTCATGCCCCGCTGGCGCTGCCGCATAGACTGCTTCATGTCCTGGCCTCCCTTAAATGACCCTCTATTCAATCGTATTCCACACCCGCCGCCAGAGAGGTCCGTCACGAGTATCGAGATTAAGCCAGATTCGCACCGCCTTACCCACCAGATTTTGCTCCGGCACGAACCCGGGCGCATCGCTTTCATCCACGAACCGGCTGTCCTTGCTGTTATTGCGGTTGTCGCCCATGAAGAAGTAGTGCCCGGGCGGAACCTCCCATTCACCGGTTTTGGGGCCGCCGGCGGAGAACATGATGCGGTGGCGTTTGGCGCCCAATTGCTCGAAGACGGTGGGGGCGCCCACATAATTCCACTGGTCCTGCTTGGGGCCGGCGTAGGCGGGCCCGCGTTCCTGCGGCATGGGCTTGCCGTTCACGTACAGCTGATTGTTTTCATCCACCCGGATATGGTCCCCCGGAAGTCCGACCAGGCGTTTGATGTAGTTGAGCCGCGGATTGGGCGGCAGGCGGAACACGATCACATCGCCGCGCTGCGGGGTCCCGGTCGCCACCAACAGCGTGTTGGTGACGGGCAGCCGCAAACCGTAGGAATACTTACTGACGAAAATGAAATCGCCGTCGAACAGGGTCGGCATCATGGAATCGGAGGGGATGCGAAACGGCTCGAACAGGAACGAGCGGATCACCAGCACCAGCACGATGACCGGAAAGAAGGAACGTGCGTATTCGACGGCAATGGGCTCGCGCACCGCGTCCGCCGCGGTGCCGGCCGCCGCGGCGGCCAGCTTGCGGCGGCGGGCGAAAAACGCCTGATCCAACACCCAGATGAGGCCCGAGACGCCGCCGACCACCACCAGCATGAGGCTGAAATCGACCGCCTCGTAGCGGAACAGCCGCCAGAGCATCGCCACCGCCAACGCCACCAGCGCATAGCCCGCCATCCTCGGCAGCCAGGGCTCGGCCGCACTCACGGCGCCGGGGTCCCTTTTCGGCCTGAAGAACCAGCCGTCCGCCAAAATCACCAACACGCAGACGACGCCTGCGCACACCAGAGCCACGAAAAGATTGTCGCCGTCGTTCACGAAATTCCCCCGATAAAAACCCAACCCATAGTCATGAGCCAATGAGAGTCACGGCGAGACTCAGTTGGACTTCTTGCCGACCTGCAAGACGGCCAAGAAGGCTTCTTGCGGAATTTCGACTTGACCCACCTGCTTCATGCGCTTCTTGCCGGCTTTTTGCTTCTCGAGCAGCTTGCGCTTGCGCGTGATGTCGCCGCCGTAGCACTTGGCCAGCACGTTCTTGCGCATCGCCTTGACGCTGGCGCGGGCGATGATATGGCTGCCGATGGCCGCCTGCACCGCGATGTCGAACATCTGGCGCGGAATGAGTTCCTGCATCTTGTCGACCAGTTCCCGGCCGCGGTTGTAGGAATTGTCCCGGTGGACGATGAGCGACAGCGCGTCCACCGGTTCACCGTTGATCAAGACATCGAGCTTGACCAGCGGCGCGGCCTGAAAGTGACTGAATTCATAGTCAAACGAGGCATAGCCGCGGCTCGCGGATTTGAGCCGGTCGAAGAAATCCAGCACCACCTCGGCGAGCGGCAATTCATATTGCAGCGATACCTGGCTGCCGAGAAACAGCATTTTCTTCTGCACGCCGCGCTTTTCGCTGCACAGGGTCAGCACCGCGCCCACGTGATCCGGAGGCACGAGGATATTGGCGGTGATGATCGGCTCGCGCAGCTCGGCAATGCGGTCTTGGGGCGGCAGCTTGGTCGGATTGTCGACATTGACCACCGACCCATCCGTAAGCTTGACCTCGTAGATGACGGTGGGCGCGCTGGTGATGAGGTTCAGGTCATACTCGCGCTCCAGCCGCTCCTGCACGATGTCCATGTGCAGCAGCCCGAGGAACCCGCAGCGGAATCCGAAGCCGAGCGCGGTGGACACCTCGGGCTCGAAATGCAGCGCCGAATCGTTGAGCTTGAGTTTTTTCAGCGCCTCGCGGAATTGTTCGTAGTCGTCGGAACTCACGGGAAACAAGCCGGCGAACACCCGCGGCTGCACCTGCTTGAAGCCGGCCAGCGGCGCTTTGGCGGGGTTGTTCTCCAGAGTGATGGTGTCGCCGACCGGCGCGCCGTCGATCTCTTTGATGCCGGCGATGACGAATCCGACCTCGCCCGTGTTCAATGAGTCGCGGGTCACCGGTTTGGGCGCGAAACGGCCGAGTTTGTCGATCTGGTGGCTGCGCCCGGTGGACATGACGCGGATCTTGGCGCCGGTGTGCAACGCACCATTCATCACTCGCACCAGCGAGACCACGCCCACATAATTGTCGAACCAGGAATCGATGATCAGGGCCTGCAAGGGACCGTCCGGGTCGCCCTTGGGGGCCGGAATCCGCTTGACCAGTTGTTCCAGCAACTCGGGTACCCCCTGGCCGGTCTTGGCGCTGACCAGGGCGGCATCGTCGGCCGGAATGCCGATGATCTCTTCGATTTCGTGAATGACCTTGGCCGGATCGGCCGACGGTAAATCGATCTTGTTGATGACGGGGAGCACCTCGAGCCCTTGCTCGAGGGCGGTGTAGCAATTGGCGACGCTTTGCGCCTCCACGCCCTGGCCCGCATCCACCACCAGCAGCGCGCCCTCGCAAGCCGCCAGCGATCGGGACACCTCGTAGGAAAAATCCACATGACCCGGCGTATCGATGAAATTCAGCTGGTACAGCTCGCCGCTGACCGAGGTGAACGCGAGCGTAACGCTCTGCGCCTTGATGGTGATGCCGCGTTCGCGTTCCAGATCCATCGAGTCGAGCACCTGCGCCTGCATTTCACGCGCATCGAGGCCGCCGCATTCTTGGATGAAGCGGTCTGCCAGAGTCGATTTGCCGTGATCAACATGAGCAATGATGGAAAAATTGCGGATATTCTTCATCGAGGCCTAGGATGGAAAAACTCCCCATTATACCGGTCGGCGGTGGTACGCGAGGGCCTTATGTACTTCTTCGGGGTCCAAACGCCCGTGGCACACCAATTCTCCGGCGAACAGCAGCACCGGAATTTTGTGACCGTAGCGCACTTTCGCCGCCGGGTCGGCATCGACGTCGAGCACATCGACGCCGGCTTGGGCTGCCGCCGGCAACTCAGCGAGCGCCTCCAACATCTCCTCGCACAGGCCGCAACCCGGGCGCGAGTACAGCAGGAAGCGCATCGTCAGGGGCGCGGAAGCTCGGGGCCGCTCAACGATTTGACCGAGTGGGCGATGAACTCAACGGTCTGAGCCGGCACCTCGCCGACCGCGGTCACCTGATGACCCTGGATGACGGTGGAAAACGCGAATCCGGACCCGACCCGCGCCAGCCCTTGGATCGGCTGCTCCGGCGGCGGACTGGTGTTTGCATCCGTGCCCACCACGCCCCGCGCATCCGTCTGCGGCGCCTCGACGAACACCGACACGGTGGCCAGTCCATCCGAGTACACCAAGTGGCTGGCGGGCACGGAGGCCCCGCCGAGGATTTGCGCGCCGGCCACCGTCAAATGAAATCCGGGCGGCAATTGACTGGCGCGGTACGCCGCCAGCGCCGGCGACGCACTGTCGTGCGACGCTCCCTGCCGCACCCAGCGCATGCCGTCGGTGCGCACCCCCGGCGCCAGTTCGCTGTCTGGGATGTTCTCCGGCATGTCGAGGCGCGCGAAGAAGATCTGCTCGATCACCGCGCCGTGCGAATCGCAGAGCTGCGTCTTGAGCGGCATGGCCGTCTTCTCATCGAGCCAGAGACGATAACCGAAGCGGTATTGATCTCTGGGGTTCACGGCAATGACCCGCGCCGTGCGGCCGAGAATGCGGGTCGAGGCCAGCGACTCGATCCGGTAGAAGTCATTCACATCCGCGCCGAACTGCGGCAATGAGCCGAGGAAAGGTCCGTGATCCGGCCGCGGTTCGACCAGCACCGTATGCTGGTCGGGCAGATAACAGGTCAACTCCCCGTTGTTGCGCACGAACTCCCGTCCCGAGCCGTCCAGCGACTGCAGCCGCTCGGTGACGCGCCCGGCCCGCACCCGGTGCACGATCCGCATGGTCTCGACGCGGCCGTCGCTCAGGTGAAAGAAGGTGCCGTCGTAGTTGCGCGTGGCCAGCGCCTGATTCATTTTCTGCAGCCACTCGCGCGGGTCATCCGCGCCCCGGGAACGCTGCGGCAGCGCGGTCAACAAGGACCCGGCCACGGCGCAGGAAATCACCCATCTAGCGCGCTTACGCAACAACCGCCTCATGGAGCAGCATGTGCCGCCGCTTGGTTGAACAACGGTTGTTCATCGGACTCGATGAGCAGGTCCGCCATCACGCCGCGCAAATCCAGACCCGACGAGTAGCGGCTATGCGCCAGTACGTAATTGGCCAGCCGTGCCTGCGGCATCGCCGCAGGCGCCGCGGGCGAGGTGGCGGGCACCGTATAAGAGAGCGGCTCCCACGGCGTCTGCGCGCTGCCCTCGCCGAGGGCGGCGGCCATGCTGCTGCGGGTGGGCGCCGCGGCAACGTTGCGCGCGATGATCGGCACGCCCGGCCGCAGCGTCGGCGCGATCGCCCGCTGCTGTAGGGCGACGACGGCGACCGCCGCGACGCCGGCCGCCACGGCGGCCCCGGCAAACGGCCGCCACCAGCGGGGCGCCCGCGATTCGCGCGCCTGCCCGCCGGCGGCAACCACCGGCTCGCCGTCGATGGCCAGATTCACGCGCCCGGCGAAGTCCCGCGTCAACAGATCGCGGCCGGAGCCGCGGATCGCCTCGCCGATCAGGGCATAGCGGCCGAAGCTCTCGCGCAACACGCCGTCGCGGGTGAGCCGCTTCAGCAGCAATTCGGTTTCCGAGTTGGGCAATTCTCCATCGAGAAATGCCGAGACCTGTTCACGGATTTGTTCGCTCATGTGTCCTCAGGCCGACCAAGGCCGCCGTCGAATATGGGCCGCAATTTCTTGTCAATCGCCTCGCGTGCGCGGAATATCCGCGAACGCACGGTACCTACCGGACAATCCATGGTCTGTGCGATGTCTTCATAGCTCAAACCTTCCAACTCGCGAAGCACGATCGCCGTCCGCAAATCCTCCGGCAAATTTTCGATTGCCCGGTTCACCGTATCGCGTATCTCGTCGGTGAGCAGCAGGCCTTCCGGAGTCTCGGACTCGGCCAAGCGCGCGTGCAGATCGTATTGTTCGGGGTCTTGCAAGTCCAGATCGTAGTCCATGGGCCGACGTTTGGTGGCAACCAGTGCGTTCTTGGCCGTGTTGATCGCAATTCTATACAGCCAGGTATAAAACGCACTATCGCCGCGAAACGAATGCAGCGCCCGGTACGCTTTGACAAAAGCTTCCTGAGCGATGTCTTCGGCCTCGGTTGCATCGTGCACGTAACGCATGATCAGCTTCAGCACCTTGTGCTGGTATCGCAGGACCAACAAATCGAACGCCGCGCGCTCGCCGCGCTGGACTCTCTCGACCAGTTTGAGGTCACTCTCTTCGACACTCATGGGTGATCCCAAACCGGCGAGCTCACAACCCAGCCTGTCGCGATAGACCCTGGCCTGGGGGAAAAGTTCGACAATTCCCAAGCCGGATCGGATTTAAACGTGACTTTGCGCACAGGTTCGAGATTCTAACAGCGGCGGGCGCCGGACTAACGCCCGGTGATGCGGTCGATCAGCGCGGCGAACCGGGGCGGCGGCGGTTCCGAGCCCAGGCAATAGCCGTAGAGAGCCGTGTCTTCGCTGTCCAACAGCCGCCGAAACGCCTCTTGTTCGGCTTTCGATGCGCCGCAGAATCGCAGCTCCACATAGCGCGCCAGCAGCAGGTCGAGCTCCTTCATGCCGCGGCGGCAGCGCCAGCGCAGCCTGCCGAGTTCCTCAGGATCGAGCGGCGGCGCGCAGGCGTCCTCGAGCGGCGGCGGGACGGTCATCAATGGCGGCGGTGGGCCAGCATCTGCTTGATCTCGCCGATGGCCTTGGCGGGATTCAGATCCTTGGGACAGGCTTCGGTGCAATTCATGATGGTATGGCAGCGGTACAGCCGGAACGGGTCCTCGAGCTCGTCGAGACGCTCGCCCGCCGCCTCATCGCGGCTGTCCACGATCCAGCGGTAGGCGGCGAGCAGCGCCGCGGGCCCCAAGTAGCGGTCGCTGTTCCACCAATAGCTGGGACAGCTGGTCGAGCAGCAGGCGCAGAGTATGCAAGCCGACGGCCGATCGACCTTTTCCTGATCTTCCTTGGACTGCAGGCGCTCGCCGTCGGGCGGCGCCGGCGTGCGGGTCTGCAGCCAGGGTTTGACCGACGCGTACTGCGCGTAGAAATTGGTGAGGTCGGGGACCAAATCCTTGACCACCGGCAGATGCGGCAGGGGATAAATCTTGATCTCCCGCTTGACGTCGGCGCAGGCGCTGACGCAGGCCAGCCCGTTCTTGCCGTCGATATTCATGGCGCACGAACCGCAGATTCCCTCGCGGCAGGAGCGCCGGAAGCTCAGCGTCGGATCGATCTCATTCTTGATCTTGATCAACGCGTCCAACACCATCGGCCCGCAGGCGTCCATGTCCACTTCGTAGCTGTCGAGACGCGGATTGTCGGTCGAATCGGGGTCGAAGCGGTAGATCTTGAAGACGCGGACGTTCTTGGCGCCGGCGGGCGCCTTGAACGTGCGGCCGTCCTTGCGCACCTTGGAATTGGCGGGAAGCCTGAATTCAGCCATCAAATGCTCCTCATCCTCAATACGTCCGCGCCTTCGGCGGGATCGATTCGACGTCGCCGGTCAGCGTGTTCAGATGCACGGCCCGGTAGTCGAACCGGGTCGCGCCCGATGGAGCGACCCAGCACAGCGTGTGCTTCATCCAATTCTGATCGTCGCGGTTCGGAAAATCCTCGCGCGCCTGCGCGCCGCGGCTCTCCTGGCGATTCTCCGCCGAATGCATGGTGGCCACCGCCTGCCCCAGCAAATTGTCGAGCTCCAGGGTCTCGATGAGATCCGTGTTCCACACCAGCGAACGGTCCGTGACCTGGACGTCGGCGAACGAGTCGAACACGGCCGCGAGTTTGCGCTTGCCGTCGGCCAGGGATTCGCCGGTGCGGAAGACCGCGGCATCGGACTGCATGACGCGCTGCATATCCAGCCGGATGTCGGCCGTGCGCCGCGAACCCTTGGCATGGCGCAACCGGTCCAGGCGCGCCACCGCGGCCGCGCCCGCGTCGGCTTGGAAGGCGCGGTGTGCGGCATCCTTTTTCACCACCCTCGAGCAATGGCGCGCCGCTTCGCGGCCGAACACCACCAGATCGAGCAAGGAGTTCGACCCCAGGCGGTTCGCGCCGTGCACCGACACACAGGCCGCCTCGCCCACCGCCATCAGCCCGGGAACCACGGTCTCGCTGCCGTTCACCCGGGTGATCGCCTCGCCCTGCACATTGCAGGGAATGCCGCCCATGTTGTAATGAACGGTGGGCAATACCGGGATAGGCGACTGGTTGACGTCCACCCCCGCAAAAATTCTCGCGGTCTCGGCGATGCCGGGCAGCCGCTCCTTGATGACCGCGGGACCCAAGTGTTCCAGATGCAGATCGATATGGTCTTTCAGGGCGCCGACGCCGCGGCCCTCGCGAATCTCGAGGGTCATGGCACGGCTCACGACATCGCGCGACGCCAGGTCCTTGGCGTTCGGTGCGTAGCGTTCCATGAAGCGGTCGCCCGCGGCGTTCGTCAGGTACCCGCCCTCGCCGCGCGAACCCTCGGTGATCAGGCAGCCGGCGCCATAGATCCCCGTGGGGTGAAACTGCACGAACTCCATGTCCTGCAGCGGCAACCCGGCGCGCAGCGCCATGCCGCCGCCGTCGCCGGTGCAGGTATGGGCGGAGGTGCATGAAAACCAGGCGCGGCCGTAGCCGCCGGTCGCCACAATGACCATGTGCGCGCGAAAGCGGTGCAGCGTGCCGTCGGACATGTCGAGCGCAATCACCCCGCGGCACTCGCCGTTCTCCATGATGAGGTCGAGAGCAAAGTACTCGATAAAGAAATTCGCTTCGTGCTTGAGCGACTGCTGGTACAGGGTGTGCAGCATGGCATGGCCGGTGCGGTCGGCGGCGGCGCAGGTACGCTGCGCGATGCCTTTGCCGAAGTGCGTGGTCATGCCGCCGAACGGCCGTTGATAGATGCGCCCATCCTCGGTGCGCGAAAACGGCACACCATAGTGTTCGAGCTCGATGACCGCCGCGGGCGCTTCCTTGCACATGAATTCGATCGCGTCCTGGTCGCCCAGCCAGTCCGAACCCTTCACCGTGTCATACATGTGCCAGCGCCAATCGTCGGCGCCCATGTTGCCGAGGGCGGCCGAGATGCCGCCCTGAGCGGCGACGGTGTGGCTGCGGGTGGGAAACACCTTGGTCAGGCAGGCGGTGGTGAGACCCGCCTCAGCCAGGCCGAACGTCGCGCGCAGCCCCGCCCCGCCGGCGCCGACCACCACCACATCATAGGTGTGGTCGATGAATTGATAGTCGCTCATAGCCTCATCTCAGTGCGACGCGCAGGACCGCGAATATTCCGGCGCCGCATACCAGCACGTACAGGAATCGCAGCAGCAGCAACCACAGCAGCTTGATGCCGGCGGAATGCACGTAATCCTCGACCACCACGGTGGTTCCCAGGTAGGAGTGATAGCTCAAAACCCACAGCAACAGCACCGCCAAGAACCCGCTGACAGGCAGCGACAGCCAGGTTCGCACCGTGGCGTAGTCCAGGTCGGGCAGCATCAGCAGCGAGAACAGGAACCATAGGGTGAGCGGTATCAGTGCCACGGCGCTCACCCGCTGCGCCCACCAATGACCGGTGCCGTCCTTCGCCGATCCCGTTCCCAGCACTCGTCCCAGGGGACTGCGCAAACTCATGACGGGACGTGCCGGATCAGCGCCCAAACGAGCAACGTCAATCCCGCCGCGCCGACGACCACCAACCAGCCGCTGGCGTGTCGTTGGGTGCGCTCGAAGCCGATCCCGATGTCCCAAAACAGGTGACGAATGCCGTTCAAGAGGTGGTACAGAAACGCAAACGTCCAGCCCATCAGAGCGGCGAGCCCGACGGGACTCGCGAAGACTCTCGCGGCTGCGGCGTAGGATCGCTCGCCGCCGGCCAGGCTCACCAGCCAATAACTCAACGCCACGAGGCCGACGGCCAACCCTATGCCGGTCAGCCGATGCACAATCGACAGACTATTGCCGATTTGCCATCGATAAATCTGCAGATGAGGCGACGTCGGCCGGGGGCGGGCGGGAGGACTGGGCATGGCTAGAAATCGATGCAGCGGCCCCGCAGCTCCCAATCGCCGAATCGCGTCGGTTCCGGGCCCTCGCGGCCGCCCAGTTCGCGCGGGCGAAGGTCGGTGGCCGGCGCCGGGGCGGGTTGATCTCCCGCGGCGGGCTCGGCCGATCGCATCGTTTGGACCTGATCTTCGGAATTCGACGTCACCGGTAAAGTTTGCCAGAAAACGCCGCCTCGAAGAACCCATTCTCATCGGCTGCGGGGTACTTCATCGGATTCAACGGGGTTGACAGCCGGCTCGGCGTCCCCATCTCATAGCAGGATGAGCCCCACCACAGAGCTTGAGTCAGGCCGGCTGCCGCATCTCGGCGTATTGCGCTTCACCGGCCCCGACGCGTTGAGTTTTTTGCAGGGCCAGGTCTCCAACGACACTCGCCGGCTCACCGAAGGCAGTCCGCTACTGGCCGCGTACTCGAACCCGCAGGGCCGCGTGCTCGCCGTCATGCACCTGCTGCCGCACTCCTCCGGTATTGCCGCCATTCTGCCGCGCGACGTGCTGACCTCCACCCTGGAGCGGCTGCGCAAGTTCGTGCTGCGCGCCAAGGTGCAAATCCAAGATGCCGGCGATGCCTTGCCGGTGTCGGGGCAGCATGGCACGCACGCGCTACTGGCCGCCGGCCTGGCCGTGCCCGGCGACCCAGGCTATGTGGAGCAGGACGGCATCGGAATCGGCCGGGTACGCCGGGGCCTCGAGCGCTTCTGGGTGATCGGCCCCGCCGAGACACTCCATGAGCGCGGTCTCGCCGGCGACGCAGAAGCGGCGCGAATCGAACACGATTGGCGGCTCGCCGATATCCGCGACGGACTACCGCAGATATATCTCGGCACCCACGAGGCCTTCGTCGCGCAGATGCTCAATCTCGACCTCCTGGACGGCATCAGCTTCAGCAAGGGTTGCTACACCGGGCAGGAAATCATCGCGCGCACCCAACACCTGGGCCGCATCAAGCGGCGCCTGTACCGGCTGCGTCTGCCCCCGGGCGACTGGAGCATCGGACAATCGCTGCACTTGAGCGATGGCCGCTCCGGGCGTCTGACCGAAGTGGCTCGAAGCGGCGACGGCGTCGAGGCGTTGGCGGTGCTCAATGTGCAGGCGGCGGACAGCGCCGCCGGCACCGCCGAGACCGCGGTCGCGCCAAGCGCCGCCATCAGCGCCGCGCAAATGCCCCTGCCTTACGCGCTTTGAGCGTGGCGTGCGGGGCCCGCGCCCGTTAAAATGGCGCGGTTACAGGGAGTACAGCCATGCGTCGCCATTCCACCGCCCTCTATTCCACTGCCATTGCCGTTTGCGCCCTACTGCTCGCCGCCGGAACCACCTACTCCCGCAGCGGGCCATTGGAAAACGTTCCGTTGAAATGGTCGCCGACCTCGACGCTCGCCGAAATGGGTGCGATCGATGTCAGCGGCGCCTTGCTCACCACCAAGATCCGCGTCGATCCCTTCGTCGATACCCGTCAGAACACGGCGCTGGTCGCCGAGAACCGCGAGAAGGCCGACAAGGTGCGGCAGGTCACGACCTCGGACAGCGTTGCCGCCTATGTCGCCGATCATCTCAAGGAGAGCATGCACGGCGCCGGCTTGAGCACCGTCGACAGCGGCGGCGATATCAGCATCAGCGGCGAGATACGCCAATTCTTCGTCACGGAAACCGGCACCTATAACGGCGAGATATCTCTGCTGGTGCACGTGAAGAATGCCGCCGGCAAGGATCTTTGGACCGGCATCGTCACGGGCGACTCCACCCGCTGGGGCCGTTCCTACAGCGCCGATAATTATTACGAAACCATGGCGGACATGACGCTGCGCGCGGTCTACAACCTGCTGTCCAATGCAGGATTCCACGCAGCCGTCGCCAAACAGTGATGCGGCGCCGCCGGCCGCGGCGGCGCTACAGATCGATGATCTCGATCGCCTCGGGATGTAGAGTTTCGCCGAAGAAGGTGCTGCCCACGCGCGCGAAGCGCGCCGCGCCGTCGGTGGCCAGCCAGGTGACGGCGCCGCGCTCGCCCGGCGTCGCGTCCGAGCCCGGCAGCATCCCTTGCACCGCGGCGGCCGTGGTCGCCGCGGAATCCACCACCCTGACATGCGGCGGTAGCGCCTTGCGTATGGCTCCCGCCAACGCAGGAAAGTGCGTGCAACCCAGCACCAGGGTGTCCGGTGCGTCGCCGCCTTGAAAAATCGGATCCAGGTAGCGGTGCGCCACCGCATCGGCGATCGGCCCGTCGACCCAGCCCTCCTCCGCCATGGAGACGAACAAGGAACAGGCCTTGGAGGTGACGCGCGCCGCCGGGTTCAAACGGTGAATGGCCGCCGCGTACGCCCCGCCGCTCACCGTGCCCTCGGTCGCGATCACGGCAATGTGCTGCGACGCCGAGGCGGCCACCGCCGCCGCAGCGCCCGGTTCGATGACGCCCATGACGGGCAGCGTGGGGTGATGCTGACGCAGGGCATCGAGTGCGGAGGCCGATGCCGTATTGCAGGCAACCACCAGACCGCGGATGCGCCGCTCGATGAGCGCCGCGGCGCACTGCAGGGAGTAGCGCACCACTGTTTCGGCACTCTTGGTGCCGTACGGCAGCCGTGCCGTATCGCCGAGATACACGAAATTCTCCGCGGGCATCGCCGTGCGCAAGGCCCGCAGTACGGTCAAACCGCCGACCCCCGAGTCGAACACGCCGATCGGGATCACACTTCAGGCCGCAGGTGCGGGAACAGCAATACATCGCGGATCGACGGCGAATTGGTATACAGCATGACCAGCCGGTCGACGCCGAGCCCCAGGCCCGCGGCGGGCGGCATGCCGTATTCCAGCGCCCGGACATAGTCGGCATCGTAGTACATGGCTTCCTCGTCGCCGGCGTCCTTGCGCTCCACTTGATCCTTGAAGCGCTGCGCCTGATCTTCGGCGTCGTTCAACTCTGAAAAGCCGTTGGCGAGCTCGCGTCCGCCGACGAAGAATTCCCAGCGATCGGTGATGAACGGATCCAGGTCATTGCGCCGCGACAGCGGCGACACTTCCGCGGGATAGGCGTACGCAAAGGTGGGCTGCACCAGCGTGTGCTCCCCGGTTTTTTCGAATATCTCGATCTGCAATTTTCCCGGACCGTCGCCGGCCTTGTAGGGAATCTTCATGTGATCGCACACCCGGCGCAGGTACGCGGCATCGCGCAGCGACATCGGGTCCAGATCCGCGTTGTTCGCCAGAATGATGTCTTCGATGCTCATGCGCGCGAAGCTCTGCGACAGATCGATTTCGGTGCCCTGATACTCAAGCTTGCGTGAGCCGATCATGGTGTCGGCCAGCCCTTGGAACAGAGTTTCGATCATCTCCATCAAATCGGTGTAGTCCGCATAGGCCTGATACAGCTCGAGCATGGTGAACTCGGGGTTGTGCTGCGTGGAGACCCCTTCGTTGCGGAAGTTGCGGTTGATCTCATAGACGCGCTCGAAGCCGCCGACCGTGAGGCGCTTCAGGTACAGCTCCGGCGCAATGCGCAGGTACATGTCCGCGTCGAGCGCGTTGTGATGCGTCTTGAAGGGACGCGCCGCGGCGCCGCCGGGGATGGGATGCAGCATCGGCGTCTCCACCTCGAGGAAACCCCGCGCATCGAGGAAGGCGCGCAGATAGCGCACGATCCGCGAACGCGTCTCGAAGACGCGCCGGCTGTCCTCATTCATGATCAAATCGACGTAACGCCGCCGATAGCGCAATTCGGTGTCGGCGATCCCATGCCATTTGTCGGGCAGCGGCCGCAGCGACTTGGTCAGCAATACCAGCCGCTCTGCGCGCACTGACAACTCGCCGGTCTTGGTGCGGAACAGGGTTCCCTCGGCGCCGATCACATCGCCGACGTCCCAGGTCTTGAATTCCTCGTACACCTCGCCGAGCGCCGACGGCTGCAGAAACAGCTGAATCAGCCCGCTCGAATCCTCGATCTTGGCGAAGCACGACTTTTTCATGACATGCTTGGTGCGCATCCGGCCCGCCACCCGCACGCGGATCGCCGCCGCCTCGAGCGCCTCGCCGCTCTTCTCGCCATAGGCCGTCACGATATCGTCGGCCAGGGCATCGCGGCGGAAGTCGTTCGGAAAGGCATTGCCGCGCTCGCGCAGTTTGGCGAGCTTGGCGCGCCGCTCCGCGATCAAATGATTCTCTTCCTCGTCGCTCATAGTCTTTATAGACCCTGCTTTAGGCTGGCTTGCATGAAATCATCGAGCGCTCCGTCGAGCACGGCCGTGGTATTGCCGATTTCCACGCCGGTGCGCAGATCCTTGATCCGCGACTGATCCAGCACGTAGCTGCGGATCTGATTGCCCCAGCTTACGTCGGATTTGGAGTCCTCGAGCACTTTCGCCGCCGCGTTGCGCTTGTTGAACTCCAGCTCGTACAGCTTGGCCTTCAGCATCTTCATCGCGGTCGAGCGGTTCTTGTGCTGGCTGCGCTCGCCCTGACAGGCCACCACGATGCCGCTGGGCATATGCGTGATGCGCACCGCCGATTCGGTCTTGTTGACGTGCTGGCCGCCGGCGCCGCTGGAACGGTACACGTCGGTGCGCAAATCGGCGGGGTTGATTTCAATATCGATGTCGTCGTCCACCTCCGGCGAGACGAACACCGACGCGAAGGAGGTGTGCCGGCGGTTGCCCGAATCGAAGGGAGACTTTCGCACCAGGCGATGCACGCCGGTCTCGGTGCGCAGCCAGCCGTAGGCATAGGGGCCGGTCATGCTGATGGTCGCCCCCTTGATCCCCGCCACCTCGCCGTCGCTCTGATCGATGATTTCGGTTTTGATGCCATGTGCATCGGCCCATTTCAGATACATGCGCAGCAGCATGGCGGCCCAATCCTGCGCCTCGGTGCCGCCCGCTCCGGCCTGAATGTCCAGATACGCGTTGTGGGAATCCATCTTCCCCGGAAACATGCGTTGAAATTCGAGCTGTTCGACCTCGCGGGCCAGTCCGTTGACGTCGGCTTCGATTTCATCGGCCGCGCGGGCGTCCCCCTCGTCGGCAGCCAGATCCAGCAGTTCCGCCGCATCGCTCAACGATCGTTTGAGCCGGTCCAGTCCACCGACCACCTGCTCCAGCCTGGCGCGCTCCTTGCCGAGTTCCTGGGCGCGCTCCGGCTTGTCCCAAATGCCGGGCTGTTCGAGCTCGCGCTCTACTTCCTGCAGCCGCTCGTGTTTGTTGTCGTAATCAAAGATACCTCCTCAAAGAGTCGCCGCGCTCCTCGAGATCTTTGATGAATCGTTTGATTTGATTGAGTTCCATGGGCGCGGATTCTAGCACGGCGGGCGCGCCCGGGAGGCGCGAGTCACCGGCAGGCGCCGCGAATCACTGGCAGGCGCCGCGCCCCGTCGCCGCGGCCAGCGGCAATGCCTGCAGTATTGCGCCCCGGTAGCTCGCGCTCGACTGCACGCAGGCGCCGCAGGTCAGGGTAAAGGCGAACCGGCCGCGGCCGACGGTCTCCGCGTACAACACCGCCCGAATGTTCACCAGCAGCGACCGTTCGATTCTGATGAAACCAAAGCCGGCCAGCTGCTCGGCCAGGCGCTTGAGAGAGTCTCTGCTGATGTAATTCGTGCGGCCGCTGTGGATCGACACATAGTTGCCGTCTGATGCGATGTAATCGATCTTGTCCGGTTCCAATGGGTATAGTCGGTGCTCGCGTTCACCGATCAGCAGCGTCGGCATCAAGCTCTCCATCGGTCTCGCGTAGGTGCGGCACTCCACCGCCAAATTTAAGCACGCACGCCGCGCGTCTCACAACGTCACCAAAGCGATGATTTAGGACAAATCGCCGCAACCGGGGCCTAAGCCCGGCGCAGGAGCACCTCAAAAAAAGGCGGCCCCGCAGGGCCGCCTTCGCACTCAACGAACGGCCGTCGCTTCAGAATTTCGCGGTGAACGCCAGGAACAGCTGGCGGCCAAACATGTCGTAGATGCTGTAGGTGTTGGCCGCGCCGCCGGCGACGAGCTCCGAATTGAGCACCGGCGGATCCTTGTCGAGCATGTTGTTCACGCCGGCCCGGATCTGCACGATCTTGTTGATGTTCCAGGTCGCCTCGAGGTCCAGGTAGCTGTAGGACGGAATGCGCGCATTGAAATAGTCGTACGAGCCCCAGTAGGCGAGATGCAGCGTCGGATCCGAGCTGTTGTTGTCCTGCGATACCGCACCGATGTAGCGCCAGGTGAGCGATGCCGATACATTCCAGGGGGTGTCCCAGGTGGTGCGGAAAATGTGGTGCCAGCGCGGATTGACCGTCTGGCAGATCGCGCCGAATAGCCCTGCGCAATCATAAGTGGCCGCACCCGGCAGCGGCTGGGTTTTGTTCTGCAGCAGGTAGTTGCCGTTGAGCGCGAACGACAATCCGCCCACCCCCGGGGGCAAATCCGTCTTGTAGGTCATCTGCACGTCGATGCCGCTGTTGATGGCGGTGCCGAGGTTGTAATCCTTTTGGATGACGTAGCCGCCGCCGGCATTGCTGTTGCCGTTGAGGCTCCCGGTGGTCGGCTGGCGCACGATCTGGCTGCAATAAGTCGGGTCGCCGGTGTTGGCGCAATTGGATAGAATCACGTTGTACGGAATCACTCCCACCTCATCCTTGATGGAGATGTGGTAGTAGTCGATGCTGCCGGTGAGGTGCGGAAGGAAACTCGGCGCAAAGTTCAGACCGATCGTATAGGTGTCCGCCTGTTCCGGCTTCAGAGCCGCATTGCCGCTGCTCTGCTGCGACAACTGACTGGCCGTGCCCTGCGGAATGGAGCCGCTGTTGTATTGAGCCGGCGTCACGTGCGTGTTTTCGCACTGCTGCAGCGTGTACGTGATCGGCGGAGCGCACGGATCACTGCCGATCGTCACGAGGCCGACGATGGGCGGGGTGTACAGTTCCGCAACGCTCGGCGCGCGGATGGCCCGGTCATAGGAGGCGCGGAACCGATAGTCCGCGATGGGCGCATATTGCACCTCGAACTTATAGGTGTTGGTCACGCCGGCCGTCGAGTAGTCCGAACGCCGGTAGCCGGTGTCGAACAACAGTTCCTTCGCGCCCGGCTTATCCTGCATCAACGGCGCCCGCACCTCGAGGAATTCTTCCTTGACCGAGATACTGTTGTCGATCGGCGCCACGGCGCTGCCGAATCCGGATAACAGGCCGCTCTCCTCGGCCGAGTCCGGCTGCAGGAATTCGTGATCGTTGCGATGCTCGAAGCCGAAGTTCACCGCAACACCCTCGCTGGCCAGGGGTGACGTAACTCCATAGGTGCCGAGCTTGCCGGTGATGTCGGCATGCAAGGTCCGCAAGGTCGAGGCGCCCTGCGCCGTGCCCAACTCATACAGATAGTTGAGCGCCGCCTGGGTCACGCCGCCGTCCGTGAAGATATTGTACGGGACGCAGCCGATGGCGCCGCTGATGCACTTCGGGTTGGCCGCGGTGCCCGTCACCAACAGTGCGTTGCCGATGGCGGCGTAGTTCAGGTACTTCTGATTGGAATCGGTGAACTTGGTGTAGAAGTACTGGCCGTAGGCGTCATAGCTCCACGCTTCCCCGAAGTCTCCCTTGCTGCCGAACAGCGCGCGATAGTTGGTGTGCTCATAGTCGGTGAAACGGTCGCCGCCCTCGACGTTGCGGCGGCCGATTCTCACCTGCGCCGTGGCGGATCCCGGGGTCGCCTTATCGGCCGCAATCTGCGCGGGGGTGCAGAGGATTCCCTGCTGCTGCGCGCTCAACAGGGGATTGCTGCAATTGACGTAGTAGTCGCCCGCACCGGTCGGGTCGAGCGGATTGCTATCCTTGAACAACGCCGCTGCCGCCACGCTCTGGTGCGTCTTGTCGTCCATGAAGAAGAACTCGGCATAGGGCTGAAAGGCTTCGGTGATCTCCTGATGCGCCATGAAGGCAGCGTTATAGCGGTCGTCTTCGCGGGTCATGGAGATGAACGGCTGTGAGTTGTAACTCGCCGGGGGCGTGGTCGCGACGGAGCCGAAGGGGACGAAGCTGTGTCCCGACACGGAATACGCGGTTAATGCGTTGGGGCCGCCCGTCGGTTGGAAGTAGTTTGAATTCGACGAACCGCCGCACACGGTGCCGATGATATTGCCGGCCGCGTCGGTGGGGGGAAACGGCACCCCCAATTGGCAGGCACCGAAATCCCGATCACTGCTTGCCACCGGGTCGGCGTGGCGGTAGCTCAAGTAGGCGGTGATATTGCCCTTACCATCCGCGAAATTCGTGCCCATCAACATGTCGAAGGTGCGGTTGCGCCCGTCCTTGGAGGTGCCCGTGGGCGGGGTGTAACCGTACTGCTCCACCAAGTTCTGCATGATGGTGTCATGGTTGTCGTGCCAGTTCTCGCCCATCTGGCCGTCGACCTGAAAGCCTTCGAAATTCCGCTTCATGATGAAGTTGACCACGCCGGCGATGGCGTCCGATCCGTAGGCCGCGGAGGCGCCGCCGGTGACCACCTCGACCCGCTCGATCAGGCCCACGGGAATCTGGTCGAGGTCGGGAGCCGGTTCCGCGATGGCGGTGTTGGGAGAACCCACACCGAGCCGGCGGCCGTCGACCAACACCAAGGTTCGGCTCGGTCCCAGGCCGCGCAGATCCGCCGTGGCGACGCCGCCCGCGGACGTCAAGCCGGAGGTGCCGTTGCCGAGATCCTGGCCCAGGTCATTGATGAATACCTGCGGCAGCTGGCTGATGATGTCAGTGATATCGGTTTTTCCTGATATCTGGATGGACTGCGAGGTGGTGACCAGGATCGGACTCGTGCTCACTTGATTGGGAGCGGCGATGCGCGAACCGGTGACGACGATCTCTTGGATGGCCTCCGACGGTGTGTTGACGTCGGCGACCTGCTGCTGCGCCAACGCAGGCATCCCGGTCAGGGCAAATGCCGCCATCAAAGCCAGGCATTTATTCAAGGCGTGCACAATTCGGTACATGCAAATTCTCCCTTCGTGTTGCCGAATCTCGACGAGCGGCGGACGTTGCGTCGTTGCGCTCTCGCGACAGTCGCTTATGTTCTTAGGTCCATCCCTGCCGCAGGTCGCCGCAGCATTGAGGCGAAGATAATCTCAGCCAAAATTTGCGGATGAAGTATGTGAAAAACTTGTCGCGCGACGTGACGAGGCGGTCCGGGACCGGGACGAATGAGCGTGCCTCGGCGCGGCCGCCGACGATGTGCAGCGGCGGCCGGCGCGGCACGCTGCGATCGTTCGCGGCGATCGTCCGCGAGCGCGCTGTTGCGGATTGAATGCGCCAGGGGATGCCCGCCATTGGCGCCGTGATTTGTGGGACGAACACGTTGGTTGCGGGGACGAACTCGATTCCCATGGGTGGACCTGAAACCGCACCCGGGTTGTCATGGAGGAGACGCGAGCTCGCAGTTTGGAGACTACAGGCTGATGCCAACGCTTCTCGTCGGTGAACGCGAACGCCGGCTGTATCCATTGGATGCAGAGAAAGTCGACTACATCGAATCGGACGGCAACTATGTGTCGATCCGCAGCGGCAACGCGGCCTACATAAGCCGGGACACCATCAAACGGCTGGCGGCTGAATTGGCGCACCTGGGCTTCATCAGAATCGAACGCTCGCTGCTGGTGAACATTCGATCGGTGCTGTACGCCGAGACCGTCGGCCGCGGCCGCTTTGCATTCACACTGTCTTCCGGCGCCTGCCTGCAATCGAGTTCCAGCTACCGTGAAGTGATTCTGCAGGCGTTGCCGCTGGCGCCGTCGATGAGCCGGCGCACATCGAATTGACGGCATCTCTCGCGGACGCGCGCCGCTCGTCACGCGCCGCTTCCGCCTGCTCCCGCTCGCAACCGGCTTCATACCAAACTCAAGAATAACGCGCGCCGCCCTGCTAGTTTTTCTTGCATGAGATTGGCCGATCGGATCGCGCAATGCCGCACACCGTTCGTCGTTCAGAACCTGACGAACGCGGCCGTTACTCGTTTGAGCGGCGCCGCCGACTTCGCGGCGGACCTTGCGCAATGCCCGATTCGATATGTTCTCAGCGACGAACTGACCCGGCTGTGCACCGCCCTCGCCTACTCCAAGGGCGCGCGCAATCTGGCGTGCGCGGACTTGCTGCGCGTGCCCGCGGAACGAGTATGGATCGAATGGTGCGACGCTGCGTGGCTGTCCGAACTGCAGCTCTACGGATTCAAGCCGCCCGGCAAACCCGCGGGCGCCTCCGGCCGCCGCGGCGTCTTGATCCGCGCGTCGCCCGACGGACGCCGCGGTCTGCTGCGAACGTTCTGGAGCACCGGCGAGACGGACTATGACTTGCTCGCCAGCAGCATGGAGGCCTACTTCGATCTGGATACCGAAGAAGGCGAGGAGCCCGATCCGCCGGACCGCCACGATCAGCCCGCGATCTGCGTGTCCGACAGCTCGAGTCAGGACTCGGATATCCTGCGCCGCTACTTTCGCTTCCGCTATGAGCGCAGCTGGGCCGAGTACTACCGGCGCGCCGTGCTGACGGCGGCACAGGAGCAGGCCATCGCGCGTCATGCGCTGGGAACACTGGCCGCGGATATCCCGGTGCTGCTGGCCTTCTTTCTGCTGTTGTCGACGCGCACCGGCCTGCCGCAGCGGACACCGGAACTCGAACGGCTGAACCGTTCCCGGGCGCGGGCCGGCAAGGCGGCGCTGCTCGAGCACATCGAGGTCCTCTCGCCGGTGCTGCGCGAAGCGCATTCCGCCGCCAACGGCGCTGCGCTCAGCTTGAGACGCGCCCCGCGGCTGCATCACGTGCGCGGACACCTCGTGCGGCGGGGTGCCCAGCTATTTTGGCGGGTGCCGCATCTGCGCGGCAATGCTCGAGCGGGAGCCGTTCACACCCGCACCGTTACGTGGACGGTCGACCGGCCGCGCAAAACCGATTTCGGTAATCTCGCGGTGTGATTCGAAAGCGCCGCTCGAAGGCGCGGCGAAACACATCCGCGCTGCGGAAGCCGACGGATTTCGCCACACCTGCAATGGAGCCGCGCGTGGTGATCAGGCGCCGCCGCGCTTCGTCGAGGCGCAGAATCTCGATCACCCGGCCCGGCGGCAGCCCGAACGAACTGATGAAGCGCCGCGTCAGATTGCGCGGCGAACCGCCGATGCGCTCGGCCAGCGCCTCCACCGTCAAGTGTTCGTGCGGGTGCGAGGCCGCCCAGGCGACCAGATCGCCCAACTGGTTGCGCGCGGCAATTTGAAAGCGCAGCGGCGCGGAGAATTGAGTCTGGCCGCCGTCGCGTTTGAGATACACCACCATTTCACGGGCGACCTGCAGAGCCACTCCTGAGCCACAGTCGGATTCGATCAGCGCCAGGGCAAGGTCGATGCCGGCAGTGACGCCTGCCGTACTCCAAAACGGCCCGTCCTCCACATAAATCGCGTCGGGATCCACGATCAGCGCGGGAAACCGCCGCGCCACATCCTGCGCAAAGCGCCAATGCGTGGCGACGCGCCGTCCGTCCAGCAATCCGGTCGGCGCCACGCCGTAGATGCCGGTGCACACACTGGCGATGCGCCGCACTCGCGGCGCGCGGCTGGTCAGCCAGGCCGCGATCGGCGCATTGATGCTGGGCTTGCGAATTCCACCGCCGCCGGCCACGATCACGGTGTCGATGCCGCGCGGCGCGGCGTCGAGGGAGAAATCAGGCGTGAACCGCAGCCCCGACTCCGCCGAGAACGGCTCGGCGCCCGGGCTCAGGAGAATGCAGCGGTAGGCGCGGGTCGGACCGCCGATCATGTCGGCCGCAATCGCAAAGGCATCGAAGGCGCCAACCACGTCGAGCGCCACTACATCGGGGTAGCCCACGATGCCGATCAGACGGCCCGCACGCCGCGTCGCCACGGAACTATTCCGCAAAGGGCGCCGCGGCAATTTCATCTTCGACCGTGTCCGTCCACGCCGCAGGCGTGGTTCGCCGGCACAATCCTTCGAGCCACGTCGATCGTTGCGACAGCGGTTTTCGTTTGCAGTGATCGACCAACAGCGCGGTGAAGCGCGTCTTGAACCGCAGACGGGGAAACGCGTCGACGGCCTCCGCCGCCTGGCGTCCGTCGATGATGGCGGGATCAGGCCCATCGACATCGGCCGCGGCGCCGGCCGCCACCAGCATGGCCTCCGGGCCCTGGCGCGAGGTCAGGGCCCACTTGCCGTCGTGCATCTCGACGCTGTGCCAGATGACGTCGGCGCGCTGCGGCGACATTCCGAGGGACTTGCCGAACGTCTCCGCGGCATTCGCGCCGTCGATTTCGAACGACGCGTGCTCGCTGGCGAACGCCGGCAACAGTCCCAAGTCATGCAGGACGGCGGCGACGAACGCCTCGTCGGGATCGAAGGCGAGCGCCTTTTTCCCGGCGTACAGGGCGCCGAACACGAAAGTGCGCAGGCAATGATTGAACAGGAAATCCGGCTGTCCTTGTTGGGCAAAGGCCGCGGCGCGCAGGGCATAGGCGGAGCGCGGGATGGCGATGCCCGCCACCTCGCGCGGCAACGCCAGGCCAAGCTCCGAGCCGGCGGCGGCGAACGCGCGCGGCGTCCACCAAGCAAGCGCGCCCAGCGCGAGGAAGGCGCGGCGCGTCAGTCCGTCGCACGAATGATTCATCGGGATACCTGCGGCAGCGGCGATTGGCCAATATAGGCACGCCGATCACGCATCACAAGGTCAACAAACCGACGATTTAGGACAGGGCCGGCGCCCCGCTCAATGCCGTGCGAGCCGCAGGTGCTGACAATTCATCTGCAGCCGCTCGAGCCCCCGGTACTCATTGACCTCGAGCCGATAGGCGAGTTCGATCCGTGCGCCGCTGCGCAGCTCCGGATGTTCGGCGACGCCGCCGACATAGCCGAAGGCAATCGCCTCGATCGCATCGCCGCCCGCGGCGCCGGCGCGAGCGCCCGCGCCGTCGCCCGCCGCGAGCTGCATTTTCAAATGCCTGCCGCCGACGATGCGCGCGTCCATGATGTGAAAATCGCCGTCGAACACCGGCTCGGGAAATCCCTGCCCCCAGGGACCGGCGCCGCGCAGCACTCGGGCGGTGTCCAGCGACAGCTCGGTGCCGCTCAACGCGCCATCGGAGTGAATCACCCCTTGCAGCGATTCGCGATCGGCGCGGGCGGCAATCTCAGCCGCGAACGCCGGCCTGAACACGGCCAGGTGTTCCTCGGCCATGCTCATACCCGCCGCCATGGCGTGGCCGCCGAATTTGTCGATGAGACCGGGGTGCTGTCTCGCGATGCTCTCCAGCGCGTCGCGGATGTTGACGCCGGAGATCGAGCGTGCCGAACCGCGCAGCGAGCCGTCCTCGGCGCGCGCGAAGGCAATGACGGGCCGGTTCCACCGATCCTTGATCCTGCCGGCGACCAGGCCCACCACGCCCTGATGCCAGCTTTCGTCGAACAGGCACAGCCCGAGCGCTTCGCCGCCATCGTCGCCGAAGCGCAGGCCGGCGGCGATGTCGAGCGCCTCCAGCTGCATGCGTTGCTCGATCTCGCGCCGCTCTTCGTTCAACTTATCCAGCATGGCCGCGAGCCGCGCCGCCTCGGCCGGCTCATCCGCAAGCAGGCAGGCGATGCCGACGCTCATGTCCGTGAGCCGGCCGGCCGCGTTCAGACGCGGCGCCACCGCGAAACCAAGATCGGCCGCGGTAATTTGCTCCAGGCGCCGGTTCGCCGCCTCGAGCAGTGCCCGAATGCCGGGCACGCATCGCCCCGCACGGATGCGGCGCAGCCCCTGCGCCACCAGAATACGGTTGTTGCGGTCCAACGGAACCACATCGGCCACGGTGCCGAGGGCGACCAGGTCGAGCAGTTCCGCGGCGCGAAAATCATCCTGGCCCAGATGCCTGGCCAACGCCGCGATGACGTAGAACGAAACGCCGACGCCGGCGAGCGCGCCGCTCGCGAACCGGGCATCGGCGAGATTCGGATTGACGATGACGTCGGCGCGCGGCAATTCAGTGCCGGGCAGATGATGATCCGTCACCAGCACCGGGATGCCCAGTTCCCGGGCCGCTTCCACGCCGGCGACGCTGGACACGCCGTTGTCGACGGTCACGATCAACGACGGCCGGCGCGTCGCCGCCGCCAGGGCGACGATTTCCGGAGTCAATCCATACCCGAAGCGAAAGCGATTGGGCACCAAGAAATCGGCATGCGCAAAGTGCAGGGCGCGCAGTCCCCGCACCACCAGCGCCGTGCTGGTGGCGCCGTCGGCGTCGAAGTCGCCGATGACGAGCACCCGTCCCGCCGCGCGGTGCGCAGCCAGCAGCCGGGCCGCGGCATCGACGCCCTCGAGCGATCCGACCGGCAACAACCGCTCCAGGGAGAGATCCAAATCGGCATCGGTGTGCAGACCGCGCGCGGCATACACCCGCCGCAGCACCGGATGTACATCCGCCGCGAACTCGCCCGGCGCGCCGGGCTGACGCCGCCTTATCGTGGGCGCCGTCATGCGAAGAATTCCCACCAGGGACGGGAGCGGCGCCAAAATCTTAGGCGCCAACGCGCGCCGACGCTGAACTGTCGATGACCCGCGGATAGCTGGAGTCGCGCAATCCTGCCGCCGCGCAGTGCTTCGAGCGAGCGATCGAGCCACTCCGTTTCGAGATCGCCCCACTCGGCCGTGCCCGGCTCCGCCGCGCTGACGAGCACCCCCGACACCGCACGGCCGGCGGCATTGGGCGAGGCCGCGAAGGCGCCGATCAAAGGATCCTCGCCCGCCGCCCAGCCGGCAATGGGCGGCAGCCTGCCTAAGGCCGGACCGCATCCCCACAACCACAGACCGCTCACCGCCGGTGCCCCATCGGTGATCCGCGCCTGATTCACGGCATGCTCGAACAGCCACATCTCGATTTCACTCATGAGCCGCCGCAAGCTCGCCGCGGCGGCGCCGGTCGGCAGGTGCTCGTCAATGTGTCGGCCAAGAATGTCCTCGGGGTCGCAGGTCGCCGCCGGCAGCGGCTGGTCGGATACGCAAAACATCGCAGCACCGCGGCCGGCAAGCAAGCGAAAACCGGCGTCATGCCATACCCGATTGAAATCGCGGGCCAGCGCCTCGGCCTCGGCTGCGCGAAGCGACAGGATACCGTCCGCAGGCAGCCGGACATTGCTCATGTCGGCAATATAGTGCACCGGTGTGGCGATGAGCACCGCGGCGCCCTCGACCGAACCTTGATCGGCAAACAGCGCGGCGGCTCCGATCCCAGGCATGGGGGTGCCCGGTGCGGCGATGACCTTGAAGGCATCCGCGCGCCAATCAGCGACCGCGCCGCAATCGTCGGAGCGCGCCAACAGCTGCTCCAGCCGCCGGCAGCGTTGCCGCGGAATCGCGTTGCGCCAATTGAAACGGAAGTAGTGGGTAGACACGAACGCTCTGGTCCCTTTTTCAGTATCTTACCCACATGCGCTTCACCCAAGACTCCGCAGCTTCCGCCAACCTAATCCGCGCTTACGGCGATGGTGAGATACGCATCCATGATCAGGTCTATCGCAATGCGATGATCGTCAGCGCCTCAACCCTTGAACTGCTGCCCGAGGTCCACGCCATGGAGGATCTCATCCGCCTCGATTCCGCGCGCATCCTCGCACTCGATCCGGAACTCGTGCTACTCGGAACGGGACAGCGCCAAATATTTCCAGCGGCGTCATTTCGCGCGCGATATTTAAGTGCCGGAATTGGTTTTGAGGTGATGGATACGGGTGCGGCCTGCCGCACCTTCAACGTACTCGTGGGGGAGCAACGCCGGGTGGTGGCATTGCTGATGCTGTGACATTCAACAGAATAAAATAGCAGGGCGCTTACGGATTACACGATCAATACGGTGTCGAGAATTCTTGTTCTTCTTGTTGATCTTGTTGGTTTTCTTATCCCTCTGACCCCGTGTAATCTTTCAGCGCCCCGCAAATTGGACTTTCCCGATCGGCGCACAGTAGAACACACGCTTTCGGTGCTCGCAAGCGTCCAATCAATCTGGTGCAATAACTTAAAACACATATATATCATTATGTTACATGTCTAATCTAGAAATCACTTTGCCTTCGGTAAGAACGGCAGCGGATCGACCGGCCGACCGTTCTGCCTGATTTCGAAATACAGCACCGGTGATTGCGGCCCGCCCTCTCCCATGTGCCCGATCACCTGCCCCGTCGCAACGTCCTGACCTTCATGCACCAACATCTCGCGATTGTGAGCGTAGGCGGACAGCAGGCTGTCGGCATGTTTGATGATGATCAGATTGCCGTAGCCGCGCATGCCGCTGCCGGTGTACACCACACGACCGGAGCTCGCCGCTCGCACGTCCTGTCCCAGGCGGCCCGACAGAAGAATGCCGCCGCCCGGCACCGGACGCGGGGCGCCTGACCGGTCGGTGGGCCACACCCATTTCACGGCGCCATTGTTGGAGAACGGCGCTGTGTCGGCCGGTGCCCTCGCCGGCGCGGTTGCTGTGGCCGGCGCGCTCGCTGACGGCGGTGCGCTTGCCCGTGATGCCGCCGATTGGGGCGCCGCGCTGCTTGGCGGCGACACCATGGGCGGCTGCGTCGTGGGAGGCACGGACGCACTTGGAGTCGGGAGTGCCGGCAGCGGCCGCGGCTTGCTGACCCGCGGCGCTTCCAGCGCAGGCGAGCCCGCGACGCTCGAGCCTGCCGCCGTCGCAGGGGGCGCCACCCGCGGCGGCGCGGGTTGCACCGGCGGCGCCCGACCGGGGCCCAGCACCAGAACCTGCCCGACGGCGATGCGGAAATCGGTGCCGAGGTAATTCCATCGGGCCAAGTCGCGGTAATCGAGATCGTGGCGCCAGGCGATGCTGTACAGGGTGTCTTGGGGACGTACGATGTACGTCTGCGGTCCTTCGACGGCGGTGTCGGCACACCCACCGAGCAGCAGGCCGCACATCCCGAAAGCGCACAGCGAGCGCGAGACGCGCAATGTTATCGCTGCAATCCCGATAGCAAGGGGACGAAGCTCACCGAACCGAGCGAGCGGCGCTCGATCCGGGTTTCACCCTTGGTGTAGAGATACAGCTCCTGGCGGCCGTCGGGACCCACGGGCGCAATCAGCCGTCCGCCGATGCTCAGCTGCTCGAACAGCGCGGGCGGCACGGCATGCGGCGCCGCCGTCAGCAGGATGCCGTCGTAAGGTGCGCGCGCCGCCCAACCGATGTTGCCGTCGTCATGGCGAAAACTGACGTTGCGGATCCGCAATTCGCGCAAGGTGCGGCGTGCCCGCCCCAATAGGCTCGCAATCCGCTCGATGGTGTAGATTTTCTCGACCAGCGGCGCCAGCACCGCCGTTTGGTAGCCGCAACCTGTGCCGATCTCCAATACGGTGCGAGCCTCGCCCGCCGCGAGCAGCGCCTCGGTCATGCGCGCCACCACATAGGGTTGCGAGATGGTTTGGCCGAAGCCGATGGGCAGCGCCGTGTCTTCGTAGGCGCGGCTGGCCAAAGCCTCGTCCATGAACAGATGCCGCGGGACGTTGCGAATCCGATCGAGCACGCGAGCGTCGACAATGCCCTGTTCCTGCAGGCGCTGCACCAGACGCTCGCGGGTGCGCGCCGATGTCATGCCAATACCGCTGAGCCGCGGACCTTCCATAAAGCTACTCAAGCTTGAGCCACTTCTGCAGTTCGGGCAGCGCGGCATGACGCGTCAGGTCGATCTGCAGAGGCGTAATCGATGCGAAGCCTTCGGCCACCGCGTAAAAATCCGTGCCGGGCCCGGCGTCCTGGCCGGCGCCCGCATTGCCCACCCAATACACATTGCGGCCTCGGGGATCTTTCGCCTTGACGATCGACTTGCTGCGATGGCGGCTGCCGAGCCGCGTCACCTTGATGCCCCGCAATTGCCCATCGGGCAGATCCGGCACATTCACGTTGAGAATCACCGGCCCCACTTCCGGCCCCTGCAATCGCTCCTGCGACATGCGGCTCACCAATTTCGCCGCCACTTGTGCGGCGGAGGCGAAATTACGCGGACTGCCGGGTTCGACGCACAACGATACGGCAATGGCGGGCAAGCCCAGAAACCGACCCTCGACGGCGGCGGCGACCGTGCCCGAGTACAGCGTGTCATCGCCGAGATTGGCGCCGTCATTGACTCCCGATACCACAATGTCGTGTTCGAAGTCGAACAGGCCGGAAATGGCCAGGTGCACGCAGTCGGTCGGCGTACCGTTGACGTAGTAACAATCGGTGTCATAACGCGCTGCGCGCACCGGCACGTCGAGAGTCAACGAATTGCTCGCGCCGCTGCGATTGCGGTCGGGAGCCACGATGGTCACGGCCCCCAGCGGCCTGATCGCGGCCCCGAGCGCGGTCAAGCCCTCGGCGCGATAACCGTCGTCATTCGAAAGAAGGATTTTCACAAGATTTAACGGCCTGCCCCAAGCTGGCGAGTGTCGCCGTGCGGACTATACTGTAACGCTGTAAACCCCGATAGCCGAACGAGTCTACCCAACATGGCCAAACAACGTCCCTTGGGCCGCGCCGACGACGATGCGGCTGCCGACGCGAAAATTTTTCGCGCGGCGGTACAGGACGTCACGCCGCTGGCGCAAAGTCCCACGGCGGCGGGCAGCGTGAAGCCCAGGGCGCGCGCCAGAGTGCGCAAGGCGGCCGCCGCCGAGATGGACAATCTCGATGAGGCAATGCCGCTGCTCGGCGAGCCGGCGCACGCCGCGGCGGCGGACGCGGTCACGGCCGACGGGGCGCTGTCCTTTCAGCGCGCCGGCGTGCGCATTCAAGCGATGCGCCGGCTGCGCCGCGGCCTGTACCCCATCGAGGATGAGTTGGATCTGCATGGGCTCAGTCAGACGGAGGCGCGCCTGCAGCTTGCCGATTTCATCGCGCGCAGCCGCGACGCCGGTTGCCGCTGCGTGAGAATTGTGCACGGCAAGGGCTACCGCTCGGGCGCCCGCGGCCCCGTGCTCAAGACCGCGGTGAACCTCTGGCTGCGCCGGCACCTGGATGTCATGGCGTTCGTCTCCGCACGCGCCATCGACGGCGGCGCCGGTGCGCTGTATGTGCTGCTTCGCGCCTGAGCGCGGTATCGAATTTGAATGGGCCTGTTAAATCTTTCTCGAGGTACATCATGATTTTGAAGCAAGAATGGGGCGCGGGGCTGGTCATGTCGGCCGCCGTTGCCGTGGCGACGGCGTCAATGGCCGCGGAGCCGGGGCCGCTGTCCCACGATGCCGCCATCGAACTTTTCAGCGCGAGCGAGGCGGCGGCCTGGAACTCGGCACAGCCGAAGGAACCCGACGATTTCAAGACGCACGATCTGCGCGACGAGAGCGGCGTGCCGACCTGCCGCTCCATGCCCAACAATGATGCAGACAATCCAAAAATCCGGATTCTCGCGCCGGTTCTCGGCAAGACCTTGACCGCGCCGCTCGATATCGACCTGCAGTTCGTGCCGACCGCCAGCGCGCCCATCCGGCCCGACACCTTCCGCGTGTGCTACGTCGGAATGACCACCATGGACATCACCAAGCGGATCACCGACCGAGTGTCGGTGTCCGAAAAGGGTTTACACCTGGCCGGCGCCCAGCTGCCGCACGGTCATCACCGTCTGTTGATGCTCATCGCGGACGAGCGAGGCCGGTTGGGGCGGCGCGAAGCGGTCTTCGATATCGAGTGAATCAATTGCGGCGCAGCTGGCGGAGATCGATGGGCCGCACCTGTTGCTGCAAACGCGCGCACCGCAGTGCGCCGCCGTGGTGCTGCAATTCATAACCCAGCTCCCGCTGAACCCGGGTTAGTCCTCGCCGGCATCGAGCTCGGGGACGTCGCCGAATTCGCAGATCTCGCGCAGTACCGCGGTTGCGAACTGGCCGCGCCGCAGCGAAAAACTCAAGGTCAGGGTATTCACGTCGCGTTCCGCGGTGAGCTCGCGAACGGCGCAGCGCAGCGCGCGGCGTTCCTGCTCCAGACCTTCCCCCTCCAGCAACGCGGCGACCGCGGCAAATTCGCTCGATACTTCCAGCTCATGGCGCAACGCCTGCCCCTGCACCGACGGCGGGCCGCGGCCCCACAGCGGGCCGGACGCGTGCACATCGAACTCCCGCAGGCGGCGGCGCAGCTCATCGTCGACGGCGGCAACGATGAAGTGGCTGCCGCTGCCGTCCAGACTCGCCAGATCGCCGGGAGCCAGCTGCGACCAATCGCCGGCCTCCACGCGCCGCGCCAGCACCGCGTTGAACAGCAGAGAGCGCGCTGCCGACAGCGCAAAGCCGCGCTCAGTGCGGCCTCGCGGCGCCGCCCCGCTTTGCACCCAGGCCGCGACTCGATCGAGGTTGTAACCTTCGCGGCCGAAGCGCTGCGGCCCGAAATAATTGGGCGCACCGTGCGCCCGCAGGGCATCAAGCTTCGATTCCAATTGCTCGCGCGACCAGGTCACATCGCGCAAGCGGATGCGGAAGTGATTGCCCGACAGCGCGCCGCGCCGCAATTTGCGCAGGTTGGCGCATGCCTCGAGCACTCTGAATTCATTGGTGCGCACGCCGAGCCAGGCCTCGGCCGGCATCGCGGCGCTGCTCGGCACGCTGAACCACTGCACGGCGACCGCGTGCCGATCCTTGAGCCCCGCGAAGCCGACATCGGCGGCCGCCACTCCCGCCAGCCGGGCGATTTCAGCCGCCACCCAGCGCGTGTTGGCGGTGCGCTTCTCCACCCGTAGCAGCCAGTGCGGCCCGGTCCCGGAGGGCTCAAAGGACAGCCGCTCCTCGACATGGAAATCCTCCGGCACGGCTTTGAATGTGGCCGGCGGCAGCGGCGCGCCGTGCGCTCGCGGCGGCTGCAATGCGGCCCGGTTCCACGCCTCGGCCCGCCGGCCATGCATGCTCAAGTCTCAGGGCCCCAACAGCACGGAGGCGAGCGCCGCCAGCCCTTCGCCGCGGCCGATGAACCCCAAACGCTCCGTGGTGGTGGCCTTGATGTTGATGAGCTGCGCCGCGGCGCCGAGATCCGCGGCGAGATTGGCCGACATCGCGCTGCGGTGCGCGGCGATGCGCGGCGCTTCGGCCAGCACCGTGATGTCCGCATTGATCAGTTTCAGTCCGGCGGCCTGCATGCGCGCCGCCACCACGCGCAGGAACACGCGGCTGTCCGCGCCGCGATATTGCGGATCGTTGTCGGGGAAATGCCGGCCTATGTCGCCGTCGCCCAGGGCGCCCAGCAGGGCGTCGCACAGCGCGTGAATGACCACATCGCCGTCGGAGTGCGCCACCACCCCCTTGGGATGCGCGATGCGCACGCCCCCTAAGATGACGTGATCGCCTTCGCCGAAGGCGTGCACGTCGAAACCCTGTCCGATTCGCATCGGCCTCTCCTCGGTCATTGTCAGTATCTGCTCGGCGACCGCCAAATCCTCGGCCCGGGTCACCTTGACGTTGAACGGCGAGCCCTGCACCAGAATCGGGTGCAGGCCCAAGCGCTCGACGGCCTGCGCCTCATCCGTCACCGTGATGCCGGCCTGCGCCGCTTCCTTCAGCGCATGGCGCAGCTGCGTGAATGCAAATACCTGCGGCGTCAGCGCGCGCCACAAGCCGGCGCGATCCACCGTCGCCACGTGACCGCCCAATTCACGTTTGACGGTGTCGACGATGGGCGCCGCGAGCACGGCGCCGGCAGGACCGCGGCTTGCCTCGCTGCCATGGCTGCCCGCGGCGACGGCGTCGAGCAAGGCGGACAAATCCGCGGCTTGCAAACAGGGGCGCGCCGCATCGTGAACCAGAATCCAGTCATCCGCGACGGCTTGGCCGTCCAAAAGTTCCAGCGCATTGGCCACCGAGTCCTGCCGATTGGCGCCGCCGTGCGTGGTTTGAATCTTGGGCGATGCCAGCTGCGCGGCGATTCCCGCCCAGTGCTGATCATCCGGCGCCAGCGCGACCACCACGGCATGCACTCGCGGCTCCGCCAGCAGCGCGCGCAGCGACCATTGCAGAACGGTGGCGCCCAGCAGCGGTGCATATTGCTTGGGTGGCGCGGAGGATGCCGATGCGGAGAAGCGGGCGCCGCGGCCCGCCGCGGGAACGATGGCCCAGACGCGCCGCACTGCGTGCGCGGCCTTCACTGCGCGCGAGCGGTGAAGGCGGTCGCCGGCGCAGCGGGAGCGGGAGTCGCCGCCGTCACGACTTGGTAGAACGTTTCGCTGTTGCCGACCATGCCCAATTCGCTGCGGGCGCGCTCCTCGAGCGCGGTCAATCCCACTTTGAGATCAGTTACTTCCGCAATCAATTGGCGATTGCGCTCGCCTTGCTCGTGGTTGGCCGACGCTTGCAGCTCGACGGCCGCCTGCAGGCGCGAGACTTCGCGCACTCCCTGATCCGAGAGCCAGAGGCGGTATTGCAGCAAAACCAGCGCCAACGCCAATATGGCGGTAAAAATCCTCATGGGGACAGGAGCTTAGCACGATCTCTTAAGAGATTGGAACCGATAATGCGCCTATTCCAGCATAGGCCGCCTTGCCCCCAAGCTCGCCTTCGATCCGCAGCAATTGGTTGTACTTGGCAATACGGTCAGAGCGCGACATCGACCCAGTCTTGATTTGGGTGGCGGTGGTCGCGGCGGCGATATCCGCAATGGTGGAATCCTCGGTTTCTCCCGATCGGTGCGACACCACGGCCGCGTACTTGGCCTGATGCGCCATCTCGATGGCGGCCAGCGTCTCGGTCAACGTGCCGATCTGATTGGGCTTGATGAGAATGGCGTTGGCGATTTTCTTCGCAATGCCCTCGGCAAAAATCTTGGTGTTGGTGACGAACAGGTCATCGCCCACCAGCTGCACCTTGGCGCCCAATTTCCGGGTGAGAATGGCCCAGCCGTCCCAATCGCCCTCGCTCATGCCGTCCTCGATGGTGACGATGGGGTACTTGGACGCCAGACCCGCCAGATAGTCCGCGAACTCGGCGGAGCTGAACTTCCGGCCCTCCGACTCGAGCTCGTACACGCCGTCCTTGAAGAACTCCGTGCTCGCCACGTCCAGGCCCAGATAGATATCCTTGCCTGCGCGATAGCCCGCCTTGTCGATGGCTTCCAAGATGGTGGTCAGCGCCGCTTCGTTCGACGGCAGATCGGGTGCGAAGCCGCCCTCGTCGCCGACCGCGGTATTGAGCCCCTTGGCGTGCAACACCTTCTTCAGGGTGTGAAACACCTCGGCGCCGTAGCGCACCGCCTCCGAGAAGGACGGCGCGCCGATGGGGAGAATCATGAACTCTTGAATGTCGACGCTGTTGTCGGCGTGCGCGCCGCCGTTGATGATGTTCATCATGGGCACGGGCAGCGTCACATCGCCGTCGCCGCCCAGGTGCCGGTACAGGGGCTTGCCGTTGTCGCGCGCGGCCGCGTGCGCCGCCGCCAGCGACACCGCCAGCAACGCGTTCGCGCCCAGATTGGATTTGGTATCGGTGCCGTCGGCCTTCAGCAGCCGGGCATCGAGCCCGCGCTGATCCTGGGCATTGAAGCCTGTCAGCAGGTCGCGCAGCGGTCCGTTGATATGGGCGACGGCCTTGAGCACGCCCTTGCCGCCGTAGCGCTTGGCGTCGCCGTCGCGCAATTCCACCGCCTCGCGCGAGCCGGTGGAAGCGCCGGAAGGAACCGCGGCCCGTCCGACTATGCCGGAATGCAGCACTACATCCGCCTCGACGGTGGGATTGCCGCGCGAATCGATGATTTGGCGCCCCTTGATATCGACGATCCGACTCATAGCAAAGATTCCTCGAACGGTTGTTTTTTCACTGCGACATCCAGCTCTTTCAACGTGGTCAGGAGCGAGGCCATGCGGTCAAGCGGCCAGGCATTCGGCCCGTCCGACAGCGCCTTGGCCGGATCAGGATGCGTCTCCATGAAGATGCCGGCAATGCCCGCGGCCATGGCGGCGCGCGCCAGCACCGGCACATGCTCGCGCTGCCCGCCCGATGAATCGCCCTTGCCGCCGGGCAGCTGCACCGAGTGCGTGGCGTCGAACACTACCGGACAGCCGGTGGCGCGCATGATGGCAAGCGAGCGCATGTCCGACACCAGATTGTTGTAGCCGAAGGAAAAGCCGCGCTCGCACACCATGATCCCGCCGTTGCCGGTGGAACGCGCCTTGTCGACCACGTTCTGCATTTCCCAGGGCGACAGGAACTGGCCCTTCTTGATGTTCACGGGTTTGCCCTGCGAGCATACATTGACGATGAAATTGGTCTGCCGGCACAGGAAAGCCGGCGTCTGCAGGACATCAACCACGGCGGCCACTTCCTCGAGCGGCGTGTCCTCGTGCACGTCGGTGAGCACCGGAACGCGGATCTGATCGCGCACCGTCGACAGGATTTTCAGGCCCGCCTCGATGCCGGGCCCGCGAAAGCTGCTGCGCGAGGAACGATTGGCCTTGTCGAAGGACGCCTTGAAGATGAACGGAATGCCGAGCGCCCCCGTCATTTCCTTCAAGCGCCCGGCGACATCGAGCACCAGGCCCTCGCTTTCGATGACGCAGGGACCGGCGATCAGAAAAAACGGCCGCTCGGGTCCCACCTCGAAGGAAACCAGTTTCATGCAGTCGCGCGCCCGGGCTGCAGAGCCGCGCGGTACTCACGGGCCGCTCGCACGAATCCCGTGAACAGCGGATGTCCGTCGCGCGGGGTCGAGGTGAACTCCGGGTGGAACTGGCTGGCGACGAAAAACGGATGCGAACGCAGCTCGATGAATTCCACCAGGTCGTCCGCCGAGAATCCGGAGAAGCTCAGGCCGGCCGCGGTCAACTCCTCGAGATAGTGGTTGTTGAATTCATAGCGGTGGCGGTGGCGCTCGAAAATCGATGCCTTGCCGTAGATGGCGTGCGCCAGCGAGCCCTGCACCAGTCTCGCCTCCTGGGCGCCGAGGCGCATGCTGCCGCCCAGGTCGGATTTTTCGTCGCGCACCTGCTGGCCGCGTTCCAAGTCCTGCCATTCGGTGATCAGCGCGATCACCGGATGATTGGTGGCGCGGTCGAACTCGGTGCTGTTCGCGCCCTTCAGCGCCAGCACGTTGCGCGCATATTCGATGATGGCAAGCTGCATGCCGAGGCAGATGCCGAGATAGGGAATGCGGTTCTCGCGCGCGAAGCGGATGGCCTGGATCTTGCCTTCGATGCCGCGGTCGCCGAAGCCGCCCGGCACCAGGATGGCGTCCATGTTCTGCAGCGCCGCAGGTCCCATGCGTTCGATGTCCTGCGACTCGAAATAATGAATGTTGACGCGGGTGCGCGTCTTGATGCCGCCGTGCATCAGCGACTCGTTCAGCGAGATGTACGAGTCGCGGATTTGCACATACTTGCCGACCATGCCGATGTCGACCACGGCTTCCGGGTTCTGCTTGGCGGCGACCACGGCGCGCCACTCCGGCAGGTCGGTGGGCGGCGCATCCAGGCGCAGTTTGTCGACGACGATGTCGTCCAGCCCTTCCTCGTGCAGCAGCATCGGGATCTTGTAGATGTCGTCGGCGTCGACGCCGGAAATCACGGCGCGCTCCTCGACATTGGTGAACAGCGCGATCTTGCGCCGCTGCTCATCGGGCAGCGAATGCGCGCAGCGGCACAGCAGAATGTCCGGCTGGATGCCGATGCCGCGCAGTTCCTTCACCGAGTGCTGGGTGGGCTTGGTCTTGATCTCGCCGGAACCGCCGACGATGGGCACCAGAGTCAAGTGCATGTACAGCACTTGGTTGCGCCCCAGTTCCACCCCCATCTGGCGGATGGCCTCGAGAAACGGCAATGATTCGATGTCGCCCACCGTGCCGCCGATTTCCACCATGCAGACGTCGGCGTCGCCGGCGCCCATGCGGACCCGGTACTTGATTTCGTCGGTAATGTGCGGGATTACCTGCACGGTCGCGCCGAGATAGTCGCCGCGGCGCTCCTTGGCGATGACCCGCTCGTAAATTCGCCCCGTGGTGAAATTGCTGTTGCGCCCGGTGGTCGTCCGCACGAAGCGCTCGTAGTGGCCGAGATCCAGATCGGTCTCGGTACCGTCGGCCGTGACGAACACCTCGCCATGTTGGAACGGGCTCATGGTGCCGGGATCCACATTGATGTAGGGATCCAATTTCACCATGCTGATTTTAAGCCCGCGTGCCTCGAGAATGGCCCCGAGTGACGCGGAGGCAATGCCTTTGCCCAGCGAGGAAACGACGCCGCCGGTGACGAAAACAAATCGAGTCATGATGGGTCACCGCCGATTAAAAGTTCGCCCTCGCGCACGACTGAGATGAACGCGCGGTTGCAAACAAAGCCAATTGGGAACAATGAGAATTCGACGGGAATTCAGGTTAGCAGATCAGGAGGCTCGGGACAATCCCAGGCGCTCCCCTAATAAACAATCGGCGCCTCGGTCCAATGAATGGCGAGTCCCGGCTCATGTTGCGGCACGCGCCGGCGCGCATCCAGCCACAAATCGGCGACGGCGAGCAGGACATCGCCGTCGAACACCAGCGGCAGCGCATCGCGCATCCAGGGCAGCACGCCGTACGACTGACACAGATGCTGCACGGTCTGGGTTCGGGCCTGAGGCGCGGGCCGCAAGCTCTCGCCGCCGTCGCGCCGCCGTACCTGCAGCACGTCCGGCAGTTGCGCGGCGTCCAAACCGCCGGATTGCGCGACCCAGTGCAGCGTGCCCAAATTCACGCCCAGATCGATGCGCGAGCCGCACGCGGCGCGCCAGCTGCGCGTCCCCTCCAGCCGCGGCGGCTGCGCATCGGTGAGAAAGAGCCGGTGCCGATAGCGGCGCAGCGCACGATCGCCCCACACGATTGCCGGCAAGTGATCATCCTGCGCGTCGAAGATTTGCCGCAGCGCCTCCGTCACGCGTGCCGTGGACGGCGGATCCACGCCGGCCTCGCTCAGCCAGAAGCGCACGGCGTTGATGCGTTCCGCCTCCTTGAGCGCGCGCAGGCCGGGCACCGACAAGGCGTCGCCGTCGCGCAGCCGGCTGACGTGAACCGCGGCCGCATCATCCAACAGCTGCTGCGCCTCCGCGACGTGGCTTGCCGCGCGCGACAACGCGGCGGCGGAACCCGGCCAGCGCGCCTCGATCAGCGGCCACACCTGCCGCCGCAGGTAATTGCGGTCGAAACGCGGATCCTGGTTCATCGGATCGACGACGCAGGCGCGCAGCGCCCGCGCATCCGCGGCCAGCAGTTCGGCTTGCGGCACCGCCAACAGCGGCCGCAGGTGCCAGCCCCTGCCGAAGGGCCGGCAGACGGGCATGGCCGACAGGCCCTTCAAGCCCGCGCCGCGCAAGGCCTGCAGCAGCAAGGTTTCCGCCTGATCATCGGCGTGATGCGCGGTCAACAGACATTCACCGGGGCGAAGCTGCGTCTCCAGGGCGGCATAACGCGCGTCGCGCGCCGCCGCCTCGAGCGAGGCGCCCGGGGGCGCGTCGACCGTGACGCCAATGACGCTCAAGGGCACGTTCAACGCCGCGCACAGCTCGGCGCAGGCGCGGCGAAACGCAGCGGCGGCGCTCTGCAGGCCATGGTCGATATGCACCGCGCGCAGGGGCAGGCCGCGGCCGGACTCGCCCAGCGCCGACGCGGCGATCAGCAAGGCGGCCGAGTCCGCGCCGCCGCTCAAGGCCACCACCAGCCCCGTGGCGCCGGCGGGAAGGTGGGCGTCAAGGACCGCGCCTAAGTAGCCCGCGGAAAAACTCATGAGGGTGACTGTGGCGGCGGCGGTGCGGCGGCCGTTGCGCTAGGCGTCCCGAAATGCACCGAAGGCGCGCAAGCGAGCCTGCCGGGCATCGAGCAATTGCGTCACGGGTTGATTGCGCAGCTCCGCCAGATTTTTGATCATGCTTTGCTTGACGGTCTCGGCCATGACCTGCGGTTCGCGATGCGCGCCGCCGTGCGGCTCCTTTAGGACTTCGTCCACCAGGCCCAGCTTCTTCAGACGGTCGGCGGTGCCGCCCATGGCATCGGCGGCGATTTCTTTTTTCTCCGTGCTCTTCCAGAGAATCGACGCGCAGCTCTCCGGAGAAATGACCGAATAGGTGCTGAATTGCAGCATGACCAGCCGATCGCAGACGCCGATGGCCAGAGCGCCGCCCGAGCCGCCCTCGCCGATCACCATGCTCAGCACCGGCGCCGCCAGATTCGACATCTCGAACAAGTTGCGCGCAATGGCCTCGCTCTGGCCGCGCTCCTCCGAGCCGATGCCGGGGTACGCCCCCGGGGTGTCGATCAGGGTCACCACCGGGATGCGAAAGCGCTCCGCCATCATCATCAGCCGCAGCGCCTTGCGGTAGCCCTCCGGCTTGGGCATGCCGTAGTTGCGCCGCACCCGTTCCTTGGTGTCGCGGCCCTTCTGGTGGCCGATGAGCATCACCGGCATTCCCTCCAGCCGTGCCAAGCCGCCGACGATGGCCAGATCGTCGCTGTACATGCGATCGCCGTGCAGTTCGTGCCAGTCGGTGAAGATCATGGACACATAATCGAGCGTGTAAGGACGCTGAGGATGACGCGCCAACTGCGTGATTTGCCAGGGAGAAAGATTGGCAAAAATGCTGTTGGTGAGCGCCCGGCTCTTCGACTGCAGGCGTTTGATTTCTTCGCTGATGTTGACGCTCGAGTCCTGGCCGAGGAATTTCAGTTCCTCGATCTTCGCCTCGAGTTCAGCAATAGGTTGTTCAAACTCTAGAAAATTCATTGCCATGAAGATGTTTCCTCGCCGCGAACATCACTGCGCTGACCATACACTAAATACCATCCGTCGCGGCCCACCAAATCGGTCAGCTTGTCGAGCAGCGAACGCGATGCATGCACCGACCACGCGCCCGCCAGATTCAGCCGTCCGCAGTAGTCGGGCCGGTTGACGGCGATGCTCACGCCGCAGGGACCCCGCAGGTGGGGCTTCAGCACCTGCTCGAATCGATTCATGCCCTGCGGCCCGTCGAATTCCGTCGGCCACCGCAGCCAGAGGCGGCGCGCGTAGCGCTCACGGGCGCGGTCGATATCCATCAACGATTTCGCCTGCAGCCGCCATGCCTCGATGAAGTCATCGAACCGCAGCGTGCCGTCGACGATCAGGATGGCGTCCTTGACGATGATGTCGCGGTGCTGCTGAAAAATCTCTTCGTACAGGCTGACCTCGAGCCGCGCGCTGCGGTCGTCCAGAATCAGGGTCACTCGATTGGGCCGCCGGCGAATCTCCAGCACCAGGCCGGCGACGGTGGCGGGCTTGCCGGCCGACCAGCTGCGCGCGCCGTCCACAGGCGCCGCAGGCTTGGGACCGCCCACATCGGCGAGCCGCGCGCTCACCAAGAATTTCAAGTCCGGCTCGTAGGGCGTGATGGGATGTCCGCTGAGGAAAAGCCCCAGGGTCTCGCGCTCGCCCGCGAGGCGCTGCGCCTCGGTCCAGTCGGCCACGGCGGTGTCCGGCGCGGCGCTCAAGCCGAACAAGTCGACCTGGCCTACGCTCATGGCACGGGAATTCTGCTCGCCCAGATGCATGGCGCGATCGAGCTCGGCGGTCAGGGTGGCGCGGTTGGGGCCGATCCGGTCCAAGCTGCCCGAGCGGATCAGCGCATCGAACACGCGCCGATTGACCTTTTGCAGGTCGATACGCCGGCACAGGTCCGGCAGGCTCTGGAACGCCCCGTTGCGCTGACGCTCCTCGATGATGGCTTCCACCGCGGAGGCGCCCACGCCCTTGATGGCCCCCATGCCGTAACGGATGCTCATGGGGCCCGACACATGGAAGGCGAACAGCGACTCGTTCACATCGGGCGGCTGCACGGTAAGTCCGATGCCGGCGCATTCGTCGATGAGCGTCACCACCTTGTCGGTCTTGTCCATATCCGAGGACAGCACCGCCGCCATGAACGCGGCCGGATAGTGCGCTTTGAGCCACGCGGTCTGGTAGGACAGCAGCGCGTAGGCCGCCGAATGCGATTTGTTGAAGCCGTAGCCGGCGAACTTCTCCATCAGATCGAAAATATGCGTGGCCTGCGCCTCGCGCACGCCGCGCGCCACCGCGCCGCTGACGAACACCGAGCGCTGCTTGGCCATTTCCTCGGCCTTCTTCTTGCCCATGGCGCGGCGTAGCAGGTCCGCGCCGCCCAGCGTGTAGCCGGCCAGGATCTGCGCGATCTGCATCACCTGTTCCTGGTAGAGAATCACCCCGTAGGTCGCCGCCAGCACGGGCTTCAAATCCGGGTGCAGGTAATCGATGGTGGCGCCGCTGGTATCGTGCTTGCGGGCGATGAAATCCTCGACCATGCCCGATTGCAGCGGTCCGGGTCGGAACAGTGCCACCAAGGCCACGATGTCGCCGAAGCGGTCGGGCTGCAGGCGGCGGATCAGGTCCTTCATGCCGCGCGACTCGAGCTGGAACACCGCGGTGGTCTTGCAGCTCTTGAGCAGCGCATAGGTCGCGGCGTCGTCCATGGGCAGAGCGCCGATAACGAGCGGTGCTTCGTGCGTCAGGGCGCGCGAAATGTTGATGTCGCGTACCGCCCAATCGATGATGGTCAGGGTGCGCAATCCCAAGAAATCGAATTTGACCAGCCCGGCGGCCTCGACATCGTCCTTGTCGAACTGCGTCACCGGCGTGGTGCTGCCCTCTTCGCAGTACAGCGGCGTGAAATCGGTGAGCACCGACGGCGCGATGACCACGCCGCCCGCATGCGTGCCGGCGTTGCGCGCCAGGCCCTCGAGCGACCGCGCCAAATCGATGAGTTCGCGGATATCCGCATCGCCCTCGTACAGGCGCTTCAGCTCTTCTTCCTGCTCGAGCGCCTTGTCGAGCGTGATGCCGATCTCGAAGGGAATCAGCTTGGCGATCTTGTCGACATAGCCGTAGTTGTGGCCGAGCACCCGGCCCACGTCACGCACCACGGCCTTGGCCGCCAGAGTTCCATAAGTGATGATCTGCGAGACGCGCTCGCGGCCGTACTTGTTGGCCACGTATTCGATCACCCGGTCGCGCCCCTCCATGCAGAAGTCGACGTCGAAATCCGGCATGGAGACGCGTTCCGGATTCAAGAATCGTTCGAACAGCAGGTCGTGTTCGATCGGGTCCAGGTCCGTGATGCCCAGGGCATAGGCGACCAAGGATCCCGCGCCGGAACCGCGGCCGGGCCCCACCGGCACCCCGTTCTCGCGCGCCCAGCGGATGAAGTCGGCGACGATCAAGAAATAGCCGGCGAATCCCATGGAGCAGATGACGCCGAGTTCGAGATCCAGCCGCGCCGCATAGTCCGCCGCGGACGTCTCCGTCGCGCCGGCGCGCACCCCCGCCAAGCGCGCCTCGAGGCCGCGCGCCGCCTCCTCGCGCAGATAGCCCTCGGTGAAGCTGCCTTCGGGCACCGGATAGGCCGGCAGCATCGAGGCGCCCAAACGGATTTCCAGCGAGCATCGCTTGGCGATTTCAACGCTGTTGTCCAGCAGCTCCGGTGCATCGGCAAAGAGTTCGGCCATCTCCGCGGTCGATTTCAAGTACTGCTCTTCGGAATAGCGCCGCGCGCGGCTCGGATCGGCGAGCAATGCGCCGTCGTGAATGCACACCCGAGCCTCATGCGCTTCGAAATCGGCGCGGGTTAAAAAGCGTACGTCGTTGGTCGCCACCGCCGCCACGCCCCGCACCTGCGCCAATTCCAGGGCGGCTTGCGCGTGCGCTTCCTCGCCGGCCCGTCCGGTGCGCTGCACTTCGAGATAGAACCGGTCGCCGCACAGATCCTGCCAGCGGGTCAGGCACCGGGCGGCCTCGTCGTCCCGGCCGCGGTTGATGGCCTGACCGACATCGCCGTCCGCGCCGCCCGACAGGACGATCAAGCCGCGCAGCATCTCGCTGTCGAGCCACTTGCGTTCCAGCATCGGGACGCCGCGCTGCTGACCCTGCAGAAAGGTGCGGGTCACGAGTTCGGTCAAGTGGCGGTAGCCCACCAGATCCTGGCAGAGAAAGACGATGCGCGACGGCGCGCGCTCATCCGCTTCGCGAATCCACGCGTCGACTCCGATCAACGGCTTGATGCCGGTGCTCAAAGCTTCCTTGTAGAACTTCACCATGGCGAACAAATTGCTTTGATCGGTCAGCCCCACGGCGGGCATCCCGGCCGCCGCCACGGCCGTCATCAATTCCGGGACGCGCACGATGCCGTCCAGCAACGAATACTCGGTGTGTAAACGCAAATGCACGAACTGTCTCAAGGGGCCATCTCGAGCTTGAGCCGCAGCGGCGCGAACGAGCGCCGATGCAAGGGACAGGGTCCGTGCAGTTCCAGAAGCCGCTGATGCGCGGCGGTGGCATAACCCTTGTGAGTTGCGAAAGAATATGCAGGATAGAGCGTATCCATATGATTCATATAATTATCCCTGGCTGTTTTTGCCAGGATGGAGGCGGCGCTGATGGCCGGCTCGGTGGCATCGCCGGCAATGATGGCGCGAGCCGTCATGGCCCAGCCCAGACCCTCCAGGGACGGCAATTGATTCCCATCCACCAACACATGATCGGGCGCCAAGGTCATCGCCAGCAAGGCGCGGCGCATCGCGAGGAAGGTGGCCTGCAGGATGTTCAGCGCGTCGATCTCGGCCCGGTCCGCCCAGCCAATCCCGAAGCACAGGGCTTCGCGCCGAATCGCAACGCTCAGGGTCGCCCGCTCTTCCGGGGTCAATACCTTGGAGTCCGCAATGCCATCGATGCGGCGCCGTGGGCGCAGTATCACGGCCGCGGCGACCACCGGACCCGCCAGGGGTCCGCGCCCCGCCTCGTCGATGCCGGCCACTCGCCGGCTCACGGCGGCTCCGCGGCGGGACGAACGCGTGCGTCCAGAAGAGAGAGGATGGCCTGCGCCGCGCGGGCGCCGGCATCGCGGCGCAAATCGGCATGAATTCTCGAGAACTCTTGCTCCAAAGCACCGCGGCGTTCGGCATCGTCTAGCCACATCAAGAGCTCCGCTCCGATCGACTCCGGGACAATATCCTCCTGAAAATACTCGCCGACGACGCGCCGATCCGCAAGTAGATTTGGCTGTGCGAAGAACTTGGTTTTCACCAGTTTGAGGCGGCGCAGGATCCAAGTCGTTAAGGCCCCCAGGCGATACACCACCACCATGGGCCGTTTGCACAGCGCGGCCTCCAGACTCGCCGTTCCGGAGGCCACCAAGACCGCGTCGGCCGCGACCATCGCGGTCTGCGCCTGCCCATCAATGAGCCGGACCTCGAGCCCCGGGGCGTGACGCTCGAGCGCCTGCGAGAACAGCTGCCGAGCGGCACTGCTCGCCATCGGCGCGATGAACTTGAGCTGCGGGCGCCGCGCCGCAAGCCAGCGGACCGTGGCGGCGAAGTCCTCGGCCAGCCGCGCCACTTCGCCGCGCCGGCTGCCGGGCAACAGGGCGATGACCTGGGCGGTTGCATCCAGCCCGAGCGTATTGCGGGCGGCTTGCCGGTCGACCGTCATCGGGATGGCATCCGCCAGAGGATGGCCGACGAATTCGGCGTGCATCCCATGTTCGTCGTAAAAGCGCTTCTCGAACGGCAGCAGACACAGCACCAGATCCACGGCTTCATGCATGCGCCGCGCCCGTCCCTGCCGCCATGCCCAAACCTGCGGGCTCACGTATTGCACGGTCGGAATGCCGGCAGCGTGCAGCCGGCGGGCCAGCCGCAGGTTGGTGTCGGGAGCGTCGATGCCGATGAACACGTCCGGGCGCACGGCCAAGAACTCATCGCCGATGCGCGCCAGCAGCCGCAGCAGGCGGGGCAGGTGACGCAGAACTTCGAACAGGCCCATGACCGCGAACGATTCGGCGGGCTCCCAGACCTCGCAGCCTGCCGCCTGCATTTTTGGGCCGGCGACGCCGAAAAATTCCGCACCCGGCGCGAGCCGGCGCAGCGCGCCGATCAGGTCCGCACCGAGGGTGTCGCCGGAGGCTTCTCCCGCCACCAATCCCACCCGCAACGGGACGGCGGCGAAGCCAGGTCGGGGTGTCGGCGCGGGCGCGGCCATCAGGCTAACGAACGATGCTGCGTTCGCTGCGCTTGATGAAGTCGACGAAGGGCCGGATTTCCTCTTGCGTCGCGGCCGCTTTGTCGAGTTCCTCCAGGGCCGCCTGCAGTTTCAATCCGGAGCGGTACAGCACCCGGTAGGCGCGGCGAATGTTCAAGATCTGCGCCGGCGTAAACCCGCGGCGCTTCAATCCTTCGGAATTCACGCTGTGCGGCTCGGCCGGCCGGCCGACCGCCATGACATAGGGCGGCACGTCGCGGGTGACGGCGGCGTTATGCGCGATGAAGCAATGCGCCCCCACCTTGGTGTGCTGATGCACGGCCGACAGGCCGCCCATGATGACCCAATCGCCCATTTCGACGTGGCCGCCCAAGGTGGCGCAATTCGCCATCACGATCTGATTCCCCAAACGGCAGTCATGGGCCACGTGCGAATACGCCATCAACAGATTATCGTTGCCGATCTGCGTCACGCCTTGATCGTGAGTGGTGCCGCGGTTCACCGTCACCGATTCACGAAATACGTTGCGGTCGCCGATCGTCAACAGCGTCGGCTCGCCGTTGTATTTCTTGTCCTGCGGCGCGTCGCCCAGGGACGCGAACTGAAATATCTTGTTGTCGGCGCCGATTCGCGTCGGACCATTGATCACCACATGCGGTCCGACCCAGGTGCCGGCGCCGATCACCACGTCGGCGCCGATGACCGAGAACGGACCGATCTCGACGTTTGCCGCAATTTGCGCCCGTGGTGAAACCACCGCGCGCGAGTCGATCATCCCGCCACTCCTTTGTCCTTGGGCCCCTTGGTCTCCGGCGCCACCATCATTTCCGCCGAAGCAACTTCGACGCCGTCGACTTCGGCCGATCCGTGGAATTTCCAGATGCCCTTGAAGGCGCGTTTCAACGTGACCTTGAGCTGCAGCTGATCGCCCGGTTCGACGGGCCTGCGAAAGCGCGCGTTGTCGATGGCGACGAAGTAAAATCGCGTTTCGGTGTCCGGCACGACCCCGACCGTCTTGAACGCCAGGATGCCCGCGGCCTGCGCCAGCGCTTCGATGATCATCACGCCCGGCATCACCGGCCGGTGCGGGAAGTGTCCCGGAAAGAACGGCTCATTGAAGGTCACGTTCTTCAGGGCATGGATATGCTTGCCGGAGACGCATTCCAGCACGCGATCCACCAGTAAGAAGGGATACCGATGCGGCAATTGCCGCATGATCGCTTCGATATCCATCTTCTCGGGCTTTGACATTACCGCTCCTTTCGTTCCAATCGCCGCAAACGCGCCACCATCCGACGCCACATCCGGCTTTCCACGGCCGGCATTCCGCTCGAGTAGCTGCCGCTGCTTTTGATCGAGCCGGTGACCAACGTATAGCCGGTCAGCACCACATCGTCGGCAATCGTCAGATGCCCGGCGATGCCCACACCGCCGCCGATCATGCAGCGCCGGCCGATGCTGCTGCTGCCGGAAATACCCACGCAGCCCGCGATGGCGGTGTGTGCGCCAATGGTCACGTTGTGACCCACTTGTATCTGATTGTCCAGCTTCACGCCCTCCTCCACCACCGTATCGTCGATGGCGCCCCGATCGATGGTGGTATTGGCGCCGATTTCCACGTCGTCGCCCACTTGAACGCTGCCCACCTGCGGCACCTTGAACCACCTCCCGCCATCCGGCGCGAACCCGAATCCGTCGGAGCCGACCACGGCCCCGGGGTGCAAAATGCAGCGTTGCCCGATGCGCACCGCGGCGCACACCGTCACCCGCGCCGTCAGGCGCGAATCGGCGCCGACGCGCGCTCCGCGCAGCACGATGCAGCCGGGCCCGACGAACACCCGTTCACCGATCTCGGCATCGCCCTCGATCACGCTCAACGGTCCCACCGTCGCCGACGCCGCGACGCGGGCGTCCGCCGCCACCACCGCACTCGGATGGATGCCCGCCGCCGCCGCCGCCGCCTGCGGGTGCAGCAGCTCCGCAATTCGCGCGTAGGCCAGGTACGGGTTGGGATCGATCAGGGCGGCGACCGGGCAGGCCTGCGCGTCCTCCG
>Ga0193726_1000125_pt1 | contig 112199 bp, 105 predicted proteins | sample H2c1metaG_FD_144928 | JGI IMG/M metagenome (GOLD analysis project Ga0193726, IMG submission 144928) | Soil microbial communities from a riparian zone of the East river system, Colorado, United States - H2c1 | ecosystem: Environmental > Terrestrial > Soil > Riparian zone | place: USA: East...
GCGGCTCTTCCGGCGACTCAAAGGCTTTCGCAGAATCTTCTCCCGCTTCGAGAAACTTGATGTCCTCTTCCTCGGCTTCCTCAACTTCGTACTCATCATCGAAGCGCTTCGCTAGTGTGAACACGCCGTAGATTCTGGCTCCGGAAAACATAGTGACCAAGGGTGTCAGGCCTGAATCGCCTTCTCCTGTTCGCAAGGGCAGATCTCAGTCCGAAAGGATCGCTGACTAATTATTGTGCACAACTCAAGGTTACTCCCCATTTAACGGGCAGCGTTCCAGCAACCTTCCCGAATCATGACTCGGGACTCGGCGAGTGACAAATCGCCAACTCGCTCAGCGATAAGTGTCAGCGGTTACATGGCCGTATAGTCGGTTTTCCGGACAGTTGACCTTCCCACTGAACTGTTGACTCCAGAGCGCGCTAATCGAGCAAAGTCGCAGCGATCAAGCCCATATCTTGAATCCAACTCGCCTGGAACGTTCGCTCCATCACGTAACTACCCTCGGGTTCTGTTCCTGATGGCGGACACTTTATCCGCCGCGCATTCCGTAATTCAGCGTAAGCGAATCCAACTGAACGTAGGCTAGGGAATGGGACAAAAGGCAAGTTATTCAAAATAAATAGGATGCGCACTGTACTGTATTTGTACCGGACGAACGCGGATCATGTCGCTTCCCTGCTCACAAATCATCGCAAATAAACGGGATACATGGTGCCGGGAGGGGGAATCGACCCCCATGAAATTGCTTCCGACGGATTTTGAGTTTCCGGCGAATACCGTATATCTATGATAAATAAGCATAATCGAGCGTAATTAACGAACCAGCTAAACCCATTCCCACTTGCCGAAATTAGGGCGAACTGACGTCTGTACCCGAACCTGTACCCGAAAACCTTGCACTATAACTCCCTACCAGGACTGCATCTGCAGTCCTGAGCGCATTGCCCTGTGACCCCGAACTCAACCTCTACTTCCGCTTTGACGTTCGTTTGGGAGTTAGGAGTGGTGATCGGTGGAATAGTGCTAATCGACATCACCCTCTGCCAAAGGCACTTTCCAGCCGACTGTTCATACGGACGATATCAAATGGTCAAACAGAGATTGAACTAGGCTGCGCGTACCTTTCTGAGAGAGTTCTGCGCCAAGAATTCTCTGGGTGACTGCCAGACCATGAGCGAGATTGATGATAACCGTGATGAAATCATCCGGCTTCAATTTCGAAGTGATTTCAGGAGATCGCAAGAGGTCCCTGATTAGGTCACCTCCGTCTTGAAGCTGCTGCCGATGCACTTCAACAAAGCTCTCCCGGATACAGTCGCTTCGAAGGGCTCCGACCTCGAATTCAGCACGAAGCACGATCCAATCGTGGTCCGTCATGAGGTCGGCAATGGCGTCCCGCATTTTTTTTAGCCGTTTCTTGTCTGAAGGCTCGTCCTTCAGTAATGACTGGAAGACATTCAAGTGGCGCGCCTGTTCCTCACGGATTACAGCGACAAACAGATCTTCCTTCCCGTCGAAGTTGGAATAGAGAGCGCCCCGAGAATATCCGGCATCCTCCGCGATCTTCTCCGCCACAGCGCCGCCAAGCCCGTAACGCAGAAAGTGCCTGCGTCCTACAGCGATCAATGTGGCACGAGTCTGTGCTCGGCTCTCCTCGCGGGTGAGTCGCTTTCGTGGTTTTGTGCCGCTCACAGGCATTTGAATACTTAGCTCCTCCCGATCGTTGGTCTAGCTATTCATTGACGGCTCTAAGAAGAGTAAGACACGCTCCCAGATTGCGCGAACGTCAGAATCGAAGTTGTGCCAACACGATTCTGGTCACAATGAACACTCCGTATCCTGATACGAGGATAGTTTATACTCCGGAGCACTGACGCCGGTCCCTGCGAGAAGATCGCAGTAATCTTCAGCTGCTGGAAATCGAAAGCCAGTCATAGATGCGCCCACCCCCAGCGTGCTAGCGCTACGCCCAACCCGATGCAAGCGACTGCCGTCACCCGCAACGTCGGCATATATAGCGATCCCAGCCAAGCAATGTGTGCAGAAAGAGCATCCTGTTCGGGCTTCATATAAATCCCCCAGATCCCAAATGCCATGCAGACCAGCCCTAATACGAGACAGATCCACTGCTCGATAACAACAATCGTCTTGTGCTGAGCGCTCTCTTGTTCGCCTCCTCCCTTCTCCCTCACACCCTGTCCGGCACTCGAAGTGCGCTCGCGCCTGAAGTGTCCAACATCCTCGTGAAGACTGCGGGTTGCGCGATCATAGCTTTGAATCGGGCATATGACTTTGGTCGCCAATGTGCGGCTTGTGCCTGTGTCAACCATCATAGTTCCCTCCACAAACTTCGCGCTATATACATACGATACGATTTCAGATACAGTATGTATATCAAATAATCACCAATGCTCGGTTTGTAAGAAAGAGCATTGAGTGGAAACGGTTCGCAAGGTATTGCGATGTGACCGCGGTTGTTGGGCTCACGTTGTTGAATCTGACAACGCTCAATCGACCGGAAAGGACAGCAGATGTCAGGTGAAGTCGGGAGCAGCGGGCGATGGAAGCCTGGTGTTAATCCCTGGCTGATTGCAGCGACTGTTGCGCTCGCTGCCTTCATGGAGGTTCTCGATACTTCCATTGCCAATGTCGCCCTTCCCCACATTGCCGGCGATCTCGGCGCCAGCACCGATCAGGGAACCTGGGTTCTCACCAGCTATCTTGTCTCCAACGCGATCATTCTGCCAGTGGGTGCCTGGGCGTCGAGTGTCATCGGCCGCAAGAATTTCTTTCTGCTTTGCATTACCATCTTCACTGCGGCAAGCTTTCTTTGCGGTATCGCCCCAACGCTACCGATCTTGCTCATCTCGCGCGTACTTCAGGGAGTCGGAGGTGGTGGCCTCCAGCCTATGGCGCAGGCCATTATGGCGGATTCCTTCGAAGAAAAGAAGCGTGGCCAGGCCTTCGCGCTCTATGGTCTTGTGGCGGTGCTTGCGCCATCCCTTGGGCCGACGATCGGTGGTTGGATCACCGACAACTACTCCTGGCGATGGATCTTCTATATCAATCTGCCCGTCGGCATACTCGCGTTCTTTCTGGTTAGCCGTCTGGTCCAGGATCCGCCGTGGATCAAAGCAGATCGTGCCAATCTCAGGAAATTGGACTACATCGGCCTCGGCCTGCTCACGGTCGCCATGGGCGGTATGCAGATCATGCTCGATAAGGGTGAAGAGAACGACTGGTTTGCTTCCAACTTCATCCGCATCTTCTGCCTTCTATTCGTTGCGGGTATGACCGGCCTGATCTGGTGGCAGTGGCGGGCTAAGAATCCCATCATGAACTTGCGTCTATTCAAGTACAAGAATTTCGCTATCTGTTGTTTCCTCATGATTCTGGTGGGCGGAGTCCTGAATGCTGCAACCATACTTGAGCCCCAGTTTCTACAGCAGCTTATGGGCTACACGGCAACCCGCGCCGGAGAGGCGCTCGCAGGCGGAGGAGTTGCCCTGCTCGTCGTTATGCCCCTGGCAGGAATAGCTACCGGCAGATTTCCAGCGAGAAACATGGCTGCATTCGGTTTCGCCTGCTTTGCCGGCGCGTTCTATTACACCTCGACGCACTTCACGCTCACCATGACCTTCGGCTTTGCCTCCTGGTTGCGAATTCTTCAGATGTTCGCGATTCCTTTCGCCTTCATCGCCATCACCACCGCGGCTTATGTCGGACTTCCAAAAGAGGCAAGCAACCAGGTCTCGGGGATCATCAACTTCGTTCGCAACGTTGGTGGCAGCATCTTCATTGCCATTACTGGAGCGATCGTCACCAACCGTTCTCTCTTCCACCAGGCGCGCCTGCAGGAGTCCATGCAGCCTGGCAATCCTGCTTTCGTCAACCGAGTCAACGCGCTTACCTCTTACTTTGGCGGTAGCGGCAAGGGACCCGGACCCGGCTTCATGGCACGAGCTGCTATTTATCAGCAACTCAATCAGCAGGCTGCTGCGCAGGCTTATCAGGACATCTACCGACTGCTTTGTTGGATGGCAATCGGCATGGTGGTGTGCGCCTTCGTTCTAAGTAAGAACAAGCCCAGACAGGGCGCCCCTGCGGGAGAAGCAATGCACTAGCAATAGACTTTCACCATCAAGGTAGTATCGCCGGACGAAATTGCACTTCTAAGGGCTCCGAATGGTGTGTGAGGCCATAAATCTGGCGGACGTTATTTCAATCAGGAGATAAGCTTCATGTGCGATAAGAAAACCAGCTCGATTGTTCACGCTCAGCAGACGCCTGTCGAACGAATTGCCGAATTTGTGGCGGCAGCGGAAACGGAATTAACAGCTTTTTGCGAGGCCGTATTCAGACGATATGGCCGGAAGGAAGCGAGGAAGGCGGCGCAGGACTGGATCGAAGAATTGGAGACGATGGAGTGGCCCGCTGACTGGGCGCTCCTAAACTGGCGTCATGTGACAATCGCCGCTGCCGATTGCCTTGCCCTCAGAATCATCGACCACTCTCCGAGCCGATGAGGGCAACATCCGCACCGGATGTGGATGAGCAGTCACTGGAATTGCTACTGAGAAGCGCCCATGTCGTCAGGAGCAATTCTCGATTGATGAGAAATCGCGAATTCACTCACCTGCACGGATCTGTGAAGCAGGTACACCACGAAGAATTTGAGGACGGCGATAAAGAGCGGCCCAGCGCATCTCCCAAGATCATGCTCAAACAGACCAATTCCGGCATCCAGCAATTGCGTGGTGCCGGCGAGCGCACTCAGGGATCAGCGACGCAGGCGTCGCCTGCTTGTCGATAGCCCCAATGCGAACAAAGTCAGAGGAATTGCGCGCGCCGCCGCATACATCGCCAATAGCAAAGACGCCTCCGTTGGAACGGATTCGACAGGGACCAGGTATTGCGGACGGATGATCCCCACGATGGAAAAGCCGCTCGCGACCAAGACATTGATTGCCGTGACCACCGAAGCCAGCCGAATCGCCTTTATTGTTGTCATTGATTCCTCTCTCTGAGTAGGCTCGTCCGAGCGTAGTTGGATTGATTTGACAACTTGTGTTCGCACGATGCCTGCGTGTAGTGCGAACCCTTCGCAAATTGCAGAGCGGAACACCTGTTGTGTTCCCCCCATCAGGTGTCGTCAGACTGTAAGAACTACCCTCCCAAAGGGGCGGTCCTCTACGAGGTAGCGCAGAGCTTCAGCCGCTTCAGCCAGAGGGAAGGTCTTCGCCACGATCGGTTTGATCGCGCCGGATTTAAGCAGAGAGGCAGTAGACTTCCACGCGTCCGTAACGATTGCCTGCGGCTGAGAGAACATATTGAAACCCCGGATGCTGGTTTGCGACACGATGAGACTTGTCACGTCAATAGTTGTCTTGCGGCTTGCGGAATACCCCAGTGTTATGAGGCTCCCTCCTGGCGCGAGCGCTTTGACCGCTTCGCTCAACACCTCACCACCGATCCCGTCGACGATGATGTCTGCGCCGTAGCCGTCTGTAATACGACGCACGCCGTGAGCCAACTTTTCCACGGAAGTATCGATGACTTCATTGAATCCAAGCGTCTTCGCCTGCTCGGCTTTTGCATGGTTGGTCGTGCTTGAGATGGCATGTTTTGCTCCCAGAGTACGCGCCAGTTGTGTCACAGCGTTGCCGACCGACCCCCCGATCGCCGGCGCCAGAACGGTTTTGCCGGGACGAAAACCAGCCAGGATAAGAGCCACTTGCGCGGTGAGATAGGCGACCGGAATGCCTGCGGCACTCACATCATCGACACCATCAGGTATCAGGCAAAGATCTTCCTTCCGGACACCAATCCACTCACAATAGCTACCGTCCTCAAAAGCGCCATGGGCACCCCAGAACATCACGCGCGAGCCGGCTGGAAAATCCGCTCCGCCTCCCTCTTCCACCACGCCCGCTCCTTCGTTGCCCAGGATCAATGGCACCTTCGTGGTGTGAAATTGGCCGGAGAGAATTGTATGGTCAAGCGGCGTGACGCCGGCTGTCGTGATTCTCACCAGTGTTTTCCCGTCTGTGACGGCTGGTTTTGGAAGCTCGACGAGCTTCAACGCTTCATAGCCATTAAATTGCTCCGCTCTCATTGCACGCATATTGGTTCTCCCTTTTCCCATGTCACTCCTGGCTTGCGCCGCTAGGCCGCAACCTGGAGATTGTTAATGTCGATCGAGACCATCAGCTGGTCGCGAATTGGTTGAGCCCTAGGCCTTCGTCGAGCAGTGTGGATTACTGCTATAATCCTCATTATAGGATTAGATTCGTAATCCTGATTTGGTCGCAGATTATTTTGGAGGAGGTTCATATGGGCTATTCCAAGGCCCAAAAGGAGAAAACTCATAAGCGCATCGTTGCCATTGCCTCAAAGAGATTCCGCGAAAAAGGCCTCGCGGGATTCGGAATTGCGGAGTTGATGAAGGAAGCCGGTCTGACGGTGGGCGGCTTCTACAAGCACTTCGACTCGCGTGACGACCTTGTGGCCGAGGCAGTCAGCGATGCATTCGGTGTCTGGCAGCGCCAAAAGGAAGCTGCTGAATCCAGAGGGCAGCCGCTATCTTTCGAGAAGCTCATCGATGATTACTTGAGCGATGCCCATCGCAAGAATCCAGGTGCGGGCTGTGCCTTCAGCGCACTGGCGCCGGAGATTGCTCGCAGCGATAAGCGGACTCGTGCGCTCACCTCTGAACAAATCAGGGATGACATTGAGTTGATTGTTGGGTTGTTGGCAGGCAAGGACAAGCGCGCGGCAAGGTCGAGTGCGATCTTGACTTTCAGCGCGCTCGTCGGAGCCATGTCGCTGGCCCGCGCCGTATCGGATGAGACGCTTTCACACGAAATCCTGAAGTCGGTGGCAGACCTTCTGAAGAAGCCCGCCTGAGAGCGACCAAGGCGGCCGGCTTCAGCGCGGCGGCTCTCGATCATACCTGCCCTCTGCCGCCATCAACGAACAGTTCAATCCCCGTGACGAAACTGGAGTCGTCCGACGCCAGAAAAAGTGCGGCCTTGGCGATTTCATCAGGTTCTCCCATGCGTCCCATAGGGATGGTGGACACGATTCGTGCAATGGCGTCTGCAGGTTGTCCATCGATGACCGGCGTATCGGTCGGCCCTGGGCTAATGACGTTGGAACGAATATGACGGTCCTTGAGATCCGAGGTCAAGGAGCGGAGAGCGGCCTTGGTCGCGCCATAGACGCCGAAGGCGGCCGTGCCTTTCACGCTCGCAACGGAGCCGTTGAGGATAATCGAGCCACCATCGTTCAGTAGCGGCAAGGCTTTCTGCACGGTGAATAGTGTTCCCTTGACGTTGATGTCGAAGAGCTTGTCAAAATGCTCTTCGGTGATTTTGCCGAGGGGAGCAAATTCAGCGACGCCGGCATTGGCGAACACGACATCGATTCTCGCATTGGTGGCGACGATCTCATAGAGACGATCAAGGTCGGTCAATTTGGCAATGTCTCCCTGAACGCCGGTGACATTACTGCCAATTGCTTTCACGGCCTCGTCGAGCTCCTTTTGACGACGGCCCGTGATGAAGACGTAGGCGCCCTCTTTTACGAAGAGCTTTGCGGCAGCCAATCCTATCCCAGTCGTGCCTCCAGTAATCACTGCTACTTTTCCTTGCAGCTTCTTGGTTTCGGTCATCGGTAGTCGTCCTCCGTCTCCATTGCTCTCAGTTCTCTCCAAAATGTGGATCCTGAAGACTTATGAAGGGAATGTGTCCCCAAACATGGGAAGGCCGCTGACGGATTCTTTCTTTGTGGCTTCGTCCTGCAATACATCCCAGTGTTCGGCCAGGAGACCGTCTTCGAATCGGACAACGTCGGCTGCAATCCAGGCCGCGGGCCTTCCCATCCCGGCGAAACGGCCATGCGCGATGACATAGTCGCCTTCCGCGACGATGAGTTGGTTTTCATAGCGCAAGGTATCTGGCGTCGCACGGACAAGAGCAAACAGTCCTTCGCGTCCCGGCGCGATGTGCGCGCTGTGCTGGATGTACTTCGGCGACCAGAAGCGTTCTGCTGCCACGTAGTCGCGCTTGTTAAAGAGAGTATCGAAGGCTTCGAGAACGATCGCCTTGTTCTGTTCGGGTGTTGTCTTTGGCATATTCAGCTCCTGAGTTGAGTTCGGATGATTGATAAGTTGAGTAATCGGAATAGCCATGTGGCCCCGAGGCGTAGACGGTTTCCCAGTCCACTTCAGCAAGAGGGGTATTGTCGGCAAACCGCTGCACAAGATCAGGATTTGCGATGTATGGACGACCAAACGCTATCAGATCTGCCAGCCCCTCCGCGATAAGGCGATTGCCACGATCACGGTCCATCTTTACGTTTGCCATCAGAGTGCCTTTATAGAGAGGGCGGAAATGCCTGAACATGCCATCGTCGACCAATTTCTCAAGTGGAGTGCCAGAAAAGTCAGTTGTATTCCCCATGAGCAACAGGTGCGAGAGATTGTAGGTATTGAGCTTCCCAATTGCATATTCGGTAACCGGCAGAGTTTCGGCGTTGGATTGAAATGCACCGCCTTCGTGCATCGGGCCGATCTTGACTCCAACCCGCCGTGCGTCGACCTTCCCCAGGACCGACTCGACTACCTCGAAAAGAAAGCGCGAGCGATTTTCCAGGCTTCCGCCGTACTCGTCTTTGCGCAGGTTGGTGGCGGCATTGATAAACTGTGAGATCAAATAGAGATAGTTGGCGAGGATCTCGACACCATCGAAGCCGGCCTCGATCGCATTCCGCGCAGCTCGCGCGAAGTCTGCAACCGTGACTCGAATCTCCTGTTTCGTCAGAGACCGCGGCGTTACCGTGGGCTTCCTTCCCGTTGGCGTGACCGAGATCTGGCCTGGATCGACGTTCGATGCTGACACGGGCTGCGCGCCATCCAGTAATTCAGGGTGCGAGATTGCGCCGGCATGCCAGAGCTGTGCAAGGATGCGGTCGCCGGCTGCATGTACGGCATCCGTGACACGTCGCCATCCGCGGACCTGCTCCGTCGTCCACAAGCCCGGCGTATCGGCCCAGCCGAATCCTTCCGGGCTAACTGCGGTGGCCTCGGTGATGATCAGCCCAGCCGATGCACGCTGTGCGTAATATTCCGCTTGCAAGGCTGTGGGTACATGATCCTGCGTTTGTGCGCGCATCCTCGTGAGCGGCGCCATGATGATTCGGTTAGGGAGATCGAGGTCTCCCATTCGATACGGCGTGAAAAGCGGCTGATTCGACATCACATGAACTCCCGCATAGATCGATTGAACGTGCTCAGGGGATCACCTCAATGGCATCAACCCGCGATGGATAAAACGCCAGGTACTCCTTAATGTCGGCTACTGCCTCATACGGCTTCTCGTATGTCCAAACGGCATATTCCGATTTCGTTCCTCCGAGGGGAATGCTGTAGTACGTACAATCGCCCTTGTACGGACAGTAGGTGTAGTGCGTGGTTCGAACAAGCAACGACATGTCCGCATCGTTGCGCGGCAGGTAGTAGACGGGCGGATATCCCTTCTCCTCCAGTCGCAGAGCTCGTGTCGATGCAGCAACGATCCGCCTTGCGATCGTCACACGCACCCTACCCTCAACCGGCGAAATCGCGATGGGATGATCGGGCCCGGGAATCTTGATCTCTTTACCTTTACTCAACTCGGAAACCATTGCGCTCCTCTCGGTGCCAGTTAGAGCTTTGAACCGCCATCGACGGGAATACTCGCACCCGTGATCCAGCGCGCTCCGTCGGATGCTATAAAAGCGACGACGTCGGCAACATCTTCGGGTTTGCCGAGCCGCTTCAATGCCTGGATGCCCAACGCGACCTCGCGCCCCGTTTCTGTCTTCGTGAAATTCGACATATCCGTGTCGATGACGCCAGGAGCAACAGCATTTACGCGTATGCCGCTCGGTCCGAGAATAGCGGCCCAGTTCTTGACCAGAGTCTCAAGTGCCCCTTTGGTAGAGGCGTAAGCAAGAATCGAATGATTTTCCAAGCCCGGCTTGCCCACCACCGAACGGGCTCCAAGAGAAGAGATAACAACGATGCTTGAGCCCTCACCAAGAAGCGGCAGTAGTTGCTGTATCAGGAAGAACGGACCGCGGACGTTTGGCTCAAAGAGGTTGTCAAAATCCTCTATCGTGTAATCCGCGATACGTGCCGATTTGCTGACTCCAGCGTTGAGCACAAGCACATCCAATTGATCGCCGACGATGGAGCGCACTTGCTTAGCGAGCGACGAAGCGCCGCCCGGAGTCCCTAGATCCGCCGAGACTGCATCGGCATGCCCACCTTTCGTTCGGATCTCGGCGACCAGAGATTCCGCTTCCTGCGTAGAGCGGCCATAGTGAACCAGAACGTGCGCCCCGGCCTCGGCAAGCGCTGCTGCTGTTGCGGCGGCCAATTCCTCTCGATGCGCCGGTCACAAGTGCCGTTTTGTTTTGAAGTGTAATCATTGTCCTCTCTCTTGCCTCTCAATTACGCCTGCACGCATGCGCCTCTTATCAGGCTCCTGTACCGAATGCATCCGCCGCTTCAGGCATTCATTCCTCCATCCACGGTCAGATTCGCGCCGGTGATGTACGAGGATTCGGGACCGGCGACGAACGCCACCATTGCGGCGATCTCATCCACGTGCCCATAGCGATCGAGTGCTGTTGCGGCCTTCTGTGGGACCGCCCAATCACCTGAGGCGGGATTCAAATCTGTATCGATCGGACCCGGCTGGACGTTGTTGACCGTGATGCCCCGGCTCCCGACCTCTCTGGACAGCGCCTGGGTGAACATCTTGACCGCTCCCTTCGTGGCCGCATAGGGCACCAGCCCAGGCGCAACGGCACGTTCGCCGACGGCCGAACCGACCATGATGATGCGACCGCCATCCTTCATGTGCTTTAGCGCCGCCTGCGTGGTGGCGAATACACCGCGGACGTTGATATCGATCACGCGATCCATCTCCTCTGACGTCGTCTCTTCGAACGGTTTTGGAATGGCCGTACCGGCATTGTTCACCAGCACATCCAGACGGCCGAAGGTCGCGACGGTCTTTTCGACCGCACCCTTGACGGCTTCGACGTTGGCAGCGTCAGCCTGGATCGCAATGGCCTTTCCGCCGCCGAGTTCAATCGCTTTGACTACAGCGGAAGCCGCGCTGGCGTCCTTCGCATACGTGATCGCTACGCTTGCTCCATCGGCGGCCAGGCGCTTCGCGATCGCTGCGCCAATGCCCCGGGAACCGCCGGTAACGAGTGCCACTTTCTTCGCTAACTTAGACATAGAATCTCCTTTGTTATTTCTCGGAACAATTCACGAAGCCGATTCGGTAGCGATCTTGCCCGATCGTGTCGGACGGTTCTGAACCATTCAGTTCTATACGATGATGAAGATGTGGCGAGGATGCACAGATATTGAACTATTTAGTTCTTTATCGGATAATGTGTCTATGGGGCGCCCGAAGAGCTTTAGCCGAGAGGAAGTGCTGGAGAAGGCGATGCCTGTCTTCTGGAAGCATGGGTTCGCGGACACCAGTCTCCAGGAATTGGAACGAGCAACGGGTGTGAATAAGTCAGGGCTGTATAGCGAGTTCCGAGACAAGGAAGATCTGTTTGTAGCCTGCCTTCGGCACTATCTTGAGAGCCAGGAGAAAAGAGGATTTCTTACCAGAGAGCCTCTTGGCTGGAAGAACGTCGAGAATTTTCTCAAGAATGGTCCTCTCAACAAGGGGGAGCAGCAGGGATGTTTTTCTGTCAACTCTATGCGGGAGTTCGCTATCCTTCCGGATGAGGCCTATGGGGTCGTGGCGGAGAATCGAGCGCAATTGCAGCGCCTTCTCGCCATGAACATCGAAGCCGAAAAGCCCAGGATGGCTCCTTCCGCGATTGCCGAGATGGTGCTGTCCTTCTTCTCCGGATTATGCATTGAGCGCAACCTCAGATCCGGTAAAGCCTCGTCGACTCGCAAGATCGAAAACTTTATGACAGCCCTTCGCACTCTCTAATCTGAGCCGACTCCGCTGCGCTTCAGACGGCGGCTAGCATCTCCTGCCCTAGCGGGCAGCGTTAGAACATCTCGATCTACGTCGAATGCAAACGGTGGCTCATACGTCGCAGGAAACGTCTTTCAAGCGAACCGGTTACCAAGTCCGCTGCGCATTCCGTAATCTGCGTAAATAAGGATAATCAGCAGAAATAAAGTCCGCCCCAAGCGGAGCCAAGATATTGAAATGACAGTGGATGCGCACTGTACCTGAACTCGTACCTTAGAGCAGCGTCGACCCAAAAAGCACCCAAAGCACAGCGCACTAACGAGCGCAGCAAGCCTATGATTCAACAGAGGATATTGGTATTTTAGATGGTGCCGGGAGGGGGAATCGAACCCCCATGGAATTGCTTCCGGCGGATTTTGAGTCCGCTGCGTCTGCCAGTTCCGCCATCCCGGCCTACAAATCTAAGTACTAATTACTAACTTAGTTTTGTCTCACCAGGCACAACCCAATCCAACTAATGCAGATTGAATCAGTTGTGCGAGCACAACTTAGTATCGCACAACTGATTGCGCGGCTTCCAACTGATGGAAGACCTGAAAACTCACAAGCTAAAGAATCACCCCTCAGGCCAAAGCCATGCCGCTCCGCGAACACCGCTTGAATCTCCATACTTTGCCTGCAGAACGGGCGTATCTGCCTCGCCGCCAAAGACGTAAGCCGAAAGTCTTCCGGGGATGCTCTCGTAGAGATGTTGCGTCCTCGACAAACCTCCGCCCAATACCAGCACATCGGGGTCAAGAATGTTGATTACATTTGCCAGTCCGCGAGCAAGCCTGTCTTCGAAGCGCTCCACAACAGCCGCCGCAATAGCATCCCCAGCTTCAAAGTCCGTTATGATCTCACGCGCTGTCTTTTGCCTACCCGTCGATTGTTTATAGTCCAGCGCCACACCAGTTCCGGATACCCACATCTCCATGCAGCCATGCTTGCCGCAATAACAGGCGGGTCCCGGATTTTCCTCCGGTCGCTGCCACGGTAATGGATTGTGTCCCCACTCGCCTGCTACGCCATTTGGTCCATTGTGGACCTGTCCATTGATAGCGACTCCACCGCCACATCCGGTACCCAGAATCACACCAAACACGACACGTTTACCGGCGGCGGCTCCATCCGTCGCTTCGGAAACCGCAAGGCAATTGGCATCGTTCGCTATTCTCACCTCGCGGCCTAGAGCAGCTCCGAAGTCCCGATTGAGCGGTCTTCCGTTTAACCATGTCGAATTGGCGTTCTTCACCAAGCCAGTCTTGTTTGATAGACTTCCTGGAATCCCCGCACCTACCGTGCCGACGAGACCTGTCTTTTCTTCGAGGAGACGGACCAGCCCGACCATCGCGCTAATGGTCGCGTTGTAATCATCACGCGGAGTGTCGATGCGATGCCGCGTTAACTCCACTCCGTCTCTGTCGATCGCTAGTGCTTCGATCTTCGTTCCGCCAAGATCGATACCAATGCGCATCCTTGCAGTTGTTCTTACGTCTGATCCGGGCACTAAAAATCTCTCCTTATGAAGTATATGTCGGCGTTGTATACAGACGATATAAACATCGCGATGTAGAAGAGGCGCCCTCTGCTTTGCTGTGCAACCTCCATTGTGTCACGCTAGACTTATCGATCCTTTATTCTGGGGTGTCCCTATGAATCGTATCGCTCGCATTTTTAAGCCACTGCTCATCATCTACCTCATTTGTGCCAGTCCGGCAAGAGGGCAAATCCATGAACAGGACGCTTCCGCAAAGACGAAAATCCTGGACTATATCAACAATAGCTGGGCGACGCTCTCTCGCTCCATGATCGATTGCAAGTCCTTGGTCGATGCCAAAGTAACGACGGCTCCCGTGTTGTACCTTCCGGCTGGGGCCACCCCGGCTGCCGTGAGCGCACTGAAGCAGCAGTGTAACGTGACGGTACGCCAGCTTCCGCACAAGATCGAGCACATGGGCGATGTAGCCACCGCTGATATTCCAGTCGAAGGATTACTCTATCTTCCCAATCGCTATGTTGTTCCTGGTGGGCGCTTCAACGAGATGTATGGCTGGGACAGCTACTTCATCATATTGGGTCTTGTCGAAGATAAGCAGATAGACCTCGCGAAGGGCATGGTCGAAAACTTCTTCTTCGAGATCGAAAACTATGGTGCCATTCTCAACGCGAACCGAACCTATTACTTCACTCGTTCCCAGCCGCCATTTCTCTCTTCTATGATCCGCGAAATCTACGAGAAACAGGCGGACCAGCCTTCATCGAAGGCGTGGCTCGCAAAGGCATACGACTATGCAAAGCGCGACTATGCTTTGTGGACCTCTCCCGTGCATCGCGCCGGTGATACAGGGCTCGCCCGGTACCGGGATATCGGCGAAGGTCCAGTGCCAGAGATGGCGGACGATAGCACGTACTATCCTGATGTCATTCGTTGGCTCCTCGCCCATCCCGATGTTCACACTGGCTATCTCATCGATGCTCCCGACAATCCTACAGCTGAGCAGGCTACCGAACTGACCAAAACAAGCTGCGATATCACAGCATCCAAGGTTTGCGCACAGGCTCATGTCAACGGCCATCGGCTCAGTTCTGCCTTCTATCATGGAGACCGCGCGATGCGGGAATCCGGCTTCGATCCAAGCTTCCGTTTCGAACCGTTCAGCGGTTCGACCGATGAGTATGCACCCGTATGCCTCAACAGTCTGTTGTACAAATACGAGCGCGACATGGAGCACTTTGCAACGCTGCTTGGACGTACAACAGAAGCATCGGAATGGAAGAAACGGGCCAACGCACGACGAGATGCAATCAACAAATATCTCTGGGACACCGACTCGGGCATGTATTTCGACTACAACTTCGTCACGAAACAACGTTCAACCTACAACTACGTCACTGCCTACTACCCTCTGTGGGCAGGGGCAGCTAGCCCCCAACAGGCTGCCTCTATGCAGCGTCACCTCTCGCTCTTTGAGCACGACGGTGGACTAGCCATGAGCGATACCGTCTCCAGTACACAATGGGATCTTCCGTACGGATGGGCGCCTGCAAACTGGCTTGCCGTCAAAGGACTGGCGCAATACGGGTTCAAGACCGACGCCGACCGAATTGCATCGAAGTTCAATGCGACCGTTCTTCAGAACTTCCTGCTCGATAACACTATCCGAGAGAAGTACAACGTTGTCGATGGCTCAGCCAACGCAGCTGTAGCTACGGGCTACAAAAGCAATGTTGTCGGATTCGGCTGGACAAATGGCGTCTTTTTGAAAATGAATGAACTTCTCAATCACCAGACAGCGACACCATCAAAGATGGCTGCGCAACAATAGCCATCGCGTTTTCGTAATTCGGCCAGGTGCTTACTTACTGCACTTTGCCCTGCGGCCTTAGCTTGCGTAGTTCAGCTGCACATGCAATCGCGTTAAGTGCCGCCAGTTTCAGATTGTCTGCAGCCAGCCAAAGCCAGAAACGCCTTCCCTGTTTTTCGTCACTGCCCTCCGCGGTCACGCGGACCATAATGTCTTCCTGTCCGGCAGCGCTCAGGTTACTTGGAGGTTCCGATTCCTCACTCACCACATCAATATGCTCACCCGACAACGTCTCCTCCACTTGAGCGACCGTCGCGATCTGATCAAGCTCGACGAGCACCGATGTGACGTAACCATGGAAGACAGGCGCCTGAACAATCTGCAAAGCAAGTGCGGGCAACAGCCCCATCGAAATCTCCTCGTAGTGACGGCGAATGCGTTGGTCAGTTGCCTTCAGGTTTACCTTCGCCGACTCGCCCAACGCAGGAAGCAGATTGAACGATATCTGCGCATCATACTGCTCCCGCGGAAGGCTCTGAAAAGAGAGCAGGTTGACCGTCTGTTGATGCAGTTCATCCATCGCCGCGCGTCCATGTTCGGATGCAGGCTCCATCACCGTCACAGCAACGCTTGTAAGCTGTACCTTAGCTTGCAGACGAGCCGTCACCAAGGCCAGCAATACAGCCACTGGATGAGCGGCGACGACGGCAGGAGTATTTAGATCGGGCTCCGGCCTGTTGTTCGAAGCCTTCGCTCCAAGGGCCTCAGCCACCCACGGCGACCGCACCAGAACATCTTTCTCCCGCTCAAGCGCATAGGTCAGGTCAACGATGCTCGCACCCGCTCGTCGCGCATCTTGCCAATGCTTCTTCGTCACCTCCGCCCCGCCCGCGAAGAAAACAAAATCCATCCTGTCGAACGAAGCGTGTTCAATCGCCTGAATAAACGCGGGCTCATCCCCAGCTGCCGTTACCTGTCCAGCAACGTCCTCGTCGTCCAGCAAAACGAAGTTTGAGGCCGCAAGCAGCGACTCACCCAACTCATCACTCACCTCTTTGCCGGCGAGCGATGATGCCCCGACGATTCCGACCCGATACACTCTGTTCGTCATAGCTCCCCTGCAATGTTCTCATCGAGGCATCTTGTCGTCCATCCAGCTTGATCTACGCCGTGTGATGCCGTCGCTCTCTGCTCCACGAATACGCTAACCGCGCCACAACGCCGGACACAAGATAACCCAGTGCAATACCAATCAGCATGTACTCGGAATAAAGCGCAATCAGCGCACCTATAACGGCGAGCACTGCAACAAGCTGGAACGGATGACGGCTGCCCAGGCTGATCTCCTTGCCGCTCCAGAAACGCCAGCTGCTAACCATCAAAAAGCCCGTAAAAAGGATGAGGAATAACCACACAACAGCCATCCATGGGTTCGTAATAGGGGAGCCGTTTTCAAAGTGGACAACTGATGCGATGACACCTGCACCAGCCGGAATCGGCATACCAACAAAATATTTCCTGCCCGGCCGCCCCGGATTACGAGGCTGTGGATTGATGCTGATGTTGAATCGCGCCAGCCGGCTTGCTCCGCAGATCAGAAAAATGAAACAGACGAAGACGCCTACATGCACAATCTGCTCGTGCAAATGAGGACGGGAGAGCACCGGCAACATGCGGAAGCCCCATATATAAGCCAGCAGACTCGGCGCAACGCCAAACGTGATGACATCCGCCAGCGAGTCCAGTTCTTTGCCGAAGTCGCTGGTAGTATTTGTCATCCGCGCGATACGGCCGTCGAGTCCGTCGAACAGAACCGCGAAACCGATAGCTAGCGCCGCGCGGTCGAAGAATGCAGGCTCAGCGATCGAACCCTGTACGCTCTGCGTAATCGCATAGTAGCCTGCTGCTATATTGCCCGCCGTGAACAACGACGGTAGAACATACATCCCACGGCTCGGATGACGCTTCAGTTTGCCATCGCCAATGGTATGCGTCACATCGGACGCCCCGTTTGCCATCAGGCCACCACTGCCTTCGGAATGGCCTCTGGAAGCACCGCCAAAACAGACGATCCGCCACGCACCCGCGTACCAGTCTTTACCTTCAGATTCGCCTCGGCCGGCAACAGGACATCGACCCGCGAGCCAAACTTGATAAGTCCCATACGCTGTCCTCGCTCCACTCGGTCGCCAGCCTTCAGATTGCACACAATGCGACGGGCCAGAAGCCCGGCAATCTGCTTGAAGCTTACGTCGTATCCGCCAGCATCAATCACAATCAGCGTCTGCTCGTTATTCAGTGCCGACTCAGCCTTCATCGCATTGAGAAATTGACCCTTGCGCAATTCTGCCAGCTTCACAATCCCGCCAGCCGGGGAACGGTTCACATGCACGTCGAAGACATTGAGGAAGATGCTGAGCCGCAACCGGCTTCCGTTTGTCGTCTCAATCCACTCTGCCTCGGTAACAACGCCGTCGGCTGGAGAGACAATCTCACCCGGCCCTTGTGGAATCGTTCTCGGTGGATCACGAAAAAACCAAAGAAAAAATGCCGCCAGAACAATCGGTAACCCCACCAAAACAGAGGGCATCTTGAGATACCAGAGTATCGCTGCCACAGCCCCGAGCCCTAAGGCATAGAAAAATCCATCTCGAACCATAAGTGACTCGATTATAAGGCCACGCACACCTTTACCTGGCGCTTGGCATCAGCGCTTTGGTCCGCAGGTCATACTCATCTTTGAGCCATCGGTGCTCCAAGTCTCCGAAGACGCTCCATCTCGTCCTTCAGGCTCAGCTTCAACTTCTTCAGCCGCACTTCTTCCATCTTTTCGGGCTCAGTTAAAAAAAGCTTGGAGCGCAGTACATCCAGCCGTCGCTCGTAAAGGCTGTGCTCCTGCATAAGCTGGTGGATTGAGGGAAGCGTGGTGGGCTGGGGAAGCTCAGTAAACTTGGCGGTCTGCATCAGAGAATACCTCCAGTCAGACAACAACACCGAATTGCGACAAACGCTACCACAGGCCCTTGAAGACTGGCAAAGGCTACCTGTGCAGATCATGCTAACTTCAACCGCATCAGCACAGCATCATCCATTGGCTCCCGGTAGTATCTTGGCCGCCGCCCCTCAACGACGAAGCCAAGTCCTGAATACAAAGCAATGGCCCCCGAGCTGGCAGCCCGAACTTCCAGTTCAATCGCCTGTGCTCCCTGCGCTCGACACCAGTCAATGACTGCCGCGCAGAGGGCTCGCCCAACACCTGCACGTCTCGCCGAGGCCGCAACGGCAACGCTCTCCAATTCTGCCGAGCTTTCCGATCCGATGCCTATAACCTTGCCAACGGCAAAGCTAATCACTCCAAGCTCTCCTGCAACAAAGAGGCATCGCCGCACTGCACCTGACGCTGGTACAAGCATCGCAGCATACTCTGACTCGGCCCAATGCGGAGCCTCCGCTGTAGCTCGCTCCAATCGAATCACAGCTTCAAGATCCACCGCCCCACCAGGTCGAATCGTCATTGCACCGTACTCTTTGCTTTTGGCTTCGCAAATATCTCTGCATCCGTCCGCCTCAAATAATTCGCATCGAGCAGCGCCGCCTCATCAAATTCGTTCGCTGCAATCCGTTCCAATGCCAGAGGCAGAGCATCGCCCGCCGAAGGCTCCTCAACAAACCGTGGATGCACCGCAGACAGCATCTCAGTGACCTTAGCCTCGCACACCAATACAGATTCCCCGGAAATCGCCGCACTCACCTCGTCCAGCGACAGAAGCGCCTCGCGCACACAGCGATGCCCAGCGTATTCCCCGTAATAAAACTCTCCGCGCCCAGCATCCAGCACAGCATGAACAGCTTTATCGCCTTCAGCAACGGCAGACGCAGCCAGCAAAGCGAGCCGAGAGATGGCAATTAGCGGAACTCCACCCGCTTCACTGAATCCTTTAGCTGCACTCAATCCAACGCGAACCCCAGTAAACGATCCTGGCCCATGCACGACAACCACCGCCTTCAGATCGCGCAGACTCCAGTCTTGCAACGCCATCAGACGACGCACCGCAGGCACTAGTCTCTCGGAGGACGACCTTCCCGGCAACGCCTCCGCCGCGACGACCTCCTGCCCCTCTGCAAGCGCGACGCTGCCCGCGGCCCCAGCAGTGTGAATCAAAAGAAGCCGCATCAAACCATACCTTCCACAAGCTCTACCAGCACACCGCCCGTACTTGCTGGATGCACAAAAAAGTAGCGATGTCCGCCAGCTCCCACACGCACCTCGTCGCTCGCCAGTCGAATGCCTTCTGCTTTCAACCTGTTAAACACCTCATCGATCCCTTCTACATGCAGTGCGATATGGTGCAACCCTTCACCTCGCTTAGCCAGAAACCGCCCTACGACCGACTCCTCCTCCGTGGGTTCTAACAATTCAATACGCGTCTCTCCCAGCGGCAACATCGCTGTTTTTACCTTCTCATGCTCTATGGTCTCTTCATGAGATACGCGCAATCCAAGCGTTTCATAGAATCCTCGTGCCGCCGCTATACTTCGCACCGCGATCCCAAGATGATCCAGACCCAACCCCTCATGGACAAGCCTTCCGATCCTTTGTCTATCCGCTTGCTCCTTCTCCACAGCGCATAGATGAACCGACTCCATCAACGCATCCAGACCCTCACCTGTCGTGGCCACAGTCCGCACTACCGGTGGCATCCAAACGCCCGGCTCCTCATAAGCCAAACCCTGCATCGCATGAATCTCCGCCTCCACCCTTTCTGCGCCTCCAGCGTCGCTCTTATTGACGACAAAAATATCGGCCACCTCCATCAGGCCTGCCTTCAGACTCTGCACCTCATCGCCCATCCCCGGCACCAATACGACCACGGTCACATCGGCCAGTTGAACGACCTCCACCTCATCCTGCCCCACTCCCACAGTCTCAATTAAAACTGTCTGCGATCCAGTGGCCTCCATCACCGCACACACATCAGCAGCTGTTCGAGTAATCCCACCCGTTGCACCCCGCGAAGCTACACTCCGGACATACACTCCCTCATCCCCCGCCAGATCCTGCATACGGATGCGGTCGCCCAGCAGAGCACCGCCCGTGTACGGACTTGTCGGATCGACTGCCAGCACCGCCACCGTCTTTCCTTGTTGGCGCAACCTGCGCGCCATCTGATCGACCAGTGTGCTCTTCCCTGCCCCCGGCGGCCCCGTCACACCAATCCGCAATGCCCGCTCAGAGAAACCACGGCACGCCGCCAGCAACTCACTCGCGCCCGGTGAGCCTGCCTCAACAATAGAGATCGCACGCGCCAGGGCCCGAACATCGCCCGCACGCAGTCGCTCCACCATCTGCTCTACGGCAATGTCTGCGACGCGATTCGATTCCGGCCTGGCGCTCACTCCAGCGATGATATCGCGAGGCCCTACCTTACATCAGGCAGAGGCACCAGATCGTAATTCTGTATTTTTCACCTGCAACAGGAAGTTTTCACATACAATTTCGGAGCCTTCATTTCACCTTAAGGATTCGCTTTGAAATCAGCCCGCCGCTGCATCGCCACCGCCCTCCTCTTCGCGACCGGAACGTTAACCTACGCACAGTTGGAAGGAAGCAAGCCGGACATTGAACCCGTCAACCATCCCGTTCCTTCGATTCAGGATACCGAGACGCCAGCCCAGCGCGATGCCCGCATGGAGTGGTGGCGCGAAGCCCGTTTTGGCATGTTCATTCACTGGGGCCTCTACTCCATTCCGGCAGGCGAATGGAACGGCAAGCGCACCACTCACATCGGCGAGTGGATCATGAACGACCTCTCCATTCCCGTCGCCGACTACAAAGCTTTTGCCAAGGACTTCAATCCCACCGGCTTCAGCGCGCACGACATCGTCGCCCTCGCCAAATCCGCTGGCATGAAGTACATCGTCATCACCTCCAAGCACCACGACGGCTTCGCCATGTTCGACTCCAAAGCCGATCCTTTCAATATCGTCGCCGCCACCCCTTTCAAACGCGACCCCCTCCGGGAACTCGCAGAAGAGTGCCGCAAGCAGGGCGTCAAACTCGGCTTCTATTACTCACAAGCGCAGGACTGGACAGCCCCCGGCGGCGCCGCAGCCGTCCGCGGCGACCACAACAAGGACACTGGCCACTGGGACAAGGCTCAGGACGGCAGCTTCGACGACTACCTTCATAACAAGTCCATCCCACAGATCAAAGAACTCCTCGAGAACTACAAAGAGTTCCCCGTCGTCGTCTGGTTCGACACTCCCACCAAGGCCATGACGCCGGCACGCGCAGCCGAGATCGTCACGCTCCTCAATCAGCACCCGAATCTCATCTGGAACAACCGTCTCGGCGGAACCTATAAAGGCGACACTGAAACACCCGAGCAGTTCATTCCTCCACAGGGCTACCCCGGACGCGACTGGGAGGCCTGCATGACCATGAATGACACCTGGGGCTTCAAATCCTTCGATACCAACTTCAAGTCCACCGAAACACTTCTCCGCAACCTGATTGATATCTCCAGCAAGGGCGGCAACTACCTGCTGAACATCGGTCCCGACTCAAAAGGCATCGTCCCGGCACCCGAGGTCGAGCGTCTCCATCAGATGGGCCAATGGCTCGCAGTCAACGGCGAGGCGATCTACAATACCAAGGGCACCCTCTTCGACGTTCCTACCGGCACCTTTAACGCCACTGAAAAAGATAAGAGAGGCCAACCTAAGTTCACCCCCACATGGGACTGGCGCTCCACCACCGCTCCGGACAAGATTTACATTGCCATCTTTAAGTGGCCCGACGGCTTATTCCATCTCGACAAGATGCCACGCAAAGTCACCAGTGCTTACCTCCTCGCCGACAAAACCCGCAAGCCATTGAAAGTAATGCAAAACGGCAATAGCCTCGACGTCGAGCTTCCCGCAAAGGCACTCGACCCCATCGCGACCGTCCTCGTACTCAACACAACCCGATAAGCTTCTCCCCCACGACATATTGGTCAGATCAGAAGGCGCGGCGCGATCCAATCGTGCCGCGCCTTCTATTTTGTTCGTACTTGACACAAGTAGCCCACAAACGACTATCCTCATCCACGAAACATAAACATCCGAACGTCCGCTTCATAGCGACACAATTCACAACGGTCAGACCAGCACGTCTCCGGGAGCATCTACCGCATGTCCATCAACACTGCCAGCCTGCCTGACTCGGGCTTTACCTCTTCCGCTCCGGAAAAGTCGAACATTCGCTGGTTTGTCTGTGCTCTCCTCTTTGCCGCCACAACGATCAACTACATGGACAGGAACGTCTTTTCACTCATCGAGCCCCGGCTTCGTGAGCTGCCGTTCATGGGTTGGAATCCGACCGATCCTACACATTCGGTCTTCAATAACAACTTCGGCAATGTCCTCATCTATTTCCAGGTTGCCTATGGCATCGGCCTCCTCACAGCCGGCCGGTTGATCGACAAACTAGGAACGAAGCTCGGTTATGCCATCGCCATCTTCATCTGGGCTCTATCTTCGATGAGCCACGCTTTCGTTACCTCCGTTGCCGGCTTTTACATCGCCCGCTTTATGCTCGGCCTGGGCGAGTCCGGCAACTTCCCCGCCGCAATCAAAGCCATTACGGAGTGGTTCCCCACCGAAGAGCGTGCTCTCGCCACAGGCATCTTCAACTCAGGCACCAACGTTGGCGCCATCATCATCCCCTGGCTCATTCCCCTCATCCTTCAGAACCACGGCTGGGGAACCGCCTTTGTTACCACTGGCTCCATGGGCCTCATCTGGCTCGCCGTCTGGCTGATCTTCCCCTACAACAAGCTTCGTCGTGGAGCGACCCTCACCCAGCAGAACCTCGATCCCGTCGTTCCTCCGCATGCGCGAAAAGGCTTCTTCGCCCTCTTCGGCGAACTCTCGCGAACCCGCGGTCTCTATGCGTTTTCTCTCGGCAAAGCACTTACTGACCCCATCTGGTGGTTTTATCTCTTCTGGCTGCCAAAGTATTTCAACGAAAACTACGGTCTGGACCTGAAGCACCTCGGACCACCAATCATCATCATCTACTTTGCTTCCAGCTTCGGCTCTATTGCCGGCGGCTGGCTCTCCGGCTTCCGCATGAAGCATGGCGTCACTGTCAATGCCGCTCGCAAGAGCGCTATGTTCACATGCGCTTGCTTAGCGTTGCCGGTCGTTATGGTACCCATCACGCGAGCCTGGTTCCCCGGAAACTACTGGCCCGCCGTCGTTCTGCTCTCGCTCGCTGCTGCGGCACACCAGGGCTGGTCTGCCAACCTCTTTTCAACGGCAACCGACCTCTTCCCCTCAACAGCCGTCTCTACTGTTGTCGGAATCGGCGGTGCAGCTGGAGCCATCGGCGGAGCCATCTTCACCGTCGTCGTTAAACACGTCTGGACCGGTCATGCAGGACTGATCTTTGCTCTGGCAGGTCTCTCCTACGTCACCGCACTGCTCATCTTCCAGTTACTTGTTCCACGTCTCGGTCCGCCCCGTCCAGCCTGAGCGGCGAACATGCTGGACAAGCCCTTGTAATTCCGACCACGACAGCTTGCTCAGCAAGTACCGCTTTCGCCCGTGTTACTCTTCTCCAACCCCGGCAAGGAGTTGTTCGGCGTGAAAAAAGAAGTCCAGGATGACGTCACAGCCCACAGCCAGCTCACCATGCAGGTTGTCGAGCACGTTCGTGCCCTCATCGCCCGCGGCGAGGTCAAACCCGGCGGCCGTCTCCCTCCCGAACGCGAACTAGCTCGCGAACTCGGCATCAGCCGATCCAGCCTTCGCGCCGGGATCGGTTTTCTCTCCGCCATGGGGGTCCTCAAAAGCCGCCACGGGGCCGGAACCTTCGTCTCCAGCGGTCCCCCAGCGCTCGATTCCAACTCACTCTCAGTTCTCGGCACACTCCACGGCTTCCTTCCTTGGCAGATGTTCGAGGCCCGTCTCGTCATCGAATCCAATGTAGCCGCATTGGCCGCCGAACGCGCCACTGACGAGCACATCGTCGAACTGGCCGAAGAAGTCGCCGAGATGTACGCCTCGCTCGAAGATCCGCAAGAATACCTCATCCACGACGTACGCTTTCACCGCACCATCGCCCGCGCCTCTGGTAACCCCATTCTCGGAACCCTGATGGAGACCATCACTGCCGGCCTCTACGGCGATCGCAGCAAGACCGTCCAGAACGCGCAGGACCTCAAAGAATCTGCCGAGATGCACCGCGAAATCTACCGCGCCATCCGCTCCCACAATCCCATCCACGCCCGCCTCACGATGGAGCAACATTTGAAGATGGCCAGCAAGGCCCAGGCCGCCGAAACAAACCTGCCAGCCCCTCCGATCGCGGATGACCCTCATGACGAGGCAACACAAACCGTCACGAACCAGTGACGGTTCGACTTAGATTCGCTTCGTAAACGCCTCATTTCAGATCCATCATCCAGAGCGAAGCCACTCACAGTTCGTCGTGAGTGACGAGGCGAAGAACCTGGGGGGTCCGCTCGCAAAATCTCTATAGGCCTCGTTAAGGCCATCGTCTTACTACCCCTATCCCCTTATCCCCTGCTTATCCTCCCCCTGCTAGACTGAAATTGGCCACCCCATGTCAGAAAACACAGAAAAGTTCTACCTAACCACCCCGATTTATTATGTCAACGCGCGCCCACACATTGGCCACGCCTACACCACCATTGCAGCCGACGTCATCGCCCGCCGCCAGCGGCTTCTCCTCGGCCAGGACAACGTCTGGTTCCTCACCGGAACCGACGAGCACGGCCAGAAGATCGAGCGCAGCGCCGCCGCCGCCGGCATCCCGCCACAGCAGTTCGCCGACCAGGTCTCCGCACAGTTCGAATCGCTCTGGAAGCGCATGGGCATCACCAACAATCAGTACATCCGCACCACCGACCCCGACCACGTCCGCGGCGTGCAGAAGCTCTTCAACCAGCTCTACGAAAACGGTCACATCTACCTCGACTCCTACACCGGCCAATACTCCGTCGGCGAAGAGATGTTCATCGACGGGCCCCCGGGCACCATCGGCCCCGACGGCAAGCCCACTGAAACCGTCACCGAAGAAAACTTCTACTTCCGCCTCAGCGCCTTTCAGCGCCCCCTCATCGACCTCATCGAATCCGGCACCTTCTGCGTAGAGCCAGAAGCCCGCCGCAACGAAGTCCTAAGTTTCCTCCGCGGCGACACCAATAACGCCGCTCAAACCGAGCTGTCCGCCAAGGGAACCCCTTACATCCCCGGAGCCCTAAAAGACCTCTCCATCTCCCGCAGCTCCTTCGACTGGGGCATCCCCGTCCCCGAGCCCGCCGCCAACACCACCCAGAAAAAGCACGTCATCTACGTCTGGCTCGACGCCCTCGCCAACTACATGACCGCCGTAGGCTACGGCAGCGACAAGCCCGAAGATCAGGCCAAACTAGCCAAATTCTGGCCCGCCGACCTCCACCTAGTAGGCAAAGAGATCATCCGCTTCCACTGCGTCTACTGGCCAGCCTTCCTATTAGCCGCCGACCTCCCACTCCCAAAGAAGGTACAAGCCCATGGCTGGCTCCTCTTCGAAGAATCGAAGATGTCAAAGAGCCGCGGCAACATAGTCCGCACCGAAACCATCCTCGAAGCCTTCGGCAGCCTCAAGCCCGAAGCCTCAAAAGAAGAACGAGACCTCTTCGGCTCCGACGTCCTCCGCTACTTCCTCTTGCGCGAAATCCCATTCGGTCAAGACGGCAGCTTCAGTTTCGACGCCCTAGTCCAGCGCTATAACAGCGATCTAGCCAACGGCTACGGCAACCTAGTCAGCCGAACATTATCGATGATCTATAAATATTTTGACGGCCAGATCCCGTTCGGAAAAATGGACGATCGAGTCGGTCTCGAAATCCAACTTAATAGCTCTGCTGTCTGGAACAACTATTCTGAGTTGGACTTTTCCAGCCTTTTGCAAAACATCTCGAACATTATTCGTGCTGCTGATCAACACATAACATCGATGGCTCCATGGAAAGTCGCGACAGATGAAACGCGAATTGAGGATTTGAAAAATGTCCTCTACACCGCAGCCGAATCCATTCGAATAGTTACGAGCTTGATCGAACCCGTTCTCCCCTATACATCTACCCTGGTATTCGCACAGCTTGGTATTCCTTCCAAAAGACAGCCAGGGAGCGAGCCCCGATGGGCGTCTGAAAAACTAGGCCCACTCTCCCCCATCTTCCCCCGAGCCCCCAAGGAGCTCATCGAGATCATGACCGACATGGAACAAAACGAAGCCCCCAAGCCCACGCCCTCCAAGCTAGTCGACGAGAAGACCACCCACACCTCGGCCGCGCCCGAGGACTCCACGCATCCCGGAGCCGCCCCGCGCACCAGCACTCTATCGAACGACAACCCGGGCGCACACGTAGGCGCATCCTCAGCCGCGACACCCGAACTCCCCAAGCCCCCCGCTCCCCATTCAGAAGCACCAGCCTCTGGTGCATTCGCGGCATCCGCCGTAGCCTCCACCACACCCGACACCCCACAGATCGCCATCGACGACTTCGTAAAGATCGATCTCCGCGTAGCCAAAATCATCGTCGCCGAGCGCATCCCCAAGGCCGACAAGCTCCTCCGCCTCGAAGTCGACCTCGGCTATGAAAAGCGCCAGATCCTCTCCGGCATCGCCGAGTGGTACACCCCCGAAGAGCTTCTCGGCAAAAAAATTGTAGTCATCGCCAATCTCGCACCCCGCAAGATGCGCGGCCTCGAGTCCCACGGCATGCTCCTCGCAGCCTCCCACGGCGAAAACGGCAAACCCATCCTAGCCACCTTCGCCGAAGACATAGAACTAGGCTCCCGCCTCAAGTAACCATCAGAGTCTTTAGACGGATGTACCGCCCCAATCCTCCGGGGCGACATCCGCTATCGACTGCGAAAAAGTCCAAACGCGTCCAGCAAAATCCTCAACGGTATATTGCCGTTCCCCATATGGAAAATCAGCAGGCGGCCGCATTATCCGCGCCCGCGCCGCTTAGCACGCTCATGATGCCCATCAACATCATCCACCCGCACCATCACTGAATCCAAAGATTCAGCACCCTCACCCATACCTCCTGTCAGAACAACCGCACCGTCGCCAACATTCAGCTGAGCCCGATGGCCCCCAATTCGCAGACGCACCGTGAATCCAAAAACATCACAGAGCCAATCAATCGCCTCACCCACATCCCGGTAGGCAATGACTGGAATAACAATGCACTGCGGCATCGACCGATTCGCCAGTACCTTCCGCCTCAACCCGTCATATGCCTTATTTCACCGTAGCCGCCACTGGCGTAACGCCTGACTCCCGCCCAATCGCAATCACAAAATAAGTCGCCGGCGTCTCGCCAATATTCTTCAACCCATGCATCACGTTCGAAGCCGCGAAGATCACACCCCCCGGCCCCACACGTTCTTTCACCCCATTATTGTCGAACTCCAACAATCCCTCGCGAACCATCATGAACTCAGAATGCCGATGCATATGCGGAGGATGCGGCATATGGCCAGGCAGCAACATTGTCTCGTGCATCTCCACCGCTTCTCCGGTCGCCAGCACTCCTTGAATCACAGGTCGCGAAACCCCATTCTCCGACTTATGCGCTGGCAATTTATCGAAAGCAAACGTTTGGGACTTCGACAAAGTGTTCTCACCTGGTAGAGCCTGAGCCGTTGTTTGCGCATCAGCCGACACACCAGCCATCGCTGCAAACGCCGAAAGAGCCACACAAAGATCACGACGATTCAGATTTTTCATGCCGCCATCGTAACTGAGCCACCCCATCGATGGCACGACTCACTTTTTCATGTCGCCACCAATGGCAACAACAAAGTACTTCGCCGGCACATCTCCAACATTCTTCAAAGTATGCATCGTCCCAAACGCCACATAGATTACGCCACCCGCGCCAGCCTTCTCCGCCTTATCACCATGCTGAAATTCAACCGTCCCCTCCTGCACAAGGATCAACTCTGAGTGCTGAATCTTATGCTGCGGGTTCGGCACACTGCCTACCGGCAATACCGACTCATGCACCCCCACCAACTCTCCAGTCGTCAGCACTCCGCGAACGACATTGCGGCTCTCCCCACCATTCGGCATTCTTCGCACCGACATTCCATCCAACGGAAACACCTGAGGCTCCGAGAGCACCTTTTCCCCAGCGACAGTGCTCTGCGCGGCGCCCACACCACCACCACCCAACAAGACACACAGCATCATATGAACAATATTTTTCATGCCGCCATCCTACGCGAGCCCCTGTACCCTTGATAGAGCCTATGCATCTGATCGACTCCCACGCCCATCTCGACTTCTACACCGACGACCGCGACGCAGTCCTCCGTCGAGCCTACGCAGCCGATGTCAAAATTATTCTCGCTATCGGCATAGGCGAAGGCCCAGACACCATGCATCACGCGCTCGACTTCGCCAACGCACCATCTACCCAAGATCTCCCCAAAATCTACGCCACCACCGGCATCCACCCCGAACAAGCCCACAACGCCACCGAAGTTACCTTGGCCAAAGCAGCCCGCTTAGCCGCCGACCCCAAATGCATCGCCATCGGCGAAATCGGCCTCGATTACTACCACCTCGAAAATCCCGACATCCCCACCCAACAACTCGCCTTCACCGCCCAGATGTACATCGCCGCCGAGGCCCGCAAGCCCATCATCATCCACTGCCGAACTTCGGAGCTCGCCACCCCACAAGCCAAAAAAAAGTACGGCACCGCCGATGCCTGGGAAGACCTTCTCTCCCTCATCGCCCAGCACTGGAATCCGACTAGACTCCCTGGGATCATGCACTGTTTCTCCGGCAACGTCGACCAGGCTCGACACTCCCTCGACGCCGGCTTTTATCTCTCCTTTGCCGGCAACCTCACCTATCCTCACGCCATATCCATCCGCGAGGCCGCCGCCTTCGCCCCCGCCGATCGCATCCTCGTAGAAACCGATGCCCCCTTCCTCGCGCCCATTCCTCTGCGCGGCCAACGCAACGAGCCAGCTTTCGTCACCCACACTGCAGCAGCCCTGGCCGACCTCCGCGGCATCTCACCAGAAGAACTCGCCGCCCTCACGACAGAAAACTTCCACCGCCTGTTCCCCACAACAGCCTGACATAATAGAAACCGACAGAACAAGAGATAAGGAAAACATCATGGCATCCGATAACAGCTTCGACGTCGTCAGCAAAGTAGAACTTCAGGAAGTCAAAAACGCCATCGACCAAGCCTCCAAAGAGGTCCACGCTCGCTTCGACCTCAAGGACTCCAAGTCCAAAATCGAGCTCGAAGGCACGGACGCAATCCAGCTTGCCTCGGCCAGCGACTACACCCTCAAGGCCGTCATCGAGATCCTCTCACAGAAGCTAGTCAAGCGTGGCGTATCCCTCAAGAACCTCGAATTCGAGAAAATAGAACCGGCCGCAAACTCCAGCGTCCGTCAGAAAATCAAGCTCGTCCAGGGCATCCCTTCCGAAAAGGCGAAGATCATCGTCGCCGCCATCAAGGATTCCAAAAAGAAAGCCCAGGCCAGCATCCAGGGCGACACCGTCCGCGTCGTCAGCAAAGACCGCGACGTCCTCCAAGAAGTAATGGCCCTCCTTCGCGGCAAAGACATCGGCGTCGAACTCCAGTTCACCAACTTCCGCAGCAACTAGTCCGTCTAGTTGCTGCATCAAAAATCCCTGCGCGATTTTCGGCCATGTCCATCTGCCGGTTGGACATCCTGTTACTCTGAAAGACGAGTGAGCACTTTGTCCATCGCGACCGCCGCCGAAGTCTTCGAACTCCTCCGCGACGACCTCTCCGCTATCGAGCAGGAGTTCTCCACCCAATCGGCCTCGAACGTCGCCGTCATCACGGATATAGCACAATACCTCATCGCCGGTGGCGGCAAACGCATCCGCCCCCTGCTCCTTCTCCTCTCCGCCAAGGCTCTCGGCTGCACTAGTCACAGCCGCATCCGTCTCGGCGCCGTAGTCGAAATGCTCCACACCGCCACCCTCGTCCACGACGACATCATCGACGAAGCCGACACTCGCCGAGGCCGCCCCTCCTCCAACACTACCTGGGGCAACTCCAAGTGCGTCCTCGCCGGTGATTGGCTCTACATGCAGGCCTTCTCCACCGCCCTTGAAGAGCGCAACTTCCATGTCCTCGACCTCCTCATCTCGCTCACTCAGCAGATGGTCGAAGGCGAACTCCTCCAGATCGAAAAGCTCGGTCACCTCATCAACGAAGAAGAATACTTCGACCTCATCTTCCGCAAGACCGCCTGCCTCTTCAAGGTGTCCATGCAGCTGGGCGCGGCCATCACACCTCACAGCCTAGGCGATCCAACGGATATCGAAACGCAGCTAGGCGAATACGGCCGCAACCTCGGCCTGGCCTTCCAAATCGTCGACGACATCCTCGACCTCACCGCCACCGAAGATGTCCTCGGCAAGCCTGTAGCCAGCGACCTCCGCGAAGGCAAAGCCACCCTTGCCGTCATCCACGCTCTCGAGCGCGGCACCGGCGCCGATAGAGAAGCCATCCGTACCGTCCTCGCTGATCGTAGCTTCGACTGCGTCTCCCACCCGCAAATCCTCGAAATCCTTCAGCGCCATGCCTCCATCGACTACGCCATGGACACGGCCTGCGCATACGCCGAAGCCGCTCGCCAGAGCATCGCCGACCTGCCCGACTCCGAAGCAAAACGAGCCCTTCTTTGGGTCCCCGGCTTCGTCACCACCCGCGACCGCTAGCTAATCCTTCCGTTATAAATTCTAAAAATCGTAGACAGGCAAGATGCAGTCCGCTAAGCTGCTCCTCAATGGCAACGAAACCAGCGACTCCGGACAGTGGGCGCATCAGTCATCCATCCGTTTCGTTCGTTTTAAGTTTAGTTCTTCTGGTCGTTTGGCCCGTCGGCACTTTCATACGACATCTCGACAGACTTCCGTTACCTTCTCTGCTTCTGTCGATTCCAGTTTTTTCAATTGTGGCTCTGTACTTTGGCGAGCGCACCTTCTTTCCTGCCCGCGCCGATCAGCGAATGAAGAATCTGACACCGGTTCTCAGACGTAATCTACGAACAGTGCGATTCAGCTTGTTCCGCTTGTCGATTCTTACCTTAGTCTTCTATATCGCCGTCACAGCCTTCTCAACACGATCCAGTTTTCTATTCCAGACGGTAGCCTTCTGTAGTCTGGCTCTCAGTAGCTCCATCGGGGATCTTCTAGCCGAACCTATGTTCAGATCCCGTCCGTCAGTGGAACCGTTGACTCTGAAAGATGTGACTGTTGTTTGAATTTCTCGGAAAAGAACGATTGAGGGGGGTAGCAGTTGCAATCTACGACCCAATACGATCAGGCTTTCTATGCAGGACAACGCGATGGATCATTGCAGTCAGCCAGGGCAATCATCCCTCTCCTCCTATCCAAACTCTCCGTTCATTCCGTCGTGGATGTAGGTTGCGGAGTAGGTACTTGGCTCAGAGCCTTTCAGGAAAATGGAGTCTCCGACATAACCGGATACGATGGCGAGTACGTGGATACCGCCGCCTTGGCCATCGACCCAGAGAACTTTAAGGTCATCGATCTGTGTACGGATTTTGCCCTTCCGCGAAAAGCAGATCTTGCAATCTCATTAGAGGTCGCGGAACACTTGCCTTCAAAAAATGGCGACCATCTCGTGCAACAACTTACATCGGCTGCTCTAATGGTGCTGTTCTCTGCCGCTATTCCAGGACAAGGCGGCACAGGTCACATAAATGAACAATGGCAAGACTACTGGCGGTCAAAATTTAATTCGTTTGGATATTACCCCGTCGATGCGATCCGCCCTTTCGTCTGGGGCCACCATGATGTAGAAATCTGGTACCAACAAAACATTGTTCTCTATTGCAAGGAGGGCCATCTTCCATCCAGCGATCTAATCAGACCGGTTCCTTCGAACCTTAGCTTGAATATTGTTCATCCCGAATATTATCTGGAACTGCAACAACATCAGCAGCTCTATTTCAGCAAAGCTTTGAAGGCTCTTCCCGCGCTCGCCGGAAAAGCCATCTCAAGACGTGTGTCAAAACCATAATGGCTATGGTAATCCCGATGCGTCATCGCACTCCACTTCAATCCATCGACACCTTCGGCGATCAGATGTCGGTTTGTCAGTAGCTCACTACATTCACGTACATGAACTTACGGAAGCTAGCCCAGCCTCTCTCAGGACAAACTCTTGGATCTGTCGACGGTGCTTTCGTCATTGCAGAGTGGCAGGACCCGTGAGGTCCCGTTGGCCCTCCACGCCTCATAGCTCCGCTCCACATCCACTATAGCGACGATGAAGCCTAGTATGTATTAGAGAGTGTCATCTGCATAAAGGTGGCAGACGAGGAGATCGAAGTCCCTGCTGGATCAAGCGTTTACGTGCCGCGCAATACGCCACGTACATATTGGAATCCAGGACCGAATCCCGTCCGATATCTGCTCATCATGACGCCTAATATCTTTCGCCTGATCGAGCATATCCATTCCACGTCTGATCGATCTGCTCCTGCACTTCAAACCCTGTTTCGCAAATATAATTCGGAACTTTTGAACGACTAGATGTGAACAAGCAAACTTATTGAAGTCCTGGGGCAATCTTGGAACAACAAGCCCCTACTCTAAAGTAATAAGTCATTGATTATTGCTGGCATTACAATTGATGAATTACAGGATGTCCGCTCCTCCACCCAACTCCGGCCATCACCCCCCTAAGACACCCATTCCTGCTGAGAACAGAGAAGTGGATACGCCCGAATTTGATCCCAAAACGCAACCTGAGACCGAAAACGGGGTTATGGATGACATGGCTACGTTGGCTATCAATCCGAGACTTCTTGAACCAAGACTTCTTGAAAACCTGCAGACCGCCGAAAACCGCCGCGCAACAGGCGAATTTGGCCAGATGGATGACGCCGCCATCATGTTGGAGTTGAGAGCCGGCAATATGGCTGGTTTTGACTTCCTCATCCAGAAATACCGCAAGCCTATCGTTCATTTTATGTATCGTATGGTTCACAATCAGGCGATTGCTGAAGAACTCGCCCAAGAGGTCTTTCTCCGGGTCTATCGTTCTCGCGAAACGTATCGCGCCGAGGCCCGTTTCAGCACCTGGCTCTATCGCATCGCAACGAATCTCGGGGTTAATCATGCGCGCGACACCAGGCATGAACGCACTGCTTCTACTATTTATCTGGATGAAACTGATTCTGAAACCGGCACCACCCCTGATGTAGCCGACGCCACACTAGGCGCAGAGGCCACTCTGCTTCGCAGGGAACGCCTTAACGCCATTCGTCAACATGTACTTGCACTACCCGAGCGTCAACGCATGGCTGTACTCATGCATAAATATGAAGGCTTGGATTATAAGCAGATTGGAGATGTCCTCAAATTGAGTGAATCTGCCACTAAATCTCTGCTTTTTCGGGCTTATCAGACGCTACGAGAGAAATTGAAGGATTTTATTTAGTCCTGATGGACCAATAAGACGCGCAATGCAGTTATTCGACGCGTTGAAGTTGAAAGAATTGGAAGGGGTCGTTATGAACTGCCAAGATTGCCAATCCGTTTTGCTTGACCTGCTCCTGGATCCAGAGGCGCCGAATAACGCCGCCATGCGGAAACATATTCTGTCCTGTGCCGCATGTCATAAGGAATTTGCTTCTCTTGAAGCCACCTTTGCGTTGTTGGACACATGGACTGCCCCAGACCCTTCAGCCTATTTTGACCAGAAATTGGCTGTCCGTCTCCGCGAAGAGCAGGCGATGGCACCGGCCGGTTGGCTGGAACGCATGCGGAGCCGCTTGCTATTCAACACAGGCCGTCAGTTCCGGCCAGCTCTTGCGGGTGCGCTCGCGCTGGTTCTCCTGATCGGAGGTGGAACTGTGGTCAATTTCACCAATTTCTCTCATTCCGGCAAGGCTGAAGTTTCAGCCACCGTAGAAGATCTGCAGATACTCGATAAAAATGATCAGGCGTTACAGACGATGGATCAGCTTTTGCAGGAGGACAGTTCCACCGACGACGGATCTCAAAAGTCCGCTCCTACGATTTGACCTGTCAGGAGAGAATTTTGTCGCAGCAAGGAGGTCAAACGCAGTAATCTCATTGCGAGCCCAAGACATTAAATTAAAGTGTTGAATTACAAAATTGTCCGTTGCCTGAACATCATGCCATCGTCAGTTACATTCCGGCACTATGTGAGCCATGCCTTTGCTGCAGTGCTTTTGCTATTTTCCGTATCGATAGTTACCGCACAACCGGGAGCTGGTCCAAAGGGGGGCTTCGGCGCACATCCTCCTACATCACAGACGCATTCCTCTCAAAAACCGCCGCAACCACAACAAAATAGGGAACATCTAGCGGAATGGATGGACCGTCATAGCAATTTGCCTCTTGACCAGCAACAACGTGCGCTGCAAAATGAACCGGGCTTTCATGACCTTCCCCCACAGACACAGCAGCGGATGCTGGATCGTCTGTCGCGCCTGAATAACATGCCTCCCGATCAGAGGCGCCGTATTCTCGAACGCAATGAGGCGCTAGAACATTTGAGTCCGGCTCAACGTCAGGAGTTTCGTGGGGCTATGCAACAGCTTGGCGCGCTTCCTACCGATCGTCGCCGTGCTGTGGCTCACGCCTTCCGCAATCTCCGTGAGATGCCACCCTCACAGCGTCAAGCGATGCTGAACTCGGATAGTTTTCGCGGCCAATTTTCCGATACGGAACGCGGCACGCTCTCCAACCTGTTGGCTGTAGAGCCGTTGATTCCGGCTCAACGCCCCAACGACTAATCAATTGGATTGAGAGGAGATAGCCGCCCGAAGGCGGCTATTTTTTATTGCAGGGGGGAGGGTGGGACTATGGAGGAGGACACCGTTTGCTTCGTATTCTTTATGACTCGGCTTCGGTGAGCTTTTGGATGAAAACGATCAAGCCAAACAGGATTGAGGCGATTCGATCGCAAGAGAAAACAGTCCAGTCAGTTCTCCGGAACAGTCTCCTTTCTCCATAGTGTGTTGTAGTTTCAATGAGATAACAGGGATGGCCAATACAACTTTTGACGGATAGGCTGTAGTTGACTGGAATCACTTGACCTCACCATCAGGACGGCCTAATCTTAGGAAATGCGTACGCTTTATAACCTCTGTTGTTGTCGCCGCTCCCCGCTGGCGCATACAGAGGCGCGTTCCAGCCGCTAACTAGCGGTTACCCGCCTCATCTTCTTCCCCCTAAACTAAAGAATCGAGCCCTTCCATGAAGCTCCTTGCTGGAATTCTCCTGCTTGCTACATCGGCTTTTTCGCAAACCCATGACAAATCATCTATTTCCGGAATCTGGGAAGGCAGCGCCACAGTCCGCGGTCAACAGGTGCCAATACGACTTCAGATCAGCGGACCGGCTTCCAGCCTGACGGCAGCTCTTATTAACGGGGCTGAGGAGGCACCGGCGTCCAGTGCGATTTTTGCGGATGGACATCTCGTATTGAACTTCAATTACTATGCCCGGTCGCTTGAGGCTACGCTCGCAAATGGTGAATTGACAGGGACTTTTGGCTTGGTAGCGGCGCAGGTTGAAGGAAGCCATGCGGCTCCTCGTGTGCCTGTTACGCTGCATCCTGCGGCGGCAAAGACCGCAGCGGAGACCGGTGGTCCTGATATTAAAGGCGATTGGGAGATTGCGGTAAAGAGCTCCAAGGGCGAGTCGGCGTGGCAGCTGCGGGTCGAGCCGAGTGTAGCGAAAACGGCTGATATCAGGGCGGTTATCCAGCGGATTGATGGAGATACAGGGTCGCTTTATGGCTCCTGGAATGGGCATGAATATACGGTTTCGCACTTTACTGCGGCGGGGCCGGCGCTCTACTCGTTTGTGCCGCAAGCTGATGGGACGCTGGTAGTGAGCAATCTGCTGGCGGCGGAGGCACAGAAGGCGCAACAGCGTGATCTGGTGGCTCGTCGTCCAGCGGAGGCTCGTAAGGAAAACCTTGCTGCGCCTACAGAATCGACCGAGCAGACTACGGTGAAAGATCCTTCTAAACGCTTTGTTTTCAGCTTTCCAGACTTGAATGGGAAGGTGGTTTCGAACACCGATCGGCAGTTTGATGGAAAGGTGGTTATTGTGGCGGTGGGTGGGTCGTGGTGCCCGAACTGCCATGATGAGGCACCGTTTCTGGAGAGCCTCTACAAGCAGTTTCAAGGGCAGGGCTTGGAGATCGTAAACCTCTCATTTGAAGAGGAGGATCAGCTGAAAGATCCTACGCGGTTGCGGGCTTTTATCACTCGGTATGGGCTTACTTATACAGTGCTGGTGGCGGGGACGCCGGATGAGCTGGCGGAGAAGATTCCGCAGGGTGAGCACCTCAATTGCTGGCCAACGTCGTTCATTCTAGGACGCGATGGGAAGGTGAGGGAGGTCCATGCGGGCTTTGCCGGGCCAGCGAACAAGCCCGCTCATGAGGCGCTGCAAAAGGAGGTTACGACGCTGGTCGAAGGCCTGCTTTCGGAGCCGGTTCCTGTGCAGAATGCTTCGCGATAGAACTTTTTTTTTGTAGAAAATTTTGGCCCTGGAGCGCAGGCCTGCGTTTCGGGGTTTTTGTCTTTTTGCTGGAGTTTTTAAGGGGGTTTTGGGAAAAGTGGTGTTTCGGGGTGGTTTTTTTGTGGACAGCGTCTGGTGAAATGCGTGGTGAAGATGGAGGGCGAAAGTACATTTTTGCGACGACGGAAATTTTGCAGATTTCTCAACTTTATTTTGCGGGGCAGATAGCAGTCGCAAAGGCGAAGTTTGACGCGCGATTGCTGCCGAGGCATATAATGCGGGCATGGCGCGGCTCTTACTGCTTTCAGTAATCGGCGCGGTTTTCCTCTGCTCGAACGAGCCCCTTTCGGCGGACTCCTTGTACTGGGCTGAACAATCAGGCACTATCCGCAGCGCGAATCTGAACGGTACAAACGAGAAAGTTCTTGTGTCCGGACTAGGGACGCCAACAAGTATTGCGATCGACAGCGGCGCTGGCAAGTTTTACTGGACTGATGAAGAGGGACTGGGCATGATTGGGAGCGCAGATCTGAACGGTACCCACAAGCAGACGCTCGTTTCGACGAATTATCCCTACGGACTGGCTTTAGACATTTCCGCCAACAAAATGTACTGGACGAATCCGGTTGGGGGGGAAATCATTCGCTCAAATTTGGACGGCAGCGACACACAGACTGTTCTGAGTGGTTTGAATGGTCCCACATCAATCGCGTTAGACCTCAGTGACGGGAAGATGTATTGGTCCAGCCAGTTTGGCGGTACGATCTCGGATGCCAATCTCGATGGCACGGACGAAAAACTCCTTGTGGCGAGCTCGGACGAGCCCACCGGCGTCGCGTTAGATATCGCGAGCGGAAAACTCTATTGGACGGATTGGGGAGGAACAATTCAGGACATAAATCTGGATGGTTCCGATCAACACACCCTGTTGGCAGGAGGCGTTGATGGCCAGGTCGGTTTGTTGTTGGACCTCGGCAACAGGAAGATGTATTGGACGACGTTTTTCAGCGGAACAACGCCGTCCCCTGGCGAGATATGGAGCGCAAATCTGGACGGCACTGATCAAGATGCATTGATCTCTGGGCTCGGTGGACCTGCGGGTATCGCCTTGGTCTCTGAGACCATCGCTCCTGCCATTCCAGAACCGGCTACGAGCACGCTGGTCGCGATCGGGATTCTCGGCATGATCGGCTGCGCCTGTCTGAAGGGACGAGTTGGCTGATCCAAGCGCCGTCGGATTATCGGACAAAGAGCAATAATGGGTCGGGTTCGCCCATGGGGCTTCACTCCAGCCTTCGGCAGAGTGGAAGCGCCTTTCTGCGCGTTTGTTTCGGCACGCGTAAACGCGTGCCCTCCCATTACAAGGTAGCTTTTGCGATGGATACGACTAGTACTTGAGGAAGTTCTTTGCGAGGAAGAGGACGTTGGCGGGGCGTTCGGCCAGGCGGCGCATGAAGTAGGGGTACCACTCGGGGCCGAATGGAATGTAGACGCGGACGCCGAAGCCTTCGGCAGCGAGCTTTCGCTGGAGGTCGCGGCGAATGCCGTAGAGCATCTGGAACTCGAAGGCGCTCCTGGGGACGTTATTTTTGCGGACGAAGTCGCGCATCGTGTTGATGATGGCTTCGTCGTGGGTGGCGAGGCCGCAGAAGACGCCCTTGCCGTTGTTTGAGAAGGTGGCTACGCGCTTCATGAGCTTGATGTAGTTGGCATCTACATCGGCTTTCTGGGCGAAGGCGATCTCGGAGCCTTCCTTGTAAGCTCCCTTGCAGAGGCGGATGCGAATTCCCTGCTCCAGGAGCCGCTCGACGTCGCCTTCGGTGCGGAAGAGGTAGGCCTGGAGGACGGTGCCGACACGGCCGGGAAAACGGGCGGCGAGGCGCTCGGTGATGGCGATGGTGGCCTCGGTGTAGGGGGAGCCCTCCATGTCGATGCGGACGAAGGTGTTGGCCTGGTCGGCGTGATGGACCATCTCGCCGACGATGCGTTCAGCGAGGGCGGGGTCGAAGTCCATACCCATTTGCGAGAGCTTTACGCTGACGTTGGCGTTGAGATTGCGAAGCTGGATGGCGTCAAGGAGTTGATGATAGACGTCGGCAGATGCCTGAGCTTCGGCTTCAGTGGTGACGCTTTCGCCGAGGGCGTCGAGGCTGACAGCGATGCCTTCGCGGTTGACGCGCTCGCAAGAGGCGAGAGCTTCTTCAACCGACATGCCGGCTACGAAGCGGCCGGAGAGCTTGCGGCCTATGGAGGAACGCTCGGAGAAAGAACGGAGTTTTCTGTTTTGAGAGAGTGCTATGAAGACGGATCGCAACAACGAGTAATACCTCTGCTTTCGCTTGATGGGCGAATGAATATTGTTTCATGCGATGGCGTTTCGGGGCGAATGCGGGTAGGTGATTGCGGAGGGATGCTTCTTAAACTTCGCGCCGGTCGCCGCACTCAGGATGGGCACCCGGGGGCTTTGGGGGCCGGGCTAAGGAAGTCGGTCGTGCTGCGCACGATACCCACCCTTCGCACAAGACGCGAAGGATGGGGCACCTGGTTCGTTGGGGGGTTTCAGGTTTGTTTAGGGTCGTTGGCCGAGGAGTTTGCCCTTGACTGCCTGCTGGAGAGGGACAGCGGTTGGGCCGGCGGCTCCGACGTACTCGTAGAGGCTGTATTGGCCGGTGCCGTTGGGCCAGGCGTCCGTGGTCCAGACGTTGCCGGATGCGTCGATGGCGACGCCGACTTCACCGGTGGCTCCTGTGGCGAGGAAGCCTGTCGCAGGGGAGATGGCTGTGCCTGCATTGGAGAGATGGCTGACTGAGCCGTCCAAGTTCGCAGTCCAGACGGTGTTGCTGCCATCGACAGCGATTCCGGCGACGGGGGCTGGCGTGGTGTATCCGGCACCCGATTGCGGTGCACCCGCGCTGTTGAATTTGCTGACGGCGGGGCTGCTGAAGTTGCCAGCCCAGACGTTTCCGTTGGCATCGATTGCGATGGCCTCGGGGTTGTTAAGACCCCCGCCGAGGAAGCCGCTGAGCGAGGCTGCGGTGCCGCTGTTACTGAACTTCGAGATGGTGTTGCCGGGAGTGAGAAGAGGCCCGGCGTTTGCGACCCAGACGTTTTGCAACTCGTCGACGGCGAGGGCGTAGCCGAAGTTGAGACCGCCGCTGGTGAACTGGCCGATGGAGGTTCCGGCCGCGTTCAGCTTGGTGACGGTGCTGTTGGAGTTTGCGGTGAAGACGTTGCCGGTGGCGTCGAGCGCGATGCCGTACTGGGTGCTTAGGCCGGTGGCGGTGAAGCCGTTGCCGGAGAGAGCTGTGCCTCCGGCGGTGTGCTCGCTGACGGCGGGAACGCCGAAGTTGGCGGACCAGACATTTCCGTTGAGATCGACGGCGACGGCGAAGGGCAGGCTGAGGCCGCCGCCGCTGAAGCCGTTGGCTCCGGAGAGCGGCTCGCCGGTAGAGCTGAACTCGCTTAGAGTGCCGGGATCGATTCCGTTGGGAACCCAGATGTTGCCAGCTGCATCGATGGCGGGGAGACCGGGGGTGGAGAGGCCGCCGCCGGTGTACTCGACGCTGATGGTCCAGTCGTTTGGTGCGCCGGAGAGGCTGGGCTGAAAGAGAGCCTGGGCGGGCGGCACGTTGAAGAGGGCTGTGACGCTGTGTCCGGGATTCTGGGCGATATCGAGGATTGCGGCGAGGGTATCGGTGGGGGCGGTGCCGCCGGATGGCGTGGCCGCGGAGAAGAGGCTGGTGCAGGTGGGAGTTGCGCCGGTCGTGTTGACGCAGGCGGCCATGATGTTGGCCAGGGTGTTGATGGTGCTCGCTGGGACTGTGCCATTGCCGGCGGGAGTGGTCGAGCGGGCGGTGCCTTTTGCAAGGTCGGTGAGGTTGGTTACGGTATGAAAGGCATTGACCATGCCGGTGATGTTGGTGCTGCTGGTTCCGACGGCGGTGCTGCCGGGGGTCATGAACTGGGCCAGGGCGTAGACGGCGGCGACTGAGGAGACCTCATTCATGCTGATGAAGGTGGACGAGGTGAGACTGTTACAGTTGCCGAGAGCCGCCATAAGGACGGCCTTGTTGTTGACGCCGGAGCCGGTGTTGCCGCCGGAGGCGACGAGGTAAACCTGGGAAGTAGGCGAGGGGCAGGAATAGCCGCTGGCGAGGCTGAAGCCACCGTTGGCGTCGGTCATGACGTGGCCGGAGCCGCTGAGGATAGAGGTTGCGCCGGTGCCGTAGCCGGTCGTTCCTGCGGCGTACATGGTGACGGTCGAGCCGGAGATGGGCTGCTGGCCGCCGTACAAGGTTCCTGAAAGAGCGGCGTCTGCAGGGGTGGTTCCTCCACCGGTACTGCCTCCACTGCCACTTCCACCGCCGGTGCCGCCGCCACCAGTGCTGCCGCCACCACTGCCGCCTGTACTACCGCCGCCGGTGGTGCCTCCGCCTGCCAGTAAGGATGAGCCGCCTGCACCGCAACCCGCTAGCGCGAGAGTCACGAAAAGTCCGATAACGGCACCGATGCCCCGAAGTGAAACACGAAAACGCATAAAGCTCCTTGGTCACGAACTGCATTTGTTCAAGGCTCATACAAAGAGCGAAACAAGCCGGACAAGTGAGTCAAAACCAAGGTAGCAATGAGATTCGATTAGGGGTGTCCCACATCGGAAGCGTAACGGTGCAACTTTCGGGTAACCGCTTCAGAGTGGGAAACGAGCGACCGAGGACAAGTGTAACTAAAGTCACTTTATGTACAATATAGGCCGTTTTTGTGACGGTATCAAAAGATTTTTCTATGGTGTGGGGCGCGGCCGGATTAACTGTGGGTGAAAACTCTTATGTTCTATGGGTTCTCCTGCGTCTCCACCCAGAAGGGCAGGAGTTTTAGTGTCTTGCTTCGGCACTCGCTTCGGCTACTGTCTTGACCGGAGGGGTTACCATCGTGCTGGTGTCCTTCATGGCGGCGATGGCTTCGTCGTAGCGGCCACGGACGGAGTTGGCGCGGATGCGGGACATGTCTTCGAGCATCTTCATGCCGTCCTTGAGGTAGCTGATGCGACTACGCTCGTCATGCCCCCAGGTGACCGGAACTTCCTGGATGGTGTAGCGAAGCTTACGAGCGATGAAGAGAATCTCCGGATCGAAGCCCCAGCGCTCGATGGTCTGAAGGCGGAAGATGACTTGTGCCGCGGTTCGGGTGAAAGCCTTGAACCCGCACTGGGTGTCCTTGAAAGGAAGACCCATGACCGTGCGGGTGATCCAGTTGAAGCAGCGGCCGAAGAACTGGCGATAAAGCGGCTGGTGGATCGTCTGACGGGTGCGGTCTAACCAGCGCGAACCGATGGCAACATCGGCGCCGTTGTTGATAGCGGCAATGAGGCGCTCAGCCTCTTCCATGGGGGCGGAGAGGTCGGCGTCGGTGAACATGACGATGTCACCGGCGGCCTGAAGGAGACCGTTACGGACGGAGTAGCCTTTGCCACGGTTGCCGGGGTTCTGAATGAGATGGAGACGAGGATGATTGGCCATCCAGCGCTGGACGATAGCAGCAGTATTGTCCCTAGATCCGTCATCGACGACGAGGATTTCAGCGTCCCAGCCTTGTTCGGCGACGCACGAAGTGACTCGTTCCAATGCGTCTTCGATACGCAAGCTCTCGTTATAGGCCGGAATTACGATACTTAAATGCGGATGTGGCATGCCAGTCGTCAAAACCTTCTAGAAACAATTTCTTTACGTGAACCTATGGGAGGGGCGAATCGTCCGCCGTTCATCATACTGCAATGATTGGACGTTTGGGCAACCAATTTGGTCACATTATCTTCAAAAGGTTTTCGTTTTTGGCAGGGCGGCTGGAAGGCTCTGGACGAGAGGCTGCGTCGAAGAATCTTCCCTGCTAAACTGCAGACCATGTCAGAAGATTCCGAACGCCAGGTACCACCGCCACCGCCTCCTCCTCCATCGCCGTACACGCGTAGTTACGGGGCTCCGCCACCCTATCCTGCGGCGGGATATGGCTATCTACCGCCGCGCCGACGCTCTGCGTGGTTCTATATCGGGGTGATTGGCGGTTCGTTTGCGGCGGTGTTTCTAATGGTATCGCTGATGGTCTGGGCCACGCTGCGATCGACCAGTGGGATAGGGCTCAATTCCGATCAGATTGCGGTGATCGATGTCTCGGGTGTGATCCTGTCTCCGGAGACGGTGAATGAACAGTTGCGGAAGTTCGGCGACGACTCGTCGGTAAAGGCAATTATTCTGCACATCAACTCGCCTGGTGGAGGGGCGGCGGCATCGCAGGAGATTTATAACGAGGTTCTTCGCGTCCGGAAGGAAAAGAATAAAAAGATTGTCGCTTCGGTGGAGTCGGTAGGAGCTTCGGGAGCGTATTACATTGCGTCGGCATGCGACAGGGTCTATGCCAATAGCGCCTCGGTGGTGGGGTCGATCGGCGTGGTGATGGAATGGACCAACTACGGCGAACTTTTGCGGTGGGCCAAACTGAAGAATGTGACGATTTCGAAGGGCGATTTGAAGACTGCAGGAGACCCGAGCCGGGATTTGACGCCCCAGGAGCAGGCTTACTTCCAGTCGCTGGTGGACAACATGTACACGCAGTTTATCCACGATGTGGCTGTGGGCCGGCATAGCACGGAAGACAAAATCAAGCCGCTGGCTACAGGGCAGGTCTGGACCGGAGAGCAATCGCTTTCGCTTGGACTGATCGACAAGGTTGGCGGCTTTCGTTCGGCACTGATCGATACGGCGCGCGACGTAGGAATCTCGGGCGAGCCAGCGATCGTTCGGCCGGCAAAGAATAAACGCGGCTTGCTGGCTCTACTGACCGATGATGGAGAAGACCTCTTTCCGAATCCGAGCCAGTTGCTGAATCATGCTCCGGGCTTCTATTACATGTGGAAGTAGCCACGATCTTTTCTTAACACGAGACCCTTTCGGCAATGGAGGGATTTCTTTTTTTATGTGGATATGACCGATGGCGAGTAGCTTTCAACAAAATATTCGGTGCCGTTGGTTTACCGGCCGCTGGCAAGTAAGGCACGATATTCCGGCCTTTAGACCGTATCAGTGACTGAATTCTGGATCGTGGAGAGGGATTTTTTTCGCTGATGTGAACGTGTTTGCGATTTTTTGCATCTGAATCCACTTATGTCCCATCTTGGTCCCATATGTGTTTGGTTGCCCCGAACACCTCCATCCCATTTACAATCAACAAGAAGATGATTCGACCGGGCCTTCGCCCTCCCCAAGCAGGAAAGGATCCCCATTATGACTAAAGCTGACCTTGTCGACAAAGTCACCGCCCTAGGCGACCTTACACGCCGTGATGGCGAAGTCATCGTCGATACCTTGTTTGATTCCGTCATCGGGGCACTGAAATCCGGTGACAAGATTGAAATCCGCGGATTCGGAAGTTTTAGGACGCGGCAGCGCAACGCCAGGACCGGACGCAATCCGAAGACCGGAGCCAAAGTGGATGTGCCAGCCAAACGTGTCCCCTTCTTCAAGCCGTCGAAGGAGCTTCGCGATTCCGTTAACAAGCCGTCCGCGGGCACGAGTGCAACCGGCGACGTCGATCCGCATCATCCGCCTGCAATGTAACCCCTCGATGTAATAACTGATTGCTGCCGGGCGAAATTTGCCCGGCATTTCTCTACACCGCCATTTCCTTCTGAGTGGGTTCACGCGTGTTGTGTGCCGACGCACTATACTGGAGCGAAGTGGAACTGTTTCTCAATATCGTGTGGCTCTCGGTGTCCATTCTTCTGGTCATCCTTTGCGTTCACTCGATACGGCACGGACACACGAAGTTGTCGTGGAGCGCGGGTGTAGCACTGTGTCTTCTGCTGATGCTTCTGTTCCCTGTGATCTCCATGACGGACGATCTGCAAGCCATGACTTCGCCCGCAGAGGTTGAGCATGTGATGCGCCGTCACCATGATGCGCCCTCGCTGCACATGGGCAGCAACATGCTGGATGCAATTTCTCTTCTCTCCCTGATCCTGATTGGTATTGCCCTGCCGACCATGTGCTCGATCCGTGTTCGAACCCACGGATACGTGGCGACGCTTCTGGCTGGCTTTGTCCGGGCCTTCGGTGTGCGGCCTCCGCCTGCCACGGTTTTGCTTACGGCTTAGCTTCTGCGCGGAAGAAGATAACTTCCTAAACTTCACCGGGATATTTCAAAAAAACTAATTTAAAGGCAGGCATGACTCAGAAAGCCCTTCATGCACTCTGCGCCGTTTTGTTAGCAATTCCGCCGACGCTGGCGGCGCAAACACCGATACCTCCTTCGCCATTCGGCGTAACCACTCCGCTGACGCTGCAACAGGCTGTAGAACGGGCGCGAACGGGCAATGCCTCGCTGATCTCGGCTCGCCAGCACGTCACTGCCGTGCAGGCAACGAAGATTACGGCGGGTCTGCGCCAGAATCCTACGTTTACCGCTCTGGGACAAGGCGTTACTCTCCCAGAGGTCAACAACAGCGGTGGCAATCCTTACTTCTATTCCGCCAGTGTTTCGCGGCTCTTCGAGCGCGGGCAGAAACGTCGCTGGCGACTGGAAGGTGCGGAGGCTACGGCAGACGAGACGGAGAGCCAGTATCGGGACCAGGAGCGACAGCTTGTGCTCGCCGTTCGCCAGGCATTTACGACTATGCTGCTCGCCAAGGCGTCGCTTGGTGTTGCGCAGGAGAACCTTACCGATTATCAGAAGACGGTGGACCTGAGCAGGGCGCGATTGGATGCGGGCGATATCACGCGGACCGACTTCGAACGGATCGACCTGCAGATGGCGCAGTTTGAATCGGACGTCGATACGGCCCGACTGAATCTGCAGCAGGCCAGCTCGCAGTTGCAGCTGCTGTTTGGATCGGACCGGCCTGACCCGGCGATGGACATTGTGGGGACGCTCGAGCCTCCCGCGCTACCGCTGACCATGGCTGATGCGGAGACGCAGGCGCTGGCAGCGAGGCCTGACTACACGGCGGCGAGACAAGCGCTGCTGGTCTCGCAGGCGAACGCGAAGTTCGCCATCGCGAGCGGAACGACAGACCCGACGGTGGCCAGCGAATACGAACGCAGTGGCGCAGACAATACCTTCGGCGTCAATGTGGCGATTCCGCTGCGCATCTTCGACCGCAACCAGGGAGAGAAGGAACGTACACGCTATGAGGTGGATTCGAGCCGGTTTGCTGTAGCGGCCGCTCGGAATCAGGTCGTCTCCGATGTTGATCAGGCATGGATGGCGCTCGATACGGCACAGCGTATGGCGCATCGCTACAACAGCCACTATCTCGACGAGGCCGGACACGTTCGCGACAACCTTCAGTTCAGCTATCGCAATGGCAATACGACACTGCTGGATTATCTGGACGCTCTTCGCGACTACCGCTCGATTCACCTGAGCAGCCTCAACGCGAATGCACAGGTCTGGCTTGCCATTCATCAACTCAGCTTCGCCACCGCGACGGACATCATCCCATGAAAGCACACATGACACGAACGGAATCGCTTCTGCTGCTCTCACTTTTTGTTGCGCCGTTGACGGCGTGCAAATCAACACCGCCCCCTGCCGCGGAGAATCAGCCAACGAATGTCGGTATAGAGACAACCACTGCGCATGTACAGCAGAGCACAGACTACCTCGAGGTCCCAGCCCGCATCGCAGCCGATCCATCGCGCGTCGTTCGCATCTTTCCTCCGCTGAGCGGCCGCATACTTGGCCTGCGCGTGCTGCCTGGGCAAGAGGTGAAGAAGGGCGACGTAATCGCGCAGCTCCAGAGCAGCGATATCGCTGCTGCGCGAGCGGACTTTGAGAAGGCGAAGATCGAAGTGCTTCGCGCAGACCGCGCGCTGACTCGTGGAAAGCTGCTGTTGCAGCACGAGGTGCTCTCGCAGGCAGACTATGACGAACTCGATGCGACCTCGCGTACGGCACACTCCGAACTGGACCGGGCGCGCCAGAGAATTCACGAGCTGGGATTCGCAGAGGATGGTGTTTCCGATGATGTCGCGTTGCGTGCGCCAATCTCAGGCGTAGTGCTTGATATCGGCACGGCTAATGGAGAGATGCAGCGTTCTCTCGATAATGCGACGACGATTGCCACCATCGCCAACATCGATAACGTGTGGATTGTGGGCGATGTCTTCGAACGCGATCTTGCATCGCTCAAGCCTGGGCGCGAGGTCCAGATTCGTGTTCCTGCGTATCCCGATATGCAGTTGACTGGGCGAATTGCGAATGTGGGGGATGCGCTGGACCCGAACACACATACGCTCAAGCTGCGCGTTGTGCTGCCGAATCCGCAACACATGTTGAAGGCGGATATGTTCGCGACGATTCGGGTTCCCGGTGCGTTACGAAACTCCGTCATTCTTCCTGCGACTGCTGTTTTGCATGAAGGGGAGAAAACTTACGTCTTTGTTCCCAATGCATCGGGCAAGTTCGATCAGCGCATTGTCACGACAGGACGCTCGTTCGACTCAGGTGGCGTGAAGAGCATAGAGGTGCTGACAGGGCTGAACGATGGCGACAAAGTCGTCACAACCGGAGGGGCGCTGCTGCGTCCCTCGAGCGGAGAATAAGCGTGCAACCATTCATCCGACTCTTCATCCGGTATCGCGCTATCGTTCTGATCATCTTTCTTGTGATGCTCGCCGCGGGAACTTTCGCGCTGACGCGCCTTGATATCGAGGCGTATCCCGATCCTTCGCCGCCGCTGGTTGAAATCATTACGCAGAATCCATCGTGGTCTGCTGAAGAGATGGAGCAGCAGGTAACGGTGCCGATTGAGACTACGCTCAATGGCACGCCGCATCTCGAACAGGTGCGTTCGATCAGCATCTTCGGGCTGTCGGACGTAAAACTTTACTTCAGCTTCGACAGCGAAAATTTTCGTGATCGCCAGGAGGTGCTGAACCGTCTGCAAACGTTGACGCTGCCGAATAATCTTCAGCCGCAACTCTCTCCGTGGTCGCCGATCGGTGAGATCTTTCGGTATCAACTTGTAGGGCCCGGATACACGCTTAACGAGATCAAAGCCACGCAGGACTGGCTGGTGCGCCGCGAGTTGAAACAGGTGCCGGGCATCATCGACATCACAACATTTGGCGGAACGACACGTCAGTACCAGATCGAGACTGATCCGAATAAGCTGTTGAGCTTCGGCGTTACCCTGCCGCAGGTTCTGAATGCGGTGCAGTCGTCGAATGCGAATGCGGGGGGCAATTATCTTCAGCTCGGCAACCAAAATGTAAATATTCGCTCGGTAGGCCAGGTGCATACCGTTGAGGACATCGGCGCAATTGTTGTAGCGGCAAAGAACGGCGCGCCGATTACTGTGCGTGATATCGGCAAAGTTTCGGAAGGTTTTCAACCGCGGCTCGGCCAGATAGGTCGCGATAAACAGAACGACATTGTGCTTGGAATCGTGCTGCTTCAGAAGGATGAGAAGTCCATTCCTGCGCTTCAGGCGTTGAAGATCAAGATCGCACAGCTCAACAGCGGCAGCCTGCTTCCCCCGGGGATGCACATCAGCACTATCTATGACCGAACAGTATTGATCAGCCGAACGACGCATACCGTTCGCGAGGTCATTATCACCGGCCTTGTGCTGGTCACGCTGGTGCTGCTGTCGATGCTCGGTGACCTTCGCATTACTTTCATCGCCGCCGTCACGATTCCGTTTGCCGTTCTGTTTGCCTTTGGCATGATGGTGCTGACGGGACGATCTGCAAATCTGATTTCGATTGGCGCCATCGATTTCGGGATCCTCGTCGATTCGTCGATCATTGTGCTCGAGAGTATCTATCGAAAGCTCACGCGCCGTATCCCGGGTGAAGAGACTGGAAACCTCATCGTTGAAGGTGTGGCCGATGCCGCTACTCCGGTTCTCTTCTCTACCGCAATCATTCTGGTCGCGTTCATTCCGCTCTTCACCATGCAGGGTGTCGCGGGGCAGATCTTCTCACCAATGTCGGTGACATATGGATTTGCTCTTCTGGGCGCGCTGCTGTTCGCGCTGGTATTTGCGCCTGTGTTGGGCTACATCACGGCGCCCACAGAGCAGAAGGTCGGCGATGGCTATACGTGGCTTAGCCGCTTTTTGCGCAATCGATACGAGAGCACGCTGCATCGGGCTTTGCGGCACACGGCGTTGGTCTGGATTGGAGCCGCGGCCATGCTGGGTGTCGGCATCCTCTGTTTCGTTCTGGTTGGCGGAGAGTTCATGCCACCGCTAGAAGAGGGCAATCTTTGGATTCGCGCCACGCTGCCGCAGGACATTTCATTCGATACTTCGGCCAACATCGCGAATCAACTGCGTGCTGTCATTGCCGAGTCGCCTGAAGTGACGCAGACCGTCTCGCAGATGGGACGGCCCGACGATGGAACCGACGTCAGCACCTTCAACAATATCGAGATATCGGTTCAACTGAAGCCGCAGGAAGAGTGGCGGCGCGGATTGACCAAACCCCAGTTGATCGACGAGATGAGCAGGCGACTTTCGCGCTTCCCTGGCATCGAGCTGAACTTTTCGCAGAACATTCAGGACAACGTGGAAGAAGCGATGTCCGGTGTGAAAGGCGAAAACTCACTGAAGCTCTTCGGCGATGACTTCGATACGCTCACGAACCTTGCGGACAAGATCGAGCAGACGATGAAATCTGTGCCGGGTGTTGCGGATGTTGGCGTCTTCAAGGTGGGAGGTCAACCGTCGTTGATCATCCAGATCGATCGCGCCAAGGCTGCTCGCTTCGGCATCCTCGCGGGCGATATCAATGCGGCGGTGCAGGCCGCCATCGGTGGTGCACCGGTGTCACAGGTTATCCAGGGGGATCGCCGCTTTGACCTGACGGTGCGCTACCCTGAGGCTAATCGCAGCAGTCCGGACGCTATTCGCGCCATCCTCATTCCGACTGCGGATGGCAGCCGTATACCGTTAGGTCAAGTTGCCAACGTAGCTATTCGCGAGGGTAGCTTCATGATCTATCGCGAGGACGGACGCCGCTACATTCCGATCAAGTTCAGCGTTCGCGGGCGGGATCTTTCTACGACCATCACGGAGTTGCAGGCGAAACTGAAACAGTCCGTTCCAATGCCGACAGGGTACGACTACACGTGGGCGGGCGAGTTCGATAGCTTGCGCAAGGAACAACGGCGTCTTGCAGTGATCATTCCGATATCGCTGGCGATCATCGTTATTCTGCTCTACGTCCAATTCAATACGTGGAAGGATGCCTTCATCATCATCGCCACGCTGCCGTTCGCAGCGGTAGGTGGAGCGGCGTCGCTCTTTATTACGCGTACGCCGTTCAGCATCTCGGCTGCAGTCGGCTTCACATCGCTGATCGGAGTTGCGACGCTGGGCGCTGTGGTCTTTATGTCCGGCGTGCGCCGTGCTCAGCGCGAGAGCATCGACGGGACCGGGCTTGAACATGGTTGCGTCGACGAGATGCGGCCCGTCGTGATGGCGTGCATGGCCGCGGGGCTTGGTCTTCTGCCGGCGGCGCTCTCCAACGGTATTGGAGCGCAGGCACAACAGCCTCTCGCTCGAGTCGTCGTAGGCGGCATGATTACTACCGTGATCGCGATTCTTTTCGTGATGCCGCTGTTACTGCGCCAACCCACGCATGTGCATGGCACGGAGACGGAGATGGAGTAAGTAAGATGGTCCCCGAGTGAATCAGTTTTACTCGGGGACTATTCCCACTACGCTCAACATTCGCCCGGCAATGCCTTGCTCTGCGCGATGCGAGAAGTAGCGGCGTCTTCCCTGCTCGTCGCGCGAACACGCCGTGCATTCACCGATTATCGTGATCCTTGAAGGCTCGATTCCAGCAGCGAGCAACTGCCGCTGATTGGCTTTCCATAGATCGACATGGAGAGAAGGATTGGCTTTGTGATCTGACAGAAACAGGTCATCCGCGTGGTCGAACTGTGATGCGAATGCGGTTCGCACTTCGTCGCCAACAGCGTAACAGCAGGCTCCAATGCTCGGCCCAATCGCTGCTATGAGGTCCTTCGGCTGTGAGCCGTACTCTTGCGTCATCTTTGCGATTCCCTGCTCGACGATGCGTGCGACAGTCCCTCGCCAGCCGGCGTGAAAGGCTGCTACGGCTCTCTTTTCCACATCCACGACCAGCACCGGTACGCAATCTGCGGTGCCTACTCCGAGCATCACCCCGGGAAGATTTGTCATCAGGCCGTCACCTTCGAGGATGGCTTTGCCTTCCGCTGTTTGAAGCTTGCCTGCGAAAGGCTCGTCTTCCTCGTGGATAACTTGGGTGATTGCGGAGTGAACCTGCCGCACATTTACCAGCGTAAAACCAGCTTTGCCTGTCGTTTTACCATCTACTGCACCAACAAATTGACGCCGATTCTCGGCCACGGACGTTGAATCGTCCTCCTTGGTCCAGCCGAGATTAAGCGAATTTCCACCATAAATATTAGAGACTCCACCTCCCCGAGTGCTGAACCCATGTCGCAACCAATCGAAGTGTTCCCACGCTTTGACGCGCACTATTTCGATCCCGATAGGTTCTTTATTTGCAGTAAGTTGTCCCAATTATGCCCCCCTGAAGCCGATGAACCGTTCAGGCGAAAATCCGCCCACGACCTACTTATACTAGAGACGAAAAAATCAAAACGTTTCTATCTCGTATGGTTACTTTTGCCGCTCCCCAGCGTCTACAATCAGGTGTTGTGGCTTTACGAGAAAGTCCCCAGGTAGTATCTTCGGATCGTGCTAACCTCCTTTTGTTTCAACAAAATTTGCATCCTATCTCGCGGATCTGTAAGATACCGCGATTGTAGACATGAGAGCGAATGTGCCTAACGTAGCCCCCCAGTTTCTCCGTTCCCGTATCGGCAAGGTTTGTGTTGCCATCATCGGCACCACGGCTGCCGAGATGCTCGAAAAAGCGAGCGTTGCCGTAAAAGAAACATCCTTCCTCGAATTCAGACTGGATTATCTCGAGAAGCCACTGCCAGCGTTGGCGAAGTTTAAGAACTTCTTCTCGGACAATACTGCTGCTACGGGCATTGCGACCTGTCGACGCGAAGCCAATGGTGGAAGGTTTTCCGGCACGGTTGCTGCCGAGGTAGAGATTCTTTCGAAGGCTGCTGCAGCAGGATTTCACCTTATTGATCTAGAACTGGAGTCTGTGGAGGCGTTGAAGAAGGGTGAACTGCAGAAGCTTCGCGATGCGGGTGCTGCGCTCATCATCAGCCATCACGACTTCTCCGCTACGAAGGACCTTGACGGCATCTACGAGCGGATCATGCCGTTTCAGCCGGACTTCATCAAGATTGTACCCACGGCAAAGAACCTTACCGACAATGTCACGCTGATGCGCTTCCTGGAACGGAAGGCCGATAATTCCAACATTATCGGCATCTGCATGGGCGATGCGGGTATTATCTCGCGCGTGCTGGGGGTGCGAGCAGGCAGTGCGTTTACCTTTGCAGCGGCGACACCGGGCGAGGAGACGGGGCCGGGGCAAATCGCCGCTCGTACCTTGATCGAGACGTATCGCATCGAACAAGTCGACGCGGCTACGAAGGTTTATGGGGTTGCGGGAAATCCGATCAAGAGCTCGCTCTCGCCGGTGATGATGAACACGGCGTTCCGACGTGAGACGGTGAATGCGGTGTATCTCGCGCTGCAGGCTACCAAGATTGGCGATTTGCTGAAGCTGGTGCAAGAGATTCCGATTCAGGGGCTTAGCGTTACGATGCCGTTGAAGCAGGAGATCATGGCGCATCTCGAGAAGACGGATCCGCTGTCGGCCAAGATTGGCGCTTGCAATACGGTACTGCGGGCGCAGGATGGCAAGCTGTATGGGTTCAATACGGATGTTGCGGGTATCGTAGGGCCGATCGAGAAGCGCATGTCCTTGCGTGGAGCCAAGGCGCTGGTGCTGGGTGCGGGCGGAGCCGCGCGGGCCGCGGTGTTTGGGCTGCGGGATAAGGGTGCGGATGTGTTTATTCTCAATCGCACGGCGGAGACTGCGGCTAAGCTGGCGAAGCAATCCGGCTCGAAGGCGATTAAGAAAGAGGCGCTGGCGAAGACTCCTGTAGATGTGATCATCAATGCGACGCCGATTGGAATGGCGGGGCAGAAGGGCGCGCAACTGCTGGAAGCAAAGGACTTGAATGCGAAGCTTGTGTTCGACCTGGTCTACAACCCGGTGGAGACGCCGTTGCTTCGTGCGGCGCGGCAGCAGAATATCCCCATCATTACTGGGGTTGAGATGTTTGTGACCCAGGGGGCGCGGCAGTTCGAGATCTGGACGGGTAAGCCTGCTCCGGAGGAGGAGATGCTGCGGGTTGTGATCCATTCGCTGCGGCAGGCTGCTGAGGCAGCGGCAGAGGCTCCTGCGCCGACTCCGAAGTCGAAGAAAGCCTCGTAACGTTAGTTCAATTTTGCAGAAAAGTTTGGCCCCGGATTCGTCCGGGGCTTTGCTATTTTGCTGGTATTTCTGAGGGTGTTTTGGGGAAAGTGGTGTTTCGTGGTGGTGTTTTTGTGGACAGAGTCTGGTGGATTGCGTGGCAATCGCGACATTGAAATTACGTGTTGCGGAGGGGTGGAAATTTTGCAGTTTTCGAAAATATTTCTGTGGAAATAAAAAGCCGCCCTCGAGAGGCGGCTTTTGAGTTTTGGAACAGGGATTTGGTTAGGTGCTCTTGCCTTCGGCGGAGGCGATCTTCTCTTCGGCCTGGCGGGTGATCGCGTTGGCTTCGTCGTACTTTTCGCCGTCGTCGCCGGCTTCGTTCCAGAGCTTTTCGCCTTCCTGAAGCTCCTGACGGGCCTCAGCGACGTCGATCTCGTTGGGGTGCATCGCAGTTTCGGCGAGGATGGTTACGCGTTCGGGGAGGACTTCGACGAAGCCCCAGGCTACGAAGAACTTCTGATCGCCGGAGGTGCCGCCGTGGAGGCGAACTTCGCCTGCGCCGAGCTCTGCGAGCAGAGGAGCGTGGCCGTAAAGAGCTTCAAGGTAGCCGGACATCGACGGCAGCTCGACTGCGTCGGCAGTGGCGTCGAGCAGGATGCGGTCTGGGGTTACCAGCCTGACTGCGAGTTGTCCGGAGTTCGCTGTGTCTGCCATGAGTGACCTCAGGGGCTAAAGCCCCTTTCGTGCTTGATTCTTTTCGGCACGGCTGAAGCCGTGCCCTTAACAAAACCTAATGCATTACCTCAGGGGCTAAAGCCCCTTTTGTTCCGCTTCGAGATGCCAGGGCTAAAGCCCTGGCCTACCTCAAAAGCAAAAACTCCACGGTTACGCGATCTGCTTCATCTTTTCTGCGGCGGCGATTACGTCTTCGATGCCGCCCTTGAGATAGAAGGCCTGCTCGGGGATGTCATCGTGCTTGCCTTCGATGATCTCCTTGAAGGAGCGGATGGTGTCCTCGACCTTGACGTAGGCGCCGGGGATGCCGGTGAAGATTTCCGCGACGTGGAAGGGCTGCGAGAGGAAGCGCTGGACTTTACGTGCCCGCGCGACGGTGATCTTGTCCTCTTCGGAGAGCTCGTCGATACCGAGGATGGCGATGATGTCCTGAAGGTCCTTGTAACGCTGGAGGATCTTCTTGACGCCCTGGGCCACGTCGTAGTGCTCCTGGCCGACGATGCGCGGAGAGAGAATGCGCGAGGTGGAGGCCAGAGGATCGACGGCGGGGTAGATACCCAGTTCCGAGAGGGGACGCGAGAGCACGGTGGTTGCGTCCAAGTGGGCGAACGTCGTGGCCGGCGCGGGGTCGGTCAAGTCGTCGGCAGGAACGTAGACGGCCTGCACGGAGGTGATGGAACCCTTCTTGGTGGAGGTGATGCGTTCCTGCAGCTCGCCCATTTCGGTGGCGAGGTTCGGCTGATAACCTACGGCCGACGGCATACGGCCGAGCAGCGTGGAGACCTCGGAACCGGCCTGGGTGAAGCGGAAGATGTTGTCGATGAAGAGCAGCGTGTCCGCACCTTCCTCGTCGCGGAAGTGCTCGGCGACGGTAAGGCCGGTGAGGGCGACGCGGAGACGGGCCCCTGGGGGCTCGGTCATCTGGCCATAGACGAGTGTGGCTTTGCTCTTGGGGAGGTCTTTAAGATCAATGACTCCCGACTCTTGAAATTCCATCCAGAGGTCGTTGCCTTCGCGGGTGCGTTCGCCGACGCCGGCGAAGACCGAGAAGCCGCCGTGCTGGCTGGCAACGTTGTTGATGAGCTCCTGAATGACGACGGTTTTGCCGACGCCGGCGCCGCCGAAGAGGCCGATCTTGCCGCCCTTAAGGAAGGGCTGGATGAGGTCGATGACCTTGATGCCGGTCTCGAACATCTCTTCGCTGGTGGACTGCTCGTCGAAGGCTGGAGCCTGCCGGTGGATGGGCATGTGCACCTTGGCGTTGACGGGGCCGAGCTCGTCGACGGGCTGGCCGAGGACGTTGAGTACGCGGCCGAGGGTCTCGCGGCCGACGGGGACCGTGATGCCTGCGCCGGTGTCGATCGCCTTCATGCCGCGGACCATGCCTTCGGTCGCGACCATGGCGATGCAGCGGACGCGGCCTTCGCCGAGATGCTGCTGGACCTCGACGACGATGTCGAGCGGGGTGGGGACGTCGAAGCCTTCGCTGACGATGCGGAGGGCCTGGAAGATGGCGGGCATCTTAGACTCTTCGAATTGAATGTCAACGGCCGGGCCGCTGATCGAAATTACTTTTCCAATATTCTCTGCCATAAATTCTTTCTCGCTTCGAGATACAAAAAACTCGCGATTCGGTTAGAAGCAAAACTCCGATTCGTCTGACACTTTAGAAACTTAGCCCCACTCGACAGATATAGCCTTGTGCGAGGAGAACATAATTCAGGGGCTAAGGCCCGATTCTGTTGCGCCTCGAGATGTCAGGGCTGAAGCCCTGACCTACTTAGAAGCAAAACTAATTTGTTGCCCCTTCCAGGGTGCTAAGGCTAAGGCCTTGGTCTACCTAGAAGCAAAACTAAAACAGTGCACTTCAAAAACTCGCCGGATACTTGCTGTCCGGTGTTACAGAGCGGAGGCGCCACTCACAATCTCAATAATTTCCTTTGTAATCGCTGCCTGACGCACACGGTTCATGGTGAGCGAGAGGGCGTCGATCATGTCTCCGGCATTGTTGGTCGCAGAGTCCATTGCCGTCATGCGGGCGGCGTGCTCGGCTGCGACGGATTCGAGCAAGGCGTGGAAGATCTGCGTGGTGACGTACTTGGGCATGAGGTGACGGAAGAGGCGCGCGGGCGACTGGTCGAAGATGTAGTCGACCTCGGCGGTGCCGAACTTCTTGGCCTCGGACTCGATGACCGATTCTTCGGGAACCTGCAGGCTGATACCAGCGGTCCTGGCGGCGTGACCGGCGGCTTCCTTCTGCTCTTCGCTCATCTCTTCGGCCACGGTGATCTCGTGCGAGCCGAGCTTGCGGATAGGAAGGAGTTTTTCGACGACGACGCGCTGCGAGATGACGGACTTGAACTCGTTGTAGACGATGTAGACCGAATCGATCTCGGCGCGGGTGTAGCGCTCGATGATGGAGTGGGCCATGTCGCTTACTTCGTCGATGTTGATCTTGAGCAGAACCGTCGGATGATCGCCTGTGATTTCGATTGGCTCGGCACGATGACGGATGGTCTCGAAGTGCGTGGCGAGATCGTTGTCGTAGTGCTCTTCGGTCTTCTCGTAGACGGCAGCGGGATAGCGCTTGCGGAAGGTATCGCGTGCCTTGCGCCCTACAGGCTCGATGTCTACGTTCTGACCGGTGGCGCGGCGGGAATCGATGAAGCCCTGCGCGGCCTTGACGATGTTTGAGTTGAACGCACCGGCGAAGCCCTTGTCTCCGGCGACGACGACGACGAGAACGTTCTTCTCCTCGCGCTCAACCAGCAGAGGATGCAGGATGTCGCCAGCTTCCCCGTTGTAGATGTCGGTGCGGCGAACCAGTGACTCGAGTACGTTCGAGATCATCTGGGCGTAGGGGCGGGCGAGCATGGCACGCTCCTGCGCGCGACGCAGCTTGGCCGCCGAGACCATTTTCATGGCCTTGGTGATCTGCCGCGTGTTCTTTACACTGCGGATGCGACGCCGGAGATCGAGTACGTTTGCCATGGTTTATTTGGCCGCAGCCACTTCTTTCCCCGCAGCTTCTTTCTTGGCTTTGCGGTCGGCGAGGAAGTTGGCCTTGTAGTCCTTGATGGCGGCGGTGAGACGGCTCTTGAGATCGTCGTCGAGCGCCTTCTTGGTGGCGATGTCGGTGAGAATCGCAGGCTGCACGGTTTCGAGGTAGGGATAGAGGCCGTCCTCGAAGGCGCGGAGGTCGGCGACTTCGACGTCGTCGAGCAGACCGTTGACGCCGGCGAAGAGAATTGCGACCTGCTTCTCTGCGGTGAGCGGCTGGAACTGGGGCTGCTTCAACAGCTCTGTGAGGCGCTGGCCGCGATTGAGTTGCTGCTGGGTAACCTTGTCGAGATCGGAGCCGAACTGGGCGAAGGCGGCGAGCTCACGGTACTGGGCGAGGTCGAGCTTCAGCGTGGCGCCTACCTGCTTGGTGGCCTTGGTGGCGGCTGAGAAGCCTACACGTGAGACCGAGAGGCCGACGTTGACGGCGGGACGGACGCCCGAGTTGAAGAGGTCAGTCTCAAGGAAGATCTGGCCGTCGGTGATGGAGATGACGTTGGTCGGGATGTAGGCGGAGACGTCGCCGGCCTGGGTCTCGATGATGGGCAGCGCAGTGAGGGAGCCGCCGCCGAGCTTCTCGGAGACTTTGGAGCTGCGCTCGAGCAGACGCGAGTGGAGATAGAAGACGTCGCCGGGGTAGGCTTCGCGGCCTGGCGGACGGCGGAGGAGCAGCGAGATTTCGCGGTAGCTGGCGGCGTGCTTGGAGAGGTCGTCGTAGATGACGAGGGCGTGCTTGCCGGAGTCGCGGAAGTATTCGCCCATGGCGGTGGCGGCGAAGGGAGCGAGGTATTGCATGGGCGCGGGCTCGGATGCAGTGGCGGCGACGACGATGGTGTAGGCCATGGCGCCGTTCTCTTCGAGGGTCTGCACAACCTGGGCGACGGAGGAGCGCTTCTGTCCGATGGCGCAGTAGATGCAGATGAGGTTGTTCTTGGCGGAGTTGATAATGGTGTCGAGCGCGATGGCGGTCTTGCCGGTCTGGCGGTCGCCGATGAGGAGTTCGCGCTGGCCGCGGCCGATGGGAATCATGGTGTCGATGGCCTTGATGCCGGTGGCCATGGGCTCGCGGACGGACTGGCGATCGATGACGCCGGGAGCGAGACGCTCGACGGGGAGGAACGTGTCGGTGTTGATGGGGCCCTTGTCGTCGATGGGCTGACCGAGCGCGTTGACGACGCGGCCGATGAGGGCTTCGCCGACGGGGACCGACATGATCTTGCCGGTGCGCTTGACGGTGTCGCCTTCCTTGATCTCGGTGTAGTCGCCGAGGAGAACGGCGCCTACCTGATCTTCGTCGAGGTTCATGGCGAGTCCGGCGATGCCGTGGGGGAACTCAATGAGCTCGCCAGCCATGACCTTGTCGAGGCCGTGAACACGGGCGATGCCGTCACCGAGCGAGATCACGGTGCCGACTTCGTCGACCTGGATCTTCTGCTCGTAGTTTTCAATCTGCTGGCGCAGCAGCTCTGTTATCTCACCTGCGTTGATCTTTGCCATGTCTTCCTTCTACTCGATTCGTATCAATCTTTGAAAAAACGGTGCGCTCGCGAATGAGATCTACGCGTTTACAAGCTTCTGCTTCAATTGCTGTAACTGGGCTCGAATGGAGCCATCGTATACGGTGGAACCGATGCGAACGACAGCACCACCCAACAGTGTGGCATCCTGACGGTAGGTTGCACGAACGCGGCCTCCGGCGAGCTTGGCGACTTGGGCTTCGAGGGTGACGCGATCTTCGTCGTTGAGCTCGTGGGCACTGATAATTTCGGCCTCGGCGAGGCCGGACTGCTCGTCGGCGACGGCGTGATATTCGGCAAGAATCTCGTCGAGCTCAGCGAGGCGCTGGTGATCCATGATGACCGCGATGAAGTTGCGGACCTGAGGGAACATGCCGATGCGAGCGGCAATCGCGTCGAGAATCTTGTGCTTCTGCTCGACGGCGATGGACGGGTTCATCAGGACCTCGCGAAGGTCGTGGCTGTCGGCGAGGGTGCCGCTGAAGTCGCGGAGCTGCTGCTGCGCGGCGTTGGTGTCGATCCTGGTCGAAGCGGCGACCGAGGCGAAGGCGTGGGCGTAACGAAGGGCGACGACAGACATTAGTTGTGCCCCTCTTTCGAATCGTCTCCGGCGAGGCGGCGGGCGAACTGCTGCACGAGGAGGCGATCAGTTTCGGCTGAAACAACGAGCTTCTTGGCGGCCTGGCCGATGGCGAGCTCGGCAGCGTACTGCTTAATCTGACGTTGCGCGTTGGCAGTAGCTGCGACGATCTCCTGCTCGGCGGCGGCGAGGATCTTCTGCTTCTCTTCCTCGACGGAGGCCTTGATGCGCTGCTCGTCGGCGACGGAGTCTTTCTCTGCCTGGGCGCGCATCGCGGCGATCTGCTCATCGAGCTTGCCAAGGCGGGCTTCGACACTATTCAGCCGGATGCTGGCCTCTTCGGTCGCCGTACGGGCGTCGACGAGGTGCTTCTGAATGGCGGTGTTGCGGTCGCGGAAGGTCTTGGGAAGAGTCTTGAGCAGGAACCAGCCGACCAATAAAGCAAGGACGACGAAGTTCGCTACTGTAAAGGCGGTCGCGGCCTGGTCGGCGTTCATGCCGAGCTTCGCGCCGAGAGCGCGGACGGTGGGCGAATGCTTATAGGCTTCGTTCTCGTCTTCTTCCTGCTTGTTTTTCTCAGGTGCCTGAGCTTCCGGCGTACTGCTGGTGCCGCTGGCTGTGGCCGGAGCAGCTTCCTGCGCCCGGGCAATGTGATGGGCGGGAGCGATGAACAGTGCCGCAAGCATGAGAGCGGGAAGAAGCTTTTTGACAGAGGTCAAATTCACTGAGCGACCTCCGTGGGAACAACGCCAGCCGGGAGGACTGCGCTGAGGATCTTTGCGGTCAATTCGCCGCTCTGGGATTCGATCTGATCGCGAGCATCGGTGGCACTCTTCTCAATATCCAGCTTGGCGGTGAGGACGCGCTGCCTGGTGGAATTGCGAACCTCTTCAAGAGCAGCTTCGCGCTCGGCGTTCCACTGTTTCAACTTTCGATCGCGAGCCTGGAAGATTTCGGATTTAGCAGCACGGAGTTTGTCTTCGTAAGCCGTGGTGTTGGCTTCGGCGGCTGCGATGGCTCCGCGAGCCTGTTCGACGGCACCCGAGGTGCGGGCGCGGCGCTCGGCAAGAACGCGCTCCAGAGGACGGCGAACGAGGAAGCCGTACGCGATGACCAGCAGAATGAAAAGGACCATCGTCGGCACAGAGCCGAGCACAAGTCCACCGAGTTGATTAAGTATCTGATCCATGAAGGGGGTCGGCCGAAGCCGCTCAGAAGTCCTATCGTAAGCTGCTGTAGACAGCTATTTTGTGGAACCGAAGCGTTGAGAGAATGGCCTTACTGAAAGTTTGCGGTACACCTAGTTTTAGCAAAGCGTTTGCGAGAGTGTCAAACAAAGAAGTTTCGGTAAACGTTTCGCATGACCGATTATCGAACATAGCTCGACTACCGGGGAAAACATTGACTTCTTTGATTGGAGGACTAGACTATAGGCACCACCCGGACCCTATTATCTGGGTCACATAGGTCGCGTGAATGGGGACACCACCTCCGCTCCCCTTCAGGCGGCCTATGCTAGTTAAGGGCGTGCTCAGGCTGGAGTTGCGACGCGTTCCTGAAACCTCCTAAAACGATTTAAAAGGGATGCCGGACCTCGCGCGGTAATGTAGGCAAGATTCCCTTCAAAATGCTTCGCCTCGACCACGGCTCCGGCGTCCAGCGCGGCGATAACAGCGCCTTCGGACTGGGGCAGACGGAAGCTCATTTCGATAAGGGGATCGACCACCAGAGCGTTGTCGATGGCTTCAAGAAGGTGGTCGAGACCCTGTTTTTTGAGACCAGAGACGGCGATGCTGCCGGGAGCACCCATGGGGATATCGGCAGGCACAAGATCGATCTTGTTGAGGACTTCGATGATGGGCTTTTTGGTCACGTCGAGCTCGGCGAGGACGCGCTCAACCTGAAGCTTCTGCTCGTCCATCATGGGGCTGGAGGCATCGCGGATGTGCAGGAGAAGCTCAGCGCGTTCAACCTCCTCGAGCGTTGCACGAAAGCTGGTAACGAGGGTGTGGGGCAGGTTGCGGATGAAGCCGACGGTGTCGGAGAGGAGGATTTTGCGGCGTGAGGGGAGTTGAAGCTGGCGCAGCTTGGGATCGAGGGTGGCGAACATGCGGGAGGACTCGAGGACGCCAGCCTCGGTGAGGGCGTTGAAGAGGGTGCTTTTGCCGGCGTTGGTGTAACCGACCAGGGCGACGACAGGGACGGGGACGGCTTCGCGGCGCTGACGCTGCTGACGGCGAATGCGGCGGACAGATTCGAGCTGCTCCTTGACGTGGTCGATGCGGAGGTTGATTTTGCGGCGGTCGGTTTCGAGCTGGGTTTCACCAGGGCCACGGGTGCCGATGCCGCCGCCAAGCTGGGACATGGCTTTTCCTCGTCCGGCGAGGCGAGGGAGCTGGTACTCGAGCTGAGCGAGCTCGACCTGAAGCTGACCTTCGCGGGTTCGGGCGTGGCGGGCGAAGATGTCGAGGATGAGCTGGGTGCGATCGATGACACGGCAGGGCAGCCTGGCTTCGAGGTTTCTGAGCTGGGATGGAGTGAGGTCATGGTCGAAGAGGACGAGGTCGGCTCCGGTGGAGGCGATGACACCTTCGATCTCCTCGAGCTTGCCCTGGCCGACGAGAGTTGCGGGATCGGGACGGGGACGGCGCTGGATGAGGGTCGCTGAGACTTCGGCTCCGGCGCTGCGGGCCAGTTCCTGAAACTCGGCCAGGGAGGCTTCGAAGTCAAGATCGGCTGCCGGTGCAGGGTTCGTCTGGACTAGTGCAGCGTCGCTGGAATTGAGGTCGAGCGTTCCTGCGGAGACGGCCGCGGCTTTGCGAGCCATACGCGCAGCCGCGGTGAGTTTGCGCCGTTCGCCTGTGAACTCGACAGCAACAAGGACGGCTCGTTCGAGGAACGAGCGCCCAGGCTGCAGGCGGTCTTCCGCCATGCTCGCTGCAGCTTGCTGTGCCTCGACGAGGCTTCGCTTAATTGGTTTCACTGAGAAGACCTTCGTACCTTCGCCGGCTGTTCGGGGATAGGCTAGTGGCCCTGGGTCCCGGTAGCTTCCTGGGCCGGAGCGACAGCGGAAGCTGGAGGATGCGCGACCCGAGGGGCTTCTGTTCGGAGTTCCGTATGCGCACCTGCTCTTCCACTGACAACGGTCGAGATCGCGTGTTTGAAGATCAACTGCTCTTGACTGTTGTTCTCAAGTAACACGGAGTACTTATCGAAGGAGCGAATCTTTCCTGTCAGCTTGACGCCGCTGACGAGATAGATGGTGATAGGGCTCTTGTCCTTGCGAACCGTGTTAAGAAACGTGTCCTGAATGTTCTGTGCCGGCTTTGATTCCATGGTGCCGATCTCCTTAGGGTAAAAATCCTTCCGCTACTAGATCCCGCCATACTCCATCAACTTCAGTGGTGCGCTCAGTTGAAGAACCGCTGAGTCTGAAGCCAAGACGTAAACAATACGAGTATCCATCACAATTTTCAACCTGCCGCGAATGTGTGATGGACTTGCAACTAAAAAACGTTAGACGAAGCCCAATCCGGAACGGCACTCCTGCTGTCCGGTTGTACAGCGATATACCATGACAGATGTGACGTGTAACTCCCAACCCGTTCAGATGCTTGATTTCGCCCGGCAGTTCGCCGGGATTCGAGAAGAAATACTTAATGCCATCGAAAAAGTCTGCGACTCGCAGAGATTTATCCTCGGACCGCAGGTTACGAGCTTTGAACAGGCGGCTGCGGTGGCTTGTTCGGTTCCCCATGCGGTAGGGTGTGCGAGTGGGACGGATGCGATCTGGCTGGCGATGGCTGCGGCCAACATTGGGCCGGGTGACGCGGTTATCACCACTCCTTTCAGTTTCTTCGCCACCGTGAGTGCAATCCTGCGGTGCGGCGCTCAGCCGTTGCTGGCGGATATCGATCCGGCTACGTTCAATTTATCTGCAGATTCCGTCGAGAAGGTGCTGCGCAGGCATAGTGGAGCTACGATCAAGGCCATTCTGCCGGTTCATTTGTACGGCCAATGTGCCGACTGGGATGCGTTTAGCGAACTGAAGCAACGGTATAACCTGTTGCTGATTGAAGACGCGGCGCAGGCGTTTGGGGCTACGTGGAACGGAACGCCTGCCGGTGCGCTGGGTGATCTGGCGGCCTTTAGTTTCTATCCCACAAAAAACCTCAGCGCGTTTGGCGATGCGGGGTTGCTGACGACTGTATCCAATGGCTTCGACGACCATGCGCGGATTCTTCGCGCCCATGGGATGCGGCAACGGTATTACCACGAGGAGATAGGGTGGAACTCCCGGCTGGATAGCCTGCAAGCCGCGGTGCTGGAGGTAAAGCTGAAGTATCTGCCACTGTGGAATCAGCAGCGCAGGGACCTGGCCGCGAATTATGACAAGCTGTTTCAGGATGCAGGGTTGGTTGGTCCAGGTACGCATGAAGGCGTTGTGCTTCCCTTCACCGATCCCCGGGCCGGGCATGTCTTCCATCAGTATGTGATTCGGGCTCCGCGCCGGGATGCTTTGCGGCAGTATCTGACAGAGCGGCAGATTGGAAGCGAGATTTACTATCCGGTGCCGCTGCATCTGCAGACAAGTCTGGCTGGCCTTGGGTATAAGCAGGGCGACTTCCCTGTAAGCGAGAAGGCTGCGACAGAGGTGTTGGCTTTGCCGATGTATCCGGAGCTTCGCGAGGATGAGCAGGCGACGGTGGTGGATGCTATTGCGGCGTTCTACGCCTGAGGTCTAGAACTGAGGCTGGGCTCAGACCTAGTGCTTCTTGCCCTTAGCTGCTTTGGCTGCCTTGGCTGCCTTCTTCTTCTCCGATACCGGTTCGGGATGGGCTTCGCCTGGAGCCTGCGTGCCTGGTGGAAGCACTCGGCGGACCAGGTTTCCTTCGAGGCGGTAGGTCTTGGGGACGGTTTTGCCGGGAACGATGGCTCCGGTTATCGGATCGGGAATGACAGGGCCAGCTTCGTCGGACAGGACCCTGTAGCTGAAGGTTGGTGCGGGAGTCGTCGCCGTCGGGGACTTGCCGTAGGGGTCGGCCGCCATCTTGACCTCGACTGGAAGGTACCCCTCGATGTTTCTCTCCCGGTGGCCGGTCTCATAGCGGTGCTTCTTGGTGTTCCAGGTAAAGACGCGCACCTGATCGAAGTCATAGGGGAGGCCCGCTTTGTATGGGCTGAGGACGGTCACGTACTCAGGGATGTCCTTGTTTTCCTGCTCGGCTTCGGGATCGTGCACGGTGGTGAGGATGTAGGCTCCGACCATGCGCTGGCCTTCGGAGTAACGCGTGAGCGAGTCGGGGGCATCGACGTCCATCATGCGGCTGAGGAGCCAGCCTGTGTCTCCCTTGGAGTCGCGGACGAGCCACCAGTCTTCCATGGCGGGCGGCTCGGGTGGGGGCGGCGGGGTTGCGGCATCGGCCTTGGCGGGCGTAGCAGGTTTGGCGGGGCGCATTCCGGGAGGAATGGGCTTGGGTAGAGTGGCGCGAGCCATCAGTTTTAGTTTTTCGCCTTCGGCGAGACGGTAGAAGCGGTCGGTGTCGCGGCCGGGCTTGGAGTGCATGTAGACCTCGTCGCGGACGACGGCGGAGGCTACAACGGGATCTTTGCTGTGCTGCTGCTTGAGAGTTTCGAACTGATCGAAGATTTCCTGGGTGGCGACAGCTTTTTCGTCGATCCAGCCCTGTTCACCCTTGGCGGTCTGGACTTTGACGAAGCGGCGTCCATGTTCAAGGATCTGGAGCTTGTCGCCGTTTTCGACGGTGCCGGTGCGATTGGAGACAGCTGCTACGCGGTCGCGCAGAAAGGTCTGTTTCGCTATGACGTAGACGTATTGCGCAGGCGGTTTGGGGCGCAGCTTTGAACAGCCGCTGAGCGCTATCGCGAGCGAGATGCCAGCGATGCATGCCAATCGTGAAAGCAGTCGCGATGGACCGATTTGTGGGACAGAAGAAAGAATGACTTTGAAGCTCCGCTTGGATATTGCTTATTCCATAGTATCGGCGATTTGTTACAAGGCGGGTTGTTGCTGATGCCCGGGGTGATCAGGTTGAGTCCGTTTTCTGAAATCAGTGGGTGAGAGCCAATGCTACGGCATTGGAGGTTCCTGTTCCGGTTGCGGTACTGGTCGCCAGATTGAGTTTGCCTACTGTAGCGGCGTCGAAGCTGTACATGGAAAGATCGGGGGAGCCGCCAATGGAGGCGGCTAAAATGTATTTGCCGCTCTGGTCGGTGCCGATGGAACTGACCTGCTTCCCACTGGCATATGGGGAACCAGCCAAGGCTGTGAGCGAAGCGCCGGTGCCGATGGTATAGCCGGAGATGGTTCCGTCGGTGCTGTTGGCGACGTAAACGAATTTTCCAGTCGAATCGAGCACCACCGACGCTGGGCCATTGCCTGCGGCAAAAGGGGAGCCGGCTACTGAGTTGAGTGCGCCTGCTGCCCCGATGCCATAGACGGCTGTGCCGCCGCTGGTTCCGCTGCGTGCAATGTAGACAAAGGATGTTGTGCTGTCGATAGCGAGGGCATTGTCGCTGGTTGTGGCGGTGGGAGGCGCCAAGGTCTGGCTGCTGGCTAGCGCTCCGCTGGTGGTATTGAATGTGAAGACAACATCGCCGCCGGTGCCTAGTGCGGCGAAGACCAAAGTGCCGTTTGGAGCGACCCGGATGGCTTTGGGGACGACGACGGCGTTCGATACGGTGTAGGCTGTTGCCGCCACTGACGAGAGGGAGCCGGTGGACTTGTTGATCTGGAACTGGTCGATGACTGTGGTTGCGCTATCGAGACCGAAGAGCCAGTTTCCGTCGGGAGAGACGTCGAGTGCAATGACATCTACGATGGCCACGGCTGCGCCTCCGCTTGAGCCTGTCAGGGAGCCGTCCGCGTTGATGGTGTAGACATAGATGGCCCCGGGGCCTGCAACGTAGAGAAAACTGTTAGTCGGCGTGGTAACCATCGCCGTTGGAGGATAGCCCAAAGTCAAAGGAGAGCTGGGAACTGCGGTCAGGGTGCCGGCTCCCACAGTGAATCCGGCGATCGTGCTGTTAGCTGGGGTCTTGGTATCGGAATTCGCTACGTAAGCGCGGTTTCCAGTAGTCCCGCCTCCACTACCGTTGCCGCCGGTATCGGGCGGAACAAAAAATCCACTGCACCCGGTTAGAGCCGACATTGCCGCCGCCACTACGATCCACGTCCACAGCCGCATCACTCTAACCCGTTCTAGCATTACTCCATCCTCTCACTTACTCTTTGCAGGAACCAAGAACTCTCGTGAAGATTGATAGCATCGCAGGGCTATAATTTCGCCATGCCAGAGTTCAAGCTTCGCCACCCATTGCGCATAGTTGCGTTTACCTCCATGTTCGCCGTCAGCCTCCTTTCGTATGGTCAACTGAGTCACTCATTCGACGCTGCTCTGGCGAAAACGGCACAAGTCCCTACAACTCTGGAACGCGAGGTTCGTGCTGATATGAATTTTCTGGCCGATGACGACCTACACGGCCGGGGTTCAGCAACCCGTGACGAACATATTGCAGCGCTCTTCGCCGCATCGCAGTTTCAGGCGCTGGGTCTGGAGCCGGGCGGAGACAACGGCACCTTTCTGCAGAAGACCGCGCTTCCGACGCCGCTGCCGGAGCGACTGCAACAGAGGCTTTCGAAGTTTCAGGAGCGGACGCGCAAGGAGACCTGGAATGCTATCGGCATTCTGCGGGGGACAAGCAATCCTGAGTCGGTGATTCTGCTGACGGCTCACCTGGATCATCTCGGCATTGGGCCGACCGTGAATGGCGACAACAACTACAACGGCGCTGATGACGATGCCTCCGGGACGACTGCCGTTCTTGCGCTGGCCCACATACTTGCCACTGGACCGCGGCCTAAGCGCACGATTGTCTTTGCGCTGTTTGGGTCGGAGGAGATCGGTGGCTTCGGCAATCGGGCGTTCCTGCAGCGGCCTCCGGTGCCGTTGTCGAGCATCGTTGCGAACCTCGAGTTCGAGATGATCGGAAGGCCCGATCCTGCGGTGCCTGCAGGAACGCTTTGGCTGACAGGCTTCGACCGCTCGAACCTTGGGCCAGAGCTGGCCAAGCATGGGGCGCACCTGGTCAACGATCCGCATCCGAAGGAGCTGTTTTTCCAGCGCTCCGATAACTACGCTTTAGCAAAGCAAGGCATCATCGCGCATACGGTTTCGAGCTTCGGACTGCACAAGGATTATCACCAGCCATCGGACGAACTGCGGACTATCGACTTCAACCACATGGCCAATGCCATTGCTTCGATGGTCACGCCGATTCGTTGGCTGGCGGACTCCAAGTGGAAGCCGGAGTGGAATCCTGGACGTAAGCCGGAACAGGGATCACCTGGCGCTGTGCCGGCAAATCCGGCACAGCCGAAATAACAAAATTACTATGCTGCGACGGTTGGCGATGCCTTCTCGGAGTCCAATACGACTCCGATTGCATGGATCACTGAGGTCACGCGGATGGCCGCGTTGATCAGCTCTTCCGTTGCGCCCTTTTGCCGTAATACCTGTTCATGTGAATCGACGCACTTGCCGCAGGCGTTGACCGCGCTGACGGCGAGGCACCACAGCTCGAAGTCGACGTGCTCGACCGAGTGGCCGCGGAGGGCGTTCATGCGAAGACGCGCAGGCAGTGTGGCGTACTTCTCGTTGCTGGTGAGGTGATGAAAGCGGTAGTACACGTTATTCATGCCCATGATTGCCGCAGCAGCTTTGGCAGCATCGAGTGCGCCCGCGTTAAGGCCGTTGGCTTCCGACTCTACGATGACTGCGGCGGTGAGCTCTGCATTGCGCGTGGCGATTGCAGCAGCTACAACGGTGCCCCACAATTGTTGCGGGGTAAGGTCGGTGTTCTGCTTTACGAGCGAGGAGTAGTTCAGCTTCAGATCCTTCGCGTATGCGGGCAGGCCGCCGATCAATTCTTCCAATGCCATATCAGTTCATCCTCTCGTGCTGAGACTTGCTGGAAAAAGGGCGTAGCTGGATGAACAGCCACGCCCTTGGTGTTGAAGGAAACTAGGCGAGCGTCGCTTCGCCCTTCTGCCAGTTGCATGGGCAGAGCTCGTCGGTCTGCAGCGCATCGAGCACGCGCAGAACTTCCTGGGGATTACGGCCTACCGAGAGATCGGTGACATAGATAAAGCGGATGATGTTTTCGGGGTCGACGATGAAGGTCGCGCGCTGAGCAACACCAGCCTTCTCATCGAGAATGCCGAGCTGTCCGCAGAGGTCGTGCTTAATGTCGGAGAGCATGGGGAAAGGCAGGTCTTTGAGGTCGGCGTGATGCGTGCGCCAGGCAGCGTGGACGTACTCGTTGTCGGTGCTGCCGCCGAGGATCTGGCAATCGCGGTCGGCGAATTCATTGTTCAACTTGCCGAAGGCTGCAATCTCGGTCGGACAGACAAAGGTGAAATCCTTGGGCCAGAAAAAGTACAGCTTCCACTTGCCGGGGAAGGACTCTTCGGTGATCGTGGTGAACGCCTTGGCTTCGTCCTTATCGGTGGAGATGGTGGCAGTAACGCTGTAGTTAGGAAATTTTTCGCCGATTTGCAGCATGGAATGGAGCTCCTTTTTTGAATAGAACCTAGTTTTTCGCCCACTAGAAAACGAATAAAACCCGTTTAAGTTACATTTCCAATTTTATCAAATAAAGAGTACCTTGAAAAGCAAAAACCGCCCGTAAACAGGCGGTTTTTGGATAGTTAGACTAACTCTTAGAAGTTACGCAGTTACTAGCTCTTCCTTCTTCACGATCTCTTCAATCTTACGCCCCAGAGCCTTGGCTACGCCTTCGCCGTACTTAGGGTCGCATTTATAAAAATGATTGATTTGAAGATCCTGGATCCTGGTTTCGACCTGTCCTAGTCCAGCTGCGATATTGCTGCACAACCGCTCCTGTGCATCGGGCTTCATCAATCGAAAAAGGTTGCCAGGCTGCGTGAAGTAGTCACCGTCCAGCTCGCGATGGTCGTATCGTTCCACCGTGGCGCTGTCGTAGGTGACGGGGCGTTCCTTGAAACGAGGATCCTGCGTGGGACCGCCGAAGCTGTTGGGCTCGTAATTAGGGCCCTTGCCACCGTTGCCGTCGAAGCGCATCGAGCCATCACGGTTATAGGTGGCAAACGGGCACTTAGGCGCATTGACTGGAAGCGAATCGTAGTTGACGCCAAGCCGATAGCGGTGCGCATCGGGGTAGCTGATCAGACGGCCCTGCAACATGCGATCCGGCGAGAAGCCCATGCCGGGAACGACGTTGCGCGGCTCGAAGGCGGCCTGCTCGACTTCAGCAAAGTAGTTAGTCGGATTGCGATTCAGTTCCAGCTCGCCTATTTCGATGAGCGGGTAGTCGCCGTGCGGCCATACCTTGGTGAGATCGAACGGATTGATGTGGTAGGTCTTCGACTCCGCCTCGGGCATGACCTGAATTTTTACGGCCCACTTGGGGAAGTCGCCCTTTTCGATGGATCGGAAGAGATCGGTCTGGGAGTGATCCATGTCGACCGACTTCATGTGATCGGCCTCTTCGCGTGTGAAGTTCTTGATGCCCTGCTTCGTCTTGAAGTGATACTTCACATAAAAGAGTTCGTTCTTGTCATTGATCAGCGAGAAGGTGTGGCTGCTGAAACCGTCCATGTGGCGGAAGCCGTCGGGAGTGCCGCGGTCGCTGAACAGGATGGTGACCTGGTGGAGGCTTTCTGGCGAGAGCGACCAGAAATCCCACATCATGCGGGGAGATTTAAGATTGGTTTCGGGATCGCGCTTCTGAGTGTGGATGAAGTCTCCAAACTTGAGAGGATCGCGGATGAAGAAGACCGGGGTGTTGTTGCCGACCATGTCCCAGTTGCCTTCTTCGGTGTAGAACTTCAGAGCGAATCCACGGGGATCGCGCTCGGAATCAGCAGAGCCTTTTTCGCCGCCGACAGTCGAAAAGCGAATGAAGGTAGGCGTCTTCTTGCCTACGGTGTCGAAGAGCTTCGCCTTGGTGTACTTCTTCAGGTCGGGGTTCGTACAGGTAAAGGTGCCGTAAGCGCCAGAGCCTTTGGCATGAACGACGCGCTCTGGAATGCGCTCGCGGTTGAAGTGTGCCATCTTCTCAAACAACAGGAAATCATCAAACACGATCGGACCGCGTGGACCGACAGTAATTGAGTTCTGGTTGTCTCCTATCGGCCGGCCTGCGTCGGTCGTCATCACCTTGCTCTTCAGTTCATCTGCCATGCTTCACCTCAGGGGAAAACTCATTACCAACAAGACCTTAGGCTGTCTGACATTTAGCACAGACACCAATGACATCGACTGCATACCGCTCGACGAGAAACCCACCGGGTAGCTTGTTGCGCTTGGCAACCAGGCCCAATTCGTCTTCACCGATATCGGTAATGGCTTTGCATTTAGAGCACACCATATGATGGTGCTCTTCTCCGTTCATCTCCACGCGCACGGAGCCGTGATGCATGCTCACCTCGCGGAAGACACCGTTTTCAACAAAGAGATGGATGTTTTTGTAGACGGTCGCCAGCGAGATGGCCGGGACCTTCTTTCTGACCTTGGCATAGACCTCCTCCGGACTCGGGTGGCCATGCATGCTCTTCATTACTTCGTACAACACCTGACGCTGGTGGGTCACAGCGATGCCATTTTCCTGGCAAATCTCGCGGAACGACTTCGACTCATCCACCGTCATAGTGGAAGTATAGTCCGAAAAGTTTGATAATTGTTATCAAACAATAAATTTATTTATCCACAGATTGTTATCTGACGGTAGAAAACATCGAGGGCGGTAGAAGCTAGTTTGGACGCTCGCGCTCGGGCTTTCCAAACCTTGCATCCAAAGGCTTTCGCCCGGCGAACCCATCCTCAGATGAGTGCCAGTAGCCAATCTCTTTTTCGCCCAGTTTCCAGCAGAGGAGGATTGTCTTGCCGTCGATGACGCAGGGAAAATCAAGAAGGCCTTTGTCGAGATCCTTTGTTTGCACACCGATTGCTTCGATTTCGGCCAGCGTGTCCTTGGTCTCCTGCACGCTTTTATCGAGTTCGGCGCGTCGACGCGCTACGACTGTGACATCAACATGCATGCCACCGAGAAGGAAGATTTTCTGGCTCAGCGCCTGCATTTCCATCTCAAGTTCCGCCGCATGCACTCCGGCTGCCTGCGCCCTGCGCAACAAAGCTTCCACTACCGGCAACAGCGTCTGGGCCTCGCCCAGGGTAAAGGTCTTGCTCAAGCACGTATCTCCAACATTCGATCGAGGGCAACCTTCGCCCATTGCTTCACATCATCGTCTACCTTGATACGGTTCACAACTCTTCCCTCAAGCAGATTTTCGAGAGCCCAGGCGAGATGCTGGGGAGAGATGCGGTACATCGTGGTGCAGAGGCAGCCCGCATCGTCGAGCGTGATCACCTTTTTGCCCAATGGAGCGAAGCGCTTGCCCAGGCGGTTGACGAGGTGAATCTCCGTGCCCACGGCAAAACTCGAACCCTCGGGAGCCTTTTCGATCACCTCGATGATGCGCTCGGTTGAGCCGATGGCATCGGCCTTCTGGCAGACCTCCCAGCGGCATTCGGGATGCACGATTACCTGCATCCCTGGATAGTTCGCGCGGACGCGGTCTACGTGCTCGGGCAGGAAGCGCTGGTGGACGGAGCAATGGCCCTTCCAGAGGATTATTTTCGCTGCCTTCAGGCGATCGGGGCTGACGCCGCCGTTGATCTGGTAGGGGTCCCAGACGACCATCTCGCTCATAGGTACTCCCATGGCGAAGGCGGTGTTGCGGCCAAGATGCTGGTCCGGAAGGAAGAGGACCTTTCCGGCGCGGGCGAAGGCCCACTCAAAGGCCCCGCGAGCGTTCGATGAGGTACAGACCAGGCCGCCGCGTTCGCCGCAGAAGGCTTTAATGGCGGCGGCGGAGTTCATGTAGGTCAAGGGAATCATGTCGGCGGTGAGGCCAACGCGGTCAAGGGAGTCCCAACAGTCTTCAACCTGGCCGATCTCAGCCATGTCGGCCATCGAACAGCCGGCGTTCAGGTCGGGCAGGATTACCTGCTGCCAGGGCTGTCCCAGCACGTCGGCGGTCTCGGCCATGAAGTGGACGCCGCAGAAGAGCATGTACTTCGCGCTGGTCTCAGAGGCGATTTTGGAGAGCTTGTAGCTGTCACCGGTGTGGTCGGCAAAGCGAATGACCTCGTCGCGCTGGTAGTGGTGCCCCAAAAGGACGACGTCGGTTCCCAATCTGGCGCGCGCGGCTGCGATGCGGGCGTCCATGGTGTGGTCCGGCTGCGCTAAGTAGTGATCCAGGGAACACGAATCTGCAACAACCTCTGTCGCAGCCGTTGCTGCGACCTCTTCTAATAAACCGTTCAAAGTACTCCGCCTTCAGTCTCTTGAGGTCGTTGGAATCGGCGATGCCGAAACCGTCGTTCGCGCCTCTGAGACGGGGATGTTGAAAGCATGCACTGCTGAAGTTGCAGTGGATTCGCTGTGCCGGCTCGTAAGAGCCATCACCCAACCCACGGGGATGTTGCAACTCACTACTTACTTCTACTTGCGGCTATTTGCCGCTCGTATTTCATTGGACGTGCGATCAAATCGAAAAGATACTTTTATTCGTCTAAAACAGTACTTCCGTGGAGCAGCCTTACATCGATAATCTTACAACAGCGTCAATCGACACCATCTATTTGTTCCGGCCCAACGTAAGCCGTATCATGGAAGTCACTTATGCCTAGCTTTCAGGACAGCGCCGTCATCTTCTTCCTTGCCCTGCTACTTTTTGGGCCCAAGAAGCTGCCCGAGCTCGCTCGACAACTGGGCAAGCTAATGGGCGAGTTCCGCCGCGCTTCCAACGAGTTCCGCATGCAAATGGAAGATGAGCTTCGCGCCTCCGAGCAAGCCGAGCAACAGAAAAAGATTGCTGAGATGCAGGCGGCTGCTCCGGTTGCTTCCCCTATCCCCGAAGTCTCTGGGGTCTTCGAAAACACGATTGCCCAGCCTTCTGAGGTCACGGACAGCTTTGCGGCAGACCAGAACCACGAGTTTAAGGCAGAGCCGGTAACTCCGGCCGACCCACTTCCGATTGCGACCTCCGGCGAACTGAACCTCATGCCACCATCGACAGGTCTCCCTGTCGTCAACTCTTCCATGTCACATGCCTTCGATTCAGTTCCCCACGGTCCTGCTCCCGCAGCCGCTACCAATATCGGCCCTACGGACGAGTATGCTTTGCAACAAGCTCCGGATCGTCACACGTCGAATTCAGAGTTAGAACGCACCACGACCGAGGCCCCCCTGCATGGCTGATATTGTCGACAATGTAAGGGCCGCCATTACAGATCGCGCTGAGCTTCCGGGCATGAGCCTGATGGAGCACCTCGGCGAACTGCGCAAGCGTCTCATCCACGCCACGGTCTATCTGCTCATCGGCTTTGCGGTGGCCTATGCCTTTCATGAGCGGCTATACGGCTTTGTTCAGGCGCCGCTCGATAAACTCGGCATCGCACTGAACTTCACGCACCCAACGGATGGCCTGAATCTTTACCTCAAAACATCGCTCGTTGGCGGGGCTATTCTGGCCAGCCCATTCATCCTGTACCAAATATGGCTCTTCATCTCTCCTGGCATGTATGCCAATGAGAAGCGATATGTTGTCCCTTTCATGTTCGCCACTGTCAGCCTCTTTCTTGCAGGCGGCTGGTTCGGGTATCACTATGTTTTACCCGGAGCCATCAAGGTTCTCGTACTGCAGTTTGGCCACCGGTTCCATCCGATCCTTACCATTGAGGACTATACCGGCTTCTTCATGGCCGTCATCCTTGGACTCGGCATTACGTTTGAACTGCCGATCCTTATCTTCTTTCTTGCGCTCTTTGGCATTGTCGACGCGAAGTTTCTCGTCAAGAACATCCGCTACGCGATCCTGATCATCTTCGTCATCGCCGCGGTGATCTGCCCGACGCCCGATCCGATCGGAATGTGCCTCTTTGCCACTCCGATGCTCGTTCTTTATTTTGTGGGTGTGGCTGTTGCGTACCTTGTTCATCCAGCCCGCCGCAAAGCCAAAGAGTTGAAGAAAGCTGTATAAAGATCTTCCCAAAAAAATGACCGATACTTCCCGCAAAGCAACAAAATATCTCGGCTTGCTTTCACTTGTCCTGGTTCTTGTAAGCACCTTCGTATCGACTGCTTTTGCGCAGAAGGCGGCGGCCCCACACTTTAGCGGACAGGCAGCCTACAACCTGACGCAACAGTTTCTCGCCGCCGCACCGCACCGCTGGATCGGCTCTCCCGACCACCTCAAGGCTGAGGAGTTTATTAAGTCGCATTTTGCGCCGGAGATCGCCAAAGGCAACTTCGAAACTGACAGTTTCTCCGCCAACACTCCTGTCGGCAGGCTCGATATGCGCAATTACATCGTGCGCTTTCCGGGCAAGAAGGATGGCGTTATCGTACTGGCCAGCCACTACGAGACAAATTACTGGCTCAAGGACATCAACTTCGTCGGAGCCAACGACGGCGCAGCCACTACCGCGCTGCTGATCGAAATCGGCAACTATCTCCGCGCCCACCCGCCCGAGGGCTATAGCGTCTGGCTGGTCTTCGACGACGGCGAAGAGGCTATCAAGTCCTGGTCGAACTCGGACTCTCTGTACGGAACCCGCCATCTCGCCGCCAAGTGGTCTTCCAATGGGACGCTCTCGAAGATCAAGGCATTTATCGTCGCCGACATGATCGGCGACAAAGACTTGAATATAGACAAGGACGCCAACTCCACTCCGTGGCTGCTAGATCTGCTCGCCCAGGCCGCTAAGAATACCGGCCACTCCGCATACGTCTTCAAGAATCAGACTAGCGTTGAGGACGACCATCTCCCCTTCAAGCAGCGTGGCGTCCCTGTTCTTGACATCATTGACCTTGACTACGGTCCACCCACAAACGAACGGCCCGAGGGCGGCTATCACCACACTGAGCTCGACACACTCGACAAGGTAAGCCCCAAATCTCTCCAGATCGCGGGTGATCTTTCCCTCGAGACGATCCGTCTGATTGACCAACGACCGTAGCGCACGCACGCCACGGCATATGGCTTGACTTGACTGATTTCTATTTAGTGCACGGCTTGTTGTGGTCAGCGTGAGCGCCCTTTGCCTTGGCGTCCGCCTCCGACATATACGCTCCGGCCTTTGTCTTGCCATAGTAACTCGTACCCGGGCAGTGATAAACGTTAGTGCTGGTGTTCAGCCACACCATACCGGGGCCGCCGCCAGCAGCCTGGGTCATCGATGCCGTTGAGGCATGAGTTGACGCGGCCTTGGCAGGAGCCGTAGCAGGAGCAGCCGACTGAGCTGGAGCCGGCGCGGCCGCAGGAGCAGCCGTCTTAGTGGAGCTCGCAGCAGGAGCGGCTGAAGCTGGCGCGAACCATTCCTTAACACCCTGATGTCCGCGGCAGGCGCCCTGCTTGCTGGCAGCGGTCGTGTAGGTTCCGTCTTTGCACTGTCCGGTAGATCCAGCTGGTGCCTGTGCCATGGCAACCTGTGCTGCCAGTAACGCAGCGGCAACCGTCATACAACGAATCGCTATCCTCATACGCCCCTCCAAAAATAAGAAATAAGAAGCAACCTCAGTACGGCGTCATACTACGCCTGACCGAAAAGCCTGTCACCAAACGAAACGCTCCATGAATCACTTCAGTATCACCAGAACTAGCCATATTGTGGGCCATTTGTGGGATATCAGCGAAGAAATCTTCGCTCTACCCTTGCTGCCAGAGGTGCACCATGAACCAATCGGCTTTTCCTTCGGCGCAGTCCAGACACAAGCGCTCATTTGCAAATGATTTCTTCACGGCTCATCCAGTTGGAGACATTGTCCGTAACCTCCTGTTCTCCTCTGTCTGCTGGGGATTCATCATTTTTGCCGTATACACCGTTTATTCCATGGTTCTATCCCGAAAATAACGGCTTCGACAACTCAATGCATGTTGCCTGCCCTAACATGTAGCATCCCAGTAGCTATGAATGCCATTGTTCCTCTCAGCCACTGGATTGGCTTTCATCTCTTCATCCTGGTGCTGCTCGTGGCCGAGTTCTTCTACGTCCGCCAGCAGGGCCCTGCAAAGACGCACTCCACTTCTATCGCCGCGACAATCCTCTGGGTCGGCGCCGCCCTCGCCTTTGCGCTCTTCATTCTCCGCACCATGGGAGGCGAGGCTGCCACTCAATACCTCGCTGGCTACGCTATCGAAGAAGCTCTCTCGGTCGACAACCTCTTCGTCTTTCTGCTGCTCTTCCGTCTCTTCGACATTGCGCCCGAGAGGCAGCCTAAAGTGCTCTTCTGGGGAGTTGCCGGGGCTATCGTCATGCGCGGTGCCTTCATAGCCGCCGGCCTTGAGCTGCTTACCCACTTTGAGTGGATCAGCTACGTCTTCGCTACAATCCTGCTTATCGCCGCTATTCGTCTTGTACTGCCCGAAGACCCCAAGAAGAAAGATGAGGCTCCCAGCTGGCTCAGATGGCTCTCCCGCGTACACCCCGTCAGCATGCGCCAGGACCGCTTCTTTGTCATCGAAGAAGGTCGCCGTATGGCTACCGTTCTCTTCCTTACGCTGGTCGCTATTGAGATCACAGACCTGGTCTTTGCGCTGGATTCCATTCCGGCTGTACTCTCAATCACTCGCCATCCATTCCTGGCTTACACCTCAAACATCATGGCAGTCATGGGGCTTCGTTCGCTTTATTTCCTGTTGGCACATTTACTAACAACACTTCGTTTTCTCCACTACGGATTGTCCGCAGTCCTAGGCTTCGCGGCCCTGAAGATGCTGACCGCACACTATTTCGAGATCGGGCCTCTGACATCGCTTGCTGTCATCGTCGTCATGTTTGGCATAACCATCGGTCTGTCTCTGCTGATGCCCGGCAAAAGGCCACACTCTGCGTGAAAACCTTATTTATCGGTACTTTTCATATATAGGACTAAACTTGTCGTAAATCGTTTCTTTGTGTACAAAAGAGAGACGATGTCACGTTCCCATACTTTCCTCAGATACACACGCCTGACCCATTTGTACCTTGGCGTCTTTATTTCTCCTGCTTTGATCTTCTTCGCTTTTACCGGGGCACTGCAGACCTTCAGCCTCCATGAGACCACCCGCGGCAGCTCCTACAAGCCGCCTGCGTGGATCGTCACCCTCGGCCAATTGCATAAGAAACAGACCACCGTGGTCCCCGTCCGAAAGCTGCCTCCACCGGAGAAGACAGCTGCTCCTGCGGACAAGGTACAACCCGGTTCTGCGCCTTCTGCACAACCCACGCCCATCGTTCCAAAGCCGCATACGCTGCCTCTCAAGCTCTTCTTCCTCCTGGTCTCAATAGGTTTATTTATGTCCACCGTCACTGGGCTGTACATGTCCTACAAATACATTCGCAACAGGGTCCTGGTTACGGCAGTGCTGATTGCAGGTACGGTCATTCCGGTCATCCTTCCGTTTGTTTAGGTCACTGACCGAACCGATTGGAACTCTGGAACGTAAGGCCATTCATGATGAAGAGTCTTGTTCTATCAGTCCTGGTGTCCTGCTGCTCTTCCCTGCTCGCGGCTGCAGCCTCGAAAGACATTTCGATTCAACGGCTGGATGGAAGCAGTATTCCCATCGCTGAGGCCGAACGCATCGCCCAGAAGGCACTGGGCGATGCGAATGTTGCAGGTGCTCAGATCGCCGTGCTGCAGCATGGCAAGCGAGTATGGGTGCACAGCTTCGGCCTGCGCAACAAGAACGAGGATTTGCCCATGAACGATGACACCACGACATGGGCTGCCTCCATCACTAAGAGCGTCTTCGCGTGCTTCGTCATGCAGATGGTCGAAGCTGGCGAGCTCAATCTGGATGCCTCCATCGCGACTTATCTGCCTAAACCTCTGCCTGAGTACGAAAAATATAAGGACCTCGCCAGCGACGAACGGTGGCGCAAGATTACGCCTCGCATCCTGCTCTCTCATACCGCCGGCTTCGCCAACTTCGCCGCGTTGGAGCCTGACCAGAAGCTGCACATTCACTGGGAGCCGGGTACGCATTACGCCTATTCCGGCGACGGTATCAACCTGCTGCAGTTCGTGATTGAGCAAAAGACCGGCCGCTCCCTCACTGATTTGGAACAAGAGCGCATCTTCGGTCCGCTTGGAATGCACCAGACCAGTCTGGTCTGGCAGTCGAGCTTCGCAACCAATGTTGCAGGTGGCCACGATGCCAACGGTAAATTCAGCGCCTTCGATCAGAGAACGCGACCACGTGCCGCAGGCTCGATGATGACCAGCATCAACGACCTGACCACTTTTACGGAAGCCTTGCTCAACGACAAGATAATGAGCGCCAAAACACGCAACGAAATGCTCAGACCGGTCACCTCGATTCCCTACAGGCATCAGTTCCCAACCCTCGATGAAGAGAGAGGGACGGAGGGGACTGCTGTTGGCCTTTCATATGGCACAGGATGGGGGTTGTTGACGAAGACGAAGTATGGCCCCGCTTTCTTCAAAGAGGGTCATGGAGACGGCGTGCAAAACTACCTTATCTGCTTCGAGCGCAGTGGGACTTGCATGATTATCCTGACCAACAGCGACAATGGTGAATTGGCCTTCCGCCCGTTGCTCGAAACCATCATCGGCGACACCGTCACTCCCTGGGAATGGGAGATTTATACTCCAGCGGAAATCATGGAAGTTCGCAAGCACAACTAAGGTGGGCTAAACGGCGAAGGTCAGTTTGCCACGTTCCATAACCGAGTGCTTTGCCTCCGGATTTCTCTGTGGAAAGTCATTTCGATAGTGCGCTCCACGGCTCTCTTCGCGCCCCAGCGCTGAAGCAACTATGACGCTCGCTACGGCATGGAGATTTCGCGCTTCCACGGCTCGCCGAAACAGTCCCCGGGGCATCGTTGTGGCCAATGTGTCCAGCAGCCTCTGGGCTTCGCGCAGTCCGTTGGCGTCACGCAGCAAACCTGCATCCTTCCACATCAGATCGCGCAGCTCTGCAATCCATCTCTCCGTGTTCGCCTCGCTCGTCGCTCTTCCCGCCACTGCATCGGAAACCACTAGTAACCCATTGCTGGCGCTGGGTGCATCCGCGATCATCGCCTCCGCTGCGAGCGCTCCGAACACCAGCCCTTCCAACAGCGAATTGCTGGCCAGCCGGTTCGCTCCATGGACACCGGTGCAGGCCACCTCTCCGGCAGCATAAAGCCCAGGCAGCGAGGTCCTTCCATCGATGTCCGTCAGCACGCCACCCATCAGGTAATGTGCCGCCGGACGCACTGGAATCAGATCTCTTCCAAGCTCCAGATGATATTTCGCCAAAAACTTCGAGATGCCAGGAAACCGTGTCCTCAGATCTTTCTTCACATGACGCATATCAAGATAGACAGGCCCGTCCATCCCCTCACGCGTAATTGCTCGCGCCACAACATCGCGAGGTGCCAGCTCGAGCAGAGGGTGGTATCGCTCCATGAACCGCTCCTCCGTAGCATTGATGAGATAAGCTCCTTCGCCCCTCAGTGCTTCGCTCATCAAAAAACGAGGCGCTTCGGGAGCAGTAAATGCCGTTGGATGGAACTGATAGAACTCCATGTCGCTTACTGCAGCTCCCGCACGATAGGCCATGGCAATGCCGTCACCGGTTGCGACTGCGGGATTTGTCGTATCGCTGTAAACCTGTCCCGCGCCGCCGCTGGCAAGCAGCACTGCCCGCGCCCGAACTGCGAGCAACCCTCCTTCTCCATCCAGCAAGGTGGCCCCGATGACGCGCCCATTCTCCACAATAAGATCAACACTGGTGACCCATTCCATTAGCTCGATCGCCTTGATAGCGCGGGCATGCCGCAATAGAGACACAGCAATCTCCTTGCCTGTAGCGTCTCCATTGGCATGCAGAATCCGCGAGCGGCTATGCGCGCCTTCGCGCGTTCGCATCAGTTCTCCCTCTTCGCGATCGAAGGCCGTACCCCACTGAAGCAGCTCTTCGACCCGCAGAGGCCCTTGCTCCACAAGTACTGCGGCGGCCTTCCGATTCACGAGCCCGTCACCTGCGGCTACCGTATCTTCCAGATGTTCTGCTACGTCGCTGTCACCATCCATGGCGACGGCGATTCCACCCTGCGCATAAGCGGTATTCGATTCTGCCAACTCTTCCTTCGTAACAACCAGCACACTACCCACGTTTGCCAGCCGAATCGCCGCACTCAAACCAGCAATTCCTGCACCAATCACAAGAAAATCAACCCGTTCCATCTGACTGCCCATACTTCGATGCTACTACTCCGAAGCCCTAATTATTTCATTGCGATACGATGGACATATCGTGCCTTCGATAGCCCTCAAGACGCCCTCCGCCACCTACGACATCACAATCGGCTCCGGTCTACTCCGAACGCTTGCACAACGGCTTAAAAAACTTAATCCAGACAAGCCTTTTCGCCCCTTCGTTGTGACGTCGCCCGAGATTTGGGGCCTATGGTCGAAGCAATTATTAGCCTCATTCAAAGAACCGCCCACTGTGCTCTTCCTCCCCAGCGGCGAAGTACACAAACGCCTCAGCAGCGTTGAATCTCTGGCGCAACAACTAGCCTTAGCAGGGGCAGACCGCGACAGCCTTCTTCTCGCCTTTGGCGGCGGAGTCATCGGTGATACCACAGGATTTCTTGCCGCAATCTACATGCGCGGCATTCGCTATGTACAGATTCCAACGACGCTTCTTGCTCAGGTCGATTCGTCCATCGGTGGCAAGACGGGCGTAAATCTGATCGCGGGGAAAAACCTGATCGGCAGCTTCCACCATCCTCAGGCTGTCCTCGCCGATACCGATCTGCTCGGTACGCTGCCCCCGGCACAGCTTCGCGCAGGATTGCAGGAATCGATCAAAGCAAGTGTCATCTACGATGCAAGTCTCTTCCGTTACCTCGAGCAGAATTCGGACGCAGTGCTCGCTGGAGATGTATCCGCACTAACGCGCGTAGTTGCCGCATCGGTTCGCGTCAAGGCCGATGTCGTCGGCAAAGACGAGCGCGAATCTGGCCTGCGCATGATTCTCAACTTCGGACACACCATCGGTCACACCATTGAAGCAGCCACAAACTACAAGCAACTTCTGCATGGAGAGGCCGTAGCCTGGGGGAGTATTGCAGCTCTGAACGTCGCACGGGCACGGAAAACCATCACCGAAAAGCAGGCGGAACGTATCGCTAACCTCATCCTTCGCTATGGTCCTCTTCCGCCATTCAAAGCCTCTGCTGAGAAGCTCGTTGCTTTGACCTATAGCGACAAGAAAACACGTAGCGGCGTTCGCTCCTTTGTGTTGCCTACGAGTATCGGCGCAACCGAGATCGTTCGTGATGTGACCGATGCAGAACTAATCGCCGCAACCGAATCGATGCTGATGTTCATGCGCCAATCCACAACCGCACCCGCAGCGAAGAAACGCAAGCCAGGACTTTCCTGATGCAACAAAGCCACCCCGAACACCAGTCCTCTACAGGCGCGCGCCCGGTTGGCGTAACGGGCGAAAGCGCTGCTGCGACCGCAGTGCAACAGATGTTCGACACGATCGCCCCGCGATACGATCTGTTGAATCATTTGCTTTCGGTCGGTCTTGATCGTTGGTGGTGGAGCCGGGCTGCACGCGTCTTTCGATCTAATCTGCAAAGGCCTGAGGTTGTTGCGCTTGATCTATGCTGCGGCACCGGCGATATGACACTTGCATTGTTGAAGCATCGACCGAAAACTACCAAGACTGCGCCGATCCTCGCTCTGGATTTCTCGCACCAGATGCTCTCACGAGGGGCGCAAAAGTTTGCCGGACACACCATCATTCCAATTGAGGCTGACGCGCTGCATCTTCCTCTTGCCGACAACTCTGTCGATCTCGTTACCTCTGCTTTCGGATTTCGCAATCTTGCCAACTACGAAGAGGGCCTGGCCGAGTTGTACAGGGTTCTGCGCCCTGGCGGTCAGATTGGCATTCTTGACTGCAATCAACCGGATGGCCTCGTCGGCGCGTTCTACAATCTTTATTTCAAGGCCATTCTGCCAAGATTGGGCGGTATTATCTCTGGCAACTCACAAGCCTACAGCTACCTTCCCGCCTCGGTAGAGCGGTTTCCGCGCCCACCCAGAATGCTTCAACTTATAGCGGAAACAGGCTTCACCAACGGCACCTGGACAAGCTACACTTTCGGGACTGCCGGCCTCTACCGGGCGACAAAGGTATAGCCCGCGTAGCACCCTTATCCAACAAACCTAGTTTAAGGCATTTCGAACATCTCTATCATGACGCGAACGATCACTCCCGAAGACGTCGCACAAAAGCTTTCGGCTAAACGTTCGGCCGCACTCTTTTCTGTCTTTGCCGCGTTCGTCATCACAGCACTTAAGATCCTGACGGGCATTCTCACCGGATCACTCGGTATGTTATCCGAGGGCGCGCATTCGAGCATCGACCTCGTCGCCGCAGCCATCACTTTCTTCTCTGTTCGTGTCTCCGATCGCCCCGCAGACGACAGCCATAACTACGGTCATGGCAAGGTTGAAAGCCTCGCCGCCTTCTTTGAAACTGTTCTCATGGTCGCTTCCTGTGTGTGGATTCTCACGGAAGCGATCCGTCGTATCTTTTTTCACGAACATATTTCTTTGACTCTCTCCGTCTGGCCGTTCCTTGTTCTGGGACTCTCCATCGCTGTTGATTATGGCCGCTCTCGCAATCTGCATCGAGTTGCGCTCAAATACAGCAGCGAGGCGCTTGAGGCTGATGCAATCCACTTTTCTACCGATATCTGGTCCTCTCTCGCCGTTCTTGCCGGTCTGGCTGCCGCGTCTGCTGGAGAGCGCTGGCACATCCGGGCTCTTCAGTTGGCTGATCCCATCGCCGCGATCATCGTCTCGGGCATTATCCTGCACGTTAGCTGGAAGCTTGCTCGCCGCACTATCGACGCACTGACCGACGCGTCGCCCACCGAGACACGAGCGCAGACCCACGATCTGACACGGGAGCTTGCTGCGATCGACGGTGTTCTTTCTGTAGAACGAGTTCGCACGCGACGCTCGGGGCCCAGTTACTTTGCTGACGTTACCCTGGGGATGCCTCGCAACCTCACGTTTCAGCGCTCTGAACAGATCACCGCGGCAGCAACCGCCGCCGTCCAACGGCATCTGCCGGACGCGGATGTCGTTGTGCACTCCATTCCCACAGCTTCGGGTACAGAAAGCGTTCATGATCGTATCCGTGCGGTTGCAGCGCGATCCAATCTCACTATTCACGACGTCAGCGTGCAGGAGTACGACGGCGCGCTGCACGTAGAGCAGCATCTGGAGGTGGATGAGACGATGCCGCTCCGCGATGCGCACTCGCTGGCTACGCAACTTGAGTCCGATATGCGGCGGGAAGTTCCCGCCATCGCTACGATACTGACGCATATCGAGAGCGAGCCAGCGACGATTGAGCGGCCTGCCTCGCTGGAGCGAAACCGTCAGCTTGAAGTGCGTCTTCGCCGCTCCGCCAGCGCCTTTCCTGAGATACTCGACATTCACGAGGTTTTTGTCTTAAAGATTCATGAGCGGCTTCAGGTGAGCTGCCATTGCACGTTGCCGGACGATCTGCCTATGGCGCAGGTACATGCAGTAATTACGGCATTGGAGAATGATTTCAAGCTGGATGCTCCTGAGGTTAGCCGTGTGTTGATTCATCCTGAACCAGCCACCGACAACCGCCGTTAAGACCTGTATCCTAGCGTGTAGATGAAGCGATTCTTCAATGTTCTGCTTGGTGCGATGGCGATGGTGGCGGTCGCGCTCTTATCGGCGTTCATTACGATGCGCCTTGCTATTCATGGGCGCGAGGTCAAAGTCCCTAATTTGACAGGACTTAGCTTGTCGGATGCCAGCAAAAAAGCAAGTTCGATGGGGTTGCGGCTGAATCTGGAGAATCGGTTTTACTCGCCGGATGTCGCTCCTGGTACGGTGCTGGCTCAGTCACCGACGGCGGGTACGACGGTGCGCCGTGAATGGGCTGTTCGTGTGACGGAAAGCCTTGGACCACAACAAGTTGCGATTCCTGATGTGGTGGGGCAGAGTGAGCGATCGGCGGGGGTGAATGTGCGGCGATTGTCGCTGGATCTTGGCACAGTGGCGCATCTGGGGGCGCCGGGTGAGGTTGGGATGGTGCTGGCGCAGACGCCGAATGCGAATGCGGTTGGGGTGGATCGGCCTCGGGTGAGTGTGCTGTTGAGTGCGGCGGAAGAGGCTGAGGATGAAGGGTTTGTTATGCCCTCGCTGGTAGGGCTTACGTTGGCAGGGGCAGCGGCAAGAGCTTCTGTGGCGGGGCTGCATGTTGTTAGTGCGGAAGAGGTTGCGGCTCCGGCTCCAACTGCTGCTACACCCGCTCCTGCAGAGGCGGCTCCGGCTGCCGGTGTGGCTACTGGAGTAGTGGTGGCGCAGACTCCATTGGCTGGGCACAGGGTGGCCAAGGGCGACGCCGTGCGGATTTCGCTGAGTTATTAATCCGTTTTTTTATTGGTGGCGAAAGCTCGTTTTATAAGGGGTTTTTGCGATTTCCGGTGTTTCATCGTGGTGTTTTTGTGGTCAGGCTGCGGTGAAATGCGTGGCAAAGATGGTTTGCGGATGTGCGCTTTTCGAGCATCGAAAATTATGCAGATTTTCCGGATTTATTTTTCAACAGGCTCGCGATGGTGCCTGGTTTTATGAAAGCAAATGTGGCGATGAAGGCACTTGGGTCGCTTCGCTCCCCTCGAAGATGCGGGGGTTCCTTCGCTGCGCTCAGAATGACGCAAAACGATGTGGCTAAGGACGCTCGATAACGGTGGCGTAGAAACCGTCGCAAGGGTGAACGCCGGGGAGGGTCCGCAGGGTACCTTCGCGGAGGGTTGAGCTCAAGTCTATCGAGGGGTTCAGGACTGATTTCGATAGGTTCACCATAAGTGGGTCGATGGGGATGAGGCGGAGGTTTGTGTCTGCGGTAACGGCTTCCACTACATGCTCGCACTCTTCGGGCTCGAGAGAGCAAGTGGAATAGACGAGGCGGCCACCGGGGGCGAGACGCTTGAGGGCTCCGGTGAGGATGGCGCATTGGCGCTCGGCCTGGCGGGTGAGCTCTTCGGGTTTGAGACGGAGGCGAATCTCGGGGTTACGGGCGAGGGTGCCGGTGCTGGTGCAAGGGACATCGCACAGGATGAGGTCGAAGAGTTCGTCGTAGATAGCGGCCGCGGCGCTGGTACCGTTTGCGGCGTCGGCGACTACGCATTGAACGTTGGCGGTGTAGGTGTAGCGGCTAAGCCTTGCTTCGAGGTGTGCGAGGCGTCTTGTGCTTACGTCTGTCGCGAAGATGCGCGCATCAGGAAGGCGGCGGGAGAGGATGAGGGTCTTGCCTCCGGGAGCGGCACAACAGTCCCAGATCTTTTGCGCACCGGGATTGGCGGCGACTGTGAGTTCGGCGACGAGGCGAGAGCCGTCGTCCATGTTGGGAAGGTCTTGTGCGAGGTCGGTGCCGTTCTCGCGGAACATGGTGCCTTCGGTTGGTTCCTGCTGGTCGGCTTCGCAGATCTTCAGCGCAGCGTCGCGGCCGTAGGTGTTGGCCCAACGCTCGACGAGCCAGCGGGGATGGGCTAATCGCTCGGCAAAGGCTGCGACCGATTCGTGGATACGTGTGCCGGGCTTCTGGGCGGCGGCTACCTTGCGGAGGATGGCGTTGACCATGCCGGTGGCGTGGGGTTCGCCTGCGGCGCGGCAGAGTTCGACGCTTTCGCTGAGGGCGGCGTGAGCGGGTATGCGGTCGAGATGCAGGAGTTGGAAGGCTCCGAGGCGAAGGGCGATGGCGACGGGCTCCGCAAGGCGTTGTTCCGGGCGCTGGAGGAGCGTGCGGATGCGGGCGTCGAGTGCGATCTGCCAGCGGAGGACGCCCATAACCAGCGTGGTGGCAAGGTTGCGGTCTTCGGGGGAGAGGGCGTCGACGCGGTGGGAGTGGAGTAGTTCGTCGCTATGACCTTTGTTTTGACCGACGAGCGTGAGGATCTCGAAGGCGGCCATGCGGGCGGGCGTGATCTTTTTGAGTGACGTCTCGACGGAGGCCGTTGGGCCTGCGGAGGCGGGGCGCTTGCGCGCTGGCTTTGCATCTGGTTTGAAAGGCGGTCTGGGCAAGGCGGATTCTTCTCCGAGCTAAGGATACTTTAGGTGGCGGTTTGTGGTCGTAGAATGCGGGTTGATTTTGAACTACGAGATACGAAGCACAGGGTGACATTTTTGGATTAAGTGAAAGGGTGAAGATTTTTGCGATCCCAACCTTCGCGCGCTTAGGCGCGCTCAGGATGGGGCACCCGGCTTTCGTGGCTTTTGACGAACGATATAATTCCCGCATTAATTTGGGCCCCTGATCCGAGTTCCGTACCTTGGAGGCGTAGATGGCGGTCACGGGTAAAACTGTCATTGTCTTAGGTGGTGGTGTCGGTGGATTGAGTGCTGCTCACGAACTGGTTGAGCGTGGGTTTCGAGTTCGAGTCTTCGAACGTAAAGCTCGTTTTGGCGGCAAGGCGAGAAGCATGGAGGTGCCGAATACCGGGACGGCTGGACGACTGGCTCTGCCGGGCGAGCATGGATACCGCTTCTTTCCCAACTTCTACAAGCATGTCACCGACACGATGAAGCGTATTCCTTATGAAGGAAATGCGACGGGAGTGTACGACAACATTGTGAGCGGGACGCGGACTCAGATTGCGCGCAATGGGAAGATGTCGGTCTTCGAGGTCTCGCGCTATCCGGTGACGCTGGATGATTGGGTGGCTAAGTTAAAGGCTATGGTGGATAACGCGGATCTTGGGATTCCACAGGATGAGATTTTGTTTTGGGTGGACCGACTGCTGACGCTACTTACGACGTGTGAAGAACGGAGGGTGAAGGAGTACGACAAGATTCCATGGTGGGACTTTGTAGATGCGGCGAATAAGTCGACGGCGTATCAGCAATATCTGGTTCGTGGGTCGACGCGTTCGCTGGTGGCGCTAAAGCCTGAAGAGGGCAGCACGCGGACGGTAGGATACGTGGGTCTGCAACTTGGGCTTGGTTTGCTGAAGGTTGGTGAAGCGGTGGATCGGTTGCTGAACGGGCCTACCAACGAGGTGTGGATCGATCCGTGGATGAGCTATCTGCAGTCGAAGGGAGTAGAGCTTCAGGATAACGCGCTTGTCGTCGGCTTTAAGATGAACGGGCTGGAGATATCGTCGGTCGCGATCGAGATGGATGGGGCCGTGCAGGAGATCAACGGCGATTACTATGTTTCGGCGCTGCCGGTTGAGGTGATTGCGCCGCTGTTGACGGATGAGATGAAGCGCGCTGCGCCTTCGATTGCCAATATCGACAAGCTGCGGACTTCGTGGATGAATGGGATTCAGTTTTACCTGGAGCATGATGTGCCGGTGGTGAACGGCCATACGATTTACATTGATTCGCCTTGGGCTTTGACGTCGATCTCTCAGCGACAGTTCTGGCAGAGCGAGCGAATGGAAAAGTATGGTGACGGGCGCCTGGGTGGGATTCTGTCGGTGGACATATCGGACTGGACTACGCCGGGAATACTGTATGGACGGACGGCGGTGCAGTGTACGGCCGAAGAGATCAAGAATGAAGTGTGGGCACAGATCAAAGGACATTTGAACGTGGACGGTGCGCAGCAACTGGAAGATGCGAATTTGCTGACGTGGTTTCTTGATCCTGACATTGAATTTCCGAATCCGAGCCAGGTGACGAATCTGGAGCCGCTGCTGATCAATACTGCAGGGTCGCTTGCCTATCGACCGGAGGCTTTTACGGAGATTCCGAACTTCTTCCTGGCGTCGGATTATGTGCATACTTACACCGATCTGGCGACGATGGAGGGAGCGAATGAAGCGGCTCGTCGTGCGACGAATGCGATTCTGGATCGGGAGGGGTCGACGGCGGCAAGGGCGATGGTGTGGCCTTTGGAGGAGCCGGAGTTTTTTGCGCCTATGCGGGAGTACGACCGGCTTCGCTTTCGGCTTGGGCTGCCTCATGCAGGCCTGGCTCTGCCGTTGCATTAAGCGCTCGAAAGCAGTGCAACCGCTGTAGGCTTCCGGTGCCTGTGGAGCGAGAACTGAACAACCATTTTGCCGATTCGCACCACTAATAAACATATGAAAAACTTTCGAACCGCATTCTCGTTAGTATCACCGTTCACTTTGGGACTGGCCATGCTGCTGCCGGTAAATCTGTCGGCACAGACGGCTGGCCAAGACGTCCATAATGCCGGAACCGATACGAAAGACGCCGCCCAAGACACTGGGCATGCCGTAAAGAAAACGACCAAGAAGACCGCAACGAAGACGAAGGAAGGCACCACCGTCGCGGCCGATAAGACGAAGGAAACGTCCGTAAAGGCTTACGATCGAAGCAAAGAGGGTGTGCAGAAGGTTGTCGACCCGAATGCCGAGGCGAAGAGCAAGGTGACGGATCGCAGCCGCGAGACGAAGATGACTGCTAAGGACAAGTCGAAGCAGACGACGCAGAAGATTGAAGACGCGCCTAAGTAGCTAGAGACTGAGGCGGTTGGTTGCAGTGACTTTTCCGTACCAGAGGCCGGAGTCTTTGACGGCGCGCCTCTGTGTGCGGAAATCGACGTAGGTGAGGCCGTAGCGCTGGGTGTAGCCGTCGGCCCACTCAAAATTATCGATAAGACTCCAAGCGTGGCCTCCGACCGCTGGGGCTGCTGTCTGTATTATTCGAAGTTTAAGGTCCAAATGATGAGTGTTGCGGTGTTGTCATCGACAGCCGCGAGGACCGCTTTGTCTTCCGTTGCGTGCACGGCCAGGCCGAACGATCCTCCCTGGTTTGGATCGACTGCAATCTGCTTCACAAATCTTCCCTCCTTTGTGAACTCGACGATTTCGCTTGGCTGGTTCGGATCGGGATTGATGCCGTCGTTGTTGGTGACCAGCAGGTGGCCATTCGGCGCGGCTGCCAGCCCAAGTGCACCGTGGAGGTGGACGTTGTCCTGGTAGATGATCGACCCTCTGCCGGCATCCGAATCGCGCTTGGACGCATCCCAGATGGCGAAGACGGCATTGTCTCCGGTCGAGGCGATGTACAACACGTCGCGCCGGGCGTCGTACGCCAATCCTGTGGGCGCCACGAACAGTGTCACGGGATCACCGCGGTGGAGGTATCCCGATGCAATCGTCTTCGTACTGAGCAGGGTGAGACCGCTGGAGCTTACTTTGAAGTCCAGCCGAATGATCGTTCCGGTGAGTGCATTGGAGACAAACGCAATGGCAAAATCTTCGTCGTCAACGAGGGCCATGTCCCAGGGATACTGTATGGCCGGATCGGTGATCGTCTGGATCAACTTTCCCTGATTGTTGATGACCAGCAAGGACCCGGGTGTGGCAGTCCCGGAGGTGCCGTCGGCTGTTGGAGCATTGCCTACAACTACGAATCCTCGCTGCAGCGTTCCGAGTGCTGTAGAGAGCCCCAAGGGCGCGCTGTTCCCTGGAAGAACAGGGTTGGTGACGGGCTCGTTTTTGAGATTCGAACGATGGTTGTTCCGGTACCCTGCAGATTCTGACGGTTGTTGAAATTCGAGACCAGAATGTCTCCCGGCTTCAATGGGCCAGATCCTGCCTGAAAGTCGTGAAGGATGAATGCAACGCCGTATGGGTTTACATCTCCGTTACTCGGTACGGTCGAGACAGTTCTCACTGGACTCGGCAGAAATGCATCATCGTTGTCGTGGCGTTGCGCCAGGCTGATTCCGGTTGCGCAAGCCAGAAGCGTAGCGGCTGTCACTGCTTTGCGCCAGCCAGCGATGGTTCCTCGCGGATGCATCGGTGAATCAGTCTCACGTGCGAAAGATTCGTGGATTCGCATGTCGTTTCTCCTGAGAGCAAGAATGTCCTGCCTCGAGTGAAAACGGCAGCAGAACGCATCTTTTTCGCTCTCAGCAGCAACGAAACGATAGTCCTCTTCCATGAAGGCTGTTCGTAAAACAGGTCAGGGTTTTGTCTCTTTTTGGTCAAATTATGGTTGCGTTCAGACCTGATCTCCCGCTCAGCTGCGGAAGTGCCTTGATTCAGATGCCGAGGCGCTCGCCGCTTTTGAGTTGATAGCCGTGGAGGAACTCGGCGGCGGTCATGCGGCGTTTGCCTTCGAGTTGGACTTCGTCGAAGGCGAGGACGCTTGAGTTGGCGCAGCGGATAAGCATGAGGTCGCCGCGGATGATGAGCTCACCGGGTTCGCCGTGGAAGGTTTCGTTGGTGACGTGGAGTTTGTGCGCGATGAGCTTTTTGCCGCGGAGGGTAGTGTGGGCTCCGGGCCAGGGCTGGAAGCCGCGCCAGCGGTCGTAGAGCTGGATGGCGGTACGGGTGAAGTCCATGAGGCCGTCTTCGCGGGTGAGGATGGGGGCGAGGGTGGCCTGGGAGTGGTCTTGCGGCTGGGGGTAGAGGGTGCCTTCGGCCAGCTTGTGGAGGGTGCGGACCATGAGTTTGGCGCCTACGTCAGCGAGGCATTCATAGACGTCCACTGCGGTCTCTTCGAGGCCGATGGGGCATACCTGCGCGAGGAGCATGTCGCCGGTGTCGAGGCCGGCGTCGAGGCGCATGGTGGTGACGCCGGTGATGGTTTCGCCACTGGCTACGGCCCACTGGATAGGGGCGGCTCCGCGGTACTTGGGCAGGAGCGAGCCGTGGAGGTTGATGTTGCCGTAGGGCGGGAGGTCGAGCATCCACTGGGGGATGATGCGGCCGTAGGCTACGACGAGGATGGCCTCGGGGCGGATGTCTTCGAGCTGCTGGCGGAGTTCGAGGTTATGCTTGATCTTTTCGGGTTGCGTGGTGGGGATGTTGTGTTCGAGGGCTGTTTTTTTAACGGGGGAGATTTGGATCTCCATGCCTCGGCCTGCGGCTCGGTCGGGCTGGGTTAGGACGAGGGCTACTTCGTGACCGGCGGCGAGGACGGCTTCGAGGGTGGGGACGGCGAATTGAGGGGTTCCGCAGAAGACTAGTTTCATTGGTTTTGTGACTCGCCGATTCGTTTGTTTGATGAGTGTTTGTTATGGGGGATGCAGTGGAATCGGAAAAGAGAGCATACCTCGGGCTAAAGCCCCGATTCTTCGCGACTATTGATGCCGGGGCTGAAGCCCAGCCCTACCTCAGAAGCAAGAGCAAGAACAACTGCAAAAGCTGACTGGGTAAGTTTATACATTCCCACCCATGTCGGGGTGAGACTGCGACATGGATGGGGCACCCGTTCGTTTGTGGACTGGTTTAGGAAAACGACAGGAACAAGCAACGACGCAAGAACAGGCAACAGCAAAAAATGAAATGCGGGGTTCTTGGCTGCGCTCAGAATGACAAGCGGAGAGTGAACCTTTGGAGTACTACCACTCGCCTTGCTTCTGGAGCTTTTTGATTTTGCGGATGACCAAGTCACGCTTCAGGCGGCTTAGGCGGTCGATGAAGAGGACGCCGTCGAGGTGGTCTATCTCGTGCTGCATGGCGCGGGCGAGGAGCTCATCTCCTTCGGCTTCGAACCACTTACCGGTGACGTCCTGGGCGCGGACTTTGACCCACTCGGAGCGGCTTACTTTTTCGCGGATCTCGGGGAGGCTGAGGCAGCCCTCTTCTTCGAGCTGCTTGCCGCGGCGGTCGATGATCTCGGGGTTGATGAGGACTAGTCTTTCTTCGGGATTTTTTTTGAAGCTGACATCGATGACGGTGAGCCGCTGCGAGATGCTGATCTGCGGGGCGGCGAGGCCGATGCCCTGCGCGGCGTACATGGACTCGAACATCTCTTCGACGAGCTGCTTGAGGTTGGCGTCGAAGACGGTGATCGGCGCGGCTGGCTTGGCCAGAACGGGGTCGGGCCACTTTACGACTTCATGTATTTTTTTTGCTGTCTTTGCCACTTAATACGCTCGAATCTGCTCGCAATAGCCATTGAAATTTCGCTGCATCTCACGCAACGAGTCACCACCGAACTTTTCTACAACCAGCCGCGCTACGGCGAGCGCGACCATGGACTCTGCCGCTACACCAGCGGCGGGTACGACACAGACGTCGCTGCGCTCGTAGGCTGCTTTGACGGGCTCGCGGGTCTCGAAACTTACGCTGCCAAGGGGACGACGGAGTGTGGAGATGGGTTTGAGGTAGCCGCGTACGACTACGTCTTCACCGTTTGAGATGCCGCCCTCGATGCCGCCGGCGTTGTTCTGCTCGCGGGAGAATTTTGTGAAGGCTTCTTCGGTGCCCTCATAGGCGATCGCATCATGAACAGCGGAGCCGAGAGATTCGGCGGCGGTGACTCCGCGGCCGATCTCGACAGCTTTGACGGCCTGGAGGCTCATGACGGCTTGCGCGAGGAGACCGTCGAGGCGCTCGTCCCAGTTGGCATGGGTGCCGACGCCGGGGGGGAGGCCGTGGACGATGACCTCGAAGACGCCGCCGATGGTATCGCCGGTGCGGAGAACGGCATCAACTTCGGCTTTCATGGCGGCTTCGCTTTCGGAGTCGACGCAGTTGAGGAGGACTTCTTCTTTGAGGGCTAGCGCGGCTATTTCCGGGAAGGTTGCGGAGCGCTTGAGCTCGGCCTTGCCGACGCGGATAACGTGGCTGGCGACCTCGATGCCGAGGGAGCGGAGGAGAAGCTTCGCAATGGCTCCGGAGGCTACACGAGCGGCGCTTTCGCGGGCGCTGGCGCGTTCGAGGACATAGCGGGCGTCGGGGAAGTCGTACTTGAGGGAGCCGGCGAGGTCGGCGTGGCCGGGACGTGGCGAGGCCACGGCTTTGTGCTTGCTTGCGTCTCCCTCTTCGACGGGGAGGATCTCGGTCCAGTTCTTCCAGTCGTTGTTGGCGAGCGACATGGCGATGGGCGAGCCGATAGTCTTACCGTGGCGGACTCCACTGAGAATGTGCGCCATGTCTTTTTCGATGCGCATGCGGCCACCGCGACCATAACCCTTCTGGCGGCGCCAGAGCTCGCGGTTGATGAAGTCCTGATCGATCGGCACACCGGCCGGCATTCCACTGACGAGGGCGATGAGACTTTCGCCGTGGCTCTCTCCTGCAGTCGAAAAACGTAGCATAGTCAATTGTTAATTCTAATGCCTGTGTGGTTTGAGGGCTTACTCGTCTTTGAGGAAGGCCTTGGAGTCGAGCAGCGGACGCTCCATGCTGCGGACCCAGTCGGTCATCTCGTCGGGGTCTTTGCCGGAGGCCGTGGCGGAGGCAAACTCGCTGCGGAGGGTCTGCATCTTGGCTTCGAGGTCGTCGAGGGCGCTGAGGAGGATAGCCTCAGGCGTCATGGGAAGCTTGGGGGAGCCGAACTCGTACTTGCCGTGATGCGAGAGGATCATGTGCTCGACGAGGACGCGAAGCTTGTCGGGGAATGGGGCGAGGCTCTGGACTTTTTCTCGGAGCATACCCTGGGCGATGCTGATGTGGCCGATCATCTGGCCTTCGAGAGTGTAGTTGAAGCTGGACTTCCAGGAGAGCTCGCGGATTTTGCCGATGTCGTGGAGGATGGCGCCGGTGATGAGGAGGTCGGAGTCGACTTCAGGATAGAAAGGTACATTGGCGCGGCAGACGCGGACGAGGGTGAGGACGTGCTCGAGGAGGCCGCCGATCCAGGCGTGGTGGAGGCGCTTGGCCGCGGGGGCGCACTTGTAGGCGGGACCGATGTCAGGGTCGTCGAGGAAGGCGAAGACGAGACGCCTGAGGTCTTCGTTGGTGAAGGCGGAGACGTAGCTGCGGAGTTCGGTCCACATCTCTTCGATGTCGAAGCGGGTGACGGGGAGGTAGTCGGTGGGATCAATCTCCGATTCGGCGGCGTGGCGGAGCTTCTGGAGGGTGATCTGGAACTTGCCCTGATATTTGGAGACCTGACCCTGGACCTTGACGTAGCAGCCTTCGGTGCAGGTGGCGAGGGAATCGGCAATGTCGTCCCACATGCGGGCTTCGAAGGAGCCAGTCTTGTCGGTGAGGATGAGGGCAAGGAACTGGCCGCCCTGCTTCTTTTCGCGAACTTGAAGCGACGAGAGAACGAAGTATGACGTGATGGTCGCGTTTTCAAACTTCGCCGCGTCCACGATAAAAAAGTCTTTCATTGCTTTTCAGGATACCTTGCTCAGCGAGCAGAGACGACGACGCGAGAGCCTGAGCCCTCGCGTGTCGTTATCTTCGGTTGGATTCGTTAGTTTTGTGGAGCTGGGGTTGCCGGTGACGGTGTGGGTGCGTCTGGCGCCGGTGTGGGTGCTGCCGGTGGCGGGGTGGGGGCGCCGGGGGCAGCTCCGAGCGCAGGATTGACCGTCGGCTCGGGAGCGGGCGCTTCGACTGGCGCCTGCTTTTCCTTGCCCTGCAGCCGCTCCTTGGGAGCGCCCTTCACCTTGGTCTTCTTTTGCTTCTTTGCGGTGTCGCCATTGAGGCCGAGAGGTGCGGCCTGGGTATTTGTCGCGGCCTTCTCGTCGGCGGTCATTGGAGGAGGCGTGATGGCGGCCTTCTCCTTGGCCTTGGTGGCCTTGGCGGCTGCCTTGTCGGCCTTCTCGGTCTTGGCGCGGGAGCTGTAACGGGTCTTCTCTGCCACGGGGGCCTTAGTCGTCAGAGGATTTTCGTCAGTAGATGCAAGCTGCGCCGTGTTCTGTGGGGTCGTCATGGCTGCGCCAGGAGCAGGGGCGGCTCCTGCGCCAGTGTCTGCACCGACGGCAGCAGTCTCCTCTGGGCCAGCAGGCAGGGCGTTGCGGGGAGCCTGTCCGTAACGGACCTTCTCACGCTTTACCTTCTTCGGCTTGGCGGGAGTGACGGCTTTGGCTGTCGTTGCAGCGCTCGTCGTTCCTGTGGCTGTTGCTGAATTGGCGGTGGCAGCTGCTGCGGAAGTGGTGGTGGCAGCTGCAGCCGAAGTAGTGGAGGTTGCAGAGACAGGGGTCACGGCGGGTGCAGGGGCATTCTTTGCCGCGGAGAAGCGTCCGCCGCGGTCGAAGCGCTGCTTCTGCTGGACTTTCTTTTTCTTCGGAACAGGAGCTGAATAAGCCGTGAACACTGGCTTGGTCTGCTTCGCGCTGGCGCCGGAATCTACAAAGCCCTGTGCGATGTCGATGTAGGCATCTTCACGCAGCTTGGTGAGGTACGCACGGAGAGCAGGCTGCATCTGCTCCATGTACATTGCGTTCTGGATTTCGTTCTCTACGTCCTTCATCGCTGGGACGCCGGCAGCCTGGTGCTCGGTCACCTTGAGGATGACGAAGCCCTGACGCGTGCGGATGGGAGCTGTCGATTCGCCCGCTTTGAGATCGAAGGTCTGGTCTTCGAGGACCTTGGCCAGCGCGCCACGCTTGAACAGGCCGAGATCGCCGCCCTGCGACGCCGTGGGGCCACCGGAGTATGCTTCGGCGAGTTCGTTAAACTTAGCGCCGCCCTTCAGCTTTGCTGCAATGTCATCGGCCTTGGTCTTTGCCTGAGCGATGGCTGCTTCGTTGGCTTCGGGCGGTAGTGGTACGAGAATCTCGCTGAGGCGAACCTGTTCGGGCTGAGCGAACTCCTGTTTGTGCGCCTCGTAGAAAGCCTGCTCCTGCGCCTGGGTCATCTGCAGACGTCGGCCTACCTCATCGCGAACCACCTGCTGTGTGAGGATGCCGTTGCGGATGTTGGCCTTGAAATCCTCAAACGAGACGCCCTGCTGGCGGGCGGCCTTTTCGAGATCTTCCATCGTGTCCATGTGGTTCTGCTTGCGGATCTCATCGAGCCGGCGGATAACTTCGGCATCGGCGTTCAAGCCGAGCTCTTTGGCGCGCGAGAGCAGAAGCTGCTGATCGATCATGTCGCGCAGCAGGTTCTTCTGCCGTTCGGCGATTTCAGCGGCGGTGGCGTTGTTCTGCTGGTTCTCCGATGCCATCTGCTGCTGGCTGCGCTCAAGATCGCTGCGGTTGATGATCTGATCGTTGACGCGGACGATCACATCCTCGACGACGCTGCCGTTTGGCGTAATCGGCTGCGGCGTAGGCAGCGACAACTGCTGCTGGGGCGTGGCGGGAATGCCTATGGGGCTCTGGTACCGCGGCGCCTGTGCTTGCACCACTCCGGGCAATGCCAGCAGGCTAAGCCCGCACACCGCCGCAAACTGCGAAATTCTTAGGGTCATCGTCACTCGTATCTTCGTCAACATCCGCAATTCAGGAACTTTATCGCCCGGTACGCCCGTACTGCTTTTGGACTCTGGCAGCACGAAGACGGTATCCGTACATAATTCTAACCGCCCCGGACCCAAGAGGCGAATCCCTCCTCGGTACCCCACCTTGCTCACCCTGCGGTGCTATACTCCGTCCAAAGTAGGACGCATCCTGAGGATGAACCGTCCCCGCGTCAATTTCGCGCGACGCTTTGCTTTTTTCGAGGTTATCCAAGCCAATGGCCCCACGCACCCGCCGCGCCCTCTTCTCCGTTACCGTCTTCCTCGCCACCTGTGCTGTCGCTGGTACCTTTATCAACCAGCGCGTGGCCGCCCAGTCTGCGACAGATGAGTCCACGCTACGCGACAGCCTGCATGCCTTTACGGGTGTCTACTCGCTGGTCGAGCAGAATTACGCCGAGAAGCTGACCAACGACAAGACCGATAAGGCCATCTACGACGGAGCCATTCCGGGCATGCTGCATGTGCTGGACCCGCACTCCAACTTCTACGATCCCAAGGCCTTTGCCCAGATGCGCGAAGACCAGCACGGGAAATATTACGGTGTGGGCATGACGATCCAGCCGCAGCCCGATCCGACGGCTAAGGGCGGTTTGAAGATCGTCGTCGTTGCTCCCTTTGAGGGAACGCCTTCCTATAAGGCTGGTATTCGTCCCGGCGACGTCATTCTGTCGATCGACGGCAAGAGCACGGAAGGCATGGACTCCGCCGCCGTCGCTTCCATGCTGAAAGGACCACGCGCAACCCACGTCTCTGTCACGATGAGCCGCGAAGGCTCGCCCAAGCCGCTCGTATTCGACCTCATTCGCGATGAAGTTTCGCGGCCGTCGGTTGACCTTGCCTTCCTGGTTCGTCCGGGCGTCGGTTACATCCACGTCACGAACTTTATGGAGACCACGAGCCGCGAAGTTGGCGATGCGCTGGATAAGTTTGGCGATATTACCGGCCTGGTCATCGATCTCCGCGGTAACCCGGGTGGCTTGCTGAACGAGGCCGTCAACATGTCGGACAAGTTCCTGCAGAAGGGACAGATCGTCGTCTCCCAGCGTGGACGCGCCTTCCCGGATCAGGTCTATCGCGCCGCGCACGGCTCCGATACGAAGTACCCGATTGTGGTGCTGGTGAATCGAAACACAGCTTCCGCCGCTGAGATCGTCTCCGGCGCGCTGCAGGACCATGACCGCGCTCTGATCGTCGGTGAAACGACCTTCGGCAAGGGCCTGGTGCAGACTGTGTTTCAGATCACGGAGAACACCGGTCTTGCCCTGACGACGTACCACTACTACACGCCCTCGGGCCGGTTGATCCAGCGCAACTACAACAAGGTTTCGCTGTACGACTACTACTATGTGCGCGACTCCGGAAATCAACCGAAGGACAAGTCGAATCTTGAGGTCAAGCTGACTGACTCCGGACGCACAGTCTACGGCGGCGGCGGCATCACGCCGGACGAGAAGATCGACAACATGAAGTCGAACCACTTCCAGGACACGCTGTTGAAGAACTACGCGTTCTTCAACTTCAGCAAGCACTACCTTGCAACACACACGGTCGCCAAGGACTTCACGGTCGACGATGCGGTGCTGCAACAGTTCAAGGACTTCCTGAAGACGAGCCAGATTGAGTACACGGATGCGGACATCGCAGGCGTGAACGACTGGCTGAGGACAAGCATCAAGAGCGAGCTGTTCACCTCGCAATTCGGGCAGCTGGAAGGCTTGAGGGTTCGCGCCGAGTGGGATCCGCAGATCGCCAAGGCAGTCACCTTCCTGCCCGAAGCGCAGGCGCTTGAAGATCACCTGAGGCAGGCACAAAAGACGACCACGACAGCTAGCCGATAAAACCCACAGGAAACAAAAAACCGCCCGGCGCATTCGAAGCGCCGGGCGGTTTTTATTGGATTTTTCGTCGAGACGAGCCACCTGAATGGCAGAATCTTTGGAGCGGGAGACCGGGATCGAACCGGCGACATTCAGCTTGGGAAGCTGGCGTTCTGCTTACCGCTCTTTAAGCTACGCCCCGAGAATCAAATATTTGTCGAAACCTGTGTTGCGTGAATTAGTTACGACTCTGAATGGACTGCATACACCGCAGGCTTCGCATTCAGTGACCTGCATTTTTTTGTGAATTGGACAGTATGGACAGTACGACTTTTTGTCGAATTGTTGATTCCTACATTTTAAACGGTTCGCATCTTGGAGCGGGAGACGGGGATCGAACCCGCAACCAACGGCTTGGGAAGCCGCTACTCTACCATTGAGCTACTCCCGCTTCACGTATGATTATACGTCCTCTTTAGCTCTTGCTTGAGATGATTGCCGGAGCAAGATCTCATCGATCGCCAGAACTTTACGCCTTGACATCAGACACCCTTCAAAAACTCTGACGCGGTGATCTCAAAAGCACCGGCAAGCGTTTCCAAAATTCTCAGCCCTGCCTCACGGCGGCCGTTCTCCAGTTGAGAAATATGAACGCGTCCAATACCTGAGATTTCGGCCAGATACTCTTGACTCCAACCACGATCACCTCGCAACTTTCGCAGCCTCCGGCCGAACCTCACACAGATATCATTTGCCACTCATCCAGAGTCGCGGTACCCTCGGACTGCAATGTTGTTCATGCACAACGTTGCCGTGGACTGAATCACAGAGAAAACCAATTTGTTCAAGCGATGTTAAGCGAAGCCAGGACATGTGACTTTGGGCTTCAAAGTGAGGCAGAACAGTGGTCGAAAGGACAGCGCAACGTGAGCGATATTGCTGCAATGGAAGAACTCGTAAACAAAGTCATTTCGAGCGCTAAAATTGTTAGATCGTGCCCCTCTGCACAAGAACTTTATCTTGAATTCGACGACGGTCCATTTTTTTCATTTGCGGTATCCGCAGTCCTGAGAGCGGAGGGCGTGCTCTGTCGGTCGACTTCAGGGGAACCCGTCCCCCTCCGCTCAATTTCGCTCTAAAAGTTAGCGGGTCTGAACTTTTAGGTTTTGCGGGAGTGTATTACCGATTCGAATCAACTTCTCCCTAAAAGTCATTGGACGAATCATCCTGCACCACCATAAGTTTGCGCCATCCCCGACGGTGTCGGTCGGATGGAGGTGCAAACGTGAAAAAGAACCACGATGTGAATCGGTCCAAAGGCCCTATGCCGAGAAGACTTTCTCTGTGCTTAGGATTGAACCATCTAACCCTTCCCTGCCCCTTTAGGCGGCAGTCAAAGACTTGTCCTGTTCCACCGAATCATTCTCAAAATCGATCGAATGCTTTTCCCGCGAGGACGAACGCCTCCTTCGCTGGGGTCGTTCTAGATCGCAACGAGACTCAACTGATGCGGCATAACAACAGACAAAAGATTTCTTCATATTGTCGTGCAGTATCGCCAACGCTCGTCGCTCTAGCCTTCGCCACCGCGGCGCATGCGCAGGGTTCGATTGATATGTCCGGTGCCACAACCCTCATGACCACTTTTAAAACGACCACGCTTGAAATTATCCGCGAAGGCGCGGAACGCAGCGGATACGCCGTCGAAGGGTTTGCACCATCCTCGAAAGCTGCCGGGCAGCTTCGGGACGCCGGAATCAGCTCCAGCACCCTGCAAAGTTTTCTTGCGCGTCACACAGCAACGGACGACCCCGACGCGAAACACCTTTACATGCTGGATGAATCAAGTCTCGCGAGCAGCCGTCAGATGCGACAGTTTCTCGAGAAGCTCGGCTCCCAGGGCCGCGTTCTCCTCATAGGTGACACGCGTCAGCACCAGGCGGTTGAGGCGGGCAGACCCTTCCAACAGATGCAGGAGGCCGGAATGCAGACCTCCCAGCTCGATCGGATCATGCGGCAAAAAGACCCCGAACTGCTGAAAGCCGTCGAACATCTCGCCAGGAACGAAACCGAAACAGGAATCAGGATGCTAGCCGATCAGGGACGAGTGACGGAGATTCCCAACGGTAACGATCGCGTGCAGGCCATCGCCCGGGATTACGCGAACCAGCCGGACCGCACGATCATTGTCTCGCCGGATAATCGCAGCCGCCAGGCTATCGACGACGCCGTACCGCCGAGCTGCTACGCAGCGGCGCTTTGTCCGACGATGGGCAAGTGCTCCGCACTCTCGCTCACCGCTCTGATATGACGGGAGCCGATCGCACTTGGGCAGCCCGCTATGAAGTAGGCGACGTGCTGCGATACAACACCGGCAGCAAGGCCGAAGGCATCAAACGCGGCAGCTTTGCCACCGTCCGCTCAGTGGATGCCAAGGCGAACAATCTCACCGTTGAGTTGGCTAGCGGGGAGAGCGTTACCTACGATCCGCGCAGGCTACGCGGTGTCAGCGCGTACCGCGAGACCCCCCGCGAGTTCGCAACGGGGGACCGTATCCAGTTCACTCAATCGGATCGGGAACACCGCATTCGTTCCGGCGACGTTGCCACCGTCGAGCGGATCGCCGCCGACAACGGCTTGACGGTAAAGTTGGACAACGGAAAGAGTTTTGAGCTGAACCGCGATCAGGCCAAGCACATCGACTACGGGTACACCGGCGACGGACTGCAACGCCTTGCCGCAGATCGGGTGATCGGAACCGCGGAAAACTCGAGCCTGCAACTCTCGCCAACGTCTCGCCGCACACCCGCGATCTGACCGTTTACACATCTGAAAGTGCGGCCATCCAACCGAAGGAACCTGCCATCGCGAAGGTGCCAAATTGCGCCCGGCTCCTCGAAAGCTCGCAAGGTCTCACTCTCTAAGAACGAACGGACTTCGAGGCCTCCCACGGTGCTGGGGAAGCAGCTTCGTGCGTAGCTCAGGCTGTGGGACTGTTTGCTAACGCAGATAGAAGTGAGCTAGTCGGGGATCCGGCGGTAAATTGCCATGGTTGGAAGCAGGATGGATACGTTGGATAGGATCATTTCCGACTAGCCCGCGACTCGGCAGATTGGGATTCGCCGATTCAGCCGGATCATCGGTGAGTGCATTGGCGATTTAGCGCTCATTGAGAATCGGCAAGGCGTCAATCGGCCGCAATCACATGTCCGAGATGCCGGTTTTCGGCCACTTGGCCGAGAATACTGATCGACTTGAATAGCTGGATGAGTGCTTTGGCCTGAAGGCAACACTTGAGCTAAGGGTCGATTGTCCGGAAGGGGGACTATCCGGCTAAGCGACGAGAAGCCCGTTCTAACCAGGCCTCCGCCGCCAGCCTTAGCTGTATCTCGCATGACGATCGTCAGAACTTCAACTTCTTATTTCGCCTGCGCTAGCTCCGCAACAACTGCGGCAACTTTATCGAGTATCTGGATCCAGCCATCCATTTGACCGCTATTTTTCGCGCTCTCCATGGGTTCATTTCCAATGAAGGTGAGTTTCGTCTGGCCATTTCCCAGATCCTCAAAGATGGTCACGTCGTACGCACCATCTATGGCCTCATGTTCTATTCCTAATTGCGCAGGCTCGATCTTGTTTCCCTTCGAGTCCGAAAAGTACATGGAGGAAACGATCTTCTCGTGCAGAACAATCTCGTGGTATTCAACCGCATTCCAGAACTCCTGCCCATCCGGCGCCTTCATGCAGTAGAGAGATTTTCCTCCGACGCGAAAATCCATCTGACAAACGGGCGCAGTAAAGCCCTTCGGTCCCCACCACTGCATCACGTACTTCGGGTCTGTCCACGCCTTCCAAACCAACTCGCGTGGGGCATCAAAAACTCTTGTAACGACCATCCGCTCAATTTCGCTAACCGTGTTTTCTGTCATCTCTGACCTCCTCTTTCTTCATTTGATTTACGACTACATCCAATTTGTCGAAACTCTCTTCCCAGAATCGGCGATAGCTGATCGCCCAGTCGCTGACTGTCTTAATCGCCTCGGGCCTAAGCGTGCATACACTCTCCCGTCCACGTTTTGTCTTGATCACAATCCGTGCCCGCACCAGGTAAGCAATATGTTTTGAAATCATCTGCTGCGAGAGTGCAAACGGTTCCGTCAATCCATGCACAGAGGCAGGCCCTTGTGAGAGTCGTTCGATCATCGCCCTACGGGTGGGATCAGACAAAGCCGCAAATGTTGTACCTAACTTATCCACAACCAAAGGGTAGTGGATTTTCCAATCGATGTCAACTATGAATTTTGCGATTCTTGATTTCTCTTCGCTGATCTCTGAACCCTGACACCTGCGCTGATCCGTACTCCCCCATGAGCCGCGTCATCGTTAGCTGGCTACATGGTTAGGAAATAGACTTGCTCATGAGCGCGAGCCGGTAGAGTTGTGGCGCTGGCATCAGGGCCGAGAGGAATGCCGGATTGCCTTTGGAACCTGTTCTCGATGTAGCGACCTGTTGGGCTAGTGATCTTTGCCAGTTGACTCGCTACAACCTCCGCGATGAGTGGTAAATCGCCGATGCACTCATCGACAAATGAGATCAAGGCAAGTTGCCGTATAGTCGGCAACTTGGACACTTGCTGGTTACACGGCCGCTTGGCGAAGACATAGACCGATCAGAATAGTTCTGATGAGCGCATTGGCCTGTTGGCGCCAGTTGAGTACCCGGCCGCTCACAAAGAAAGCGCAAGGCTAATCAGAAAGCTCTTCATCTCGCCGTCAGAAGTCCCTTCTCGACCAGAACCGGAGGCCTCCGATGGTGGGTCTGCTGTTCGTACGCATAGGCGTAGCCAAGCAGGTTGCCGTCATGCCAGGACTGCGCGGAGATCTCCAATCCAAAAGGCAGGCCGCTGGGATAAAAGCCGCCAGGCACGACGATGGCGGGAACGCCGAGGATGTTGACCCACGACGTGTCGGAGTGCGGGCCTCCGCTGATATTGCCGGCCTCGCCCTTTTGCGGCATGGTCTCATCCGGAGGAGGCATCTGGGTCGCGGGATAGGCGAAGCCGTCCAGATGAAATCGGGTTAGGGCGTCGTTATAGGCAAAGAGGGCATCGCGGCGTGGCCTGAAGTAGGTGGCCTCGGCGTTGGGATCGGTCTCGAGGGTGGTTTCGATGATGGGAGTACGGTCTTTGCGTGAGCCATCGTTCATGCCGTTGATGATCGTGCCCGGCAGTGGCGAACCAACGGCCTTGGCGTACTGTTCGGAGGAGTGATACTCGGCGGGGCCGTAGCTGGCTAGGAACGTCTCTGTCCCTTGCTGGATGTAGCGCAGAGTGCAGGTGTGTGCGGCGATCTCGGCGAACGAGTCCGGCAGGATGTCGTCAGAGAAGACGATCTCGGCCCCGGCGGCGCGCAGACCATCAAGCGACTTGAGGAATGCGGCGCGGGTCTCGGGCTCGAGAGGGACAACGGCATTCTGGCGGTCTTCAGCAAACTTCTCGGGGGACTCGGGGCAGACGCCCTGAAACGGGATTCCCGCCCCCGCAAGGATGAACGCCGGCACTCCGAAGCGCTTGCCCTTCAGAGCGTCCTTCTTCAGGTATTGCGTGTAGGGCCCAGGCATGGCCTTGGTGGCTGCCTCTGTCGTTCGCGGGTCGGCGGGATCAGGCCCAGCCATCACACCGAGAGCGATTGCCGCGTCGGTCACATTGCGGGCGATGGGCCCAGTGTTGTCGAGCAGCCAATCGAGCGGAGCGATGCCCGCAATGGGGACAAGGCCGCGCGTTGGGAAGACGCCCACCACAGAGCTGGTCGCGGCGGGCATGCGGATCGAGTTCCCCGTATCGGTCCCATTGCCGAGGACAGCTTCGTTCGAAGTGACGGCCGTGACCGTTCCGCCCGATGAGCCTCCCGGCGAGAAGCGCACATCGTAAGCGTTGCCCGTTCGACCGAAAGAAGAGCTGCGATTGGTGTCGGAGGCGGCGAAGTCCGGCATGTTGGTATGGCCGAGGAGCACCGCCCCCGCTGCACGAAGTCTGGCGACGATGGGAGCATCCTTTGGAGCGATCAGTTCATGGCCGGGGATGGTGTAACCCTTCCATCCATCGGTCGTCACGAGGCCTTCGATAGATGTGTTTGCCTTGATGACCATCGGAATGCCCCACAGTGGCGTGGGATGCGCGCCAGGCCCTTCGCGATCAAGCCGTGCCGCCGCAGCAAGTGCTCCCTGTTCATCGAGGGTTTCGATATCGCGATAGATACCGTTGTAGCGATGAATGCGCGCAAGATACCAGCGCGTGACCTGCGTGACGGTGTAGCGATGCGACTGATAGAACGCCTCGATCTGCGGGATGGTGGCTTCGAGGAGATCGGTATCGGCGGAGGCAGGCAACTTCGCCGTTTGTCCGCGGCCGCAGACAGTAGTTGCGAAGAGCGAGAAGAAGTGCAGATTGCAGGCTTGTACGCAAGCGTGGCGACTCCTTGAGGGATGGTTAGCCATAGCCTACACGGGAGCCGCATCGGCTTGTACAGATTGACGGCACCGAAGCCAGCGTGATCCGATCAAGACAGTGAGCCGCAAGTCCGCACTTCCTGTGGATGCGATTCTGCCAGAGATGATCGAATCTCTGCGGCAGACGCCGAATCTCGTCATCGAAGCTCCGCCCGGCGCGGGCAAGACGACGCGCGTTCCGCCTGCGGTGCTCGATGTGGTGCAGGGCAACGTCATCGTCTTAGAGCCGCGTCGCATCGCATCGCGCCTTTCCGCGCGCCGGGTCGCGTGGGAGCTTGGCGAAGAGGCCGGTGAGACTGTCGGCTACCAGGTTCGCTTCGAGGAGAAGACCGGGCCGCGCACACGACTGCGCTTCGTCACCGAAGGCATCCTGACGCGGCGGCTTATGAGCGACCCAACGCTGAAGGGCGTGGACGCGGTCATCCTCGACGAGTTTCACGAGCGCCATCTCGACAGCGATCTTGCGCTCGCCCTGCTAAAACGACTTCAACAGACGCGGCCCGCGCTAAGCATCATCGTGATGTCGGCGACGCTCGACGCTGCGCCGATCGCCCGCTTCCTTGGCGATTGTCCGGTGCTCCGTTCTGAAGGCCGCATGTTTCCGCTCTCGATCCGCCACATGCCTTACTCTCCGGAGTCGCTGCAGGTGCAGGTGCGGAAGGCAGTCGAACTTCTGTTGAGAGAGAAGCACTCTGGCCATATGCTCGCGTTTCTGCCTGGCATCGCGGAGATACGGCAGACCATGCGTGAGTGCGAGTCCGCCGCGCGAAGTGCAGGGCTGCTTCTGCTGCCGCTCCACGGCGATCTCACGCCCGCCGAACAGGACCAGGCAGTGATGTCGAGTCTGACACGAAAGCTGATCCTGGCGACGAACGTGGCTGAGAGTTCGGTCACGGTCGAAGGCGTGACCGCCGTCATCGACAGCGGCCTTGCGCGAATCGCAACGTACTCTCCGTGGACAGGTCTTCCGACGTTGCAGGTAGGCCGGATCAGCAAGGCCTCCGCCACACAGCGTGCGGGCCGTGCGGGACGTACTGCTCTTGGCGAGGTGCTTCGGCTTTATCCGGAAGAGGACTACCTGCTGCGGCCACAGCAGGACAGTCCGGAGATTGCGCGCAGCGATCTTTCGCAGCTTCTGTTGACGTTGCGGGTGATGAAGGCCGGGCACTTCAATGAAGTTGACTGGCTCGACGCTCCGCCTGCCGAGGCTGTCGAGGTAGCGGAGTCGCTGCTCGATCAGATTGGAGCGAAGGACGAGATGGCCGAGCGCATGAGCCGCTACCCTCTCTCACCGCGACTCTCACGCATCCTCGTTGCGGCAATCGATCGAGGAGTCGGCGAAGATGGATGTCGCGTCGCCGCGATACTCAGCCTTGGCGAGCGAAACGAGAAGAGTGACCTGCTCGAAGCGCTGGATCGCGCGCCAAGTCCTCGCGGGCGACAGCACGCAGAGCAACTGCTGCGAGCGGCGCGCCTATCGGGAAAGCCTCGCCATGATGACGACGCTCTGTTGCTCTCCGTTCTTGCGGGCTTTCCGGACCGCGTCGCGTGCAGAAGATCCGGCAGTCAGATCATGCTGTCGAACGGCGTCACGGCAGAGGTTGCCGGTGCGGCGCACGGCTACGAGTTCATGATGGCCATCGACGTGGAGGACCGCAAGGAGAAGCCGATGCCGCTGGTCCGTATGACCGCGCGCATCGAGCCGGAGTGGCTGCTCGATCTCTTCCCCGAGCGGGTGAAGGAGAGCTCGACCGTAGTATGGAACCGCACCAACGAGCGCGTAGAGCAGGTGAACGCGCTTCTCTACGACAAGCTCGTGATCGACGAGTCGCGCGGCCCCGCACCGGATGGGGCTGCGGCCGACCTGCTTGCGTGCAGAGCGCTCGAGGTGGGCATCGATCAGTTTGTGGAGAAGGAACTCCTCGACCAACACCTGGCGCGACTGGCGTTCGCAGGCTTCGACGCCCCCGATATTCCGCAGACACTGCGCGAGTTGTGCCTTGGGCTGCATAGCTTCGGCGAACTGAAAAACGCGGCGGAGGGCTTCATCGCTCTGCTCGAACAGCAGGTGAATGGGAGACTGCTGAACGATCTCGCCCCACTCAGCGTGCGCCTTGCGAGCGGCCGGCAGACGAAGATTCACTACGAACCGGAGAGGCCACCGTGGATCTCATCGCGCCTGCAGGATTTCTTCGGAATGACGGAGAGCCCGAAGATCGGTCCGAACAAAACGCCTCTGGTCGCTCACCTGCTCGCGCCGAATCATCGTGCGGTCCAGACCACGACCGACCTCGCAGGCTTCTGGGAGCGCCTCTATCCGCAGGTACGCAAGGAATTGATGCGGCGCTATCCCCGGCACCAGTGGCCCGACCGGCCCTGAGTGCAAGAGGTAGCGAATGCCGCTCGCGCGCAGGTTTTAGCGGCCACCCTGATTTGATTCCCGTCGTGAATTTACTAATGCGATGAAAATCCGGACGGCACAGCTGCCTCAAGATTGATTTGTTCTCCGGTGATGGGGTGGTGGAACTTCAAAAACTGGGCGTGCAGGAGATATCCTCCATCGCCCGGGAGACCGGGGAGACTTTCAAGAGGCTTGCCGGTTGGGCCGTACAGCGGATCGCCTACCAGGGGATAGCCGATGGATGCCAGATGGATTCTGATTTGATGAGGGCGACCCGAACGTAGGCTTACCTCGAATGTTGTGGTGCTTGTCGTGCGTGAGATCACCTTCGCCAAGGACTTTGACGGTTTGCCACCTGGGCTGGCGGCCCACACGGAACCGATGAGCGGGTGCGGCACAAGGCCGATGGGTGTGAGAATTTCGTAGGCGTCGCACTGTGCAATGCCTTGAGCCAGCGCGCGGTAGATCTTTTGAACTCTGGGTGTGTTCCAGTCTGCGGATAGTTTAGAGGCCGCCTGCGGTGTTTTGGCGAAGAGGACGATGCCGGTAGTGGCTCGGCCCAGCCGGTGGACAGGGTTTGCGTTGGGGTCTTGCTTTTGCACCAGGCGCAGGAGGGTGTTTTCCATGAAGCCGCCGCCGGGGAGGGTGGGCAAACCGCCAGGTTTGTTGACGGCCAACAGATGGGCGTCATCAAACAGGACTTCGAAGTGCTGAGGAGAGTCTGGCTCGATCCACGGCGGCCGGTTCCAGACAAGAGTTTGGCCTGAAATGAGCGATTCGATTCCGATGGCGGTGACGTCGTCGACGGTGACTTGGCGGTCGTCCAGGTTTTGTTGCCAGCCTTGAGGGGTTGAGTGTGGGTAGAGACTCGCCAGATGGGAGAGCAGGGTTCGTCCATGATCTCTGCTGCTAATGATTGTCGTGTAGGCATAGCCCCGGTTGAGCATGTAGGTCGAGTCTAAGCTATGGCTTCTGCGACTGAAGCTGCTGGGTTTCGAGCGGCACTGGATTTAGGCAGTAAGAGCTCTAAACGCGTCTGGATTCCGAGCGGACCACGAGCCATCCAGAAGTTATGCCTTTAGATCAGGACCGAAATACGTGCTTGTCGTCTCTTATACGGAAGCCGACGGTTCGCAATCTCAATGAGCGACAAATCGCCGAGTCACTCTTTGAGCCCATGATTCGTACCGCCAAGTCGGCTTGTAGCCAGTGACTGCCAGCTTCCGAGAAGGCGTTTTTGATTACCAAACATCTATATGCGCTCGCTCATCAACGAGATACCTGCGAACGAAGCCGCGACAGATCAGTGAGGCACGGTTGGCGATTAAAGCGTTGCTGGTGGATGTGGATGGCGTACTGGTTGACGGTCGACCAGAGGACGGGCTCCATTGGCAGACATCCTTGAACGAAGATCTAGGATTCACTGCTGACGCCCTTCACCAAGAATTGCTGCTTTTGTTGTGCGAACAAAGAATATCTAGAAATTGGCTTTTCGTACCGTGAAGTGGGCATGGCGCCAGGAATCCCATCTCCTGTCCGTATTTCTGCGAGCAAGCTCCTGTCCGCGAATGCGGTTCGTTCCTAGTTGCGACTGAATGTCTATCCTGAGAGGAGTAAAGACCTCACCCGTTTGGGCTATGCGGATGGACTGTGGCGAGAGCTTGACCTACAGAATTTGCATGGCCCATAGAACGAGGGCCCTTATGATGTTGGTATTTTAAGGAGCCCCTTCATGGCGATTCAGAAAATCACTGCTGGGCAGGGTCTGGTCGGCGGCGGAACCTCGTCCAATGTAAACGTTGCAATAGACGTCAGCGTTGTTCCCCAACTGGACGGCGGCAATGCCTTCACAGGAAATCAAACGGTAGACGGCGACATGCTCGTCGGCAATACGCTGACCACGACATTCTTGGCCGTCAACAGCGCTGATCTTGTACCCAATCTGAATGCCAACCTCTTAGAGAATATTCCAGCGTCGGGGTTCGCTAAGACGGGGGCGCACAATACATTTGACCGTGGACAAACAATCAATGGAAGCGTCGTGGTAAGCGGCAACAGCGTAGAAATAAACCCATATCCAGAGTTCGGGATGTCTCAATCAGGAGTGATTGGCTTCGGGTGCAACGACTATACGAACGAAACACCTGAAGCAATTCCCGAAGCCGGCGCGGGTGTTGTCGGGATGGGTGGTTATCAGATTAATCCGGGCTCAGGAACGGGTGGTTGCGGAGTATTTGGCTTAGGCGGCGATCAAATCGGCTTTGGTGGAGGAGGATCCGGCGTCTCAGGCTTCGGGGGCGATGGAAGCGACGGCCAATGGGGCGGGAATGGCGGCGACTTTCTTGGCGGTGCAGCAAATAACGGAAGTGGTGGACCCGGTATTGCCGTCAAAGGAGGAAATGCAGAGTTTCCTACGCGCGCCGCTTATGAAGATGAGTTTCACACGGCAGGGAACGGAGTCAATGCTGACGGCGGAATGAGTTGGTCGCCGTACGCGGGGCCGGGTATGGGTGGCATTTTCTTCGGTGGAAGCGGTCAATACGTGAACGGAGCCGACGGGATCTGGGGCGTTCCGGGTTATGGACCAACGCGCAAGATGGATGGGCGCGCCGGGGTCTTCGAAGGAAATGTACTGGTGATGGGGAATTTGCATGTTTCTGGCCATAAATCGTTCGTGATAGATCACCCGGTCCGGCCCGCGGAGCAGTTGTTGACGCATGCCTGCGTAGAGTCTTCTGAGTTACTCACGATCTACAGTGGAAATGCGGTGATGAACACAAAGGGACGCGCATCGGTGAGGCTACCAAAATGGTTTGAAGCCTTGAATCAGGACTTCCGGTATCAGCTCACAGCGATTGGTGCAGCCGCGCCAGTCTTCATCGAACAAGAGATACAGAATTGTCGTTTCGTCATCGCTGGTGGGAGGCCGCACATGAAAGTCTCATGGCAGATTACTGCTGTTCGCCATGACGCTTACGCGAAGATTGAGCCACTGGAAGTAGAAACCAAGAAGGCGAAACGGGAACGAGGCTTCTATGTGCACCCCGCGGCCTTCAAACAGCAGGAACGCAAAGGGCTGCAATGGGCAAACCATCCAGAGGTGATGAGGCAAATTGCTGAACGGCGCTCTGAGTTTGCCAAAGGAGAGCACCAGAACAGGGCAGGCAAAAAAGCAGAGGTCATCATGAAACCATGAACGAGGAGGGCGAAGTCCTGGCGGTTGAAAATCCCATCTTTCGATGAGCTTGTCGGTTACCGTAATTTATCTTGACCTTTTAAGTGCTTCGACTAGAATACGCCCTTAAAGATCGGAGGGATCATGTCCAACATCGCATCCCACAACTTGTCCGAGGCAGATCGCGCGGAAATCAAGATCCAAATGCAGCGCATCGCAGTGGCCGAAGACAAGGTCGCCAAAATTCTTGCTGGCTACTTTGGGGAAAAGGCCGGCAAGCTTGTTTATGATCACAAGCCGCAGGAGCCTCAGACCCCCGTCGTTCGACTCGCCGGCCCAGAGAAAAAGTTGATCGCAGTCGTTGATTTCGGTAACGGTTACGGCTGCTATTATGATCCGCCGGGGGTCTGCGAACGTTGCTGAGTATTCTCAGTCTCGTGCGGTCGGACTCGGGAAAAGTCGAGGTTAGTTTTCGTCGCTCACGGAACGAGCTAACGTGCTTGCAACAGCATATCCATCGCCCGGCGAAAGCGCTGTGTGGTTTTGGGACAACGCCTATAGGAATGCGGTCCGAGGGCTTTCTAGGCGACCGTGGCTCGGAACGACCCTCCCTTGGGACCAAAGCATCGAGATCACAAAGGTTCTGCACATGCAAGCCTGCGAACCGCAGCGAGTTTGAGATTGATGGTTGATGGTGCGTATCTGCGCTGCTCCAACGCAATCCTTAGCGAGTCACTACGGTCTTGTTGAACGCGAGCCGTGGCTCGGAGCAGTACCACTCGATAAGGTCGCGGATGGCGTGTTCGTACGACCTTCGCGAGTTCAAAGACGGAAGGCTGTTGAGAACTGCAGATTTGGAATAGTCAAGGTCGGGAAGCTTGAGAACACTCTGTGGTTTCTTCGGTCTTTTCGCCATGAAGACGGCATCCTAGCCGTGGCGAAGGGATTTCTTGGCATTGCATGCGGAGATATGCTGAATTGCATGATCTCTCTGGGACTTTCCAACTCCGAGATGAGTGGCGGCCCCCAACCGCCCCTTGAAGTTTTGCGTGCGCTTGGAGAGGCCGCTGCGTGGTGCTCTCGCCATCCGCTTCGGGCAGACCGCCTGCGCAGTTCGTCACGTCGAGTAAGATGGGCCCAGCCTCCTATTGGTACCAGCGAGGAAAGAAGGCACACAACCGTATGTCTTTCAAAGACGCAGTGTGAAATCTTCATCGTCCAAAACCAAAAGTTTGATGCTCAGGTTCCACCGAAAGAGGAGTAGAGCGGGCATTCTTTCAATAGCATTCGACTGATGGCGCGCCTTAAGAATAGGTGCGAGTGATAAGTCGCCAATGCACTCACTGAACACTCAAGACAACCACATGTCCGAATAGTCGGCTTTCGGACACGTGACCGACCGTTCAACTATTGCTAACAAGACGATTCATTCAATGACTCTGAACAGGGAGGCAGTTAGGGCTGCAAAGTCTTGTCGTCGCTCTCGAGTTTGCAGTCACGTAATCACTTCCATGTGTTTCTCAACGGCGTTGAAGTCGGACACTGGTCCGAGCTCAATCAGGGCCAGCTACCCAATTCGCTTGGCCAGCTCGTGGGTCGACCCGAAGCCGTCGAATGCGACCTTGAATTGCGCCGTGGCGTTACTGTGGACGTACCCGGCGAGTACACCGAGGAGCAGCTCCGCTTGCTTCACACTCCACGACGCGGCGAATAGATCATGGCAACCAGGAAAACGAAACAGCCTCGAAAAAACGCCTCGGCTCAGTCCACCATTAGTG
>Ga0193726_1000126_pt1 | contig 108940 bp, 105 predicted proteins | sample H2c1metaG_FD_144928 | JGI IMG/M metagenome (GOLD analysis project Ga0193726, IMG submission 144928) | Soil microbial communities from a riparian zone of the East river system, Colorado, United States - H2c1 | ecosystem: Environmental > Terrestrial > Soil > Riparian zone | place: USA: East...
ATCCGCGCGGCCCGCTCGATAAGCCACCGGCCGTCGATGTCGATCCGGGCCGCTTCCGCAGCACCGCCTTCTTCACCAAAATGTACGGCGATTGCCAAAGGGGCGAAGTGTCACCGCGCCTTGTTTCGCTGACCTGGCTTCCAAAGACCTTGGACAACAAGACCTTGGACAACAAGACTTGGGGCAAAGCGATCCGCATCACGTCGGTGAACGGCGTCGACGCGCAGTTGCGCGCCGTTTCAGCGGAGATCGACGCGCTGCCGGAAAAAATCAAACACGCCGCCTACCCGATCGCCGGCACCTACAATTGCCGCGCCGTGGCCGACACCGGCCAGCCGAGCCCGCACGGCTATGGTATCGCCATCGATCTCAACACCGCGGTTTCGGATTATTGGTACTGGCAGCCCCATGACGGCGCCATCGTCTATCGCAACCGCATGCCCGAGGAGATCGTCGCGATCTTCGAAAAGCACGGTTTTATCTGGGGTGGCAAATGGTACCACTTCGATACCATGCATTTCGAATTCCGGCCCGAGCTGCTTGTTGCGAAGTGAGGCGCGAGTTCGCTCTCGGTCGCCGCGCGCGAATTATTCCGCCTTGATGTTGGCGGCGCGAATCACCCTGCCCCATTTCTCGGTCTGCTCGACGACGAGCTTGTCGAGCGCGGCGGGCGAAGCAACAAACGCGGTGGCGCCGAAGTCGGCGAGCCGCGCCAGGATTTTCGGATCGGCGAGCCCGGCATTGATCTCGGTGTTGAGCTTGTCGACGATGTCGCGGGGCGTCGCTTTCGGCACCGCGATCGCGGCCCAGGCGCTGGCCTCAAAGCCCGGCAGGACGTCGGCAACGGTCGGCAGATCGGGCAGCGCCGGCGAACGCGCTGCGGTCGTCACCGCGAGCGCGCGCAGCCGGCCGGCGCGGATATGCTCGATGGACGGCGGCATGTTGTCGAAGGCGACTTGCACCTGGCCGCCGAGGAGATCGACCACCAACGGCGCCGAGCCGCGATAGGGCACGTGCACCATGTCGGTGCCGGTCGTCATCTTGAACAATTCGCCGGCGATGTGAGAAATGCTGCCCGTTCCGAACGAGCCGATGGCGAGCTTGCCGGGATTGGCCTTGGCATAGGCGATCAGCTCAGGGACGGTTTTGACCGGCACCGACGGATTGACCTCGAGCACCAGCGGCGTGCGCAAAATGCCGCCGACCATGGCAAAATCGCGGATGAAATTGAAATTGAGATTGTCATAGAGCGCCGGGTTGATGGTGTTGGTGCCGACCGCGACCAGAAGCGTATAGCCGTCGGGTGCCGCGCGGGCCACCGCTTCGGTCGCGAGATTGGCGGCGGCGCCGGGCCGGCTCTCGATGACGAACGGCTGGCCGAGCCGCTCCGACAGCCACTGCCCGATCAGGCGCGCGGCGATGTCGGTGGCGCCGCCCGGCGGAAAGCCGATAATCATGCGCACCGGCCGCGCCGGATAGGTTTCGGCGCGCGCAACACGCGGCAGCGCCGCGGCGCCGGCGGCGATTTGCAAAAAATGTCTACGAGAAAATTTCATCGCGACATTATTATCCGTCATCCTGAGGTGCGAGCGAAGCGAGCCTCGAAGGATGCACGGCCCGGGCCGTCGCCCTTCGAGGGCCGCTGCGCGGCCACCTCAGGGTGACGGATCGTTGTCATTGGATCACGACAGCCGATACAGCGCCCTGGCGTTGTCGCGCAAAATGCCGGCGCGTTGCGCTTCGGTCATCTTGAAGCTGAGCGCCTGCCGTGGATCGTCAAAATCCCAGTGCGGATAGTCGCTGGAGAACATCAGCCGGTCCCAGCCGATCCAGTCGAGCACGTCGTAAAGATGCGCGGGCTCTTCCGGGTCTTCCATCGGCTGGGTGCAGAACCAGAAATGCTCGCGCAAGTATTCCGACGGCGAGCGTTTGAGATGCGGCGTTTCCTTGCGCATGTGCGCCCATTGCTTGTCCATGCGCCAGCCGAGCGACGGCGCCCAGGAGAAACCGGATTCGATCAGCGCCACTTTCAAGTTCGGGAAGCGCTCGAACACGCCTTCGGTGATCAGGCTGACGACGTTGCCGGAGATGCTGGTGCCGAAGGTGTAATGCTCCTGCATGTAATAAGTGCCCCAGCCGGTGCCGCTGGAGGAATGGCCGCCCGGCGCGCCAGCCGGATGCAGGCCGAGCACGAGATTGTTGCGCGCGATGGCCTCGTAGATCGGCCAATATTTGCGCCGGCCGAGCGGCTCGCTCGATCGCGGCGAGATGATCACCTGGCGGAACGCCTCGCTCTGCGCGGCGCGGGCGTCGATCTCGCGCACGGCGAATTCGGGATATTCTTGCGGCACCACGATGCCGGCCTTGAGGCGGCGATCCTTTTCGACCCAATCGTGAATCTGCCAGTCGTTGACCGCATGCGACAACGCCGCGCCGAATTCGAGATTGCGCTCCTCCATGCCGCCGCGCGACAGGCACACCATCATGCCGGTGTCGCAGCCGTTGAGATCGAGATGCTGGCGCTGCATCAGTTCGAGATCGCAGCCGGGCGGGCCGCCGTTGGACGGATAGGCGTCGGCGCGCATGCCGCTCGCCATCATGCGCGGAAACGACAGTTGCCCGCTCAAGCCCTGACAAAGATGGCCGCCAAAAGTTTCGCTGTGCTCGCGCCAGCGCGCCTCGAGGTAAGGATAAAGATCCTTCGGCGTGCGCTGCACCGGATGGATGTCGCAATCGACAAAGCCCAGCCGCTGCGCGGCCTTGGTTTCGCTCTCAGGCACCGGCTTGTTCATCGCGCCATCTCCTCGCGCATCGGAATTCTTTTCTCGCCCGCGCCGGCCACCGCGCGCAAGCGCGGATAGGTCGCCAGCGGATTGTCGATCAGAATCTTGCGCAGCATCGTATCAGATAACCCATCCGGCAACGCGTCCTCGCCGTCGAACTGCCAATGCGGATAATCGGTCGAGAACACGATCAGCTCATCGGAGCGCACGTGATCGATAATGCGATTGAGCACGTCGCCGTTCGGCACGTCGAGCGGCTGCAAGGTAAAACGCACGTGATCGCGCACGATCTCGGCCGGCGCCCGATCGATCCACGGCACCTCGGTGCGCACGCCGCGCCAGCTGCGGTTGGTGCGCCACAACAGCGTCGGCAGCCAGGCGAAGCCGGATTCCATCAGCACCAATTTGGTGCCGGGAAATTTTTGCAACACGCCTTCGGCCAAGAAACTCACCAGCGTGTCCTCGAAGGCGGATGCCTGGAGCACGCTGTCCTCGAGATGATAAGACGGCCAGCCCGAACCGGTCGGCGCGTGGCGGAAAGTGGAGCCGGCGTGAATCCCGATCGGCAGGCCATGCTGCTCCGCGGCGCGATAGATCGGCCAAAAACTGCGATGGCCGAGCGGGCGATCGCCCATCACCAGCAGCAGCACCTGCACGAAGCGTGGATCACCCGCGCAGCGCTCGATCTCGGCGACGGCAAGCTCGACGTCCTGCGGCGGCACCAGGATCGAAGCGCGCAGCCGCGGTTCGCGATCCAGCCATTCATGGACGATCCAGCTGTTCACCGCCTTGCACAAAGCCGCCGCCATGTCGGCGTTGTAGAGCGCCACCGCGCCGTGCAACACGTTGGCGATGGCAAAGCGCGTGCCGAAAGCATCGAGCGCATCGCGGCGCAAGGCAGCGAGATCGGCCCCCGGCACGCCCTGTTTCGGCCGCCAATCCGCCCGCGCCGATTGCGGCAGGTTTTGCGCGTAACTTGCGAGCACGAACGGCGAGTGGTCGATATAGCGCTCGGTCAGATGTTCGCGCCAGAAATCGTCGAGATACGGCATCAGCGCCGCGACGTCGGGCACGGCGGGATGCAGGTCGCAATCGATTGCGCCGGCGAAGGGAAGCTTCATCGCATGCCTTTTAGGCCGCGGCCTGATGAACGCCTGGTATTATACGCCTTGGCTTGCTTGCGCGCCAATCACCGCGGCTTGTTCGGGGCAATGCGCACCGTCCGCCCGTCGATTGTCACGTTGAAGCGGGACAGGAAGCTCAAGCCCAAAAGGCCATCGACCCCGTCGCCATAGGTCGCGGCGCTGTCGGCCTCGACCACGACCGGCACGCTCGTGGCCTTGAGCGAGCGTAACTGGACGGTATCGGCGCGGCCGCGTTGGCCCTCGGCAATGCCGTTGGCGGTGTGAAGGTGCACCGCCGAGCCTGGCTCGATCTCGACCTTGGCCTTCTTGGCAAAACTGTCTTTGAGCGAAACGAAGGCCGCGCCGGTATCCAGGATGAAAATGGCAGGCACGTTGTTGACGACGACCGGCACCTTGACCACGCCGCCGGGGCGCGCCGCTGGAAATCGCTCTTCGCTGCCGCTCGTCGCCGCGGCGCAGCCGCCTTTGGCGGCGTAGTCCGACAGCATGGCCTGCACCTGGCTGGTGTCGTGCCGCGACGGATCGAGCGCCACCCAGCGCTGCAGCGGCAGCATGGCGTCGCAGAACTGGCCGAGCTTCTCGTAGTCGCGCGCCATCCTGTAGTAACTGACGCTGCTGATGCCGTCCTTGTTGCCGAACAGCTCGATCGCCGTGACGTAATCGTCGATCGCCCCTTTGAACGATTTGTTGCCGTCGCGGGCGACCGCGCGCAGGAAATAGCCGTTGTCGTTGAACGGATCGAGCCGGATCAGATCCGTGGCAATGGTTTCGGCGGTCGTATAGTCGGACAGCTTGAGCAGCGTGTTGACGGCACCGCGCAGTGCCAGCGCATAGCCGCCGCACTGCGAGGAGAAGTTGACTTGCGCAATCGCTGACTCGCGCCGGTAGCCGGCGGTGTCCAGCGCACTGCCGAGATGCAAGATGGCGTCCTGGTCGCACTTCTCGCGCGTCAGCTGTTCGAGCGGACCGCGCACCGACTCGGCCGCGATAACGGTCGCCGGCAGGTCGATACTGAGCCGCGCCAACGTCCCGGCAACGTCGCCGGCCGCCGGCGATTGGGCTGAACACAACGCCAGCAGCAAAACCTGCAGTCCGGCGGTCACGGCCAGTGCCTTGCCAACACCACGCATCGCCCAGCCCCCCAAAGCCACGGCAAGCGAATATCATCGATTGTAACGAGAAACCGCCGTGAGGGAAGCTAAGCCTAGGCGTCGAGCACTTTTCGTACCGTAGCCGCCAGTTGCTCGCTGGTCAGCGGCTTTTGCAAAAGCTCGACGCCGGGGTCGAGGCGGCCCTGATGCACGATGGCGTTGCGCGAATAGCCGGTCATGTACAACACCTTCAAGGACGCCTGACGCGCCCGCGCGGCTTCCGCGAGCTTGCGCCCGTTCTGCCCCGGCATGACGACGTCGGTCAGCAGCAGACTGATGGTTTTGTGCCGGTCCAGCAGCGCCAGCGCCTCCTCGGCGCCCGGCGCCTCGAGCACGTCATAGCCGAGCCCGCGCAACGTCTCGACCACATAAGCGCGCACGTCAGCATCGTCCTCGACGACAAGAATGCACTCATCCGGACGGCCGCGACGCGGTTCGCTCTTGGTTTCGACGGGTGGCGAATTCTTTCCAGCAAAGCGCGGCAGATACATTTTGATCGCGGTGCCCTCGCCGGCCTCGCTGTAGATCTTGACGTGGCCGCCGGACTGCTTGACGAAGCCGTAGACTTGGCTGAGCCCAAGCCCGGTGCCTTGCCCGGCTTGCTTGGTGGTGAAGAACGGCTCGAAGGCGTGATCGATGACCTCCTTGGTCATTCCGGCGCCGGTGTCGGTGACGGAAACCTGCACGTATTGGCCGGGACGCGCGTCGGGATATTGGCGGCAATAGGCGTCGTCGAGATAGGCGTTGCTGGTTTCGATGGTCATTTTGCCGCCGTCGGGCATCGCATCGCGGGCGTTGACGGCGAGATTGAGGACCGCGGCTTCGAGCTCCGCAGGATCGGCTTCGACCGGCCAGACCCCGCCGGTGCCGACGATTTCGAGCGACACGTCTTCGCCGAGCGCGCGGTGGAGAAAATCGGAAAGCCCGTTGAGCAGCCGGTTGACGTCGATCGCGGCCGGATTGAGCGGCTGCTGCCGGGCGAACGCCAACAGCCGTTTGGTCAAGGTCGCAGCGCGCTCGGCGCCGTGCATCGCATTGCCGATGCGCTGCGCGAGTTTTAAGTGCACCGCATCGGTCCAGGATTCGAGTTGGCGCTGCGCAGACTCCAGATTGCCGAGGATGATGGTAAGCAGGTTATTGAAATCATGGGCGACGCCGCCGGTCAGATGGCCGATGGCATCGAGTTTCTGCGACTGCCGCAGCGAATCCTCCGCCGCAAGCCGCTGGTCCTGTTCGGCATAAAGCCGCCGCGTCCGCCGCAACACCGCGAGTAACGTCAGGAACAGAAACAGCGTCGCCGGAATGCCGAAAATCAGATGCATGGCCATGCCGCCCATCCACTCGTTGCGGATCTGGACGGTGTCGATGCCGACGATCACGTAAATGGGGAAGCCGGGCAATCGCCGCGTACCGACGCGGCGCTCGATGTTGTCGTTCTCGCCAACCGACGTGTAAAAACCGCCCGCCGGATCGGCGGCAATGCTGCGATGAAATCCGCTGTGCTCGCCGAGTTGCACGTCCCTCGAGATCGGCGGATAGCGCGCCAGCATGACGCCGTCGTCGCGCACCAGCGCGAATTGCAGGCCCTCGCCGCTCAACAGGTGGGAATAAAATCGACTGAAGTCGCCCGGCAGCAACGACATCTCGATGACGCCGACAAACTTGCCGCTGGCGTCATGGCGCGCCCGGCTGAAGCTGAAGTAGGGCTGCCCGCCGGAGACCGATTGATGGATGCCGCCGATATAGACGCCCCGACCGTCGCGGGGCCCGACGAAATAGTCGAGCGCGCCGAAATCCTCGGCGTAGGGCGCCGGATAGTCGCGGGTGATGACTTGCGGGTGGCCGGTCGGGCCGAAAATCCAGATCGATTGCACTTCCGGCAGCGCGCCCTGGATCTGGCGCAGCCGCATATGCAGCTGTTCCTCGTTGGTCCGGATGTCGGCCTCGGAAAGCCCCGCCACCATATTCTCGATGGTATCGACCGCCAGATTCATCGATTGGAACACTTTGAGCGCCTGCTCTTGCAGCACGTCGAGCGAGCGCTCGATTCTTTCGTCGGCCAACGCGTATGTCGAGCGATGGCTCAAGGCGCTGGCAAATGCGAAAAACAACACCGGCAGCAGCAATGCGGCCGCGGCCAGGACCTGCAACAGACGAACGGTCGTGGCCCGCGCCTGGGCGTCCCTGGGATTCTTGCTAAGGACACTCTCCGGCGCAGCAGCTTCTGCCATAATCGATTTTATTTCCGCCGCTGGCGTGGGCTGCCAATAGCCGATTCTCAATATCGCACCGAACGGCAGCATATTCGATCCGCTTAGATATGTCTTTTGACGTAATTTAGGGCGGTTCCAATTCAGGTTGCGTTCATCGGCGAGGGCCTAATTGTTCATCATTGCTGGCCGAACGGCAGCAACGGGGAAGGCCTGTCGCTCCCGCCCATATTCGATACGGCGTTTTGGAGCGCTCCCCCATGGCGATTTACCGCCTGTTGCAGCATTCGGCACTCACGCCTGAAGACATTGCCCCGATCGTTGCCGCGTATGAGGATTGCCTGCGTATCTTGAAACTGACAAACCGATCCGACCCGTTCACCGAAATCGTCGCCAAGGCGATCTTTGCGATTGCGCAAACCGGCGTCCGCGATCCAGTTCAACTGCGCAAGCTCGCGCTCGAGCAAATAGGAACGCCGCCGGCCGGATAAGCGTTTACCCGCCCGGGCATTGCACCGCGTTCGCCATCACTCGCCCAAGGCGGCCGATTGGAAACGGCTATGCGGCGGCTTCCACACACGCCTACGCGATGATATCGTGACCATGCAACCATAGATAATATGGTTGTTGCAAAATTCAAAAAAGGGGGGTTACGCATGTCACGATTCAAAATCGGCATTGCCGCGCTCGGCGCCACGATCGGAATTCTTACTGCGACTTCCGTCGGTGCGTGGGAGCGTGGTCCAGTCGACGTGCTGGCCGTGCTGCCGGACGTCACGCAAAATGTGCAGAGCAGCGCCGAAGGCCTCACGGTCGGACCCGACGGCAACGTCTACGTCACGACGTTCGGCTTCAACACCCACGGCGCTCTCACCGGCAACTCCGTGCTGATGGTCATTAGCCCGAACGGCAATATCGTCAGGAAGGTCGACATCCAAGGATCGAGTCCACATACGCTCGGCCTTGCCTTCAATCCGGTGTTCGGCAACTTGCTGGTTCTCGACTTCGGCGCCGGCACCGTCCTCGACGTCAATCCGCATACCGGACTGTCCACCTTGAAGGCGGGACCGTTCGCCAATTCCGGCCTCAATGCGCTGACGTTCGATTCGTCCGGGAACGCCTATGTGTCGGATTCATTCAACGGCGTCATTTGGAAGGTGCCGCATTCCGGGCCGGCAACGACATGGTCCAACGATCCACTGCTCGGGCCGGGAACCGGACTGACGCCGCCGTTCGGCGCCAACGGCGTCGAATTCAACAACGACCACTCGATCCTCTACGTGGCCAACACCGCGTTTCACCAGATCATACAGATTCCGGTGAACCACGACGGCACCGCAGGCAAAGCATCCATCCTGATCACCGGCATTAACGCGCCGGACGGCATCGCAGTCGACGACAAGGGCAATATCTGGGTCTGCGCCAATCAGCAGGACGAGATCGATGTCATCGACAAGACCGGCAAGGTGATCGCCAAGCGCGGCGATTTCCGCGGCATCGACCATAACGGCATCGCGCAGGGCCTGCTGTTCCCGGCGAGCTTGGCCTTCAGCAGGGACAAGCAGACCCTCTATGTCTCGAACCTGACGCTGTATCTGCCCTATGCGGGCGCCAACCTGGCGATCGATTCGGCCTATACGCTGCAGGTCAAAGGCTACACGGTGTCGAAGATGCCGGCGCTGATCCCGCCGTTTCCCGATCGCTTTCATTAGAGCATGATCCGGAAAAGTGGAGGCCGGTTTTCCGACAAGATCATGCTCCACTACAATGCTAGAGCGGAAATCGCTTCAGTCTGAAGCGATTTCGCTCTAGCAACGACGGACCTATTGGTAAAACGGGGCTGCCTCACGGCGGCCCTTGTCGTTGCGGTTTTGAAAAACGTGCGGGCAGCCTTTACAATGGGCTCCCCGTAAGGAGAGGATCGTTGCCATGAATGACGACACCCGCGATCTCGACCAGGCCGACACGCAAATCCTCACGCCCGAATTGCCCGACGAAGCGCTCGAGGCCGCTGCCGGCACCATGGGCGGCACGATACCCACGGGCTCCGTCAACATCATCCCGCCGAACTGCTGTTGACGGGCGGCCCCGCGGCCGCGCGAAAGAGGCAACGCATGAAAATCGAGAATGCGGTTCCCCATATCGGCGCGCTGGTGACCGGGCTCGACGTCAAGCGCATGACCAACAGCGAATGGCAGACGCTGTATCAGACCTGGCTCGACCGCCATGTGCTGATCGTGCGCGGACAGGAATTGTCGAAGGCCGACTTTCTCGCCTATAGCCGCAGGTTCGGGCGCCTAAAACCGCACATGATCACGCGCACGCGCGATCCCGACAGTCCCGAGATCACGCTGATGGGCGTCACCAGCATGGCCAAGGATTCCGGCGGCGCGGCGCTCATTCTCAACCGCGGCGAGGGCTGGCACACCGACAGTCCGTGGGACACCGAGATCTGCAAGGGTACGCAGCTCTACGGCATCGAGATTCCAAGCTACGGCGGCGACACGCTGTTTGCCTCCATGCATGCGGCCTATGACGCCCTGCCCGAGCGCTTGAAGGAGCGTATCGCGCCGCTCAAGGTGGCGTTCCGCTACGGCGGGCGCGAGCGCAAATGGTTCGATCTGCTGGAGCCTGCGGACCAGGCGCGGCCGCCGGCGGTGCACGACATGGTGCGCGTTCACGGCGAGACCGGGCGAAAATCGCTTTACGTCAATCCGACCCACGCCATCGGCATCGTCGGCATGTCCGACGCCGAAGCCGATCGCCTCCTCGCCGAGCTCTACTGGTACATGCTGCAGCCCAATGCCGAGTACCGGCACAAGTGGCAGAAGGGCGACATCGTACTGTGGGATAACCGCTGCACCGTGCATTCGGCCGCCGGCGGCTATTCGGCCGACGAGCGGCGCATCCATTGGCGCACGACGATCATGCAGTGAGCGCACTCGACGAGAAGCGGATCGAAGCTAGCCGATGAGCCGCCGATATTCCTTTTCGGGCACGCCATAGGAGTAGCCCGCCATCTTCTCGAGACCGTTGCGGTTGAGCACGAGGATTTTACTGCGGCCGGTCTCGATCAGCTTCTGCCGCGTGAGGCTTTGCAGCGTCTCGGTGACGCCGGGCCGGCGCACGCCCAGCATCAGCGCCAAAAATTCGTGCGTGAGCGGCAGTGTCTTATTGCCGGTGCGGTCCTGGGCCATCAAGATCCACCGCGCCAGGCGCCGGTCGATGTGGGCGCGTGCGTTCGCGATGGCCGTGTGGGTCGTCTGCACCATGAAGGTCTGAACGTATTTCAGCAGCAAGGCGCGCAGTGAATCGCTTGCCTTCATCGCCTTGCGCAATTGATCGGCTTTGATCCACTGCGCCTCGCCGGCGACCTGGATGTACGTGGAATGCGGCGTTTGATCGCCGCCCAACACCACAGCCGTCCCGGTCATTCCCTCAGGCCCGACCAGTCCGACTTCGACCTGGGTTTCGTCGGCCTGGACGGCAACGACCGAGGCGATGCCGGCGTCCATGAAATAGACGGACTCGATCCGCCGGTTTGGCCGTTCGATCTCGTGTCTGACCGCGACCACAAGGCTGTTCAAGTGCGGATGCAGCAATGCCAGATCCGCGGGCGACAGCGCGGCCAACAGCCGATTGCGCTGCCGCGACGGTTGACGTGACGAAGACGAAGGACGTGATGAAGGCCAAAGACGTGATGAGGAGGTCGGAGGCATGGCTCTTGTTCCCAAAGGGGCAAGAGCACATCAGTGTCTCCTAAACGCCGGCGCCCGAAGGCCGCGGCAGGCGGTAGCTCATAGATAGGTACTTCAATCGCCAATAGCCATTGAAAACTCGCAACGAGATAAAGGGCCAAAGTACGGAACCGTTACAGTCCCGCCGCGGTTGAATAGAATTGGGCGCTCATGTAGGTCAAAAAATCCGGGCGCCCCGACCCAAGGAACCAAATTATCTACCGCGCCGGGGGCGCTCATCGCCTGGCGTAGAAGGGCGCGCTCTTGTCGAGATCAGCAAAAAACCGTGCCCATCCACCCGTGGTTCTCGTGATCGAGGACGAATTCTTCCTCAGACTAAATATTGTCAGCTGTCTGCAGGAAGCGGGTTACGCCGTCGTCGAGGCCGCGACCGGCGAAGAGGCTATCGCGCTATGCCATTCAGAGACGTCGATTGACGTGGTCTTCACCGACGTCAATCTTGGCGGCTATGCCAGCGGCTGGGACGTTGCTGAATGTTTCCGCGCCGTTCGGCCGGACGTGCCGGTGGTTTATACATCCGGGCGATCGCTCGATGCAGGGCGATGTGTTGGCGGCAGCGCTTTCGTGCCGAAGCCATACCGTGAAAGCGATATTCTCAAAGCATGTCAGCGACTGACTGCCGGAGCGAAGAGCAACGGCGCGAAGCGCTGAGGCGAGGCGATCGCGTTGCCTTTATCCGCTCTTCGCTGCGGACGCTTCTTCCACCATCTTGAGGATTTCCGCACGCCGCTTGGAATCGTCGATTTGCAGAAATGCCTTCACTAGCTTCAGGCCTTCCGCCGGAGACGGCGCCTCTTTGGCTTCGGCGCGCATCTGGCGAAAAGATGACAGCTTGAAAAGCTTGGCATCGGACATGGTGGGCCGCCCCAATCGCGACATTGCCAGAAACGGATGCAGCAAGAGCGCTCGATCAAAATCGGCCGACGGCAGGCGGTTGTAAAGACGCGCTGCGATATGGCCCCCTCTTGAAATCAGATGGTGGAACTCAAAACAACGCCGCCGCGCAATGCGACTCGAGCGCATCGGGGATTAAAGGAAATCGCGGCGGCCGCATACGCGTAGTTTTACTTACGGTGACGCGTGGCTGACCTGGGAGTGCTTGAGGAGGCCATTGAAACGCGCGGCTTCCGTTTGCAGAAATGCGCCGAGCTGATTCGGATTCATGTGCGCGATCTCGACGCCCTGCTTGGCGAAGATATCGCGGACCTTCGGCACGACCAAAGCTTTGGCGATTTCGCCGTCGAGGCGCGCGACGATGGGCTCAGGCGTGCCGCCAGTGACCATCACGCAAATCCAGCCGTCGATCTGCAGGGCCGCGAGGCCTGCTTCCGCCGCAGTCGGAATGTCGGGTGCCAGCGGGTAGCGTTGCGGCGACGTCACGGCCAGCGCCTTGAGCGCGCCGCTTCGCACTTGCGGCAACAGCACCGATATGGCGGCGACCGCAAGATCGACGCGGCCGGCGATCAGGTCCGGCAGCGCCTGGGCGATACTGTTGTAGGCCACGAAGTTGAGATCGACGCCGCCGAATTGCGCCAGCATCTCGGCGGCGAGGTGATTGGGCGTGCCGATCGACGAAATCGCGATGCTGACGGATTTCGGCTTTTGCTTGGCCAGGGCAATGACGTCGGTGATGGTGTTGGCGGCAAAAGACGGCGACGCCACCAGCAGCAATTTCGACGTCACAAGCATCGACACCGGCGCCAGATCGCGCTTGTAGTCGAAGCCGGGATTCGGCAACAGCGTCGGATTGACGGCCTGGTTCGAGCCGGTGACGAGAAGCGTATGCCCATCGGGCTCCGCCCGCGCCACGACGGCGGCCGCGACATTGCCGCCGGCGCCGGGCCGGTCCTCCACCACGACCGCCACGCCAAGGGACGCAGCGAGATGGTCCGACAGCGTCCGCGGCACGATGTCGACCAGCCCGCCGGGCGCGGCGACGACTTCGAAGCGAATGGGTTTTGTTTCCGGCCAGTCGGGCACGCCGGACTGCGCCCGCGCAATGCAGAAGAGGCCGCCGAGCGACAGCAGTGCGAGCCCCCCGGCGATGGCGCATCGCCGTTGCGCAGCAAGCGTGGCAGAACGACTGGTTCCAATCACGTTGCGGTCGTCCACTTTGTCCATACACGGAAAGCGTGTACAGTGTGCCCCGGTTGGTAAGCTTCGGCAAGTCGGGCAAACTCGTCAATCACGCGCCGCGGCGACACGTCGCAAACCATAACGGACGGCCATGGACCTGCGCCAGCTTCGCTACTTCGTCGGCATCGTCCAGGCCGGCAGCCTGTCGCGCGCCGCGGATCAACTGCATGTGGCGCAGTCCGCGATCAGCCATCATCTCGCCAGCCTGGAATCCGAGGTGGGCCGGCAACTGGTCACGCGCGGGCCCAAGGGCATTCTCCTCACCGAAGCCGGCGGCGTCTTGTATCGGCACGCCGAGGCGATCCTGCGGCATGTCGAATTTGCCAAGCAGGACGCCCTGAACGTGCTGAGTGTGCCGTCAGGACGCGTGTCGATCGGATTTCCGGTCGCGCTGGCATCCATCCTGGCGACCGAACTGTTCGTGCGGATCCGCACGGCCTACCCGCAGATCCTGCTGCATGTCGCCGACGGCAACAGCGCAGTGATGCGCGAGCGGCTGGACAATGGCCGTCTCGACATCGCCTTGCTGCTCACCGGGAAACCCGAGCGGGGCCTTGCGGTCGAGCCGCTGGTGCTCGAGGAGATGTTCTATGTGACGGCAGACCGGGACAACGCGCCGGTCCTCATTGCGGACGCGGCACGGCATCCGCTGCTGGTTCCCGGTCCCGGCAGCGGCGTCCAGCGCGACGCCAGGGAGGCGTTCGAGAAACTCGGGCTGTCGCTCGAGCCGATCGGCGAATGCGATTCGTTGAATACGATGCGCGAGCTGGTCGCATCCGGCGTCGGCAACGCGATCATGACATGGTCCGCGCTGCACAGCGGCGATCCGCGGCTGGCGCTCAATTACCGCCGCTTCGTCGATGCCAGGATGGTCCGTCCGGTGTCGCTTTGCTTTTCCGAGGTCGGGCTGCGCAGTCCCGCCATCGAGGCGGTGGCGTTGACGCTGAAATCGCTGGTCCGCGAACTGGTCGAAAGCGGCACCTGGCAGGGCGTCACGTTGATTGCTCCCAACGCGGAGCCGTCCGGTTCGCCGGCCCGCGATGGTGAGCCGAAATCGGACATTGCCGGGCGGTCGCGCAGTTTTGCGCCAGCGATCAATCGAAAAATGAAAAACGGCAACGGCCATCGCAAGGGCCGCGATTGATCGATTGATTGATCGAGCGAGCCCCGCCGGCTATCAGCCCGGCGGCGGCTTGGTCGCAGCGTAGGCCGGCACGCGGGCGGAAAAATTATCGAGCCAGGCGACGAGCCGCGGGTGATCGCCGCGCCAACTGCCGTTGAAACGGAAATCGCGATAGCCGAGCACGCAGGCCAGCGTGATCTGCCCGACGTTAGGTATCGCATCGAGCGGCGGCGGCGCGGCTTCCAGCGCCGCGAGCGCGCGCGACACTTTGCCGGCCTGATGCTCGAGCCATTTCGGCTCGTGGGTCTCCGCCTTGCGCCAACGCGTCTCATAGATGGTGAGGATCGAGGCATCGAGGATGCCGTCGCCCAGCGCCTGCAGGCGCAGCGCCGCGAGCCGCGCCTTGGCATCGCGCGGCACGATCTTGCCGCCGCCGGCGCGGTCGTCGAGATAGTCGAGGATGACGCGGGAATCGTAGTACGCGGTGCCGTCCTCGTCGATCACGACCGGAATCTTGCCGAGCGGGTTTTGCTTGCGGACGCTGTCGTTGACGTCGCTGGTGTCGGCGGCTTCGATTTTGACGTCGTTGTCGAGGCCGAGCAGCGAAATCGCGATCCGGACCTTGCGGCCGAACGGCGAAGCCGGCGAAGAGCGCAGAATCATCATTGCAGCACCTTTGACGTTACCGATTTTGTTTGCGGGAGCGCATTTTTGCGGCAATGCATTGCAAAGCGCAATGCAACAGTTCAGCGTTCGGCCGGGCGGCCGCACGGTATTTCGCGACGCGTCGCGCTCCCACACGACGCGGCAACGTCACCTTATCCGGTGACGACGAGATTGACCGCTTTCGGACCCTTGCCCTTCTTGTCGGGCTCGACATCGAAGCTGATGCGCTGGCCCTCGACCAGCGATTTCAGCCCCGCACGTTCAACAGCGGTGATGTGCACGAACACGTCGCGGCCGCCATCGTCGGGCTTGATGAAGCCGTAGCCGCGTTCACCGTTGAAGAACTTGACCGTACCACCCATTGCCATCGAGCAACTCCTCCCCGTGGATGCTTCGCCGTCGGCCCCCACGGCACGACGGCTAGGCTGGACATCCACACGAGCAAAGAGAGCGAGGACGGCCTCAATCACTCCGCCGGCCCCCCACAGGAGGCGGAACGTCTAAGCCCAGCGCCACAAAACTAGACCAATTTTTGATTGTGTAAAAGTGGGCGGCTACCTGGGGCGGCTACCTGGGGCGGCTATTTGGGGCGGCTATTTGGGGCGGCTACTTGGCGGCGGCCAACCAGTCGATCCGGCAGGCGGCCTCCGCGGTGAATGCCTCTGCCAGCGCCGGCAGCAGGACTTTCAGGTCAGCATCGAGCTTGAATGGCGGGTTGATCACGATCAGGCCGGAGCCGATCAGGCCGGCATCGGCACGCGACGGTCCCAGTATTATCTCGCAGCGCAACACAGCCGGCATTTCGAGCTTGCGCAGCCGCCGCGCCAAGGCGTTGGGCGCGTCGCGCTCCTTGATCGGATACCACAGCATGTAGATGCCGGTCGGCCATTTGCGGTGCGCCGCTGCCAAATCGCCGCTCAGCCGCGTGAAATCGGCCGCGTCCTCGAATGGCGGATCGACCAGGACGACACCGCGGCGCTCCTTCGGCGGCACATAGGCGCCGAGCGCGGTCCAGCCGTCGAGCGCCAGCACCGTGGCGCGCCGGTCGCGCAGCACGCCTTTGAGCGCCGCCGCCGCGCGCGGTTCGAGCTCGCAGGCGATCAGCCGGTCCTGCGGCCGGATGAGGGCAAGCGCGAGGAGCGGCGAGCCCGGATAGACCCGAAGCCGGCCGCCGGGATTGAGGTTTTGGACGACGTCGAGATAGGGCGCGAGCAGCGTTCGCAACGCGTCCGGCAGCGGCCGACCCAAGAGTCTACCGATACCGTCTTGCCACTCGCCGCCGCGGGTCGCTTCCGCACTGCGCAGATCGTAACGGCCGGCGCCGGCATGGGTGTCGATCACGCGGAACGCCGCCGGCTTGGCTTTCAGGTAAGACAGGATGCGCGCTAGCACCGCGTGCTTGTGCACGTCGGCGAAATTGCCGGCATGGAAGGCGTGCTGATAGTTCACGGGATTTTTAGTTGGGGCATGATCTTTTCCGAAAACCGGCGATCACCCTCGGATCAAGTCCGAGGGCAGGCTTTTCGGGATGAACTCAGCCGCCGCGCACCGGCGGCATCATGATTTGATCGCGCCGGCAGGCTCGCTTGACCACTCCCGGGCAGTCGCGGAATTGCAGATCTTTGGACAAGCAGATGCGGATGTCGGTCAATCGTCGATTGTCGCAATCCACCGCGATGCCGGCCGGCGTGAGGCCGGAATTCGCCTTGATGAAAGCGTCGCGCACCGCATCCGGCGCGACATTGAGCGGGTCTTTGAGATCGACGTAATCGGGCGGGATTTTCACCGCGGCACGCGCCTTGCGGATGGTCTCGAAATAAACGCGCGGCCCAAGCCCCGAGCAGGTGCCGTGCTTGTCCCACTCGTTGTAGATCAGATGCGGCGCCGGCATCAGATCGAGCATCTCCGAGACGATGCCGTGATAAAGCCGCGGCGACGGCTGCTCGCAATATTCCGGGAACCCCTTTTCGTATTGCGGCCACAGCCCGTGCACGACGAACGAATAGGGCCGCGTCCCGCATTGCGCGCCGCCCGAGCGGCCGCTGTCGTGCGCTGAGGCGCAGAACGACGGCGACCACGATAAAGACAGCACATAGAAGTCGAACTTTCCCGGCTCATTCTGCCGCCCGTCTTGCGCCGCAGCCGGCAACGAAGCCGCGGCAAGCAAGCTTGAGGCGACGGCTAAGCCGGCAATGAACCTGATCATGAAAAACCTCTTCCGCGTGGCGAAAGAACCATAGCAAGCGACCTGAACGGAGCAAGAACAAAGTATGGAGGAACCGCGTATCGACGGTAACAGGTTCTGCACCTACTTAAGAGTTTGCGCTTGAGTTGCGGTACACGGCTACCAAGATCGCTGCCGTGGTCGCAATTGCGGCCGGACCGCCGGCGACCGTTGCACCGGCTCTTTCCGGTCCCAAAGCGTGATGAGGGCACTCCGCCATGGCCATCTATTGCCTGTTTCGCAACAAGCCGTTCGAGCCGGAAGCGATCAGCGTGCTGACCGGCGCTTATGCCGACGTCTGCCGCGCGCTCGGCTTGGGCGACGGCGATCGCCCCGAGACCGACGCCGTCGCCAGGAAGGTGATCGAATTCGCCCAGCGCGGCGTCAGCGACCGCATGGATTTGCGCGAGCGGGTGCTGCAGGAACTGAGCTAGCTTTCAGGGTTTAGCGGCGCGGCAGTGCGGACTGTAGGCGTCGTTGCGGTCGAGGCCATCGACGCAGAAATTCACGCCCCAACCCTGGCCGATCAAATCGGTGTCTTCGGCAATCGAGTAATAGAGCGCGTGCCGCGCGCCGTCGTTGATCACCGCGGTGCCGCTGCAAAAGCGCCGCGGGATCGACTGCGCCGCCCACGGCAGCCAGGCGGTCTCATGGATGTTCTCGACGCCGACGATGCGCAGCTGCGAGTTCCAGAAGCGGTATTCCTTGGTGTGGAAATTGGCGATGATGCGGTCGAGCGCGCCGGGATAATCGCAGGCCGGCACGTCGCGGTCGTAGCGCGGGCCGCTGAGCCAGAAATTCTCTTCCAGCCAACTCGCCGCCCGCGGCTGCGCGACGTTCGTGACGCAGAACGCAAAGCCAAGCGCGACAGCCGCAATCCGACCGAAACTGACCATCTTCCTTAACTCCCGCAAAGCCCTTTTACCGTGCCGCGACGGCGCCACCCGGTCAAGACCGCAAAGCCTTCACCCCGGCGTTTGACCGGCCGGCGTGGCAAGACGGACACGGCGAAGCTTGCGGCACTGTGCTACCAACGGGCGTCAGTTGATTCGTGCGGGGTGTGAGGCGTATTCGGCCGCGTCCCGGCTCTCACTGCATTCCCCTTTGTGGTCGGTCTGCCCTCCCCCGCCGAAAAGCCGGCGGTGGCGAGGCGGTGCGTAAAGGCGTTCACCGGTGAGCGGGGGCTTGCCGGCGATGGTCGGCAATGGGCTCGCGATGAAGCATCGCAGCTTTGGGGGAGACCAGACATGGGCGAGGTACATAGGCTTTTAGCCCCGGAACCGGCGTTCGGTTTGCAGGCGGCGGGGCGCCTGATGATCAAGATCTTTCCGCCGTGGGTGCAGGACTTGGCGCTGCTCGTCGAAAGCGTCGAACCGGTGCGCCCGCCTGGTGCGGCGGACGATTGGCAGCCCGGCGCCATCGTGCGGCTGCCGTTCTCCAAGAAGATTTGCAGCGATGGCGCGGCGATTTGCAGCCAGGCACTGATGGCGCTTGCCGATACGGCAATGGTCATCGCCTGCTCGGCGGCCTGGAACGGCTACCGGCCCATGAGCACGATCGATCAGACCACGCATTTTCTCCGTCCGGTGAACTACGACATCGTCGCCGATGCCCGCGTGGTGCGCATCGGCCGCAACACCAGTTTCGGCCGGGTCATGCTGCTCGCCGCCCACGACAAGCGGCCGGTCGGCATGGTGGCCAGCGCCTATTCGATGCAGTGAGCGCGGCAGGGCCGCGGCTTCCAATTATTCGCACCAGCCTCTAAGCTTCCCACGCTTGCAAGGGCGGGAGGCTTGGTGTGATGGATCGCAAATCCTTGATCGTTGGCGCGCTGGCCGCGGTGCTGAGCATCGGTGCGAGCGGCGCCGTGCTGGCGAGCTTCACCGGCCCCGGCCCCTGGATCACCGGCAATGACACCGGCGGCATCATCCCCTACTCGCCGGACCTCGAAGGCGTCTATCAGCAGATGGCGCAAGATTATTGCGCGCGCTGGCATAGGCTGTCGCACGTCACCAGCGTGCATCGCGTCTACGGCGACTACATCAGCTTCGTTTGCATCGATAAGCCGTGGATGATTCACTAGCGCCGTAGTCAGCGCCAATCGCCGATCACCGCCTGAACGATCGCCAGCGCCGCCACCGCCGCCGTATCGGCGCGCAGGATGCGCGGGCCAAGCGCAATGCGGACCACGTTTGGCAATTTGAGCAACATCGCGCGCTCGTCTGCGGCGAAGCCGCCTTCGGGCCCGACCAGCACCGCGAGCGGCGAATGCGGCGGCACGGCCGACAGCGCGGCGAGAGGATTGGCGACTTCGGCGTCCTCGTCGCAGAACACGATGGTCCGCGCCGGATCGCGGGCGGCAAGCAGGCGAAAAAAATCGGCCGGCTCGGCGATGTCCGGAACAGAAAGAATGCCGCATTGCTCGGCGGCTTCGATGGCGTTCGCCCGCATGCGATCGAGATTGACCCTGGCGACCTGACCGTGGCGGATGAGCACCGGCTGCAGCCGTGAGGCGCCCATCTCGACCGCCTTCTGCACCATGTAGTCCAGCCGCGCCGATTTGAGCGGCGCGAACAGATAATGCAGGTCGGCCGGCGCGGTCTGGTCGCGGGTTTTGGCGTCGACGACCAGCGCGGCCGCGCGCTTTTGCGCGGCGAGCGCTGCGCTCCACTCACCGTCGCGGCCGTTGAAGACGAGCACGCCGTCGCCGGGTTTGCGGCGCAGCACCGTGGTCAGATAATGGGCCTGGGCACGGTCGAGCGGAAGCTCCGCGCCGGCCGTGAGCGGCGCCTCGACGAAAAGCCGGGGACTGCGAAAATCGTAGGCCGGCATGGCGCAAACTAAGCTATACTGTTGTGAGGGAACGCGGGGGCTTTAGCTAAAACTTGGATTTAGCTTAAACTCGCCGATGAGCACCAGCGTCGCACCGGGCAGCCTGCCCCCTTGTCGCCGAATTCATCAGGCTTGTAATGGCGCGGGCATGGCCGGAATCGGGAACAGGCGCGGGAAACCGCAAAGGATTGCTATGAATCGGAGCCTGGTGGTGGCGATGGGGCTGGCCTTGGCCGCCGGCGTGACGCTCTCGCATCCGGCGCTGGCGCAGTCGCCGTTCCCGCCGGCCCCGCAGCAGTCGCAATTGCCGGCGGACTCGACGTCGCCGTTCCCGGCTCCCCCGCAGCAGTCCACGTTCCCAGGCGCGCCGCAGCAGTCGGTGTTTCCGCAGGGGGGGCAGCAGCCGATGGGAGGGCCACAGATGGGAGGACCGCCGCCGTCGGGGATATGCGCGACCTTCCCGAAACTACGCGACGAAGCCAAGGCGAAAGCGGAGGCGGTCTCGGCGATCGGCAAACGCAAGGGCGATCGCAAGGACATGTGCGCGGCGGTGCAAAGCTTCACCGCCGCCGAGGAAAAAGTGGTAAAATTCCTCAATGACAACAAGGCAAGTTGCGGGGTGCCGCCGCAGGCGGTCACCCAGGCCAATGCCATGCACGTCAATACTGTAAAATTCCGCGACACGGTCTGTGCCGAAGGGCCGAAGGCGAAGGTGCCGACATTGAGCGATGCCATCGGCACGACGCCGGTCGATACCGGCACCAATACCAGGACCGGCCGTGGCACGCTGGACACGCTGACCGGTAATCCGCTGGCCAAATGAGCGGCGGCTCCGTCGCCGACGCGACCGGCAATTGGGTCGATACGCTGGCGCCGACGTGGCTGCGGCCCTATCTGCGGCTCGCCCGCCTCGACCGGCCGATCGGCTCCTGGCTGTTGCTGTTGCCGTGCTGGTGGTCGGCGGCGCTCGCCGCCGTCGCGGCCCACGCGCGGGCGCCGAACATCCTGCATCTCATTCTGTTTTTCATCGGCGCCTTTGCCATGCGCGGCGCCGGCTGCACCTGGAACGATATTGTCGATCGCGATCTCGACGGTGCCGTCGAGCGCACCCGCTCGCGGCCGATCCCGTCCGGCCAAGTGAGCGTCGCCCAGGCGGCGCTGTTCCTCGTGCTGCAAGCGCTGGTCGGCTTCGCCGTCTTGATCACCTTCAACGGCTTCACCGTCGCGCTCGGCATCGCCTCGCTCGCCATCGTCGTGGTCTATCCGTTCATGAAGCGCATCACCTATTGGCCGCAGATCGTGCTCGGCCTGGCGTTTTCCTGGGGCGCGTTGATGGGCTGGGCCGGCGCCTTCGGCCGGCTCGATCTGGCGCCGCTATTGCTCTATGCCGGCTCGATCTCCTGGGTGATCGGCTACGACACCATCTACGCCCATCAGGACCGCGAGGACGACGCGCTGATCGGCATCAAATCCACCGCGCTGTTGTTCGGCGCGCGGACCAAACCGATGCTGGCGCTGTTTTACGGCCTCGCCGTCATCCTCATCGGGTTTGCGGGTTTTTTCGCCGGCGCCGGCGTGGTCTTCGCGCTGGGGCTAACCGCCTTCGCCGCCCACCTCGCCTGGCAGATCGCCCGCCTCGATATTGCCGACCCCGACAACTGCCTTGCGGTGTTCAAGTCCGACCGCGACGCCGGTTTGATCTTGTTCGCGGGCCTGGTGCTGGACGCCGCGCTGCGCCGGCTTAGCTGACCCGCGCATATCTGGACCGACCGGATCGGGCTTGCCGGGGCACGGGGACAAGCGGATACTGCGCGGAATCGGCCAAGAACCCGAAACGCGCGGCCAACAACGGCCGCACATCCGATAAAGCCAAATTCATCGTTAGGGAGCGACTGATGAAATCACCATATCTTCTCGGCATGACCGCGCTGGCCCTGGTGCTGGCGATCCCGGCAGGCGCACGCGCCGACCAGGCCGCCGCTTTGACCGGCCAAGTCTCCTCGGCGGCCGAAGGCGCCATGGAAGGCGTCGTCGTCACCGCCCACAAGGACGGTTCGATCGTCTCGACCAGCGTCACCACCGACGCAAAGGGCCGCTACACCTTCCCGGAAAACCGCCTCGAGCCCGGCCACTACACTCTCGCCATCAGGGCGGTCGGCTACGACATCAGCGCGCCGGCCGCGGCCGACGTCGTCGCCGAGAAGACGACCAATACCGACATCTTGCTCGACAAGACCAAAAACCTCGCCAGCCAGCTCACCAATGCCGAATGGATGATGAGCATCCCCGGCACCGAAGACCAGAAGGCGGCGTTGCTCAACTGCACCAGCTGCCACACGCTGGAAAGGGTGGTGCGCTCGACCCACGATGCCGACGAGTGGACGCAAGTGGTCAGCCGCATGATGGGCTATGGCGCCGTGAGCCAGCCGATCAAGCCGCAGCCGATGCTGGATCGTTCGCGCGCGGGCACGCCCGAGCAATACCGCAAGGTGGCCGAGTATCTCGCCACCATAAACTTAAGCGCGGTCGACAAGTGGCAATATGATCTCAAGACGCTGCCGCGCCCGAGCGGCCGCGACACCCGCGCCATCGTCACCGCATACGACATGGGGCGCAAAACCACCGAGCCGCACGACATCCTGGTCGATAAGGACGGTGCCGTTTGGTATTCCGATTTCGGCGAGATGTTCATCGGCAAGTTCGATCCGAAGACGCTCAAACTCACCGAATATCCGATCCAAAAATTCAAGGACAAGGCGCCGACGGGCCTCTTGAGCATCGAGTTCGACACCACCGGCAAGATCTGGTTCGACACCATGTACCAGGGCTCGCTCGGCTGCCTCGACCCGAAAACCGGCGAGATCAAATATTATCCGCTCGACGCCAAGTGGAACGACGACAAGGTGCAACTCAACTTCACCGGCCTGCACTACGAAGTCGACAACAAGGTGTGGACCAAGAGCGTCGGCACCCAGGAAATCTTCCGCGTCGACATCAAGACCGGCGACTGGGAGAAATTCCGCCCGCTCGACCAGCTGCCCGGCGTGGCGCACGCCGGCATCTATCAGGTGATGGCGGACTCGCAGAACAATCTGTGGATGGCCGAATTTACCGAAGGCCATCTCGGCAAGATCGACGCCAAGACCGGCGCCGTGACCTGGTACGCCACGCCGACGGCGCACGCCCGCGCCCGCCGCATGGAAATCGACGCCCAGGACCGCGTGCTGGTGACCGAATATCGCACCAGCAAGGCGGCGCTGTTCGATCCCAAGACCGAACAGTTCACCGAATACACGTTCCCGCCATACACGTTCCCCTATCGCGCCAATTTCGACAAGAACGGCGAGATCTGGGCTTCCACGATGTCGACCGACCGCGTGGTGCGGCTCGATCCGAAGACCAACACCACCGTGCAATATCTGATGCCGTCCGACACCAATATGCGCACGGTGTACGTGGATAACACGACGAGCCCGGTGACGTTCTGGGTCGGCAGCAACCACGACCACCGGATCGTGAAGGTTGAGCCGTTGGATTAGGCAGCGGTCATATGATTTGAGGCGTCATGGCCGGGATTTTCCCCGGCCATTTCGTTTTTTGATGGACCCCAAATTACGCGAGCAATAAGACAACTCTCTGGCTGAGTCATCCGAGCGTTCTTAAAATGAAATCTCGGAGAGGTCGGAAGGACGCACATTCTCCCAAATTTGCGACCGTGCAGTTCTCCGCAATTCTCGCGTTGTGAACCGTGTTCACATAAATAATTCTTTTATCCGATTTCTGATTTATCAGATCTCTCAGAAATTCCTTTGGGTGTGGAATTGATTCTGGATTGGAAATCTTCTTCAATGCTCTCTTAAATCGGAACGTCTTTTCAATAGCTTTATGATCCGCCAGCAGCCACGCCTCGAGTTCGCGCACCGGAATTACGATTACGTATTGCGTTATTGGACTTGGCTCTAATGCCTGCCTAATTACCACAAGTAGCCGATCCACTCGGTTGGCATCCAGATCGTGGATAAGGACAAGAAAATGACATCCGCGGTCCCGCAGAACTTGCGCCCACGCCCTGCACTTATTTCGAAGTCGACCACATCCGTGACCGACAAAGCTCCTAATTCCAAATTTCTTACGAGCGATCTTCCTAAAAATCGCATTTACAACATCTACGTCGCTCACATCTTCTGCTATAACTCCCACAAGATTCCTCATTCGGAAAACCCGGCTGTTCTCCAATACTCCCCGAGATTTCCCGTATGTTCTAAGTATTCCTTGAGAGCACGATAGCCCCTGGCCGACATCATCTTCGAGATTGGCCTAACTGTCGTCCCTCGTTGATCAGAGCTTTGGACTAGACGAATTTGCTCAGGGTTGAGCTTATCAACGACCGATTCAGAATGCGTAGAAAAGATAATTTGTTTGGCGCTGGAGTAATCTTTGATCACCTCTATTACGCTACTGAGCAAGCCGAGGTGCACACACACTTCTGGCTCTTCAAGTAATAGCAAGGTGCTCTTTCCCGTTATGACATAAAATAACAGGGCAACGGTTCTAAACGTACCCTCCGAAAGCTGATTAAAGGAAAGTCTCGAAGATCCCATATGAATCGTCGGCACAATAAGCTTACGTTCGCGTGTCTTTCTCACAAGGCTTCCGCCCGAACGCACTTCGTAATTTGGCGATGAAAATTGAAATGACTTCCACGTAATTTTGTCGATTAAATGAAGACCCTGCTTTCCAACGAGCGATTGGAAGCTTTCGTATTGGCGATCCTTTCCTTGGTGGAGATCGAACAAGTCGTACAAGAATTGACTGTGTCTGTTTTCTCGAACAGGCGGGATTAAGCCGCCTTCATCATCAACTTCAAATGAAGTGGGACACAGCGTTGGGTTTGTAAATTGGGAGGCGCTATAATAATTGATGCCACCGCAAAAATCTCTGATGAGATTCAGTGCGTCGATAATCCGTTTTGGAACTTTTCCTCCATGAGAACCAGCAATAGTAGGAAGATACATTAGACGCTGAGCGCCATCAGCATAAACGCGTCTGTAGTACGAGTGATGGGACAAAATCCATGGTGAAGCTATCCATCCGTGTTGCCATCTGAGCTCCTTAAAATTCCACTTCTCCTCTAGTTCAATCACCTCGTCGCGCGCTCGGCGCTCGTTCGTGCGAAAAACAAGATTGGCGCGGTAGTAAACCGTTTTTTGGCCGAGCAGGAAATCGGCTTCAATCTGACATTTTGTAGCGGAAGAGTCTGTTTCGCCTCTTGTTCTTTGTTGGGTCGCAGTTCGCAACAACATCAATGCTTGGAGAAAATTTGTCTTGCCGGAACCGTTCAGGCCGATCAGGGCTGTAATGTCTGGAGTCGGGCTGAACCCGGCATCCTTGCAGGATCGAAAGCCGCGCACTCGAAAGCGGGTCAGTATTACCTTGGGCATATATGAATCATAGACAACTATTCACTTACGATCCAGGGTGGTAGGCATCGGCCGGACGAAACAAAGCGAAATTCGGGCTATGTCCCGATCAATGTCAGATTCCGCTGGGGGCACCCGGGGTACTTGCTCACTTCCTCCACTACACCCAATTTTTCCTCCTCCCTCGCTGCGTCGGGTCGAGCTTTCGCCGCCGAACCGCCTCATGAATTTTTCTGCGTGGGTCACATTGGCGAAACAGTCGTAGGCCGAATGGAGCGCAGAGAGAGCCGGGGATAGCCTGCGAGGCTGGACCGCCGAATCTCGGATTACGCTGCGCTCCATCCGGGCTACAATTGGTCCCATGGACGCCAGCGACCGCACAAACGCCATGGCCCAATGGATGTGGGACGCCCGCGCGCGCCGCCTGCCCTATCGCAACCTGCCGGATGAGCTGAAACCCGCCTCGCTCGCCGAGGCCTACGCCGCACAGGAGGCCTATTACCGGCTGGCGGAGCCGGTCTATGGCGCGGTGTGCGGCGCCAAGATCGCCACCACCACCAAGGTGATGCAGGAACTGATGGGCATCGATCATCCCTGCGGCGGCGCCATCTTCGCGCGCACCATCCACTACTCGCCGGCGCATGTGCACGTGGCCAATTTCGTCAACGTCCGCATCGAAAGCGAGATCGCGCTGATGCTCGGCGCCGATCTGCCGGCAGCCGGCGCACCGTGGCGGCGCGACATGGTGGCGCCGGCGGTCTCAGCCGCGATGCCCGCTTTCGAGCTGATCGAAGACCGCAATGCCGACTACACCACGACCGACGTCGCCTCGCTGATCGTCGAAAATTGCTGGAACGGCGGCATTGTCATCGGCGCGGCCAGATCCGTATCCCCCGCGTCGCTCAACGGCATCGCCGGCCGGCTCGAGATCGGCGGCAAGCCGGCCGGCAAAGGTTTTGCCGAGGACCCGTGCGCGACGCTGGCGTGGCTCGCCAATCATCTCGCCGAACGCGGCCGCGGGCTCAAAGCCGGCATGGTGGTGATCACCGGCAGCGTCATTGCGACGATGTCGATCAAGCCCGGCGAGCACGCGGTGTTTTCGGTCGCGGGATTGGGCGACGTTGAGGTGCTTGCGGTGTAGCTTCACCCTCCCCTGCAGGGGGAGGGTCGCGCACCGAAGGTGCGCGGGGTGGGGATGTGCCGAGCGGACACCCACTTCCCCACCTGCCGCGCTTTGCGCGGCTAGCCTCCCCCTGGCAGGGGAGGCTTGGGGGACGTCTCTTTTTTATTGACATACGTCTCTGCATCGGTTACAGAGCGATCCTCGCTCATTGAAGGACGTGGCGCGGAGGCACATCGCGTCATGGGAGCGAGGGCGGTGCCCGCGGGCGGGTTTGCAGCCTGCTCCCGGGCGGCTTGGGCATCATGTCTCCCGGCATTACGACCGGGGTGGGAGGTGCATCCCTGGACTGGGACAGGCGAAGGCGGGTAACGCCCGTTCAGACCAAGTCCCAGGAAGCCTGGCCTGAAGCTGAGCCTTTGGGATGAGATACTCCCTCAGGTGAGAGCCGTGGTGGAACGCCGTCAAGCGTGCGCGCTCCAAAAGGGCGCGCGCCGCATCGCGAGATGCGGCGGTTGTGACCCTGCGTTTGCCGGCGTTCCGCTTCCTTCTTTTATTTGTTTCTTGAAAGCTTGATCTGGCGAAACGGACGTAACGGAAGACCGAAAGACAGGCCCCACCCCTGCCCTTCCTTGGACCGGACCGGTTTCGCGCTTGAAGTAACGGTATTTTATTGGCGCGCGATTGTTCGGGATCGCCCGTAAGTAACAGGCTCGCGGAGCTGGCTCCGAGCGGGAATGGATTCCCGTGCCGGGAGCGCCACGGCGGAGCTGTTTCACTTGCGACTCGAACGTAACGAGCAAGCTCAATGTCAACACACGACGGCAACGTTTGTGCAACGTCGAGTCCTGCGCCCCCTCCACCACCCCTTCCGCCTACGCGCTCCGCGCTTCGGCGGACTCAAACCCGCCGTAGCTCGCAGAGCGAGCGAAGGCGGGTCGGGGTGGTCCCCTCCCCCGCTATCGCGGTGGCGGATGAGAAACGCCGCGCAGCGAACCTATCCAACGCACCAGCACGTAAAACACCGGCGTGAACAGGAGGCCGAACATGGTCACGCCGAGCATGCCGAAGAACACGGCGGTGCCGAGAGCCTGGCGCATCTCCGCGCCCGCCCCTGTCGCCAATGCCAGCGGCACCACGCCGAAGATGAAGGCGAACGACGTCATCAGAATGGGCCGCAGCCTGGTCCTCGCCGCCTGCACGGCCGCGTCGAAGCGGTCGGCGCCGCGTTCCTCGGCCTGTTTGGCGAACTCGACGATGAGGATCGCGTTCTTGGCGGCAAGACCAATCAACACCACGAAGCCGATCTGGGTCAAAATGTTGTTGTCCATGCCGCGCAGCGTCACGCCGCTGATGGCGGCAAACAAACACATCGGCACGATCAGGATCACCGCGAGCGGCAGCAACACGCTCTCGTATTGCGCGGCAAGGAGCAGGAATACGAACACGACGGCGAGCGTGAAAGCCACCGTTGCGGTATTGCCGGCGACCTTCTCCTGCAGCGCAATCTCGGTCCATTCGTAGCCGAACCCCGACGGCAGGTTCGTCGCGGCAATGCGCTCCATCGCGTCGATCGCCTGGCCGGTGGAAAAGCCGGGCAATGTCGATCCCTGCACCTCGGCGGCCGGAAACAGGTTATAGCGCGGCACCCTGTAGGGGCCGGTGACGTTTTGGAAGGTCGCGACCGCGCCGAGCGGCACCATGTCGCCCGAGGTGGAGCGGGTGCGCAAATTCTCGACGTCCCGCAACGACAGCCGGTAGGCGTTGTCGGCCTGGGCGATGACGCGGAAGGTGCGCCCGAGGATGTTGAATTCGTTGACGAACGTCGAGCCCATATAGGTCGACAAGGTGTCGAAGAAGCGCGTGATCGGCACGCCGAGCATCTCGGCTTTGGTGCGATCGATATCGGCATAGATCTGCGGCGTCGACGTGTTGAAAAGCGTGAACACCTGGGTGAGGCCGGGCGTGCGATTGGCGGGCCCGGTGATGGCGGCGACGGCCTGTTCGAGCGCGTGCGGGCCGCGATCGGCACGGTCCTGCACATACAGCTTGAAGCCGCCGCCGGTGCCGATGCCCGGCACCGAGGGCGGCGGCAGGATAAGGATCGACGCCTCGCGCAACACCTGCATTTGGCCGCGCAAGTCGTTGAGGATCGTCGCCGTCGCCAGCCCGGCTTTGACCCGCTCCTCGAACGGTTTCAAGGTGACGAAAATAACGCCCAAATTGGGAGCGTTGGTAAAAGTCGCGCCGTCGAAACCGGCGAACATGACGGTGTTGGCGACGCCGGGCCGCGACAACAGGATGTCGGATGCTTCGCGCACGACGCGGTCGGTGCGGTCCAGGCTCGATCCCGGCGGCAAAGAAAACACGGCAATAAAGTAGGCGCGATCGAGCTGCGGAATGAAGCCCGATGGTGTGCGGGAAAACTCGAAATAGGTCAGTCCGATGAACAAACCATAGAGCACCAGCATCAGCCCCGATACGCGCAGCGCCCGCCGCGTCAATCCCGCGTAGGACGAGGCGAGCTTTTCAAAACCTTTGTTGAAGCCTGCGAAAAATACATCGAACGGCAGGCTGACCGTTTTCCAGAACCCTCGCCTCGGCTCATGGTCGTGCGGCCGCAAAAACAGCGCCGCGAGCGCCGGCGACAATGTCAACGACAGGATGACGGAAATGACCGTCGAGGCGGTGATGGTCAGCGCGAACTGCCGATAGAACGCGCCCGAAATCCCGGTGATGAAAGCGGTCGGAATGAACACCGCGCAGAGCACCAGACCGATCGCCACCAGCGCGCTGCCGACCTCGTCCATGGTCTTGTGCGCGGCATCGCGCGGACTAAGGCCCTCGCGCAAATAGCGCTCGACGTTTTCAACGACCACGATGGCGTCGTCGACGACGATGCCGATGGCCAGGACCAGCCCGAACAATGTCAGATTGTTTATGGAGAAGCCGAAGGCCTCCAGGACGAAGAAACTGCCGACGATCGAAACAGGGATAGCGACAATGGGTATGATTGCCGCGCGCCACGACTGAAGAAACAGGACGATCACGATCACGACCAGGAGCACCGCTTCGAACAGCGTCTTGATCACCTCATTGACCGATTGCTGAATGAACTCCGTCGTATTGTAGGCGACGCGATACTGCAGGCCTTGGGGAAAGCTCTTGGACAGCTCCTCCATCGTGCGGAGCACGTTATTGGCGGTCGCCAGCGCATTCGATCCCGGGCGCTGAAAGATGCCGATGGCGGTGGCGACCTGATTATCGAGATAGGCGTTCACCGTGTAGTCCTGCGAGCCGAGCTCGACGCGGGCAATGTCGCGCAGGTGGGTGACGCGGCCGTCCGCATCGGTCGCCACCACGATGTCCTCGAACTGCTCCGGAGTGGAAAGCCGGCCGAGCGTCTGCACGGCGATCTGGAACGCGCCGGGCGATTTTGCCGGCGGCTGATTGATGGCGCCGGCGGCGACCTGGACGTTCGCGGCCTGCAGTGCCGCGACCGCGTCATCGGCGGTGAGGCTCCTGCCGTGCAGCTTCGCCGGATCGAGCCACACGCGCATGGCATAGTCGCGCGCGCCGAACACGATGGTGTCGCCGACGCCGTCGACGCGAGCGATGACGTCCTTGATATTCACCGTGGCGTAGTTGGAAATGTACTGCTGATCGAGCGTCTTGTCGGGCGAGATCAAATGCACGACGAGCAACAGATCCGGCGATTTCTTGCGAACGGTGACGCCGACATGCTGCACTTCCACGGGCAGTCGCGGCAGCGCGATAGAGACGCGATTTTGCACCAGGACCTGTGCCTGATCGACGTCGGTGCCGGGCTTGAAGACGGCGTCGATCGACACCGCGCCGTCGCCGGTCGACTGCGAAACCAGGTAGATCATGTTGTCGACGCCGTTGATCTCCTGCTCGATCGGCGTGGCGACGGTTTTCGAAACCACCTCGGCGGACGCGCCGGCAAACGTCGCCGTCACTTCGACGGTGGGCGGCGCGATCTCCGGATATTCGCTGATCGGCAGCGCGCGGAACGATATGGCGCCGACCAGCGTGAGGATAATGGCGATGACGGCGGCGAATATCGGCCGGTCGATGAAGAAATGCGAAAGCCGCATGGCGATTGATCCTGTTACCGCGCTTGGCGCAGCCGGCGATGGCCTATTGTGCTGCCGCCTTGATGGTGCCGTCCTCGGCCTTGACTTTCTGCCCCGGCCGGGCCCGCGGCAGCCCATCGATGACGATGCGATCGGTAGGCGCGAGTCCGGAGCGAACAACACGCAGGCCGTCTATGATCGGACCGAGCTCGACGCGCTTGGTGCCGACCGTGCCGTCTTCGGCGACCGTGAAAACGATCTTGCTCGCCTGATCGGACGCGATCGCGCCGTCGGGAATCAGCAGCGCGTCATGGGTTCCGCCGAACAGCCGCAGCCGCCCGAAGAAGCCCGGGGTGAGAAAGCCGTCCTTATTGTCAAAGACGGCGCGGGCTCGAATGGTGCCGGTCTTGGGATTGATCGCGTTATCGACGAAATCCATTCGCCCTTGATGGGTGAATTCGGTCTCGTCGGCGAGGCGGACGGCCACCGGATTCGGCGCGTCGCGCGACGAGGGCCGCGTTCCGGCGGCAGCGAGACGGAGGTAATGCAAGAAGTCCGTCTCGCTGCCGTCGAACACGAAGTGGATGGGATCGATCGATACGATGACGCTCAAGAGCGTCGCGCCGGTCTGGCCGCCGGTAATGAGGTTGCCGGCATCGACGCGTTTGTCGGAAATGCGCCCCGCGATGGGCGCGCGGACCTCGGTCCATTCGAGATTAAGCTGGGCTTGTTTCAAGGCGGCGTTGGCGGAGGCGAGCTGGCCGGCGGCATCGCGCTGGACTGATTGCCGGGTATCGAATTCCCGTTCGGTCAGCGTCTTGCTTTGCACCAGTGGCGTCGCGCGATTGACGTCATCGGTGGCGATATCGAGCTTCGCCTGCGCGCGTTGGATATCGGCTTTCGCCAGCTCGACGGCGATCTGGTAGGGGCGCTGATCGATGACGAACAGCAGGTCGTCCTTTTTGACGATCTGCCCTTCGTGGAAGTGAACGGAGTCGATGAATCCGGAAACCCTGGCGCGAATTTCGACCGTCTCCAATGCGGTGAAGCGGCCGGTATATTCGTCCCACTCGGTAATGCTCTTCTGGAACGGGTGCGCGACGGTGACGGTCGGCGGCGGCGGCGCCGAACCGGCGGTCGGCTTACCGTCACAGCCGGCCAGCACGTTGGCAATCAGTAGCAGAGTAACCAAAGGCACAATGCGGATCATGGGGGCAATTCTCCGACACATTGCGATCTAGCTTGGCGATCTGACTCGGTCCGCTCAAACGTCTCGATCTGACGAGCATAGCCCGGATCAGTGCTAAATACGCCCGGAACGGTGCAATTCAAGCAGGCGCGGGCTCAACCCTCCCCTGCAGGGGGAGGGTCGCGCACCGAAGGTGCGCGGGGTGGGGCCGTGCGATAATGAAAAGAATTGCGGCGTGCGGTAGGTGTTTCGGCCCTGCCCGCGAGCTTCGCTCGCGCTTTAATTGCGGGCGATGATCTCGCGTTCGCCGCGATGGACAATCGGCGTGGCCGGCAGCTTGCCGGGGCGGCGACGCAGCAGTCGAGATGGCCGGCGCTTGGCGATGGCGCTCCTGCGGCGGCGGCGCCAGGTCGGGGCTTCGATGCGCAGCGCGCCGAGGCGGGCGAACGGTTCGCGCAAGCTGCCATCGCCTTCGGCGACGAGAAGCGGCAGGCCGAGCACCCTGCCCCAGCTTTGCCACTCGGCGACGATGTCGTCACGTTCGGGCGAAGAAAACAGCGGCAGCGACAAAGCCGGGTCGCGGTGCTCGAGCGTGACAGCGATTGAGGTCGGCGCTTTCCCGGTTTCGCCGCTCAAGCGGATGGCGACGCCGCGATAGGACGCGACCGGCATGTTCAGCGCCATGCGAATGCCGCGCACCGAGCGGCGCAGCACCACGCGCTCGCGATGCAGGTCGACGACGCGAAGCCGCTCGTCGGCCGCATCGTCGGCGGCGGTAAAACGCACGGGCAAGGAGAAGGGGTCGAGCCGCGAGGGGATCGCCCCCGCGCGGCCCGACCCGGCAGCGAACCTGCCGGCTTCCATGTGACGCCTCGAAACTCGAACTCCCCCCGGACTGTTGCCGCCCGGTTGCCGTGACATTGCCTGAGTGCGGTCGTAATCGGCTTAAGGATCCTGGTTAAAAGGTCGTGTTGCGCGCTCGAACGACCCGCATGATTGACGAGACCTTGCCGACGCGCGGGAAATTGCTTGGAAGGGCCGCCTCGCCTCGTCATTGCGAGAATTGACGGAGCGCTTGAATCATCGACCCCGCAGCCACATCTTGGCCTTGTTATTATTTTCACCACCGCATAAACCAATCGCCAACCAATGCCATCGCTCCTCGACCAAACTGCGCTAGCCGATGTCGCCGAACGGGTCGTCGCCGCGGCCAAGCGTGCCGGCGCCGACCAGGCCGACGCGTTCGCCGTGCGCGGCGTGTCGCTGTCGGTCGAGGTGCGCGACGGCTCGGTCGAGGAATCGCAGCGCTCCGAAGGCGACGACCTGGGCCTGCGCGTCCTCGTCGGCAGGAAGCAGGCGGTGGTCTCGACCAACGATCTCAACGGCGACAACTTTGCCGCCCTTGCCGAGCGCGCGGTGGCCATGGCGCGCGCCGCGCCCGAGGACCGCTTCGTAGGCCTCGCCGATCCGGCGCTCCTGGCGCGCAACCCGCCGGCGCTGGACCTGCTCGATCCCGACATGCCCGACGTCGGCGTGCTGGAACGGCGCGCGCGGGAGGCTGAGGCCGCGGCCATGGCGGTCGCGGGCGTCAGCAAATCGGGCGGCGCCTCAGCCTCGGCCGGCATCGGCGGCCTGGTGCTGGTGACCAGCCACGGCTTCCATGGCGCCGCCATGAACTCGCACCATTCGATCTCGATGTCGGCCATCGCCGGCAACGGCACCGGCATGGAGACCGATTACGATTACACCTCGACGCTGCACGCAGCCGACCTCGAAAGCGCCACGACCATCGGCCGCAGCGCCGGCGAGCGCGCGGTCAAGCGGCTCAATCCGCGCAAAGTCACGACGCGCCGCGTGCCGGTGGTGTTCGACGCGCGAATCGCCGGTTCCCTGATCGGCCACCTCGCCAACGCGGTCAACGGCGCCTCGATCGCGCGCAAGACGAGTTTTTTGCGCGAAAAGCTCGGCGAGCAGATTTTTGCGCCCGGCATCGACATCATCGACGATCCGTTGCGCAAACGGGGGCTACGCTCGCGGCCGTTCGACGCCGAAGGCGTCACCACCAGCGCGCGCAAAGTGGTCGAAGGCGGCGTGCTGAAAACCTGGTTCCTCGATAGTGCGACCGGTCGCGAGCTGGGTCTTGCCACCACCGGTCATGCTTATCGCAGCGTGTCTTCGCCGCCCTCGCCCGGGCCGAGCAACCTGCATCTCGCCGCCGGCGCCAAAAGCGCCGACGAACTGATCGCCGAGATCGCGGACGGGTTCTTTGTCACCGACCTGATCGGCGTCGGCGTCAACCTGGTGACCGGAGATTATAGCCGCGGCGCCTCGGGGTTTTGGATCGAGAACGGCCAGCTCACTTTTCCGGTGAGTGAAGTCACCATCGCCGGGCATCTGACCGAAATATTCAAGAGCCTCACGCCGGGAAACGACCTCATCTTCCGCTACGGCACCAATGCGCCGACCGTGCGCGTGGAGGGCCTGACTGTTGCCGGCCACTGAGGTCGTCGACCTGCAACAACAAGCCGCGCGCCTTGCGGAGGCCGTCCGCGAAGCCGGGGCGCTGGCGCTGGCGATGTTCAAGACGCCGCTGAAGAACTGGACCAAGGGCGAAGCTTTGTCGCCGGTGTCCGATGCCGATATCGCGGTCGACGTGTTGCTGCGCGAACGGCTGACCGCCAACAACGCAGCCATCGGCTGGCTATCGGAGGAAAGCGTCGACGATCCGGCGCGCCTCGACGCGCGCTATGTCTGGATCGTCGATCCGATCGACGGCACGCGCGCCTATATCGCAGGCCTGCCGGATTGGGCGGTCTCCGCCGCGCTGGTCGAGAACGGCCGGCCCGTCGCAGCGTGCCTTTATGCGCCGGTCAGCGACGAATTCTTCTTTGCCGTCGCGGGCCAGGGCGCCACCCGCAACGGCGTCACGATCACGGCCACGCCCGGAGCGCAAATCGAGCAGGCGCGCATCGCCGGCCCGAAAAAATTTCTCGAACGGGTCCAAGCCATCGCGCCGCCGTTTGCCGTCATGCCGCGCACGCACTCGCTGGCGTTGCGCCTGGCCCGGATCGCCGAGGGAACATTCGACGCGGCCATTGCCGGCGGCAACAGCCACGACTGGGACCTTGCGGCCGCCGACCTTTTGGTGCACGAAGCGGGCGGCGCATTGACGTCTTTCGGGGGCGGAACTGTGACCTATAATCGTCCTGTGCCGCGGCACGGGATGCTCGTTGCGGCCGGCCGGGACAGGCACGCGGCGCTGATCGAGCTTTTCAGGGATGAACGCCTCGTGTCACTCTAACGCGCGGACATGCGGAACGATCACCATGTCGGACATCCCCCAAGCCAAACCCCAAGCCAAGCAACTTCTTCACCTCGTGTTCGGCGGCGAACTGCAAAGCATCGCCGACATCGAATTCAAGGATCTCGACAAGCTCGACATCGTCGGCGTCTATCCGAACTATGCCAGCGCCTACGCGGCCTGTAAGGCGAAGGCGCAGGGCACCGTCGACAATGCGCAGATGCGATACTTCATCGTGCACATGCACCGCCTGCTCGATCCCGACAGCAACGCGCCGCGCTGAGACAACGCATGCAGTTTTGGCGGCGCATCGGCCGGCAGCAATGGGCACAGACGGCGCTCGGTGTCGTCGCCGCCGAATATGTGCGTTTCGTCGGCAAGACCACGCGGCTCACGGTCGAGCCGCCCGACGCCCGGGACCGCGCCGAAGCCGACATGCCGATCATCGGCGCGTTCTGGCACGGTCAACATTTGCTCGCCACCAACGCCAGCAAACCGTCGTACAAAGTAAAAATGCTGGCGTCGCGCCATCGCGACGGCGAGGTCAACGCCATTGCCGCCGAGTGGCTCGGCGTCGGCACCATTCGCGGCTCCGGCAATCATGCCGGCGGCTTCGTGCACAAAGGCGGCGTCGCCGCGTTCCAGGCCATGCTCGACGCGCTCAAAGAAGGCTATTCGGTCGCGCTCTCCGCCGACGTGCCGAAAGTGTCGCGCGTAGCGGGCCTCGGCATCATCAAGCTCGCGCAAATGTCCGGCCGGCCGATCCATGCCCTCGCCATCGCCACGCACTGGCGCATCGTGCTCGACAATTGGGATCGCTCCACCATCAACCTGCCGTTCAGCCGCGGCGCCGGCGTGGCTACCGAGCCGCTGTGGGTTGCCGCCGATGCCGATGACGCAGGCCTCGAAGCCGCCCGGCTGGAGCTCGAGAACCGCCTTAACGCCGCCACGCGCCGCGCCTATGAGATTGTCGATCGGCCGTAACTCCGCTAGCACTATCTGGGGGACCGAGCGTGCCCGATCGACTGCCGCTGGCGTTGCGCCTTTATCAGTTCGCGTCGTTCGCCGCGGCGCCGGTGGCGCCGCAGCTATTGGCGCGGCGGCTCAACCGCGGCAAGGAACATCCGACCCGGCTGGCGGAGCGTCGCGGGCAGGCGTCGCAGCCGCGCCCGGACGGTCCACTGATCTGGGTGCATGCGGCAAGCGTCGGCGAAATGCTGGCGGCGGTGCCGCTGATCGAACGCATCCGCGCGCAGAATTTTGCCGTCCTCGTCACCACGGGCACGGTGACGTCGGCGGCGCTCGCCGAGCACCGCTTGCCGCCGGGCGTACTGCATCAGTTCATCCCGCTCGACGCGCCGCGTTATGTCGGCCGTTTCCTCGATCATTGGCGGCCCGACCTGGCGCTGTTCGTCGAATCCGATCTGTGGCCCAATCTGATCGTGGAGTCCGGGCGTCGCAAGATCCCGATGATCGTGGTCAACGGCCGGCTCTCGGAGCGCTCGTTTCACCGTTGGCAGATGGTGCCGGGCGTGATCGCGGCGCTGTTGTCGCGCTTCGATCTCTGCCTCGCCCAATCGGCCGCCGACGCGCAGCGTTACGGGCAGCTCGGCGCGCCGCGCGTGACCTCGACCGGCAACCTCAAGCTCGACGTGCCGGCGCCGCCGGTCGATGAAGCAATGTTGCGGCAATTGAAATTGACCATAGGCATACGCCCGGTCATTGCCGCGGCCTCGACTCATGACGGCGAGGAGACCGCCATCATCACCGCGCATCGGCGGCTGCGCGCCAAGCATCCGGCGCTTCTGACCGTCATCGCGCCGCGTCATCCGGCGCGCGGCGAGGCCATCGCCGACATCGCCAAGGTCGCTGGATTATCGGTGGGCTTGCGCTCGCGCGGCGAAGCTCCGAAGCAAGGTATCGACGTCTATATCGCCGACACCTTGGGCGAGCTCGGCCTGATCTACCGGCTCGCGTCCATCGTGTTCATGGGCGGCTCGCTGGTCGAACACGGCGGCCAAAATCCGATCGAGGCGATCCGGCTCGGCGCCGCCGTGGTGCACGGCCCCCATGTGTGGAATTTCGCCGAAATCTACGCCACTCTCGACGCCGCAAACGGCGCAAAACTCATCGCCGACGAAGAGGCGCTGACGGTGCAGCTCAACGCCTGGCTCGCCAATCCGGCGGCGCGCACCGTGATCGCGGAAGCCGGCGCCAAAACCGTGCGGCAGCTCGGCGGCGCGCTCGATCGCACGCTCGCCGCGCTTGATCCTTATCTCGTACAACTGCGTCTAGAGCAAAGAGCGTCCTGATGCGCGAGCCCGCCTTCTGGTGGCGGAAAGGTGGCGGCAGCCTGCTCGCTCCCTTGGCCGCCATTTACGGCGCGGTGGCGTGGGGACGCATTCAAGCGCAAGGCCAGCGCGCCGGCGTGCCGGTGATCTGCCTCGGAAATCTCACCGCCGGCGGCGCCGGCAAGACACCGGCGGCGCTGGCGGTGGCGCGTCTCCTGCTTGCGGTGCACGACCGGCCGTTTTTTCTCAGCCGCGGCTATGGCGGCAAGCTCGCCGGACCGGTGCGCGTCGATCCTTCGTTTCATCGCTCAGCCGACGTCGGCGACGAGCCATTGATGCTGGCGCGGCTGGCGCCGACCATCGTCGCCCGCGACCGCGTCGCCGGCGCCCGCATCGCACGCTCCGCCGGCGCAAGCGTCATCGTCATGGATGACGGGTTTCAGAATCCGTCGCTGACCAAGGACCTCGCCATCCTTCTGCTCGACGGCCGCCGCGGCATCGGCAACGGCCGCATCATTCCAGCTGGGCCGCTACGGGCGCCGCTGGAAATCCAGATCGCGCGCGCGCAAGCGCTGGTCGTCGTCGGCCCGCCGGACAGCGCCGCCAAAATTTTGGAAACCGCGCGCCGCTACCGCGTCACCGTATTTCACGGCAGGCTCGAAGCCGACCGCAACAGTCTCGCCGCGCTCGGCAAGCGCAAAGTGCTGGCCTTCGCCGGCATCGGCAATCCGGACAAGTTTTTTGCGACGCTGATCGAGGCCGGCATCGACGTTGCCGCCCGATCAAGCTTCCCCGACCATCATCGTTACACCGCGGCGGAGGCGCAAGGTTTGATCGCGCGCGCGCAAGCGGAAAACCTCGTGCTCATCACCACGGAGAAAGATCACGTCCGCCTCGCCGGCGATCCGGCGCTTGCGGCGCTTGGCGCGCGTACCAGCATATTGCCAGTGCGACTCGTCATCGAGGAGCAGGATGCGTTTCGGCAGATGGTGCTGAGCGCCGCGAAGCGAGCTTAGGCCCAATGAAGGCGTGCCGCGCCGTTAAATGCCCAGATAGGCCGCTTGCACTTGTTTGTTGTTTGCCAGATCGGCGCTGGAACCGCGCATGATGATCTTGCCGCTCTCGAGCACGTAAGCGCGCTGCACCAATGTCAGCGCGCGGGCGACATTCTGCTCGACCAGGAGGATCGCCGTACCCATGGCGTGGATCTCCTGGATCTTCTGGAATGTGATATCGGTCATGACCGGCGCCAGACCCAGCGACGGCTCGTCGAGCATCAACAGACGCGGCTTCAACATCAGGCCACGGCCGACGGCGAGCATCTGCTGTTCACCGCCGCTCATCGTTCCGGCGAGCTGCCTGCGGCGCTCCGCCAGAACGGGAAAAATGCTGAAAACAAGTTCCAGCGTGCGGCCGCGGTCGGCTTTGGCGCGCGGGACGTAGGCCCCGATTTCGAGGTTTTCCTGCACGGTCATTTCGGGGAAGACCTGACGGCCTTCCGGCACATGGGCGATGCCGAGCTCCGCGACCTTGTACGGCGGCAATGCAGCAATGTTCGTCCCCAAGAACGTGATCGTGCCCGCGGTCAAACGCATCAGGCCTGAGATCGCGCGCAGCGTGGTGCTCTTGCCGGCGCCGTTGGCTCCCAACAGGCCGACGGCTTCGCCTTCGCCGACGTCGATGCTGATGTCGCCGATCGCCGGGACGGTGCCGTAACTGGCGCTCACTGCGGATAGCGTCAACACCCGCTCTCTCCCGGCGTCGCCACATGCACGTAACCCGACCCCAGATAGGCCCGAACCACCTCTTCGTTCGCCACCACCTCTTTGGGGCTGCCTTCGGCAATCTTCTGCCCGTGATCGAGCACCACGATGTGCCGCGCCACCGCCATGATCGCGCGCATCACGTGCTCGACGATGATGATGGTCAGTCCGCGCTGCGAAAGTTTGCCGACGAGCGCGACGGCTTGATCGATCTCGGCCGGATTGAGCCCGGCCATGACCTCATCGAGCAGCAGCAGCCGCGGCTCGGTGGCGAGCGCGCGCGCCATTTCGAGCCGCCGCTGATCGATCGTGGTCAAGTCGCGCGCCGGCGCGTGCTCTTTGGCCGACAGCCCGACGAATTCGATCGCCTCGCGGGCTTTGGCGCGGGCGACGTCGAGCTTTTTGTCGCGCAGGAACGCGCCGGTCATCACGTTGGCCAACACCGTCATCCCGCCAAACGGCCTCGCCACCTGAAATGTCCGCGCCAGGCCGTGCGCGCAAATGTCATATGGCCGCAGCCCCACGATCTCGCGACCGAACGCCGATACCGAGCCTGAGTCCGGCCGATGAAAGCCGGTGATCAGATTGAAGCTCGTCGTCTTGCCGGCGCCGTTCGGCCCGATCAGCGCGACGGTCTCGTTTTCGGCCACCGAAAAGCTCAGATCTTGCACGGCGCGCAAGCCGCCGAACCGCTTACTGAGATGACGGACAACGAGCGCCTCAGCCATCGATGGCAGCCTCGCGCGCGCGCGCCGCACCGCCGTGAACGATGCGGCCGTAGGCCTCCGTGAAAACGCCGAGCAGCCCGGTCGGCCGCCATAAGATCACGGCGATGAGAATGAGACTGTAGACGGTCAACTGCACCCCACCGAGCGAACTGCCGAGCCAGCTTTGCAGGAGTGCAGACGTTGCTTCCAACAACACGGTACCGATCACCGGGCCCCACAGCGTTCCAATCCCGCCGACGATCGACACCAGAGCCGCTTCAACCGAAATGTTGAAACTGAATGCGGTCGCCGGATCGATGAAGTAGATGTACTGAACGTAGAAGGTTCCTGCGAGAGCCGTGAGAAATGCGCTGACCAGATAGATATCCCGCTTGATCCGTAGCGCGTTCACGCCGATCGCGTCGGCCGCGTCCTCATCCTCGCCGATGGCGACCAGGTAATATCCCACCCACGATCGCTCGATCCGCCAGGTGATCGCAAGGCCAGCCGCCAGCAAGCCGAGCGCGATATAATAATACGCCGCCTTGGCGTCGAACTGCATCATCAACGGCGCGTTGCCCAGGTTCGGAATCGTCGTGCCTTCGGCGCCCCAGGCGAAATCGCGAAATTTTAGAAACAGCAGCATCAGGACTTGAGCGGTGGCAATGGTGGCGATGGCAAAATACGGCCCGCGCAAGCGGAAGCACAGCGCGCCGATCGGCAGGCTCGCCAGCATCGCCACAACGCCGCCGGCGAACATGCCGATCCAGGGCGAGATGCCGTATCGAATCTGCAATATCGTCGAGGTGTAGGCGCCGAGCCCGAAATAAGCGGCATGGCCCAAGGAAAGCTGCTTGGCATAGCCGCCCATCAGATTCCAGGCGACGCCGATAAAGGCGAACAGCAGGATCCTGATAAAAATATCGATCGCGAACCGGCTCGTCACCACCAAGGGCAGCGCCAGCATGACCGCCGCGAGGAGGACTAGCCAAAGCACGCCCGGATGACGGAGCCCACGCATCATCGTGCAGCTCCACCGGCGAGGCCGCTTGGCCTGAACGCCAGCGTCAGCAGCAGCATCAGGAAGACCACGATCAATCCTGAATCGGCGCCGACGAATTGAATGCCGAGCGACTCGGCGACACCCATCATCAGACTGGCGATGAGCGCGCCTTTGACATTGCCCAGCGTGCCCAGGACAACGGCAACGAACGCCATCAGCACGAATACTTGGCCGGCCATGGGCGAAGCCGGATAGAACGGCATGAGCAGCGAGCCGGCGGCGCCCGCCAGCGCCAGCGACACCCCGACCGCGACGCAAAACACGCGGTTGGTATTGATGCCCATCAGCATCGCCACTTCAGGCTTCTGCGCTGCGGCGCGCATGGCCTTGCCCATGTCCGTCGCGTGCAGAAAGACCCAGAGCGCGCCGCTGAGCGCCATCGCCAGCACGAAGGCGATGAGTTTGGCGACCGGGATATAGAGCGGACCGAGATAAAGCGCCGAGTCGGAATACGGCGTTTGCACGGTCCGATAGTTGGCGGTGAACAACAGCAATGCGAGGTTCATCAAGAGCAACGACAGCGCAAAGGTGAGGAAGATCTGCGGCATGTCGCTAAGCCCGAGAACGCGGCGGATCAGGAAATGCTGCAACCCAACGCCGATCAGGAACAGCACCGGCATGGACACCGCAAGCGATAGCAATGGATCGATGCCGTAACGCGTGGCGAGGAAGAAGCTGATATACATGCCGATCATCACGAACTCGCCTTGGGCGAAGTTCACGATTTTCACGACGCCGAAGATCAGCGTCACGCCGATGCTCACCAGCGCATAGATGCCGCCTATGAGCAGGCCGTTGACGACGGCCTGTGCCAGTGTTTCCAGCATCGGACCCTTGATGGGGTTTTAGGTTTTCACCAGCGGGGCGCGCGCGTCGTCTTTCGGAAACACGCTCGCCAGATCGCCGTTCTGCCATTGCACGCCGACCGGATGGGCGTAAATGTTCTTGCCGTCCGGACCGAACTTCACCCGGCCGCCCGGACCCATCGCCGCATAGCCCGACGACACGTCGAGCGCCGCCAGCGCATCGCGCACTTTCTCCGGATCGGTCGACGCCGCCCGCTCGAGCGCGTCGGCGAGCATGAAGGTCTGCGCGACCAGGCCGCCGGCATACTCGAAAAGAAACTCGCCATACTGCTTCTTGTATACGGCGTTGACCTTCTCGGCCTCGGCGCTGCAATCGTGATTCCAGTGCGCAACGCCCTGCAAGCCCTCCGCGAGCGTTCCCACGCTTTTGTAAAAATCGGGAATGACGAACCCGCCGGAGCCGCCATTGAGCGCAATCTTGAGGCCGACCTGCTTGATCGTGCGCACGATCAGAATGAGATCGTTCAAATAGGACACCGAGAACAGCGCATCGGCGCCGGACGCCTTGACCTTGTTGATGAGCGGACCGGCATCGGCGAAGCCTGCCGAATATGGCTCGAACATCACGATCTCGACGCCCTCGCCCGGCGCCTTTTCCCGCAGGCCGTTCGAGGTCGAGGTGCCGAACGCGGTGTTCTCGAATATCACCGCCACTTTCGGCTTGTCGCTCACCAGCTTCGACATTTGCAGTTGCGCCTGGGCGAACTGCGAAGCGCGCGCGAACGGCGTGAAAGTGTAATGGCGGTCCTTGTTGAGCTGATCGGAGCTCGATCCGGTGATGAGCGGCACTTTGGCGCGTTCGGCCACCTCGCTCGCGATCAGCGTGAGCGCGCTGGCAAAGCAGCCGTGAATCGCCGCGAGCTTATAGCCGTTGATCAAACGGTCGGTCTCGGTGCGCGTCACGGTGGTGTCGCTTTGCACATCCGAGACGATCAGGTTGAGCTTGGCGCCGCCGAGCGATTTTATGCCGCCGGCATCGTTGACCATCTGCACCGCAAGCTTGGCGGCATTGACACAGCCCTGGCCGATCTGGGCCATGCTTCCCGTAACCGGGTAAAGGCCACCGATGTTGACGGGCTCCGCTGCGCGCAAGCGCAGCGGAACCGCGGCGAATGCCGTCGCGGCGAGGGCGCCACCCGCGGTCTTGATGAGAAAGTCTCTGCGGCGCTGCCGCGATGTCCGACCCCGGCCGTTTTTCATCGTCACCTCCCATGGCGTTAAAGTGCTCGCGCCCCGCCGCGAGCACTGACAAAAGCTTTTTCGCCAAGCGACTTTGGCGCTTGTTCTGCCCCTTTGCGATCGGGAGCCGACAAATTGTATACAAAATTATATGTAAGATTGCAAACAGCCCGGTTTTGCCTTATTCAAGGCCCTCGCGGCAACGAGCACGACGGCGCCGATCAGACGGCCGAGAGATTTCCAGGTTTCCCCATGACCGTGCACAGGACACTGCGAAAAAAGCCGGCACATCGTGGCGCAACCGCGCCGCCGAAACGGCGGCTGGCGAAAGTAGCGGCGAAACGCGGCGCGCGGGGACCGGCCATAGCCGAGCTCATCGCCACGCGACTCGAAGAGGAGATCGTGTTGGGCCGACGCCATCCGCGCGAGCGGCTCATCGAGCAGGACCTTTGCCAGCAATTCAACACCCACCGTGCCGACGTCCGGCTGGCTTTTTTTGAGCTCGAGAAAAAGGGCATTATTGAGCGCATCCCAAATCGCGGCGCGATGGTGCGCGACCTCTCCCCGCAAGAGGTCATGCAGATCTACGCAGTCCGCGAAGAATTGGAGGTCATGGCGGTGCGAATTCTGCCGTTTCCCGTCGCGCGCGGCGACATCGACAAGCTCGATGAAATCCAGCGCCAGTACAGCGCGGCAATCGACAGCGGTGATTTGCTCAACGTCTTCTACGGCAACCTGCATTTTCACCGCACATTGTACGAGTTGTGCGGCAATAGGTGTCTGATCGAGACGATCGAGCAGCTCGCGCAAAAGGTCTACGGCATAAGATCCTATGCCAATGCCTATCCGGATGCGCTCGATCGTGCGCGACGCGACCATGTCGGCATCATCGCCGCGTTGCGGACTTCCAATCGCGACGCGTTGATCGCGCTGACGCGGCGCCATCTGGAACCGTCGCCCGAGGCCTATATCCGCGCGTATCAACGTCGCTTCGGCGATGTCAGATCGACGGCGTCCCAGTCTTAGAACATGACGTCGCAATGACGGCGCCGGCCGGCCAAATCCTCAATTCTATTGAAAATAGCTGTCATATTGTCGTCACAGTCTAAAGTTGTATACTTCCGGACGTAGGCGTTCCATCGACCTGCTACTGTAACGTTCAATCGTAGGAGCATCAGATGCCGGGCACCATGACGTCACCGAACCACTATGCACTGTCGGGCGGCGGAATTCACATCACCTACTCGACCACGACATTCTTGGGCCAACCGAGTTTCACCTATCACGACTCCGCTCAGAACAAGACGTTCACCGGCACGCAAATCCAAAGCGTGGACACCGAAGCCGGCGCCGTCGTCAGCGTTCCCATATTCGTGTCGATCGATTCAGGATCGACGTCATTCAGCGTGCTGATCCCACGCGTCAATCTGGGCAGCGCGGATTCGACCAACATAACGACCTACGGCATCACCGCACTGCACCGATTTGGCGTTCCGGCGCCCGTGGGCCAACTGGACTTCTACACCACCCATCAGCTTCAGGGCACGGCGTCCTTGTTCGTCTCCATCGTGCCGAAGCAGGCGACCCCGTAGAGCGATACCGCGTGATGTGAAGTCCGCCGGCGTCGGTGAAATCGCGCGCGCCACGGTCGCGCGCCGGCGATTTTGCCCGGCTTACTTTCGCGCGTAACCCGAGCCCTGGCGCTGCGCCACGGCTTCGGGCGTGGCATAGGCTTCCTGCAGATCGACGCTCCAGTAGCGCAATTCCTCGAGCGGAATGGCGACGCCGGTTACCGCGCAGCGCACGAAGGCGCCGGGCCGCACCACGCGGAAATCGCCGTCGAGATATTTGACGTCGGCCTCGCCGGGCACCGGGGCCGGACGATCGGTACGATTGAGCAAATGCGCCTCCGATTGCTCGCTGGAAATTCCGGACCGGCCCCCGACTCAAAGCTTGAACGGCCCGCAGCCGGCGCAACATAATCATTCCGCCGCCCGGACGAAACCCTCTTACTTTTGATCGCTTAAGACCTGCGCCGGCGGCGCACTCCATGATACGCTGCGGCCCGGCGACGCCGGCTCGGGCCACGAATTCGCATTGGCAGATATGGGCTTTCGGAAACTTATCCTCGCGCTTGCCGGCACAGCCTGCGGCGCCGTCGCAGCCCTTGCCGCGGCGCCTGAGCACGTCGACATCCCCGCCGACACCGTGACGCTGCACGGCACACTATACCGGCCCGAGGGCGACGGACCGTTTCCTGCCGTGGTGGCGATGCACGATTGCGGCGGCCTGATCCGCCGTCCGGCGATGCAGGCGCAGCTCTACAACGAATGGGCCAATCTGTTGGTCGGCAAGGGCTTTGTCGTGCTGTTTCCGGATTCGTTCGGCTCGCGTGGGCTCGGCTCGCAATGCCGCGAAGCCAACCGCAAGGTTCACGCCCGGCGCGAGCGCGTCGCCGACGCCAATGCGGCGCGGCGCTGGCTGCAAACCCAGAGCTACGTCAAAGCCGATCACATTTCGCTGCTCGGCTGGTCGAACGGCGGCGTGGCGGCGCTGTGGACGGTGCGTCCGACCACCGTAACCCATGACGACGGCGCGGATTTCCGCTCCGCCGTCGCGCTCTATCCGAGCTGCCGCCGCTTGCGCGAGACCGCGTGGAGCGCCCGCGTGCCCACCCTCATTCTGATCGGCGGCGCCGACGATTGGACCCCGGCCGCAATCTGCCAGCAGATGGTCGCCGGTGCCCACGGCCGCAGCGCCCGCGCCGAGATCGTGGTCTATCCCGGCGCCTATCACGAGTTCGACCGCGCCAATGCGCCGATCCGGTTGCGCACCGGCCTGGTCAACACTGTCGATCCCTCCGGCCGGGCGCACGGCGGCACCAACCCGGCGGCGCGCAACGACGCGCTCAAGCGCGTGCCGGCATGGCTGGAGAAATAGAAGGCCCGCTGCCGATCACGCTGGCTTGTCTGATAAAAAACTGTATTCTGTTCCCGATAAATAAGAAATTTTATCTCGGATTTCTTGCCGGGTGAACACCATGATGCGATCGGTCCTGATAAGCGTCATTTTCAGTTTTGCACTTGGAACGATCCCCGCATTCGCGCAAATCGACTGCGGAACTTTTTGCATAAGCTACTGCGCGAAAAGAGAGCCGGGGGCGGGATACGACAACGGCAATTGCCAGATCGGTTGCAACCACGGCTGCTACTGGTATCTCGCCGAACACCATGGCCAGTTGCCAAAACCGGCCGCAGCCAAACATCGCAAGCCGTCGGCGTCCTACAGATAACCGGTGCTGACATCGGCGGCAAAGCGCGCCGGCTCGCCTTCCCAGACGATGCGGGCGTGTTCGAGCACATAGACGCGGTCGGCGTGCGGCAGCGCGAAGGTGACGTTCTGCTCGCCGAGCAGCACGGTAATCGCGGTGGTCTGGCGCAGCCGCTCCAGCGCCTTGGACAATTGCTCGAGGATGACCGGCGCCAAGCCGAGCGTCGGCTCGTCGAGGATCAAAAGTTTCGGTTTCATCATCAAGGCGCGGGCGATGGTCAGCATCTGCTGCTCGCCGCCCGACAGCGTGCCGGCCGCCTGTTTCTGACGGTCGCGCAAGATCGGGAACAGGTCGAACAGCCAGGCGATTTGTTCGGCGCACTCCGCCGCCGGCAGATGCTGGCCGCCGAGGTCGAGATTTTCGCGCACCGTCATGTCGACGAACAGTTCGCGACCCTCCGGGCATTGCACGATGCCCTTGCGCGCGATGGTCGCCGCGGTGAACCCGCGCAATGACGCGCCCTCGCGGCGGATATCGCCCGCATAGGGCAAAAAGCCGGAGATGGTATTGAACAATGTGGTCTTGCCGGCGCCGTTCAGTCCGACCACCGAGACGAACTCGCCGGCATGGACGTGGATCGACACATCGTCGAGCGCCTGCGCCTTGCCGTAATGCACGCTGACATTCTTGACCTCAAGGAACGGCGTCGTGGTGTCGCGGAACGAGGATTCCGGCCGCGCCGCGGTCTCGATGGTACCGCCGAGATAGACGCGCCGCACGGTCTCGTTGCGCATCACCTCGTCGGCGGTGCCTTCGGCGATGCGCTCGCCGACATACATGGCGAGCACGCGGTCGACCAGGCGCGCCACGCTTTTGACGTTGTGATCGACCAGCAGCACCGCGCGGCCGTCGTCGCGCAATTCACAGATCAGATCGGAGAACGCCGCGGTCTCTTTCGACGTCAGCCCGGCGAACGGCTCGTCGATCAGCAGCACCTGGGGATCCCGCGCGATTGCTTTCGCAATCTCGATCTTGCGCAGGTCGGCAAACGGCAACGTCGCCGGCCGGCGGTCGAGCACGCCGCTCAAGCCGACGCGCGCGGCGATGGCGCGGGCTTTGGTGTCGGTTTCCGGATCGGCCAAGAGCCGGGTGAGCTTGTCGGGAAGCAATGCCAGTTTGATGTTTTCCAGCACGGTCTGACGATGGAGTGGCCGCGAATGCTGAAACACGATGCCGGCGCCCATGCGCGCGATCCTGTGCGACGGCCAGCCGGCGACGTCGGTGCCGTTGATGCGCACCGAGCCGGCATCGGGCCGCTCGATGCCCATGATCAGCTTCATCACCGTCGACTTGCCGGAGCCGTTCGGGCCGATCAGCCCCAGAATTTTCCCGGCGTCGACGCTAAATGTCATGTCCTTGACGGCGACCAGGCCGCCGAAGCGCTTGGTGAGGCCCCGCACTTCGAGATGCGCATTTTTTTCGGCCATGCTCACGAAGTCTCTTTGCTGCGGGTGAGCAGGCCGAAAAATCCATTCGGAAAAAACAGCACGACGACCAGTGCCATGGCGAAGACGATGAAGTTCGCCAGATCGCCGACCGGGCGGAGCGCTTCGCTCATGGCGATAATGAATATCGAGCCGAGCACGGCACCGAGGATGGTGCGCCGGCCGCCGATCACGACGGCGATGATGATCTGCACGCCGACGGTGATGTCGATGAAGGTGCCGACCGACGCCGAGCCGAGATAGAACACAAGGAGCGCGCCGGCGAGGCCGGAGAAGAAGGCGCTGATGACGAAGGCTGTGAGTTTATGTTTGGTGACGTTGAAGCCGAGCGCGCCGGCCTGCACCGCGTCTTGGCCGCTGGCCTGCAGGATGAGCCCGACCGGCGAGCGCGACAGCGCGAACAGGATGGCGCCGCTTATGGCCATGAACCACAGCGCGATCTGGTAGTTCTTGGCGTCGCTGATGGTGATGACGTCGGGCACGGTCAGGCCGATCTCGCCGCCGGTAAGACTGGCATCGACCACGACAAAATTCTGCAACATCAGCACGGCGACCAGCGTGGTGAGCCCGAAATAAGGTCCGCGCACCCGCAATGCCGGCAGCGCCAGCACCACGCCGCCCGCGACCGCCGCAAGCGCGCCGGCGGCGACGCAGAGCCAGATCGGCGGCTGATAGAGATTGTCCAAAATGCCCGCCGTATAGGCGCCGGTGCCGATCAGAAATGTCGGGCCGAAATTGACTTCGCCGGCAAAGCCGAACAGCAAATCCCACGCCATGGCGAACACGCCGAAATAAAAGGCGATGGTCAGGAGGCCCAGGATGTAGCCCGAAACGCCGAGCGGCAGGAACGCGGCCAGCGCGACCGCGATGAGGCCGATCAGCAGAACGCGCGTGGTCGAAAGACTGCCCATCTAGCGGCGCCCCAATAGCCCGCGCGGGCTGACATACATCACGACGACGAGGAGAAGCAGGGCCGGAATGGTGCGATAGGCCGGCGAGATCAGATAGGCGGTAAGCGTTTCCAGATAGCCGACCACATAGGCCGCGATCAGCGCGCCGGAAACGCTGCCCAGCCCGCCGAGCACGACGATCGAGAACGCGCTCGCTGTCAGCGGCCCGACGCTATAGGACGACACGCCGAGAAACATGCCGAGCAAAACGCCGGCGACGCCGACCAGCACGCCGTAGATCGCCCACACGGCGATGTAGACCTGCGACAGCTCAACGCCCAGCAAGGTCACGCCGCGCGGATTCATCGACGCCGCCAGCACCGCCTTGCCGGCGCGGGTGCGATTGACGAGGAGCCACAATATGCCAATCACCAGCCAGCACACCACCGCGGTGAAAATCTCATTCGCCGGCGTGCGCACGCCGACGATCCGCACCACGCCTTCAACGATCGGCGCCACGGTTTTCGCATTGTTGGTGTAGAAATAGGCAATCAGCTCCTGGAGCATGATGCCCCACAACAGCGTCGCGGTGAGGATAAAAATCTCCTTTTCCTGCTCGCGAATTTTGCGCGACTGCTGCAGCGGCCGCACGATCAGGAAATAGGTGATCATGGAAGCGACGAAGCCGACGGCAATGCCGATCATGGCGCCCGCATAGGGCCCGACATGCAAATCGTTGCCGGCAGCCCAGGCGGCGACCACGGCAGCCACCATCAGCGCGCCATGGGACAGATTGAGCACGCCGGAGACGCCGAAAATCAGCGCAAAGCCCGTGGCGCCGAGCGCATAGAGCGAACTGATCGCAAAGCCGTCGATCAGGATTTGCCAGAACAGCATCGGTCAGACACCACGATCACGCAATCTACCCCCAACAGCATTCTCCCCGCTCGCAGGCGCGGGCGGGGAGAATTTAGGAAAGCGTCGATCGTACCCGTCAGTTGGCCGCGCCGACCTTGATGAACTTCGGGAACTTCAGCTTGCCGTTGGCGACATTGGCCGGCCACAGATTGGTCTGCTTGCCGTCCTGCCATTGCAGCATCAGGCCGGTGATGGTGTCGGGTCCGACCTTGAGCGCGTGCGGATTGGGCGAGTCCTTGCCCTTGAACTGCACGCGGCCGATGGTGCCGACGTAATCGGTCTTCTCCAGCGCATCGACCAGCTTGTCGGAATCGGTCGAGCCGGCGCGCTTGAACGCCTCGGCGAGGTAATAGACCTCGTCATAGGCGGTATAGCCGCAATAGGACGGGAAATTGCCGTACTTCGCCTTGAACGCGGCGACGAACGGCAGCGTCTTCGGCGTCACCGCGACGCCGGGCCCCGACACGGCTTGATACAGCACGCCTTCAACCGCGCCGTTGGTATCGTTCCAGAAGCTCGAATTGGTCGCCTGCGCCGAAATGCCGAACATCGGGATCGGCACCTCTTGCTGCTTCCACTGCACCGTTGGCTGTACGCCGACGTGGGCAATGCCGGTGATGATCACGTCGGGCTTTTCGCCTTCGATCTTGTTGAAGATCGGCGTGAAGTCGGTGGTATCCGGCGAGACGCGGATATGGTCGATCACCTGCAAGCCGATCGTCGGCAGGCATTTGATGTATTCGGCGTCGAGCGGCGTTGTCCACGCCGCGTCCTCGCTCATCACCACGGCGGTCTTCATGTGCAACTGATCGACCAGAAGGTCTTTCGCCGGAGCGCAGACCGAATCCGCGATGCTGGTCGAGGTCAGATAGCCGTGGAACGTATATTTGAGGTTGTCGTAATCCTTGGCGATGTTCTGGGTGATGACGTCGGACGCGGCGCCCGGCGTCACCATCACGGTCTTCAAGCGGCCGGTCCATGGCTCGAGGGCCAGCACGACCTCGCTGATATAGCTGGCGATCACCGCGTTGACGTGATCCTCGTTCACGGCGCGCTGGAACGCGCGCACCGATTCCGCGGCGGAGGAGTGATTGTCGTAGGACACGATTTCGATCTTCTTGCCGTCGACGCCACCCGCGGCATTGATCTCGTCGGCGGCGAGCTGGGCGGCCAGCGGGATCGATGAGGCAGCGACCGCTTGCGCCTCGGCGATGACGCCGATCTTGATGGTGTCCGCCGCGTAACCGGGCGCCGTCAGCACCAGCGCAAGGCCAGTCGCGCCGGCCGCAATAATGGCGCGCTTATCGAGCTTTCGCATCGTCGTTCCTCCCTGGATTATTGCAGTCATCTCGCACCGGATGACGGCTTGGCGGCCAGTCTAGCCCATCGCCTTGGACCGGCAAGCGCGTTTTTGTCGCGTAAATCTCATGTTTTTAGCCGGCCGGCCGGCCGGCTGGGTCGGCGCGCGTCCTCACCGGTTGGAATGCCTAGTCGCCACGCGCCAATGTCCGTTATGCTGGCGCATCAGGGCGGAAGCGAAAACCGAAACGCTATAAGCGCAGGGGCACTATGAAACAGCTCACCATCGGCGACGTCACCATCACCAGCATCATCGAACGCGACGGGCCGTGGCGGAAGCCGGAAGACATGTTCCCGGCTTACGATGCCGAGGTCGGCAAGCGCCATCTCGCGGCGCTCGACCAGGAAGTATTCGACCCGGTGTCCGGCAAGATGGTCATCACCTATCAGACCTACGTGGTGCGCACGCCCAAGCACACCATCCTGATCGACACCTGCACCGGCGAGGACAAGGGCTATCCGCCGCCGATGGATTTTCCGAAACAGCCATGGCTCGACGGCTTCCACGCCGCAGGCTTGCGCTTCGAGGACATCGACTACGTCTTCTGCACCCATCTGCACATTGACCACACCGGCTGGAACACGATGCTGCGCAACGGCCGTTGGGTGCCGACCTTCCCAAAGGCGAAATACATTTTCCACAAAGGCGAATATGCCGCATGGGAGGAGGAGGCCAAACGCGGCGGCAATCGACCCGGCGGCGGCGGCAATGTGTGGCCGTTTAATTGCGAGCCTGTGGTCGCGGCCGGGCAAGCGCTTTTGGTCGACGACGATTATGCGCTCGACGACACGCTGTGGCTCACCCCGACGCCGGGCCACTCCCCTTGCCATTGCTGCGTCAATATCCGCTCGCGTGGCCAGCAGGCCATCGTCGTCGGCGACCTGATGCATCACGCGCTGCAATGCCGCGAGCCGGACTGGTCGACGGTGTTCGACTGGGACCCCAAGCAGGCAGCGCAGTCGCGAAAGAAATTCTTGAGCGACACCGCCGGCACCGGCAGGTTCGTGCTGCCGATCCACTTTCCGCATCCGACCACAGGCCTGATCGAGGCAGACGGCGCGCGGTTTCATTACAAGTTCGTGCGCTAGGGCGAGGCTCGTATTGGTCGCAAGTCCGCCTTTCGGAGGTCCGCGTTATGTTGTTTCTCGTCGTCTCGACACCACGGCCCGAGCGGCCTTCCGATCTCGCCGAGCGCCGGCAATCGTTCTGGCCATGGATGGCCAAATACCAAGCGAGCGGGGTGTGCCGGCACGTCTACGCCCGCGCTGGGCGCGGCGCGATCGCCGTTCTCGACGTGACAAACAACGAGGCTTTGCATCAAATCTTGAACGAGTGGGCGGACATCATTCCCGCCCATTTCGACACTTATCCGCTGGTCGACTTGGAGGCGACCAAGCGGATGCTTGCCGCCCAGGTGGCGGCGAAGAATTGAGCCGCGTAATTGTCGGCAGCTCTTAGAGCGTCCGCAAGACGTTTCGCTTGAGTTCCCGGATATTGGCCTCGTCGCGCTTGTAGAACATCCATTGCTTGATGCGTTTGGCACGGACCAAGCGCGCCTGGGCCAAAATCTTCAGATGCTCGCTCACCGTCGGCTGGCTGACGCCAAGCTTCTTGGCGATCAGCAGGCCGCAGACCCCGTCCTCGACCAGATCGCCGTCGACTTGCCGCGGAAAATGCGCCTTCGGATCCTTGAGCCATTCCAGGATCAGAAGCCGCCGCCCATTCGCCAGCGCGCGCATGGTTTGCTCAATAGGCATATTGCTAATTAGCCATATGACGAATTATAGTCAATGACCAGCTTGGATGCCGCTACACCCGCCGTGGCCGCTTCCTGCAAACGAGTCGCCACGACCGTGAAAACAATCCCGGACACGATCAGCCGCGAGCGGATCGAAAGCGCCGAACGCGCGATCCGGCCCTATATCCGGCGCACGCCGGTGGTCGAGATCGCCGGCGGGGATTTTGGTCTCGCTCGGGATCCGATCACCTTGAAGCTGGAACAGCTGCAACATTCCGGCTCGTTCAAGGCGCGCGGCGCCTTCGCCAATCTGCTGCTGCGCGAGGTGCCGAAGGCCGGCGTGGTTGCGGCGTCCGGCGGCAATCACGGCGTCGCGGTCGCTTACGCGGCGAAAACGCTCAACGTAGCCGCCAAGATCTTCTTGCCTAGCATTTCGTCACCGGCGAAAATCCAGCGCATCCGCGACTATGGCGCCGACCTCGTCGTCGGCGGCGAACGCTATGCCGATGCGCTCGCCGCCAGCGAAGTCTGGGCGGCGCAATCGGGCGCGCTGCCGGTTCATGCGTTCGATCAAACCGAGACGTTGCTCGGCCAGGGAACCGTCGGCCTCGAACTGCAAGCGCAGGCGCCTGTCCTCGATACGTTGTTGGTCGCGGTCGGCGGCGGCGGCCTGATCGGCGGCATCGCCGCCTGGTACGCCGGGAGCATCGCCATCGTCGGCGTCGAGCCGGAAGCGTCCCCTACCCTTGCGAAGGCGCTCGAAGCCGGCCGGCCGGTCGATGCCGAAACCGGCGGCATTGCCGCGGATTCGCTGGCGCCCAAGCGGGTCGGCGAACGGGGTTTTCCGATCGCGCAGCGCTACGTCGATCGCGTGGTCTTGGTGAGCGACGACGCCATCGCCAAGGCGCAGGAAATATTGTGGAGCGTGACGCGGATCGTCGCCGAGCCGGGCGGCGCCGCCGCTTTCGCCGCGCTCACGTCCGGCCGCTATCGGCCGCGACCCGGCGAGCGCGTCGGCGTCGTGCTCTGCGGCGCCAATACCACCGCGGTCGATTTTTCCGCGCGCTAAGCTGGCGACACGGCGATAGGCACGGCCGGCGGTTTCGCGCTAGTCTTAGCGCGGGGAGAAAGCGCGCCATGGCACAACGTCAGGACTCAGAACACTTCGATTACATCGTCGTCGGCGCCGGCTCCGCCGGCTGCGTGCTGGCCAACCGGCTGACCGCGTCGGGCCGCCATCGCGTGTTGCTGCTCGAAGCCGGCGGCCATGACCGCCATTTCTGGATCCACGTGCCGCTCGGCTTCGGCAAGCTGTTCAATGATGCCAAGGTCAATTGGCTTTACAAATCCGAGCCGGAGCCCGAGCTCAACAATCGCCAAATCATCCAGCCGCGCGGCAAGGTGTTGGGCGGATCGAGCTCGATTAACGGGCTTTTGTATATCCGCGGCCAGCATGAGGATTACGATCACTGGCGGCAGCTCGGCAATACCGGCTGGGCCTTCGAAGACGTGCTGCCGTATTTCCGGCGCTCCGAGGATCAGGAGCGCGGCGCCGACGATCTGCACGGCACCGGCGGGCCGCTGTCGGTCTCCAATGTGTGCGAGCCGCACCCGTTGTGCGAAGCCTTCCTCGAAGCAGCAGAGCAAACCGGCATTCCGCGCAACGACGATTTCAACGGGCCGACCCAGGAAGGCGCGGGTTACTTCCAGCTCACCGCGAAGAACGGCCGCCGCTGGTCGACGGCCGCCGGTTATCTGAAGCAGGCGCGCAAGCGAGCCAATTTGAAGGTCGAGCTCAATGCGCTGGCGACGCGGGTCCTGTTCGAGGGCCGCCGCGCCGTCGGCATCGAATATCGCCAAGGCGCAGCGACGCGCACCGCTTACGCCGATGGCGAAGTCATCCTCGCAGGCGGCGCGTTCAATTCGCCGCAGCTTTTGCAACTCTCCGGCGTCGGGCCGGCGGATTTGCTGCGCAGCCATGGCATCGCGGTGCTCGCCGACATGCCCGGCGTCGGCGCCGACCTGCAGGACCATCTTCAGGTGCGCATGCAATTCCGCTGCACCGAACCGATCACCGCCAACGACGTGATCAACAATTGGCGTTACCGCTACGGCGCCGGCATCCGCTATATGCTGTCGCGCAAGGGGCTTTTGAGCGTTGGCGCCGGCTATGCCGGCGCGTTCTTCCGCACCCGGCCCGATCTGGCGACGCCGGATGTGCAGATTCACTTTCTTATCTTCTCGACCGAGACCGCGGGCGCCGCGGTGCATCCGTTCCCCGGCTTCATGGCGTCGATCTGCCAATTGCGGCCGGAGAGCCGCGGCACGGTGCGCATCAAATCCAAGAACCCGAGCGACCCGCCGGCGATCCAGCCGCGCTATCTTTCGGCGCGCACCGATTGCGACACCGCGGTCGCCGGCTTGCAGGTGCTGCGCAAGGTCATGAGCCAGCCGGTGATGCGCAAGCTGATCGCCGAGGAACACGCGCCCGGGCCGCAATGCCAAAGCGACGCCGATCTCCTGGCCTATGCCCGCAACACCGGCACCACGGTCTATCACCCGACCTCGACCTGCCGTATGGGGCCTGATTCAGTTGCAGTTGTCGACGAGCGGCTGCGCCTGCGCGGCTTCGAGCGGCTGCGCGTGGTCGACGCCTCGATCATGCCGACCGTGGTTTCCGGCAACACCAATGCGGCGGCGGTCATGATCGGCGAAAAGGGTTCCGACATGATCCTGCATGATGCCGGCGCCAGCGCGCCGATCGCGCTGTCGGCATAAAAGCTCAGCCGGCCGCTTGCAGGCGATCGACTTCGGTAGCGCCGGCTTTTATGCGCGGAATAAGCTCGCGGCCGAACTCGACGGTGTCGTTCATGGGATCAAAACCGCGGATCAGCACCGACCCGACGCCGAGCTTGTAATATTCCAGGATCGCGGCTGCGACCTGCTCCGCCGTGCCGACCAGGCACGAGGTATTGCCGAGCGCGCCGGTGGCGCGTGCGATCGGCATCCACAGCCGCTCGTCGTGGACGTCGCGTTCGAGCGCAAAGCTCGTCAGGCGGCGCCCGGCATTATCCACCGGTCCCGACATCGCCTCCTGTCGGCTCCAGCCTTTGTTGCCGGAGACGCCGGCCAAAATCCTGTTCGCCTTGTCCCAGGCGGCGTCTTCGCTTGCCGCGATGATCGGGCGCACCGACACATTGAAGCCCGGTGTGCGGCCGAATGCGGCGGCGCGGGCGCGAAATTCGCGCATGCGCTCGCGGGCCGATTTGAGCGGCTCGGCGTAAATGGCATAGACGTCGCACAGCCGCGCGCCCATTTCGAGCGCGCCTTCCGACGCGCCGCCGAAAAAGATGAGCGGATGCGGTTTCTGCAACGGCCGCACGTCGGAATGAGCGCCCTTGACGCGATAGAACTTGCCCGCGAAATCGAACGGCCGCTCGTTCGACCAGGCAAGTTTCATCAGCTCGAGATATTCGGCGGCGCGGCGATAGCGCTCGTCCTTCGGCGTGAAATCGCCGTCGCCCTCCTGCTCGTCGTCGGTCTTGCCGGTGATGACGTGCAAGACGAGGCGGCCTTGGGTCAGGTGGTCGAAGGTCGCGATCTTGCGCGCCATCAAGGTCGGCGCCAGAAAACCCGGCCGGTGCGCGATGAGGTACCCCAGCCGTTCGGTTCGTGCCGCCGCGTGCAATGCTACGAGAAAGCCCTCGGCGGAGGACGACGAGTAGCCGACCAGCACCAGGTCGAAGCCGGACGCTTCGTGGGCGCGCGCGGCCTGCGTCACGTAATCCGGCGACAGCCCGCCCTCGATGATATGCAACGTGGCGTCACTGCGCGGCGGCGTGACACCAATCATGCCGATGATTTTGATGGGCATTGGTCGCTCTCGGTTACCAAATAGCCGGCCGCCATAGTAGCATTTTTCGGCGCCTATAGCCGCGCCGGTCTAATGCACCCCACCACTTTGCTTGAGCCGCGCAATCGCGGCGCGGATCGGCGCGAACGGCCCATATTTGTGTTGCTGCTCGCTAAATTTGTCGGCGTAAGGACCATATGGCGCATCCACCGGCTTCAACAACAAGTCGGGGAAGTCGTGCGCGAGATCGGCGCGGTGCGGCCGCGGCTGCGACTCCACATAAGCGGCAATGTCCCACGCCTCCTCGACGCTGAGCCGCGCATCAAGATAATCGGTGCCGTGCGGCATGTTGAAGTGGATGAAATTGGCAAACATGATGATGCGCGCCATGCCGGCGCCGTCGTTGAACGAGTCCGGCCCCCACAACGGCGGATTGAGGTAGCCGAGATCGGTGCCTGCCGTGCCGCGGCGGATGCCCGATCCATCGGTATTGTGGCAGGCAGCGCAGACGCGCGCGAAAGTCGGCTGGCCGCGCTTGGGATCGGCGGCGCGGTTGAGCTCGGGCATATGACCGGCGCCCAGCCCAGGCAATTGTTGGCCGGGCGACACGCCGGTAGAGAGGAATTTGATGTAGGCGACGATGGCCTGCATCTCCGGTGCGTCGGCCGGCAGCACGCGGCCGTTCATGCTCCGCGTCATGCAGGAATTGATGCGATCCTCGATGCTGATCTCGCCGCCGGATTGGGCGCTGTATTGCGGAAAATCGCCGAACAGGCCGAACAACGGCAAGCCGAATTTCTTGGTGCCGGCCTGCAGGTGGCAATTGGCGCAGGCGAGATTGTTGCCGGCATAGCGTTTCGAGTCATCCGGCACGTTCGGTCCGATATACGCATAGGTCGCGGTGATGAGATCGCGGCCTTCGCGGACCTGCAGACCCTGCGCATCGCGCGGCAAGGCGCCGATTTCGGGCACGCTCCACACCGGCGCGCTTTGCGGCCGGACCGGCATGCTGGACGCGCCGACGATGACAGCGGCTGCGGCTAATCGGACGATCGCGGCGGTGGCGAACAGATATCTCATGACGGCTGCGATCTGACGCGTGCGGTTTCGGCCAGATCGGTCTCGCCGCGCGCATTGATGACGACACCGTAATCGCGCCGCGCTTCTTCGACAGTGATCAAACCGTCGAGCACGTCGTCGCGCACGCTTTGCGGATCGCGCCGGCGCGGATCGCCGAAGCCGCCGCCGCCGGGCAGATGCAGCTGGATGGCATCGCGCGGCGGCACCGTCTGCCGTCCTTTCGGCCGGATCGGACGGCCCGAGCGCAGCGCCACCGTACCGGCGGAGCCAGACTTGCCGCCGTCGCGGCCGCGCGCCGGATTTTTCACCCGCTCGAAATTGCACAAGAGCGCGACCGGATTGGCGCCGGCGCCGCCGATCTCGATCACTTGGCCGAGCCCGCCGCGGTGCTTGCCGGCGCCGCCTGAGCTTTCACGAAACTCGCGGCGATAAAACACCACCGGCGCCACGCTCTCGGTGGCTTCCACGGGAATCGTGCGCACGCCGGACGGAAACGCGGTTGCGCTCAAGCCGTCCTTCTCCGGCCGGGCGCCGGCGCCGCCGCAGTGGAAGATCACGGTGGAGAATTCCGGCAGTGTGCTGGCATCTGTGCCGTCTTCGACTTCATCGACCAGCGAGCCGCCGCCAAAGATTTGCGGATTCCACAAGGCCGACGCGCCCTCGGCCGGCACGCCGCCGGGAATGACATTTTGCAGGCAGCCGAACACCACGTCGGGCAGCATCTGGCCGACAGTGTGGCGCGCCGCCACCGGCCACGGCCGCTTGACGTTGAGCAGACAACCTTCCGGCGCGCTGACGGTGATCGGGGCGAGCGAGCCGGCATTGTTCGGCACTTCGGGTGCCACCAGGCATTTGACGCCGAACGCGGTGTAGGCGAGGCAATAATTGTAGACGACGTTGATGCCGTAGGCCGACGCCGAAGACGTGCCTTCGAAATCGACGTGGATGCCGTCGTCGCCCACGGTCAACGCCGCGTTCAAAATGAGCGGCTTCTCGTAGCCGTCGATGGTCATGCTGTTGCGATAGGTGCCGTGCGGCAGCTTGCGAATGCGGGCCAGGGTTGCCTCGCGCGAGGCTTCGAGGATGGTGTCGCCGAGCCGGTCGAGATTGGCGATGTCGAACTCTTGCATCATCTCAAGAAGGCGCCGGCTGCCTTCGTCGTTGCACGCCGCGCAGGCGTAGATATCGCCTTCAACTTGCAGCGGCTCTCGCACATTGGCGCGCACCAGGCGCAACAAATCCTCGTTCATGCGGCCCTCACGGGCGAGCTTCATGATCGGAATGGCGACGCCTTCCTCGAACACCTGCCGGCCATCCGGACCCATGCCGAGGCCGCCGATATCGACCACATGAATGGTGTTGGCGAACAAGCCGACTGCCTCGCCGCGATAAAAACTCGGCGTCACGACGGTGATGTCGTGCAGATGGCCGGCGGTCAGCCATGGATCGTTGGTGATGTAGTGATCGCCGGGTTTCATGCCCGCGATCGGATAGACATCGAGAAAATGCTTGACGCCGTTGGCCATCGAATTGACGTGGCCCGGCGTGCCGGTGACGGCCTGCGCCAGCATCCTCCCCTGACGGTCGAACACGCCGGCGGAAAGATCGCCGGCCTCGCGCACCGAGGTCGAGAACGCGGTGCGGATCATGGTCTGCGCCTGCTCCTCGACCACGGCGATCAGGCGGTTCCACATGATCTGAGTATGGATTTGCGCCAGCGCGGCGTTGGGGCGTGCGATCATGATTCAGGTCTCGCGACGGATGAGTTCAATATAGCCGAAGCGGTCGATGCGCGCGTCGAACAGCGGGCTTACCACAGTCGACGTATCGTCCTCGGCGATCACCGCCGGGCCGCGGACGTGCGCACCGGGCGCTAAATCCGGCCGCCAATAGATCGGCACATCCAAAAATTCGCCGCTCGCCGGATCGAACACGGGGCGCCGCGTGTGCGGCTTTGGCTCCGTCGATTTCGTTTCGACCGCGACCGCAAGCTCGCCTTCGGCGGGCGCACCGATCGCGACCACCCAGCTCAAAATCTCGATCTCGACACCGGGAATATGGCGGCTGTAGAGCCGGCTGTAGGCTTCCTCGAACAGCTTTCGCATGGTCGCGCGATCCGCAGTCGTGAAGTCGCGCACCGGCAACTCCACCGTGATCTCGTGGCCCTGGCCGCGATAGCGCATCAGTGCCGAGCGGCGCTCGGTGAGCAAAACCTCCGGCGCGCCACGGCGCACGATCGCTTCGGCTTCAGTGCGCATTTCGGCGAGCAGGCGGTTGGCCGCCGCCGCATCGAAGGTTTCGAGCCGCATCAGCCGGCCGCGCACGACTTCGTAGGCCACCGGAGCGCGCAGCAAGCCGACCGCCGAGCCGACACCGGCATTGGCCGGCACAAGAACACGGCAGATGCCGAGCTTTTCCGCGATGCGCGCGGCATGCAGCGGCGCAGCGCCGCCGAAGGCGATCAAGGTGCGCGGCCGCAAATCCTTGCCGCTCTCGATGCCGTGCACTCGCGCTGCGTTCGCCATGTTCTCGTCGACCACCTCGCTGATGCCGAGCGCGGCGTGCTCCACCACCAGATCGAGCTTAGTGCCGATCCGCGCGGCGATAGCGTCCTTGGCACCGGCGGCATCGAGCGCCATCTTGCCACCGGAAAATGTTTGCGGATCGATACGGCCCAGCGCCACGTCGGCGTCGGTGACGGTCGGCTCGCTGCCGCCGCGGCCGTAGCACACCGGCCCCGGCTCGGAGCCGGCGCTCGCCGGACCGACGGCGATGCGGCCGAGCCCGTCGACGCTGGCGATCGAGCCGCCGCCGGCGCCGATCTCGACCATCTCGATCACCGGAATGCGCAACGGCAGTCCGCTGCCTTTGGCGAACCGGTAGATGCGCGCCACCTCGAACAGGCGCGCGGTCTGCGGCTGCGCCTTGTCGATGAAGCAGATCTTTGCCGTGGTGCCGCCCATATCGAACGACACCACCTGGTCGAGGCCGTGCTGGCGCGCGATGCAGGCGGCAAAGATGGCGCCGCCGGCTGGCCCGGATTCGACCAGCCGCACCGGAAAGCGGATGGCGGTCTCGGCGGTGGTGATGCCGCCGCCCGAGGTCATCAGCAGCATCGGGCAACGAAAACCGGCGCGCGCCAGTTCGCGCTCAAGCTTGCCGATGTAACTCCCCATCAGCGGCTGCAGGTAGGCGTTGGCGCAAGCGGTGGAGAAGCGCTCGTATTCGCGCATTTCCGGCGAGACATCCGACGATAGCGTCACGGCGATATTCGGCAGCCGGCGCGCGATCGCCGCGCCGACCCGGCGTTCGTGCTCGGGATTGGTGAAGCTGTGCAAAAGCCCGACTGCCACGGCCTCGACCTGTTGCGCGGCAAGTGTCTCGATCGCGCGGGCAACGCTGTCGTCGTCGAGCGGCACCAGCACGGCGCCTTGGGCATCGATACGCTCGCGCACCGGCAGGCGCAGCCGGCGCGGCACCAGCGGCGGCGGCAGATCGATATTGAGGTCGTACTGCTCGAAGCGGTTCTCGTGGCGGATCTCGACGACGTCGCGGAAGCCTTCGGTGGTCATGAGCGCGGTCTTGGCGCCCTTGCGCTCGATCAGCGCATTGGTGGCGAGCGTGGTGCCGTGGATGATCAGGCGCACGTCGCCGGGCGCGATGCCGGCCTCGGCGATGACCGAGTGCAGGATCGCGAGCACGCCATCCTCGGGCGCGCGCGGCGTGGTCAATCCCTTCGCGGTGTAGCGCCTATCGCCGACTTCGAGCGCGACATCGGTGAAGGTGCCGCCGATGTCGACACCGAGCCTGACGTCTTGCACGTCACGCCGCGAGATTGCCGAAGCGGGCGAGGTTTTGCTTTTGCTTGTCGTTGCGCGGCGGCAGCTTGAACAGCCGCGCCGCGGTGCCGCCGAGGATATTGTGCTTGGCTTTTTCCGACACGAACGGCAGGTCCCATACCGTCGACGGCAGGTCGAAATCCCAATGCGGATAATCGGAGGCGTACATCAGCTGCGTCTCTGCATTGATCATGCGGAACGTGCATTCCAGCGCCAGCATGTCGACGCGCTCCATCGGCTGCGAGGCGTAATACATGTCGCGCATGTAGTCCGAAGGTTTTTTCTTAAGCAACGGAAATTCGGACGCGCGCAGCAAAAATTCGTGATCGAGCCGCTGCATCAAAAACGGCACCCAGGCCAGCCCACCCTCGATCCAGATCACCGGCAGCTTGGGAAAGCGCTCGCCGAGCCCGTTGGTGACCCAGTTGGTCACGTGCAGAATGTTGAAGAAGGGGAAGCCGAGCGCGTGCACCGCGGCGAACCGGTTGAGCCCCTTGAACACCGGCTCGCCGATATTGATGGCCGAGTGGAAGGCGAGAGCGAGTCCGCGCTCCTCGATGGCGCGGAACACTTTCATGTTGGAGTTGTGATGGATCGGCAGCGTGCGCGCCGACGTTACCATGAAGCCGGCGATGTGCTTGCAATCGCCGAACGTCTCGACCTGCCGCAGCGCCTCGTCGGGCTCGGAGATCGGCAACGACAGCATCGAGTAGAGCCGCCCGCCGCCTTCCGGCAGCACCTGCTCGGTGAGCCAGCGGTTGTAGGAGAAGCACAGCTCGATCTCCATCTCGACCGATGGATGGAGCCCGATGCCGAGCAGCAAGGTCGGAAACAGGCAGGCGTAATCGACGCTCATGGCGTCCATCCAGCGCTGGCCCAATTCGACGTCGCGAATCTTGCCGGCCGCCGTCTTTTCCGATGCGCGCAGCGGATAGCGGGTGATACGGCCGCCCATATCCTGGAAGCTGACCTGACTCGGGGTGAGCGATTGCCGCCCCTTGGCGCGGCCGGCCAGCACGAGGTGGCGCAGCACGTCGTTCTCGATGAACGGTAGAAACTCGTCGAAACACTCGTTCTCGTAATGGTGGGAATCGACGTCGGCGACCAGAATGTCGTCGAGATTGCGCTCATGCGCCTGCTTGCGGGCGTGCGCCAGGAGCCTAGAGGTATTGAGCTCCTCGATCGGCACGCGGCGGCCGCGATCGGCAAGAAGATCCATCTTTGACCTCCGAAGGATTGCGCTTAGCGCAAAACCCAAAGTGCTTTGCGCAAAAACCAAGCGCCGCACCGACGGTCGTCGGCGCGGCGCCAGATTGACGCGTTTTCATCGAAAAAGCCACAGCGTGGCTCGGTCGAATTCGTCTATGACCTCCGCGTCAGGAGCGCGGCATCAATAGCCGCAATGCATATGGCCGTAGCGCCCGACCCAGCAATGACGATGCCGGTAGTACACTTGGGTAAGACCGCCTGAGTCCTTGGTTACGCCGGACGGCAGGGGAGCAATCGGCGCAGCTTGTGAAGTCCCGGAAACGGCCGCGAAGAGCAAGCCCGCAACCGTCATCGCAAACATAGTCCGTAACATTGTGTGTTCTCCTTGGACGCGAATCGTGTTCGCCAAGCACATAACACCCGAGCATGATGGCGGTTCCAGGACGCCGAAATGAACGAACTGACAGGATTTACGAATCAACAAAACTCAATCAATGGCGTAGCGTCGGCGCGGCCGATCTCGACGCAGCTGTCGCGTAACAGTCACGAACTTCGTTCTATCTGCGCGAGTTCTTGTCAGATTGACAAATTAAGATTGCCGGTGATTATTGCGAAGCGAACATACATTCTAAGCAGCGCTTTCTCATTGGCGCGGCGCGATTGCAAATCCACCGAACAATCAAGATGCGCGGCGGTGGCTTTCGAACACATTTTTTAGAGTCAACAGGAGCATGATCATGAGACACTTCGAGCGAGGGCTACACGCAACGCCAGATATCGCTGCATCGACGTCCGGCGCACCGGCGCCGATTCCGGCGTCGAAATCGGCGATCTTCATGCCGGCCGACCAATACCTGCACCGTGGCGCGCCGACCGAATGGTGGTGGCACGTCGGCACCCTGAAATCCGGCGATCGAACCTTTGGATTCGAGATCGGTGCGTCCGCGTATTCCGATCGGGGATATGCCTTCTCGCAGATCATGCTGACCGACGTCGCCAACGCCAAGCACTATCAAAGAACGACGCTCTACACGCCGCCTGTCGGAATAGACTTCGACAATTGGGCGCAGCACGACGTGACCAAGGATTGGCATGTCGGGCTGGGCAGCGCTGGCAACTGCTTATCGGCGATCGAGGTCACCAACCCCGGCAAAGGCTATAGTTCGGCCCCGACGATCGAAATTACCGGCGGCGGCGGTTCGCAGGCCATCGCCTACGCCATGCCGATCTCGGGCGAGATTGCCACCGTGCAGCTGACAAATCCCGGCCGCGGTTATACCTCCGCGCCGAGCATATCGATCTCAGGCGGCTGCGGGACGGGCGCCACCGCACGCGCAGTTCATTCCTACGTGACGATGGACGCGTCCTGGGGCGATCCGACCAAGGGCATGGCGGTCGTGGCGCTTCTCATGGACCAGGCGAGCAGCACTGAAATTTATTTCGACTTGATGCTGTCGCAGCAGGGACCGCCGTTTATAGTCTGGGGAACCGGTGTCGGTGCGATGCTGCTGCCGCCGTCGCGCGGCACGCATCTGCAGACCAACAACTACTACTACTCGCTGACCAGGCTTGCCGCCTCGGGCTCGGTTACGATCGGCGGCGAGAAATTCACCGTCAGCGGCCGCACCTGGATGGATCACGAATACGGCTATTTCGGCACGTCCGCCAAGCCCGTCAAATGGGTTTTGCAGGACGTCCAATTGGACAATGACTGGACGCTGTCAAACTTCGCCGTCCTCGGCGACGGTCCGCCGAAACTCAATCAACCGACCGCGAGCTTGGTGACGCTGCAGGACCCCGCGGGCGCGATGTATTTTCAGATCGCCGTCTTGACCCCTGTCGGGCGGACCTGGACAAGCCCGGCATCCGGCATAACCTACTTCATGCAGTTCAAGATCGATATTCCGGCATTCGCCGCCAGCTTGAACGTCTCCAGTCTGGTCGATGGCCAGGAATTTCCCTCGGGCCCTGGCGCCGGGGTCTATGAAGGGGTTGCCGCTGCGTCGGGAACTTTTGCCGGCAAACCGGTGTCCGGCACGGCCTGGAACGAGCAGGCGCTTTGAAGTCAGCCGAGGCCGAACAACGCCATCGCGTTGCTGCGGCCGATCTTGATCCGATCGGCCTCGGCAATCTCGGCGGCGTCGAACCACGCGCAGCCTTGCATGTGATCCTCGAACGGATAGTCGACCGCGAACAGCACGCGGTCGGCGCCGACGGTCAGCATCGCGGCAAGGAGCGATGGCGTGCAGAAGTGGCCGCTGGTCGTGATGTGAAAATTGTTGCGGAAATATTCGCCCATGGTGCGCTTGGCGGGGCGGTTGGGCACCTTGCTCAAGCGATGATCGAGCCGCCATAGATCGTACGGGATGCGCTCGCCGAGATGGCCAAGTACGATCTGCAGTTTTGGAAATTCATCGAATAGACCAGAGCCCATCAGGCGGAGCGCATGGATTGCCGTCTCGTCGGCAAAGCCCCAGGGCGATCCGACCAGCCAGGGATGGCCTTCGTAAGCCTGGCGCCGGCTCGGCAATTGATCGCGCGGGTGCAGGTAGAACGGCACGCCGAGCCGCTCCACCTCGGCCCAGAACGGCCGGTATTGCGGCAGGTCGTAATAGACCGCGGTGTCGGCCGAGCCGGCTTGCGAAAAGCCGTTGACGAGTGCGCCCTTGAATTTCAGGTCGCGCACGCAGCGTTTAAGTTCGTCGGCGGCCGCTTGCGGATCCTGCATCGGCAATGCGCCTAAACCGGCAAAGCGATCCGGACGCTTGGCGACTGCTTCCGCCAAGGCATCGTTCGCCTTGCGCGCGACCTCGACCGCCTTGGCGAGGTCGGGAATGCCCTGGACGGCATTAGAGTTGAGCGAGATGACCTCGATTTCGATGCCGGTCTTGTCCATCTCGGCAAGCCGCGTGTCGTGGATATCGAGGAGCTTTGCGGAGAGGCCGGCCCAGTAAGGGCCCGGGTAGCGCGACTCGCTTCCGGTCGTCTCGGCGATGCGGAAATGTTCTTCGACCGCGATCTTGCCTTGCATGGATGCCCCGTTCGATCGATCTCGCAACAACGCGCCAGCCTGCGATAAGATGACGGCAAAGTCACCCGGGGATCATTCGCACATGGTCACGACGCAGACGATCGCGCTGGCACAGGACGGCAGCCGCACATTCGACGCCTATCTGGCGCGGCCGGAACCCGGCAACGCGCCGAGCATCATGATCTTCACCGAGATGTTCGGCATCGGGCAGCATAATCGCGACATGGCAGAAGATTATGCGCGGCGCGGTTTTAACGCGCTGATTCCGAATCCGTTCTGGCGCGCCGCCTATCCGGGCGAGCTCGCCTTCGACGGCCCGGACCGCGACGCCGCCTGGGCGCGGCTCGCCGCCCTCGACGTCGATGCCGCCGGCCGCGATATCGGCACCGCGGTGCAATGGCTGCGGGCGCAGCCGTTTTCGAACGGCAAGGTGTTTGCGCTCGGCTTCTGCGCCGGCGGCCGCATGGCCTTCGTCGCGGCGGCGCGGGCTGGCGTCGATGCCGCGGTGTCGTTCTACGGCATGGGCATCGCCAAGCATGACGCCGAATTCGCCCACGTGAACTGTCCGGTGCAATTGCACTATGGCCTGAAGGACCCGCATATTCCGCAGCCGGAAATCGATGCGGTAACGCACGTGGCGGCGCAGCGGCCCAATATCGAAATCTTCCTTTACGCCGAGGCCGGCCACTCCTTCTTCAATCCGATCCGGCCCGGCTACCACGCCGCGTCCGCCAAGCTTGCGGGCGAGCGCCTCGACGCGCTCATCGAACGTACCCTCGCCGCGGCTCAGGCCTAAAGCCTATTCAGAACAGATCGCCCTGCCCCGGACCGCCGCCGCGCTTTGCGCGCGGCTTGGCACCCGGCGTATCCGCCGATGGCTCGCCATCGGCGCGCGCGCCGACGCGGCCGTCGGAAAATTCGATTTCGATCGGCATGCCCGCGGTTACGGCCGTGGCGCTATGCAACGGCTGGCCGGCGGCGTCGCGGATGAGTGCAAAGCCGCGCGCGAGCACGCCTCGATAGGAGAACGCCGCGAGCAATTGCGCATCGCGCTCGCAGCGGGCAAGCCGCGTGGCGATGAGGGTACGGACGGCACGCTCGGCGCGTTGCGTAAACACAATGACGCGCTCGCGCTGACGCGCGATCCGTGTGCGATAGGCCTCGATATTCGCGGCAACGCTGGCGCGCAGCCGGTGCGCGATTCCGGTATAGCGCTCGCGCCGGCGCTCGACATTGGTGCGCAGCAATTGCGGGCTCAAGCGGCCGCCGATCCGCGAAAACCCGACGCGATGGATTTGCGCATTGGCGCGCAGCGCGCGGGCGAGCGCGGCGGCGGCATGATCGAGCCGCTGCCGCGGCAGCGCCAAAACTTCGTCGGCGTCGGGCAGCGCGCGGGCCGCCGAGCGCAGCTCGGTGCGGCGCGCCTCCTGATTGCGCCGCCATGAGGCGAACGCGCGCCGCGCCAGCGAATCGATATCGACCAGAAGCTCGGCGCGCACCGGCACCGCCATCTCCGCCGCCGCCGTCGGCGTCGGCGCGCGGCGGTCGGCGGCAAAATCGATGAGCGTCACGTCGGTCTCGTGGCCGACCGCGGAGATCAGCGGGATCATGCTGGCAGCGGCCGCGCGCACCACGATCTCTTCGTTGAACGACCACAAATCCTCCAGCGAACCGCCGCCGCGGGCGACGATCAGCAGATCGGGGCGCCGCAGCGCGCCCTGCTCCGTCAATGCGTTGAAACCTTCGATGGCCGCGGCGACCTCACCGGCGGAGCCTTCGCCTTGCACCTTCACCGGCCAAAGCAACACGTGGCGCGGAAAGCGGTCGGCGAGCCGGTGCAGAATATCGCGAATGACGGCGCCGGTCGGCGAGGTGATGACGCCGATCACCGTCGGCAGATACGGCAACAGCTGCTTGCGCGCCTCGTCGAACAAACCCTCGGCGATGAATTTCTTGCGGCGCTCTTCGAGCAGCGCCATCAGCGCGCCGAGGCCGGCCGGCTCCAGCGTCTCAACGACGATCTGGTACTGCGAGCGGCCGGGATAGGTGGTGAGCCGGCCGGTGATGACCACTTCGAGACCGGCTTCGAGCCGAAGTTTGATACGCGGCGCGGTGCTGCGCCAGATCACGCCGGCGATCGAGGCGCGGTCGTCCTTGAGATCGAAATAGACGTGGCCGTTGCCGTGATAGCTCACCTTGCCGAGCTCGCCGCGCACGCGCACGTAGCCGTAAGCGTCCTCGATGGTGCGCTTGAGCGCCGTCGACAGCTCCGAGACGGTCAGTTCCGGCAGATTGAGCCGCGGTTCGTCCAAAGCGATGATCCCCTCAACGGTCCCGTCGATTTATCGGCCGATCATTGCCGGTCGACATTGCCCAATGTCGGACATTCGCGCTTATCCAACGGCTGATCGAACGGCGCATAATTGGTCTTGTCGATCACCGTCGGCTTGAGAATGAGCTCCTGCGGGACATTCTCTTTGCGGACGGCGCGCACCGCCATTTCGACGGCCAGGCAGCCTTGCGCGAAGGTATCGTAGTCGCCGCTGCCGAGGACATCGCCGGATTTGATCAGATCCATCACCTCGCGGCTGGCATTGATGCCGACGACCGAGGCATTGCGGTTGGCGGCCTTGAGCGCGTCGACCGCACCCATCGCCATCGGATCGTTGCCGGCGAGAATGCCGTCGACATGCGCGAATTTGCTCAAGAATCCGGCTACCACTTTCTTGGCCTCGGCGCGCTGGTAGTTGGCCATCTTGCCGTCGAGGAGTTTTACGCCGGGAAATTCCTTGACGACGTCGCGATACCCTCGGCCGCGGCCTTCGGCGGAGAAGCTTTTGTCCGGTCCGTCGAGGATCACGACACTGCCGTTGCCGTTCATCGCCTTGAGCAGGTAGCGGCCGGTCTCGCGCGCCAGCGAGACGTCGTTGGTGCCGACATAGCCGACGATGCTGGCGTTGACGAGCGGCTCGTTGGCGTTGATCAGCGGGATTTGCGCGGCATTGATCTTTTTCACCGCGCTGTCGGCTTCGGTGAACTTGACCGGCACGAAGACGATGGCGTCCGACTTGTCCTTGATGGCGTCGTCGACCAGCTTGTTCTGCTCGGCCACGCTGTCCGCCGTCGACGGCACGTAATTGACAAGCTGCACGCCGAGGTTCTTGGCGGCGACCGCGGCGCCGGCGCGCAGCGCGGCAAAGATCGGGCCCTGGTTCTTGGTGAAAACCGCGATGGTCTCGCCGTGCGCGCGCAAGGGCCCGCCGAAGCAGAGCGCCAGCAGCAAAGCCATACCAACGGCTGGACGATTCATCGCGCTCTCCTGATGTCCCGGCCGGGGCGAAATGTGGATGGCTGGGCGCAGTCCATGGGCTTTTGCTTCCATCCCAATTAGTGTTGTGCGTCGCGGGCGCCGGTCAAGGGCCCGACAGCCTGCCATTGCGCCAATTCCTAGCAAAGATATGCGTTCCGACCCATGAATATCCTGCTGTTGGGCTCCGGCGGGCGCGAGCACGCGCTGGCCTGGAAAATGGCGGCAAGCCCCCTCGCCGACCGGCTCTATTGCGCGCCGGGCAATGCCGGCATCGCGCGGGAGGCCGAATGCGTGGCGCTCGACCTCGCCGATCATGGGGCAGTGATCGCGTTTTGCCGTGAACGGCACATCGATCTGGTCGTGGTCGGGCCGGAGGCGCCACTGTGCGCCGGCATTGTCGATGATTTGGAAGCCGCCGGCATCAAGGCATTCGGACCGACGCGGGCCGCAGCGCGGCTCGAAGGCTCCAAGGGTTTCACCAAGGATTTGTGCCGGGACAACGGCATCCCGACCGCGGCCTATGAGCGCTTCCGCGCAGCCGATCCGGCCAAAACCTATTTGCGCGCGCGCGGCGCGCCGATCGTGGTCAAGGCCGACGGCCTTGCCGCCGGCAAAGGCGTGGTGGTGGCGCAAACCGTGGCCGAGGCCGAGGCCGCCATCGACATGATGTTCGGCGGAGCCTTAGGCGAAGCCGGCGGCGAAGTCGTCATCGAAGAATTCCTCACCGGCGAGGAAGCGTCCTTCTTCGCACTGTGCGACGGCGCGACCGCGATCGCGCTGACCACGGCGCAGGACCACAAGCGCGCCTTCGACGGCGACCAAGGACCGAACACCGGCGGCATGGGCGCCTATTCGCCGGCGCCGAATATCGATGACGCCATAAGCGCGCGCGTGATGGCCGAAATCATCACCCCGACATTGCGGGCGATGCAGGCGATGGGCGCGCCGTATAAGGGCGTGCTTTACGCAGGCCTGATGATCACCGCCGACGGACCGAAGCTGATCGAATACAACGCCCGTTTCGGCGATCCCGAAACGCAAGTGCTGATGCTGCGCCTGATGTCGGACCTCGTCCCGGCGCTCTTGGCAAGCCGCGACGGCCAGCTGAAATCCTTCCACCTGCGCTGGTATCCCGACCCGGCGCTCACCGTGGTAATGGCCGCCAAGGGCTATCCGGGAGATTACGCCCGCGGCTCCGTTATCGAAGGCCTCGACGACGCCGCCAAGGTCGAGGGCGTGGAAATCTTCCACGCCGGCACCAAGGCCGACGGCAGCCGCATCCTCGCCAATGGCGGCCGCGTCCTCAACGTCTCGGCGATCGGCAAGACGGTGCGCGAGGCGCAGACGCGCGCCTACGAGGCAATCTCCCGCATCTATTGGCCCGAAGGGTTCTATCGCCACGACATCGGCTGGCGTGCGGTGGAACGGGAGTCGCAATAATGCCCGACCTCGCCGACCTTTATCCAGGTTACGCCGCCCACTGGATCGACACCTCGATCGGCAAGATCTTCGCCCGCGTCGGCGGCAGCGGGCCGCCGCTGCTTTTGCTGCACGGCCATCCACAGAGCAATGTGATGTGGCATCGCGTTGCGCCTGAGCTCGCGTCCCATTTCACCTTGGTGATCGCCGACCTGCCCGGCTACGGCTGGTCCGCAGTGCCGGAAGCGGCCGCCGATCACGCGCCCTATACCAAGCGCGCCATGGCCGCCGTCATGGTCGAGGCGATGGAAGCGCTCGGCTTTGCCCGTTTCCGTCTTGCCGGCCACGATCGCGGCGGCAGAGTCGGTTATCGGCTTGCGCTCGACCATCCCGGCCGGCTCGAGCAACTCGCGGTGCTCGACATCATCACCACCTGGGACATGTGGCACCGCTTCGACCTACGGCTTGCCTCGCGCGCCTGGCATTGGACCTTCCTGGCGTTGCCGGCGCCATTCCCCGAGACGCTGATCGGCCACGATCCTGCGTTCTTCTTCGATTCCCGCGCACGCGCCGGCGCCCAGGCCAAGGATGTCCCGATCTTCGATCCGCGCGCGCTGGCGCACTACCACGCCGCCTACCAGGACCCGTTGCGCATCCACGCCATGTGCGAGGATTACCGCGCCGGCCGCACCACCGACCTCGCCCACGACGAAGCCGACCGTGTGGCCAGCCATAAAATCGGCTGCCCAGTGCTGGCGCTGTGGGGCACTGGCGGCCTGCCCGCCAATGCCGGCATCGATCCGCTTGCGACCTGGCGCGACTGGGCGCCGGACCTGCGCGGCTTCGCAATCGAAAGCGGCCACTATGTGCCGGAAGAGAACCCGGCTGCGACCGCGCGGGCATTGCTGGATTTCTTTACCGCGCGCTAGAGTCTGCGCATGACCACGATCGACCGCCAGAGCGCCTTTTCCGGCACGCGCGAAGTCGCCGAGCGGCTGCGCTTCGACGTGACGCGGCTGGAGGATTATTTGAGCGCGCACGTTGCCGGATTCGCCGGACCCATCGTGGTCAGCCAGTTCAAGGGCGGCCAGTCCAACCCGACCTATCTCGTGGAAACGCCGCTACGGCGCTACGTGCTGCGGCGCAAACCGCCAGGCAAGCTCTTGCCATCCGCGCATGCCGTGGACCGCGAGCACCGCATCATCAGCGCGCTTTCCGCCCAAAATTTCCCGGTCGCCGAGCCGGTGCTCTATTGCGCCGACGACACCGTTGCCGGCACGCCATTCTTTATCATGGCCCACGCCGAAGGCCGCGTGTTCTGGGAGCCGCAGATGCCGGCGTCCAATCCGGCCGAGCGTGCGGCCGTCTACGACGCCATGAATGCCACCATCGCGCGGCTTCATTCGTTCGACCCCGCCTCGATCGGCTTGTCGGACTACGGCCGCGGCGAAGATTATGTGGCGCGGCAGGTCGAGCGCTGGTCGAAGCAATATCGCGCCTCCGAGACCCAATCGATCGAGGACATGGAGCGGCTGATCGCCTGGCTGCCGGCGCATCTGCCGCCAAGCCAGCCGCCGCGCGTGGTGCACGGCGACTATCGGCTCGACAACATCATCTTATCGCCCGACGCGCCGCAGATCGCCGCGGTGCTCGATTGGGAGCTCTCAACGCTCGGCGATCCGCTGGCGGATTTTTCTTACCATCTGATGCAATGGCACATGCCGCCGTCGGATGCTGGCACCGGCTCGTTGGTGGACCAGGACATCGCCGCGCTCGGCATCCCGTCGCTCGAGGCTTATGTGGATTCTTACGTTGCGCGCACCGGGCTCGATCCGCGGCCGCATCTGCCGGTCTATTTCGCCTATAATTTTTTCCGCCTCGCCGCGATCCTGCAAGGCATCGCCGGCCGTGTGCGCGACGGCACCGCGACCAGCGCGTTTGCGGCGGCCAAGGCCGAATTGGTGGGCCCGCTCGCCGCTAAAGCCTGGGAGTTCGCCCAGCGGGCCGGCGCATGAAGACGTTTGCGCTCGCGCTCGGCGGCGGCGGCGCGCGTGGGCTGGCGCATATTTCGGTGATCGAGGCGCTCGACGATTTGGGTTTAAAACCTACCGCCATTGCCGGCACCTCGATCGGCGCGCTGGTCGGCGCTGCCTACGCGGCCGGCATGCGCGGCAAGGACATCCGCCGCCACGTCATCGCGCTGGCGCATAACCGCGGCGAGATCACGCGCCGGCTCATCGCCGCGCGCGCCGGCACGCTGGCCGACCTGTTCACCGGAGCCTTCGGCCAAGCGACGCAGCTCGACGCCGAGAAATTCTGCGCGCAGTTTTTGCCCGAAGCGGTGCCGCAGGATTTTGCCGCGCTGCAAATTCCGCTCACGGTGATCGCGACCGACCTGCACCGGCGCCAGGAAGCGGCCTTCACGTCCGGCCCGCTGCAGCCGGCGCTGGCGAGCTCGATCGCCATTCCGGGCCTGTTTCGCCCGGTGGCGATCGGCAGCAGCATTCTGGTCGACGGCGGCGCCACCAATCCGCTGCCATTCGATCAAGTACGCGAGCGCGCCGACGTCACCATCGCCGTCGACGTCTTCGGCATGCCGGACGCGGAGCGAAACGACATTCCGAGCGCCTGGGAAAGCATGCTCATAACGCTGCAGATCATGGGCTCGGCCATCGCCGCGGCCAAGCACAAGCACGCCCCGGCCGATCTTGTGATCCGACCCAATGTCGCGATCTTCCGCACGCTGGATTTTTATCAGGCGAGCGCCATTTTGCGCACCGCCGACGCAGTGAAGGCCGAAGTGAAAGAGAAGCTCGGCGCGCTGCTTGCGACCTAGCGGCGTTCCCGGAAAAATTCCTTGAGCAGCGCACTGGCCTCGGCTTCCGCCAAGCCGCCGTAAACCTCCGGCCGGTGATGGCAGGTCGGCGAGGCGAAAAACTTCACGCCATTGTCGACCGCGCCGCCCTTGGGATCGGCGGCGCCGTAATAAAGCCGGCGGATGCGAGCGAAGGCGACCGCGCCGGCGCACATGGCGCAGGGCTCGAGCGTGACGTAGAGGTCGCAGGCGTCGAGCCGTTCGGAGCCGACCGAGGCCGCTGCCGCCCGGATCGCGATGATCTCGGCATGAGCCGTCGGATCGCGGTCGGCCAAGGTCCGATTACCGGCGCGGGCGACGACGACGCCGTCGCGCACGATAACGCAGCCGACCGGCACTTCGCCCCGCGCACCGGCGGCGCGGGCTTCCTCCAGCGCCAAAGACATAAAGGAAGCCATGGTCCCCTGCGAGCCGCTCTGCTATCAGCCGTCTTCAACGAGCAGGACTATGAACGGCAACACCGAACAGCACAAACCCGGCGAGCGCATCGCCAAAGTGATCGCCCGCGCCGGCCTTGCGTCGCGGCGCGAGGCGGAAGCTTGGATCGCCGCCGGCCGCGTGGCGGTCAACGGCGCCGTGATCGCTTCGCCGGCCTGCAACGTCACCGCGCAGGACAAGGTCACCGTCGACGGCGCGCCGCTGCCGGAGCGCGAGCGCACCCGGCTGTTCCTTTATCACAAGCCGCGCGGGCTGATGACGACCCATGCCGATCCGCAAGGCCGTCCGACCATTTTTGAGCACCTGCCTGCAGAGCTGCCGCGCCTGATCAGCGTCGGCCGGCTCGATTTCAATACCGAGGGGCTGTTACTTCTCACCAATGACGGCGCGCTCGCGCGCCTGCTCGAACTGCCGGCGACCGGCTGGCTGCGCCGCTACAGGGTGCGCGCCCATGGCAAGGTGAACCAAGCGCAACTCGACCAATTGCAGTCGGGCCTCACGCTCTCCGGCATCCATTACGGCGCCATCGAAGCCACGATCGAGCGCGTGCAGGGCGCCAACCTCTGGCTCACCTTTGCTATCCGCGAGGGCAAGAACCGCGAGGTGCGCAACGTGCTCGGCCATCTCGGCCTCGACGTGACGCGGCTCATCCGCGTCTCGTTCGGCCCGTTCCAGCTCGCCGAGCTTAAGACGGGCGACGTCGAGGAAGTCCGCACGCGGATTTTGCGCGAACAGCTCGGCGCGCGGCTGGTCGCGGAATCCGGCGTCGATTTCTCGATGCCGCTCGTGCCGCGCCCGCCCGCGCCGGACAAGGACCCGCGACGCGAGGTCACGCCGCGCAAACCCCCGAGTCATTCCTGGCGCGCGCCCGAGGAAGAACGACCGGGCAAGAAATTCCAGCGCAAATTTCACGGCGCGCGCCGCAATGATGAAACGCCACCGCAGCGTCCGGCGGACGAGGTGCGCGCCGATGTGCTGACCGATCGCAAGGGCCGCCCAGTGCCGGTCGAGCGCCACGGCCAACCGCCGCCGCGTGAACTGCCGGAAAAGCTGCCGGAAAAACGCGGCAAGCACGGCCGCCGCCGCTCCTCAGCTGACCGCGCATCCGGCCCGCGGCGTAGTCATCCCAAAGGCCGCCGCTGATGCGCGTGGTCGGCGGCAGCCTGCGCGGGCGCGCGCTCGCCGCGCCCAAATCGCAATCGATCCGCCCGACCGCCGACCGGTTGCGCGAAGCGCTGTTCAACATCCTGGTGCATGCCTATGACGATCCGATCGGCGGCGTGCGCGTTCTCGACCTGTTCGCCGGCACCGGCGCGCTCGGCATCGAGGCGCTGTCGCGCGGCGCCGCCTTCACGTTGTTTGTCGACGACGGTGCGGAGGCGCGCGCTCTGTTGCGCGAGAACGTCGCGACGCTCGGCCTTGGCGGTACGTCCCGCATCTTTCGCCGCGACGCCACCAAGCTCGGTCCGGCACACCCGGTCGAGCCATTCTCGCTTGCCTTCCTCGATCCGCCTTACGGCAAAGGCCTCGCCGAACAGGCGCTCGACTCGGCGCGCACCGGTGGATGGCTCGTGCCTGATGCGCTGATCGTCGTCGAAGAGGCGAAGAAATCCGCGTTCGCGGCGCCGGAGGGTTTTGCCGAGATCGAACGCCGTGGCTACGACGATACGGAATTCGTCGTGCTGCGGCTTGCTATTCAGGCGTGATGCCGGCGGCCTTCATGGCATCGCCCCAGGTTTTGATCTCGCTCGTGACGAAGCTTTGCAGATATTGCGGAGTGCGGTGCTCCGGCGGCGGCAATTCCGCGCCGAGCTCGTGCACGCGCTGCTCCACCACGGGCGTCGCCATCGCCTTGAGCACCGCCGCATTGAGCTTGGTGACGATGGCGGGTGGCGTCGCCTTGGGCAAAAAGATCGCGTTCCAGCTGTTGGCTGCAAAGCCTTTCAGCCCCTGCTCGTCCGCGGTGGCGATGTCGGGAAAGGCAGGTGAGCGCTCGCTGCCAATCACCGCCGGCGCCTGCACCGCGTGACTTTGCAATTGCGCCATCGCAGTGGTGATGGTCGGGCACATGTAATCGATGCGGCCGGCGAGCAGATCTTGCATCGCCGGCGCGAGCCCGCGGTAAGGCACGTGGGTGATCTCCACGCCGATGCGGACATTGAAGAGGGCGCAGGCGAGATGTGAGCCGGTTCCGGTGCCGGGCGAGCCATATTGCATCTTGGCCTGGTTGGCCTTGGCGTAAGCGATGAAGTCCGGCAGGGAGCCCGCCGGGATGCCGGGCCGCGTGGTCAGGATGAGCGGCTGCTGGGCCACCAAGGCAACGGCTGCGAAATCGGTCGCGGCATCGTACGGCGGCTCCTTGTGGATGAGCTGCACTTGGGCATTGGGCGACTCGCCGCCGAACAGCAGCTGATAACCGTCGGGATCGGCCCGCGAGACCCGCGCCGCGCCGGTCATGCTGCCGGCACCGGGCACGTTTTCGACGACGACCTGTTGGCCCAAAATATCGGAAAGCGCCGCGGCGTAAACACGGCCCATGGTGTCGTACACGCCGCCCGGAGCGAACGGCACCACCATGGTCACCGGTTGCGTCGGCCATTCCTGCGCGCGCGCCTGCACGCACAACAAAGCAAACAACGTCACAACAGCCAACGGCCGACGACAAGACATCCAACACTCCGCGATTTAGGCTAGCGCCGCCTGAACAGGCGCTCGATGTCGGTGAGTTTTAGTTCCACATAGGTCGGGCGGCCGTGGTTGCACTGGCCGGAATTCGGCGTCGCTTCCATCTCGCGCAGCAACGCGTTCATCTCTTCGGGCTTGAGCCATCGCCCGGCGCGCACCGAGCCGTGGCACGCCATCGAGGACGCGACCTGCATCAGGCGGCGCTCCAGCGGCAAGGTCTCCTCCCATTCGCTGATATGCTCGGCGAGATCGCGAATGAGGCCTGCGCCATCGATCTCGCCTAGGAGCGACGGCGTCTCGCGCAACGCCACCGCGCCGGGGCCGAAAGCCTCGACCACCAAACCAAAGCGCGCCAATTCTTCGGCACGCGCGATGAGCCGCTCGACATCGGCTTCGTCGAGCTCGACGATTTCAGGGATCAGCAGAATCTGCCGCGCCACGCCGGCTTTCTCGATCGCAGCTTTCAGCTTTTCGTAAACGATGCGCTCGTGGGCGGCGTGCTGATCGACGATGACCAGGCCGTCGCGGGTCTGCGCCACGATATAGGTCTCGTGCACTTGGGCGCGCGCCGCGCCGAGCGGCCGGTCGATCAGCTCGGCGGCGGGCTCCGCCTCGACGCGCAGGTCGGCAGTCGGCCCACCGACATCGAAGGCGGCTTGCGCCGCTTCGGCAAACCCGCCGCCACCGCGCGACGGCATGTACGACCGCCGCGCATCGTTCGGCCGTGCCGGCGAACGGCGCCAGTCCCAGCTGCGGATTGGCACGGCAGCAGGGCGAAACGCCGCGATGGTCGCCGAGCCGCCGGTCGTCGCCGCGCGCGTGCCCTCGCGGGCGAGCGCCGATTTGAGCGCCGACACGATCAGCGCGCGAACGAGGCCGGCATTGCGAAAGCGCACCTCAGCCTTGGCCGGATGCACGTTGACGTCGACCTCGCGGGCATCCAGCGCGACAAACAGCGCCAGCACCGGATGCCGGTCGCGCGGCAGATAATCGGCGTAAGCGCCGCGCACGGCGCCGATGAGAAGCTTGTCGCGCACCGGCCGGCCGTTGACGAACAGATATTGGCCGAGCGCATTGCCGCGCGTCAGCGTCGGCAGCGCGGCAAAGCCGTCGATGACGACGCCCTCGCGTTCGGCCGCGATCTCCACGGCGTTGGCGCGGAAGTCGGCGCCGAGAATGTCGCCGAGCCGCGTCAGCCGCCCGGTCGCACCGGGCAGCGCCGCGGCAAAGGTCACCGGCGCGCGCTCCTCGCCGGCCAGCGTGAAGGCGACATCGGGCCGGCTCATGGCGAGCCGGCGCACCACCTCGCGCACGGCTTCGGCCTCGGTGCGGTCGAGCTTGAGGAATTTCAGCCGCGCCGGCGTGGCGTAGAACAGGTCGCGCACCTCGACGCGGGTGCCTTCGCTGAGCGCCGCGGGCTTGATGGCGGATTTCGTGCCGGCATCGACCTCGATCGCCCAGGCATGAGGCTCGCCGGCGTGCCGCGTCGCGATCGACAGCCGCGCCACGGAACCAATCGAGGGCAGCGCCTCGCCGCGAAAACCCAGCGTGCGGATCGAAACCAGATCGTCGTCGGCAAGCTTCGAGGTGGCATGGCGCTCGACAGCCAGATCAAGATCGCCGCGCGTCATGCCTGCGCCGTCGTCGGTGACGCGGATCAAACGGCGGCCGCCGCCGTCGGTGAGCACATCGATACGGCTCGCGCCCGCATCGAGCGCATTCTCGACCAGTTCCTTGACCACGCTCGCCGGACGCTCGACCACCTCGCCGGCGGCGATGCGATTGACGATGGCCTCGGAAAGCTGGCGGACGGGCATGGGCGACTCGGGTTAATCAGAAACCGTAGCCCGGATTGAGCGCTAGCGAAATCCGGGGCCTGAGATCGAATAGATCAATCGTTCCCGGATTTCGCTTCGCTCAATCCGGGCTACAAATCAGTCGAACGACGGCTTGGCGCGGCGCAAGTTCTTGATGCCGCCGCGGCGTTTCTTGCCTTCGATGCGGCGCTCGCGCGACGCTTTGGTCGGCCTGGTCGGCCGCCGCTTGATGGGCCTGACCGCCGCTTGGCGGATCAGATCAAGGAGACGGTCGAGCGCATCCTGCCGATTGCGCCCCTGAGTGCGATGGCTTTGCGCGATGATGACCAGCACGCCGTCGCGGGTCAGCCGCGAGCCGGCGAGCCGTTGCAATCGCGCGCTCACGTCGTTCGGCAGCGACGGCGAATGCCGCACGTCGAAGCGAAGCTGCACCGCGGTCGAGAGCTTGTTGACGTTCTGCCCGCCCGGCCCCGACGAACGCACGAAGCTTTCTTCGATTTCGCGCTCGTCGATCGAGATTTGGTCGGTGACGCGGATCATGGTGCAGCTTGTTAGCCCTCCCCCCTTGTGGGGGAGGGTTGGGTGGGGGTCGGGAGGTTTTACGCCAACGTAGACGCTCGTGAGTGATCGTCAAAGCTGACGCGATACCTCTCGACCCCCACCCCTACCCCTCCCCACAAGGGGGAGGGGAAAGATTAGTTAGCCGTCGGCGCCGTGGAAGCCACACCTTCAGGCTTGCCGACCACGGTGACCAGAAGGCCGCCGTCGAGCAACCGCTTGGCGACGCGCCGGGCGTCGTCGAGCGTCACGCTTTCGATCATCGCCGGCCGCCGCGCGATGTAATCGATGCCGAGATCGTCGCGCTGCAGCTGCACCAACAGCGAAGCGATCTTGCTCGACGTGTCGAGATTGAGCGCGAACGAAGAGTTGAGATAGGCCTTGGCCTTGGCGAGCTCTTCGGCGGTCGGGCCGTCGTCGGCGAGACGGCGGATTTCCTTCTGGATCAGGTCGAGGGTTTCCGCGCTACGATCCGCACGCGTCGCGGTCGAGCCGAGGAACAGCGCCGTGTGGTCGTACCACAACAGGCTGTCGGAGACGCCATAGGCCAGCCCGCGCTTCTCGCGGACCTCTTGGTAGAGCCGCGAGGAAAACGAGCCGCCGCCGAGAACGTGGTTGACGATATAGGCGGCCATGAAATCGGGATCCTTGCGGCCGATGCCGGCGCCGCCGAATTCGATCACCGCCTGCGGCACGTCGAGGTTGACGACGGTGCGGCGGTTGAGACCCTGCGGCGCCGCGTTGGCGACGGGCGTCAGTTCCGCCTTCGCCGGCAGCGCGCCGAACACGCGGTCGAGCATGGTCTTGACGGTTGCGGCATCGATGTCGCCGACCACGGCGATCTTGAGGTTGTCGCGCGCCAGCACGCGGCGCGAATAGGTTTTCAGATCGGCGATCGTGATATTCGGCATCGATTCCAGCGTGCCGTTGGCCGGCCGGCTATAGGGATGGCCGGCAAAGGCGATGTCCCACCAGCGCTGGTTGGCGATATCGGTGGGGCTCGTCGTGGCGCGGCGCAGCTGCGAGAGAATTTGCGCGCGATTGAGCTCGACGTCGGCCGCATCGAAGCGCGCCGCGGTCAGCGTGAGCCGCAGATCGGCGAACGCCTCGTCGCGGTTTTCCGACAGCGTGCGCAGTGTGCCGCGCAGCGCGTCACGGTCGGCGCTGAAATTCAGCTCGATCGCCTTGCGCTCGAGCCGTTCATGGAAGGTCTTGGAATCGAATTCGCCGACGCCGTCGTTGAGCGTCGAGGCAGCGAGATAGGCGGTCCCCGCCTTGCCGGCCGGGTCCTGCGCGGCGCCGCCGGAGAAGGCGAAATCGATGGCAATCAGCGGCACGGCCGGCTCGCGCACCAGCCAGGCCTCGATGCCACCCGCGCTCACCACGCGCTCGATGGTGGTCGCCGAGGCCGGAGCCGCCAACGTGACCGCCGCCAGCAACGGTATCGCGATTGCGACCGCGGCGCGGTGGACGGGTTTCGACAAGGTGCGCGCGATTGCTTTCACGAATGCTTCTCCTCGGGCTTGAGGCTCTTGACGAGATAACCGGTCACCGACCGGCGGCGGTCGAGCCATTGCCGCGCCACGGCTTGCACGGCATCTGCAGTAACGGCGCGGATGTGGTCTGGCCAGGCCTGGACCATGTCGACGGTTTCGCCGCAGACGATCGCCGCGCCGTACCAGCGCGCCAAGGTCGCCTGATTGTCCTGGGCATAGACCGCTTCGGCGATCAGCCGGTTCTTGGCGCTGTCGAGCTCGTCCGAGGTGACGCCATGCTCGACGACCTCGGCCAGCACGGCATCGATGCCGTCCTCGACCTGGCGCAAGGTCACGCCCGGCTTCGGCACGCCGTAGACGCCGAGCTTGGCGTAGTCGAGCGCGGTGCTGGCATAGGAGGCGCCGGCATTGAGCGCGATGCCCTGGTCGACGACCAGCGTGCGATAGAGCCGGCTATCGGAGCCGGAGCCGAGCACAGTGGTGAGCACGTCGAGTGCCTCGCTCTCGCCGGGCTTGGCCGTGGCATCCGACGGCACCAGATAGTTGCGCGTGACGCTCGGCTGCTCGACGCGGGAATCGGCCAGCGTGACGGTGCGCGGCGCTTCCTGCACCGGCTCCATGGGATGCTGGCGCGGATTGTTTTCGGCGCGTGGCGCGATCTTGCCGTAGGTCGCCTCGGCGTCGGCCTTGACCTGTTCGGCGCTGACGTCGCCGGCGACGATCACCACCGCATTGTTCGGCGTATAGAAACGCCGGTAGAACGCGAGCGCATCGTCGCGGCTGAGCTTTTCGATCTCCTGGCGCCAGCCGATTGCCGGCCGGCCGTAGGGATGATTGAGATAGAGCGCAGCATCCATCTGCTCGCCGAGCCGGCCCGCCGGATTGTTGGCGACCCGCATGTTCTGCTCTTCGAGCACGACGTTGAGCTCAGGTTTCACCACCTCGTCGGTGAGCACGAGGCCGGTGATGCGGTCGGCTTCGAGCGCCATCATCTCCTTGAGGTGCTCGCGCGGCACGCGCTGGAAGAAGCCGGTATAGTCGGAGGTGGTGAAGGCGTTCTCCTGGCCGCCGATCTCGGCGACGTCCTGCGAGAACGTGCCGCCGGGATTCTTCTCGGTGCCCTCGAACATCTGATGTTCGAGGAAATGCGCCAGGCCGGATTTGCCCGGCGTCTCGTCGGCCGCGCCGACCTTGTACCAGATCATGTGAGTGACGACCGGCGCGCGATGATCGGGGATCACCACGACTTCAAGGCCGTTGTCGAGCTTGAAATCGGTGACTGTTGGCGCGGCGTGCGCAGGCGCGACGCGCGCAAGCGTGGCGAGCGCCAGGATAAACATTGGCAGTTTTGACAAGAGCATAACCTCTCCGCGGGTTAGTTCGAGAGCGCGCCCCGCAAGATATCCTGCGTTGCAGGTACGGTTTCCGATTCAGTCGGAATCCACTTCGAGCCGAAGATCACTCCGTGCCCGATCGATCGTCGTTAGCGAAGCATGACTTTGTCGGAACACCAGCTACGACAGCCTTGCTGCCATCCTCGGATCGGGTCCGGGGACATGCTGTTCCGGATCATGCCCTAGCGCGCCGGCTCCACCCGCTCGCCGAGCGATTTCACCTTGTAGTTCGCCGGCGCTTCGCCGACGCCATAGGGCTGATCGGGCGACGGTGTGAGATAGCCGGGCGGCGGATCGGTGAGCGTTCCCCGCGACGGCTCGCCGGTGAAGGTCGTGTATTCGGTCTTCTTCGCGAATATGCCGCTGAACAGGCTTTTCTTGGCACCTGTGTCGCGCGGATCGGACATCTGCGAATTGGCGCTGGCGCTGCTGTCGATCGGCGTATTGACCCGCGGCGCGCCGGCTGGCTCGAGCTCGTTCGGCCGCAGCGGCCGGCTGGAATCGGCGACGTAGTCCGGATGCGGCGCGACCTTCTTTTCCTCAGCCTTGGCTTTGGCGCGGCGGATCATGTCCTGATCCTTCGGCCAATTCGGCGCCGGCGGCGCGGTCGAAGCTTCCGGCGGCGGCAGATCGCGGGTCGGCGGCACGACCAGCGGCGAGCGCTCGTTGTAGTCGATGCCCGAATAGGTGCCGTTCGGGTCGCGCAAGCCGAACGTCTCCATGATCTTGCCCATCACCGAGGGGCCGTCGTCGCCGTCGCCGGCGCGGGCGGCGGAATTGGTGCACAGGAAAAGACCGGCCAAGCCGACGCCGAGCGCGGCGTGCACCAGCATGGTGCGGCCAACCTTGCGGTCGCGAATTCGGATCTGTGGCATAACCCTCACCCCGAGAAACCGGAGCGCCTTGCTCCGGACGGCAGCCTAAAAGACCGCGCCGACCCCGTTAGGCTTTGTTTTAAATACGGGATCAGGGCGCTTTTGCGGCACTGCCACCCCACACCGATTCATACAATAGGCCCACCACCCCCGCAACAATGGCGATATCGGCCAAGTTGAAGACATACCAGCGGAAGCTCCAGGTAGCGAAATCGAGGTGGAGCAGCACGAAATCCAGCACTCCCGGCCAATGCAGCCGGTCGATGGCGTTGCCCAGCGCCCCGCCGATGATCAGCCCGAGTGCTGCGGCGGTGAGTCGCGTCGAGGCCCGGGACAGCCATGCCCAAAGAAACGCCACCGCCGCCACTTTGAAGGCCAGCAGCGCCCACTGGCCGACCGGCCCCTGCTGGGGGAACAGGCCGTAGCTGATGCCGGTGTTCCAGGTCAGGACCAGGTCGGCAAACGGCGTCACCGGCACGACACCGCGGTTGGCGAGATCGAAGGCGTCGAGGAGCCAAAATTTCGCGGCTTGGTCGAGGGCACAGGCGATCAGGGCAATGACCAGCCCGAACGCGCTCCGCGATCCCCAGATATAGCTGCGGTCCGCGTGCCCTCGTACTGCGTCCGCCACGAGGCCCCCCTACTCCGCCGCCTTGCGCATATCTTCCCATTCGCGCAACGCCTGGGCGTCGCGCGGCGTGACGTCGGGATATTTCGGATCGGCGCCGACCGCAGGCGAGATTTTCCACGAGCGGGCGCATTTCGTGCCCTCGGCGCGGTGCGGCTCCACCGCAACGCCACGCACGTCGTCGAGCCGGAAGGCCGTTGCCGGGCCCTCGCCCTCGACCAAGGTCGCCGCCGAGGTGATGCACAGTTCGGCAAGATCGGCACCGACCGCGACGCCGAACAAGTCCGGATCGGCGACGTAGATAATGGGCGCCGCTTCGAGCGAGGACCCGATGCGTTTTGCCGCGCGCTCGAGCTCGAGCGCGCCGGTGACGACGCGGCGGACGTTGCGCAGCTTGCGCCATCGCTCGGCCAGAACGTCGTCGCGCCAGGATTGCGGCACGGTCATAAAATCTTCCAGATGCACCGACTGCGCCGCCGGATCGCGCGCCAGCCAGGCTTCCTCGGCGGTGAAGCAGAGCATCGGCGCCAACCAACTCACCGTGGCGCGGAACAGATGATCGAGCACGGTAAGGCAGGCCTTGCGCGTGACCGAAGTGTAGGGATCGCAATAGAGCGCGTCCTTTCGGACATCGAAATAGAACGCCGACAGATCGGAAGTCATAAAGGCGTTGAGCGCGGCGAAGATGCGTTTGTAGTCGAACTCGGCGTAAGCCGAGCGGATAAGCGGATCAAGCTCAGCGAGCCGATGCAGCATCAGGCGCTCGAGCTCCGGCATGTTTTCGTAAGCGATTTTATCGACAACCTCGAAATGCGCCAGATTGCCCAGCATCCAGCGCAGCGTGTTGCGCAGCTTGCGATAGGTCTCGACGGTGGTTTTGAGGATTTCCGGGCCGATGCGCAGATCGTCGGCATAATCGGCGGCGCACACCCACATGCGCAAAATGTCGGCGCCGGAATGCTTGATCACGTCCTGCGGCGCGGTGACGTTGCCGAGCGACTTCGACATTTTGTAGCCGGCCTCGTCGAGCACAAAACCGTGGGTGAGCACGACGTCGAACGGCGCACGGCCGCGCGTGCCGCAGCTTTCCAAGAGCGAGGACTGAAACCAGCCGCGATGCTGGTCGGAACCTTCCAGATACATCACCGTCTCGGGCCCGCCGTCGGCCTTGCGCTTGATATGGGCGAGCGTCGGAAAAACTTTCGGGTCTTCGAGGACGAAAGCGTGGGTCGAGCCGGAATCGAACCAGACGTCGAGAATGTCGTCGACCTTCTGCCAAGCCTCGTTGGCGCGCGAGCCGAGGAAGCGCTCGCGGGCGCCTTGCGCATACCAGGCGTCGGCGCCTTCCTTCTCGAACGCCTGAGCGACGCGCGCGTTGATCGCCTCATCGAGCAGGATTTCCGCCGAGCCGTCGCCCTTCTCGCGCACGAACACCGTGATCGGCACGCCCCAGGCGCGCTGGCGCGAGATCACCCAATCGGGCCGGCTCTCGATCATGCCGTTGATGCGATTCTCGCCCTGGGCCGGCACCCAGCGCGTGACTTTGATGGCTTCGAGCGCGCGATGGCGCAGCGTGTCGCCGCGCATCTCGCCAAGTTCGGAAGCTATATACGCCTGAAGATCGGTTGATGGCGCGATAGGCTTATCCATCGCGATGAACCACTGCGGTGTGTTGCGGAAAATGACGGGCTTCTTCGAGCGCCACGAATGCGGATACTGATGCTTGAGCCGACTGCGCGCGATCAGCATGCCGTTGTCGGTCAAAACTTTGAGCACCGCCTCGTTGGCATCACCCTTCTCGCCCTTATCGGTGAGCACGCGTTTGCCGGTGAAGCCAGGCGCCTGCTCAGTGAAACGGCCGTCAGCATCGACGGTATAAGGGATAGTGGTGTTGATACCGCGCGCCGTAAGCTTCGCCGCGTTCGCGGTCCAGACATCGAAGTCTTCGCGGCCGTGCCCGGGGGCCGTGTGAACAAATCCTGTGCCGGTATCCGCAGTGACGTGATCTCCAGCAAGAATTGGCACACGGAAACCGTATCCGCTAATCGCACTGCGGAATGGATGATCGCACTCTAGTTCAGCTAGATCGTCTGCATCGATGGCTTGCTTTCGCTCGTATGCAAGCACGCGCGCCTGTTTCATCACGTCGAAAGCAAGCGGATCAGCAAGGATGAGATAATCACCAGCTTTTGCCCAATTCCCTGCGGGCGCGTCTTTGACCCAATAAATTCCATATGAAATTTTTGGATTAAAGGTGATCGCGCGATTGCCCGGCAGCGTCCACGGTGTAGTAGTCCAAATAACTACTGACAAATTACCGGGTAACATTGGTCGCGCTTTAGGCTTTCCCTTGTTGGGGTCGAAATCTTTGAAGGGAAAGCCCTTAACAGGAAACTTCACCCAAACCGTATCGCTCGTATAATCCTCATACTCGACCTCGGCCTCCGCCAGCGCAGTCTTCTCCACCACCGACCACATCACCGGCTTCGAGCCGCGATAGAGCGTGCCGTTGGCCGCGAATTTCATCAGCTCGCGGGCGATCTGCGCCTCGGCGGCGAAATCCATCGTCGTGTAGGAATGCGCCCAGTCGCCGACCACGCCGAGGCGCTCGAACTCCTCGCGCTGCACCTTGATCCAGTACTCGGCGAATTGCCGGCATTCTTTCCGAAAAGCCACCAGAGCCGCAGCGTCGGAAAAGTCCGGCTTCGGCTTGCCCTTGGCGCGGTAGTTCTCCTCCTCGATCTTCCATTCGATCGGCAGCCCGTGGCAGTCCCAGCCCGGCACGTAGTTGGAATCGAAGCCGAGCATCTGCTGGCTCTTCGTCACCACGTCTTTCAGAATCTTGTTGAGCGCGTGCCCGATATGGATGTTGCCGTTGGCGTAAGGCGGCCCGTCGTGGAGGATGAAGCGCGGCCGGCCCTTGCCGGCGGCGCGCAGCCGGCCGTACAGGCCGATGCTGTTCCAGCGCTCAAGGATCGCCGGCTCCTTCTGCGGCAAGCCGGCGCGCATCGGGAAGTCGGTCTTGGGCAGAAACAGCGTTTCCGAGTAATCGCGCGCTTTTGCCGGCGTGTCGCTCATGAGGCGCCTTCTAACAAGCCGATTGCACTGCGGAAAGGCGCAAAAGCATCGGACGGGGAACCGGCGGCTCGGACTTCGCGTTACCTCGACAGGCCATTGGGCAGGCCGGTGCAGGGGCGACGGAGGGTTTTGTGGACTATATCCGCGCCAAGCGCGAAGTTCGTCACGCGCTGGTCATCAGCGACCCGAAGCCGGTGGAAAACGTCACCAACGTCTGGCTGTCGGCCGGCCAGGCGGCGAATATCGGCATTTTCCTGATCTTATTTGGCGCCTTCCTTTATATCGGCCGCGCCATCCTGCTGCCGATCCTGGCCGCCTCCATCGTCGCCTTGACGCTGGCGCCGCTAGTCAAGGCGGCCAAGCGGCACGGCATTTCGCCGTGGCTCACCAGTCTGGTCATTGTCGTGCTCGGCCTCGGCGCACTGGGCCTGGCCGCGACCATGCTCGCGGGCCCGGTGAGCGAATGGATCGGGCGGGCGCCGGAGATCGGCGCCACCATCAAGGACAGACTGGCAGTGCTCGAGCGGCCGATTGCCGCGCTGCACGAATTGCAGACCACGCTGTTCGGCACCAATAACGGCGCCGTCGATGTCAATACGCCGACATCGAGCTTCGTGCTGCCGGTGGTCGCCTTCGTCACGCCGGCGGCCGGCGAGTTCTTGCTGTTCTTCGGCACGCTGTTGTTCTTTTTGGTCGGCCAGATGGAGCTGCGCACCTCGCTGGTCTCGCTGTTCGGCAACCGCGACACCAAGCTGCGGTTTTTGAAGATCATGCGCGACATCGAGCGCAACCTCGCCGGCTATTTGACCGTGGTGACGATCATCAACGCCGCGTTGGGAACGATCGTCGCGGTCGGCACCTGGCTGATCGGCTATCCTAATCCGGTGATCTTCGGCATCCTGGCGGCATTGCTGAACTACGTGCCCTACGTCGGGCCCGGCGTCATGGTGATCGTGCTGTTCGGCGTCGGCCTGGTCAGCTTTCCTTCCATCGCTCACGCCGCCATTGCGCCGATCGGGTTCATTGTTCTCACCACCATGGAAGGACACTTGGTCACGCCGACCATCGTCGGCCGCCGCCTGACACTTAATCCGCTGCTCGTTCTTCTGGCGCTGGCGTTCTGGACCTGGATGTGGGGCCCGTTCGGCGCCTTCCTCGCCGTGCCGCTGTCGATCGTCGGCCTGGTCGTGTTCAACCATATGTTTCCGACCGAAGAGGTCAAATTGCCCGATTAATGGGCGCTTATCGGCCGTTGATTGAGATCAATGGAACTTCTTGGAACCTGGACTATTATCTGGGCAACTGGGCCAATCCAACGCACGGAGAATTCGCATGAACACCGCCGCAACGGCATCGCAAAACGTTCGCGATGCGGCCAAGGACGCGCGCGAGGGCTTGCGCGACGTCAAGAATGCAGCGAACGAGGCTTCCGGCGACATCCAGGCCGATCTGCAGGCGCTGCGCGACGATTTCGCGCGGCTCGCCGATCAGGTCGGCGCCATCCTCGGTACCAAGGGCAGCGCGGCGTGGCAGCGGGCCCGCTCCAGCGTCGATGACATCGTGGCCGGCGCGCAAGACACCGGCCGCGAAGCGGTCGGCGCCATGCGCGAAGTGTCCGACAATTTCGTCGACGCCATCGATGAATCGATCAAGACGCGCCCCTATACGACGCTGGCGATCGTGGCCGGTCTCGGATTTTTGTTCGGCGCGACTTGGCGCCGCTAAATTCGCCAAGGAATTGAGCGAGCCGGGACCGCCATGTTCAAAAGCCTGATGCGCGACATGGTGCTCGCGGTTCAAACGCGAACCGGGATCACCACATCGATCATCGTTTGGTTCGCGATCGTCGCGCTGGCGGCGTTGACCGCCTTCGTATTTCTTTGCGTTGCCGCTTATGACGGGCTGGCACTGCACATGGCCAGCGTCTATGCCGGCCTGGTGATGGCCGCAATCTTTGTGGTGATCGCCATAATCGGCATGGTCATCTGTCTCTCGGCGCGGCGGCGGGCGCGGGAACGCGCGATCTTGGCACGCGCCGCGCGGGCGCATGCACCGTCGTGGCTGCTCGATCCGAAAATCCTCGCCACAGCCGTCCAAATCGGCCGCTCGCTCGGCTGGCAACGCGCCATCCCGTTGGCGCTGGTCGGCTTCATGGCGGCGCAATGGGCGCGCGAGCATCGCGCACGCGGGCAGGACGGCGCCGAATAGATCGCTTCGAGGCGAAAAGCGGCCACATTCCTCACCAGCAAATGCATCGATTGGCCATGACCACTGCCGCCGTGTCTCGGCGCCGCTCAAGCATTCAGCCGGCACGCCCCGCAGCCGAAACCGACACCAGGAAAATCTTCGGATGTGATCAATTCTATACAGTATGAATCTTTGCGAAAACTTGGAACGTAAAGACAACACGACGGGTTATTACAGACAAACAATCAGATTTATTGGAGATTTCAATGAAGAATACCATGAGAAATACTTTGCTGGTGACGGTTGCCGCCACCGCGCTCATCGCCGGGGCCGGCTTGGCCTCTGCGCAGGGCACCGGCGAAAACCGTGAAGCGCCGGGCGCAACCACACAACAGCCGAAAGCCCCGGGCGGCAAGATGGACCAGCAACCGAACGGTGCGCCGCAGAAGTCGCCGGCGCCCAATGCGCAGGCGCCCATGAAGCCGGCACCGACCGCACAGGCACCCGCAAAGGAGACTCCGGCGCCAACCGCGCAGGCACCGATGAAAGAGAAGCCGGCTGAGACCGCCCAGGCGCCAGCCGCTGCCAAGCCCCAGGCCGCCGAACACGGCGGTAACGCGCAAACTTCGGAGCCGCCGAACTCTCGCATGGCCCCGAGCACGGCGAGAGACGAGACCAAGTCCGGCCCGCCGGCTGCGCTGTCGACCGAACAACACGCGAAGATTCGCGACACGTTGCGGATCGAAAAGTCCGAGCGCCTGGCCAGCGTGCCTTTCTCAACCAAGGTCGGCGAAGCTATTCCAGGAACGGTGCATCTTTACGTCTTGCCCGTTTCGATCATGGAATATGCCCCGCAATATCGCGGCTATGAATACATCCTGGTCGGCGATGAGATCCTCATCGTGGATCCCCGCACGTTGAGAATCGTTGCGGTGATTGCAGCTTAAGTCGGAGCGGACATCATCTTTGCCAAACAATGAGGGCGGGCACGTTCCGCCCTCATTGAATTTGAATCAACTGGGTCCGCTGCCCCGACCGTCCTTCCTGATCTCCGGCTTGGCGCACAAGACGACGGTCGCAAGTATTTTTAGATTTTCCAGTTTTCCGTTAGTGACCTAGTTCGCCATTTCGACTCACACCGTCACTCAGGCGCCGCAACAGGAGATAGACCTTGCCGATCAGACTCGTACTCACCGTCCCCGTGTTGCTTGTCTCAATTTGTTTTGGAGGCGCCGTCCTTGCTGCATCGACTCACGAGGTTTGTCGCAGCGGTTCGATGAACGCGACCCAATATAGCTCTGGTTCCGGCACGGCTAGCGGAGAACCTTTCCGGCCCGACGGCCTCACTGCGGCACACAGAAAGCTGCCGTTCGGAACGCGGATGAAGGTCACGAACCCTCGTACGGGCGCTACGACAATTGTAAAAATCAATGATCGCGGCCCGTTTACTCGCGGTCGTGACATAGATTTATCCAGGGGAGCCGCGCGTGCGATCGGCCTCACGAGCGTTGGAACGGTGTGCACGGAAATTCTATGACACTACCCGGCGGCGTTTGTTTCGCCGCTCTAGATCAAATCCGTCGTAACGGGCGGGCTAACAAGCGGGACATCCGACCGGTCCACTTTCTTGTTTTTCTTACCCGCCTTTTTCATCGCCTTCTTTAGCTTCTTCATCTTCTTGTCGATCTTTGGCTTTTTCGTTTTGCCCATATTACGCATCCCTTCGGATAGAGAAACCGCGCCCTGACTAAATGGGTGGAAACTTATCGCCCGAGCGCGCCAATGCCTCGCGGGCCAAGCGGCTGTCATCCTGCATCTGCGCAATCAGCGCGCCGGCCGAATCGAACATCCGCTCCTCGCGGATCCAATCGATGAAGGCGACGTCGATGTTTTGACCGTAGAGATCGCCGGCAAAATCGAACAAAAAAACCTCGAGCAGCACGGCGCCGGTGTCGAACATCGGCCGCCGGCCGAAGCTTGCCACGCCGCTGTACCGGCGCCCGCCGGCGGCGACGCGCACCGCATAGATGCCGTGGCGCAGCCCGCAAGCCGCGTCGAGCTTGAGATTGACGGTGGGAAAGCCGAGCTCACGGCCGCGCTTGTCGCCGTGGATCACTTCGCCGGACACGAACCACGGATAGCCGAGGAATTCGGCGGCCCGGTCGACCTGCCCGGCGGCAAGCGCATCGCGGATCGGGCCGGACGACACCGGGCGCCCCTGGTCTTCGAATCGCGGCACCACGTCGACGGCGAAGCCGTATTTCTTGCCCTGCGCTTTGAGGAAATCCGGCGAGCCAGCCCGGTTCATGCCGAAGTGGAAGTTGAAGCCGATCACGGCGCCGGAGACGGCAAAGCGCTCGACCAGGATGCGCTCGACGAAGCTTTCTGCCGAAAGACCGGCCAGCGCCGCGTCGAAGGTGAGCACGATCGCGCCGTCGAGCCCGGTCGAGGCCAGCAGCCGCAATTTGACGGCCTCGTCAGTCAGCCGGAACAGCGGCTCGCCGGGGTTGAAGTAGGCGCGCGGATGCGGCTCGAACGTCAGCGCCGCCGCCGGCCGGCCGAGCGCCCGGGCCTGCTCCAGCGCCGCGCCGATCACGGCGCGGTGGCCACGGTGCACGCCGTCGAAATTGCCGATGGCGACAACGGCGCCACGCAGGGCGTCATCGGGCGCGCTGTCGCGCACGACGAGGAAATTTTTCGTCGGCATCGGGCTTCAACGGTTAAGAAAGTCTCTACCGACCTAGGTGCCGCGCCGGCCACGCCGGAGTCAAGCCGCACCGCCGGCGGCGGTTCGGGACCCATTTCCCCGCAAATTGACGACAATTAACCCGATATTCAAACCCGATAGGTAGCTTTTCCGCCATCCGGCAGGGATGCTTCTTGCAAGCTTCCTTGGGAGACCGCCCTGCCTTGCTGTGATGTGCCGACCCCGGTCGGGTCCCGCGCTTGTGCGCCAGGAGCAGAGCGATGGCTCTCGATCCGTCAATGCCGGTGCTGGTGGTCGACGACTACAGCACCATGGTTCGCATCATCCGCAATCTGTTGGGCCAGCTCGGCTTTGCCGACGTTGATGATGCCCGCGACGGCGAGAGCGCGCTTGTCAAGATGCACACCAGGCGCTACGGCCTGGTGATCTCCGATTGGAACATGGAGCCGATGACCGGCTACGACCTGCTGCGCCAGGTGCGCGCCGATCCGGGCCTGGGCGAAATCCCGTTCATCATGGTGACGGCGGAATCCAAGACCGAGAACGTCATCGCGGCAAAGAAGGCCGGCGTGAACAATTACATCGTCAAGCCGTTCAACGCCCAGACGCTCAAGGCCAAGATCGAGGCGGTGTTCGCCGAGAAGGTCGAGCACTCCTCGCCCAATAGCTAGCCGGCGCTACCACTTCAGCCCGCGCGTCACGGCGATCGGCGTAACGCCGCCGGCGGCGAAGATGCCGTTGAGCGCCTCGATCTCCGGCGTGTGGCGGCCGCCGTATTCTTCGGCGTGAATCCCCGACGTCACGAACACGCTGTCGATCCCGAACGCTGCCGCGCCCTTCAAATCCGTGCGCACCGAATCGCCGATCGCCAGCACGCGCTTGCGCGCCACCGCGGCGCCGCCGCGCGCTGTTGCAGCCGCGGCCAACGCGGCTTGATAGATCGGCGCGTGCGGCTTGCCGCAATAGAGCACTTCGCCGCCGAGCGCCACGTAGGCGTCGGCGAGCGCGCCGGCGCAATAGACCAGCGCGTCGCCGCGCTCGACCATGATGTCGGGATTGGCGCAGACCATGAACAGCGACCGCGCCCGCATCGCCGCCAGCATGTCGCGGTAGGTCTCCGGCGTCTCGATGGTGTCGTCGAACAGGCCCGAGCACACCACGTAATCGGCGGTGTCGAGCGGCGCGAAAGTGAGATCGAGGCCGGCGAAGATCGGCACGTCGCGTTGCGGCCCGAGATGAAACACGCGCTGGCCGCGGCGGCCCTCGACGATGCCGCGGGTGGTGTCGCCGGAGCTGGTGATCGCGTCATAGGCCTGCCGCGGCACCGCCAGCCGGTCGAGAATGCGCGCCACCGAATCACCCGGCCGCGGCGCATTGGTGATCAGGATCGCGGTGCCGCCGCGCTTGCGGAAGCGCAGCAATGCGTCGCAGGCCGGCGCAAAGGCCGTCACGCCGTTATGGATGACGCCCCAGACGTCGCACAGCAGCACGTCGTAGTTTTGCGCCAGCGGCTCAAAATGTTCGATGAAGTCGGGCAAATGATTCGCAAGCCTCGGCGCCCCGGGCGGGCGCGCGAGGTGATTAGATCATTCGCGCGCGATCATCAATCGGGGAACTCGGCGGCGCGGGCATGAGCCGCGAGCAGTGCCGCAAGCCGCGCCGGATCGCCCCGCGCCATGCCGCATTCGGTGCCGATGCCGTCGACGCGGACGTGGCGGCGCGCCGCGGCGAGCCGCGCCTTGTCGCCCTCGGCGTCGTTGTGGTGGATGAGGCCGAGATAGAGCGCGGTGCCCGGGCGCAATTTCAGCTTCTCGAGCGGCGCGAAATAGGCGTCATCGGTGCGGCCTTTCGGCACCGGCAGGTGGAAGAACTCGATGCCCCGCTTCACCCGCGCCACGATGCCGTTGACGATCTCGACCATGATGCCGGCATCCTTCGGCTGCACCATGTGCTCGTCGGCGGGGCTGCCGTAGCACAGGTGATAACCGAGCTCGATCTTGCTCGGCACCGCGTCGCCGATCTGGCCGAGCACGTCGATGGTCTCTTTGCGGAAATCGACCGGGCCCGGCTCGTAATAGCCTTCCCAGGCCAGCACCTCCTGGCAGACGTCCCACTGCACGGCGATGCGGTCGTTGGGCAGCACCGCCGCGATGGCATGGACCTCGCCGACGAAATGCTGGGTCAGCGCCGGCAGCAATTTCGGCCGGTCGGCCGGCACCATATTGTTGTAGGTCGGCGCGATCGGGGTCGGGATGCTGATCTGGAATTTGACGTTTCCCGGAATGACGCCGGCCTTTTGCAGCTGGTCGAACACGCCGAACGACTGAATGGCCATGTCGGCATAGCCGGTCTTAAAACCCTTGCGGTCGGGCGTCATGCCGGGCTTGATGCGCAGCCGCGGGATTTCGCGAATAACCTTGCCGTCCCACTGCACGAACTTGAGCGGCGGCACATCGCTCGCCAATTCGATTGCCGGATTTTCCGCAAGCACATCTTGCAGGAAACGAATCCAACTCTTGCGGATGCCGGTCTCGCCGTCGGGCAGGCGCGCGACGTGGCCACCGACCGCGCCGGCGAGCGTCCGGAACACGGTTTCGGAATCCGGCAACGGAATGCTGCCGACGAAATGCACGACTGGAGATTTGGTTTGCTCGGCGTTCATGATGTCGGCCTCCCCGGCCGGGCCCGTGCTTTGGCAAAATCATAACCGCACGCGGCGCCGCTGTAACCCCGCGAGTTGATCGCAATCACCGCGGCCTGTATGGGATTTGACCTGCCCCCAAAACCCAAGGCCGTGCAATGCCGACAAGTTTCCGCCAGATCATCGACAAAGCCGTCAAGGACAAGCGGTTCCTGGTCGTGCCCGGCGCCCATGACGCGCTCAGCGCCCGGCTGATCCAAAAAATCGGCTTCGAGACCTATTTCATCGGCGGCTTTCCCGCGGTCGGCGCCCGTTACGGCGTGCCCGACGTCGGGCTGATGGGCTTTGGCGAAATCTCCGCCGCGGTGCGCGATATCATGTCAGCCTGCGACCTGCCGGTGTTCGTCGACGGCGACGACGGTTATGGCGACGTCAAGAACGTCGTGCATACGGTGCAGACCTACGAGCGCATGGGGGTAAGCGCCATCCTGATCGAGGACCAGCAATGGCCGAAGCGCTGCGGCCACATGGTCGGCAAGAAGGTGGTGCCCATCGAGCTTGCCGAAGCCAAGATCAAGGCGGCCGCTTCCGAGCGCATCAATCCGGAAACCTGGATCCTCGGCCGCACCGACGCGCGCGCGGTCTATGACCTCGACGAAGCCATGCGCCGCGCCGAGCGCTATATCCGCGCCGGCGCCGACGGCATTTTCATCGAGGCGCCGCGCAGCATTGCGGAACTGGAGAAGATCGGCAAAGCCTTCGACGTGCCGCAAATCTGCAATCCGCTGATGGGCGGCCACACCCCGATCCTGTCGATGGAGGAATTGGGCCAGCTCGGATTCAACTGCGCCGTGCTCGGGCTGGACACCATCATGCACGCCGCCAAGGCGATCGAAGCGGTGCTCGTCGACATGAAGTCGGGCAAATTCGCCCACCGCAACGACGGCATGGATTTCGAGGACTACAAGAAGCTCGTCGGCTACGACAAATGGGAAAGCATCGATGAGCGGTTTGCGCCGAAGCAGTGATGCTTTGAACGACGTAGAGCGTTTGATTAGACCAGCGCCGGCTCGCGTTTAGCGTCCTTCGCCGGCGCCGGATCGCGCAAATTCAGAATCCGCCGCGCGTTGTCGTAGAATAATTTCTGCTTGTCGGCATCCGACAGCTTGATGTCCTCGATCAGCTTCAGGCATGGCGCCGGATCCCAGCACGGATAATCGGTGCCGTACATGACGTGGTCGATGCCGTAATAGTCGATGGCGAATGCGATGCCGGCGGAGTGCGGCGACACGGTGTCGGTGTACATGCGTTTCATGTAGTCCTGCACCGGCTTCGGCAGTTTCGCGGCTTTCGAGTTCTTGTCCATGCGGCCGGCCTGGTAGGGCAGCGAGCCGCCGGTATGCGACATCACGATTTTCAGCTGCGGATGCCGCTCCATCATACCGGAGAGGATCATGCGCATGGCGGCGACGGAAACTTCGATGACCCGGCCGAGGCTCAGATGCAGCGCGCCGTCATAGCCGTCGAGCATGTCCTGGAAGATCACGTCGGTCGGATGCAGGAACAGCGGCAGGCCGAGCTTTTCGACATGGGCATAGAACGGCTCCAGCCGCTCGGCATCGATGCGCGCGTCACCGCCGACGCTGCCGGGCAGATTGACGCCCATAAGCCCCAAACGATTGACCGCGTCGTCGACCACCTCGATGGCGACGCGGGTATCCTGCAGCGGCACCGCGGCGCTGGCCCACAGCCGGCCGGGATATTTCTTCTGCGCGCCGGCCATCTCCTCGTTCCACATGATGGCGTAGTCGCGGCCTTCGTCGAGCGGCATGTCGGAGAACGACACCGAGAACGGGCCGATCGAGCAGACCACGTCGACCTGGTGGCCGAGGCTCGCCATGTATTCGAACTGCTTGTCGAGATCGAACCATTCGGCCCAGCTGTTGAGATGCTGGCCAGAGTCGGCGCGGCGCCGATAGTCGTAGCCGCCGCGCGCATTGACCCGCGCGTTGGGGAAATCCTTGCGCTTGCACAACTTGTCGAAAACCGAGCGGGGCCACCAATGGAAATGCGAGTCGATGATGTGCACGGGGCGCTCCTGGCGACGGCTGAAGAACATTGCGATTCTAGTGAGCGGGGCGTTCCGGGTCAACGCGACTGGGCTCACGATTTCGGACTGATTTACCCGTCGCGCGCGTTGTTGACGATCTGGCAAACCGATTCAGCGAACACGAATTTTTGCCTTGGTCCAAGCAAGTGCGGAACAGTCTCGCGCCACCACGCCGCGGCGTTGGGCGCCGCGCTTTCGAGAATGCTCACCGCCGCGGCCGCATCGACGACGTAGCCGGTGTGCCGTTCCGACCGGCCTATAAACCACCACCATATAGCAACGAGGCGTTTGCGCGGCGCCGACAACACGCCAAAGCCGTAAACCGTCCGCCGCCCTGAATGGCCCCAAGCCAGCGGCAATTCTAGTCCGACCCATTTCTCACGCACCCACAGCGGCGCTTCGCCCGGCGGCACGCTGACGATGCGGATATATGACGGTCCGGGCTTCAATGGGTCGGATCCTATTCGCCAATGACAACTCGCTTGCAACCCGAACTATCTGTCAAATTCGCTCCCGAGATGCCATGGAAAAAACCGGCGACGCCGCACAATCCAGCGAACGCGGTGAATGGACGATTGCGCTGGCCACAAGCCCACCTGTCGCATGGCCATGGGCATCCAATTCTGCAATGATTTCACCGCCGTCCGGCCGCAGAGCGGTTCGAAGTGGGAGGAAAGCGATGAAGCGATTTTTCGGTGCGCATTTGACGTCGGGCCTGACGGGTCTTGCAGTGCTCCTGTGCGCCGCCTCGCTTGCGCCGGCGCACGCCGCCGAAAAGCTTCGTGTCGCCAAGGTGGTGCCGTTTGCCTGGTCGTTCACACCGCTCGACATCGGCATCGCGGCCGGCATCTTTGCCAAGCACGGCCTCGACATCGAGGCTTCCGCCTCGGCCGGCGACGCCAAGCTGCAGCAACTTCTGACCTCGGGCTCGATCGACATCGGCATCGGCTCGGGCCCCGGCATGGCCTTCATCGTCAAGGGCGTGCCGGCGAAGGCCGTTGCCGCCATGTTCGGCGCGCCGCAAAACATGGCGGTGATGGTCGGCTACGATTCCGACATCAAGACGGTTGCGGATCTCAAGGGCAAGAAGCTCGGCTGCACCACGGTCGGCTCGCTGACCGACTGGATCGGCGCCCGCATCAACCAGAAGGAAGGCTGGGGCTCCGCCGGCATCACCACGGTGCCGATCGGCGGCATGCCGCCGGCGCGCGCCGCGATCAAGACCCATCAGATCGACGGCTATATCGGGGCGCTGGAAACCGGCTACGCGCTCGAGGAAGCCAAGGAATGGCGCGTCATCACCGCAGCGACCCCGTTCGTCGACCAATTCATCACCCACGTGATCTTCGCCACCAACGACGAGATCGAAAAGCATCCGGAGACGGTGAAGGCTTTTCTCGACGGCTGGTTCGAGACCATCGCCTATATGAAAACCCACAAGGCGGAATCGGTGGCGATCTCGGCAAAAGTCCTCAATCTCAGCGAGGCCGTGATCAGCCGCGTCTATGACGAGCAGATCGGCGCCTTCAATACCGACGGCACTTTCGATCCGAAGGCGGTCGCGGTGCTCAAGAAATCCTACATCGAGATGGGACTGCTCAAGGAAACGCCCGACGACAAGGAGATGTTCACGACGCAGTTCGTGCCGGTGAAGGTCAGCCAGCAATAAATTTCAAGGCCGCGTGCTGCCGGTGCGCGCGAGCTGCGCCAAACCGGCGCCGCGCGGCGCTGAGGCATCGCGTTTGGCCTGATCGGCGGCATCGGTCTTGGTTGCATCCGCGCCTTGCAAGGCTTCGGCGCGCACCGGGCGCGGCGGCGAGAACAAAAAGCCTTGGCCGAAGCGGACGTCGTAATCCAACAAATCGACCACGGCGCCTTCGGCCTCGATGCGCTCGGCGATCAGATCGATGCCGAAGCGGCCTAGCAGATCGGACAGATCGGCCGGGTGGATGTCGGTCGAGGCGGCGCCGACCCGGTTGAGCAAGAGCGCCGCCGGCGCCTTGATGAAGCGGAAGCCGCGCTCGTTGAGCTCGCGCGGCTCGACGCGCAGGTCGGTGAGATTATCCATGGAGAATCGGAAGCCGCGCTCGGCGAGCGCGGCGAGACTCTCGTGCTCGATCGGCCCCATGCCGCGCACGGCTTCCTGGGTGAATTCGAATACCAGCGCCGGCGCGATGGCGCGGTTGGCCTCGGCGAATTCCAGAAACCGCGGAAAACCTGAATCGGTCAGCGTCGCCGACGACAGATTGCAGAACAGGCCGATGTCGCGGTTTTTCAACAAGAGCCGCCGCACCACCTGCACGCAGCGCAGCAGCGAAAGATTATCGAGCTTCGGCATCAGCCCGCCGGCTTCGGCGAATTTCAGGAAATCGCCGGCCACGACCAGATCGCCGTTGTCGGCCTTCAAGCGCGACAGCGCCTCGTAGTAGCGCACCTTGCGCTGCGGCAAGGTCACGATGGGTTGCAGGTAGAGTTCGATCTTGCTGCCTTCGATGGCGCTGTTGATCGCGGCGACGACGCCGTCCCGATCCAAGCCGGCGAAGGCCGCGATCATGCCGGCGATCGGCGCAGCCGGCGCCGCGGCCGGATCGGGCATCGGCATGGCGGCAGTCGCGTGAGTAGCCGCAATGGGGGCTGCGGGCGCAATGCGCTGCTTGCCGCTCAATCCCGCCAGCACCGCCTCGTGCGCCGCCACCGAGTCGGCGAGATGCTTGATCAAGGTCGACAGTTCCTCGATCTCGACCGCGAGCGGCTGCGCCGATGCCAGCGCCTTGTCGAGCACCGAATCGACCTTGGTTTCCACGGTGCCGAGTTGGCGGCCGAACTCGGCGAGTTGGCGCGCGAGGTCGGCCGAGCTGCGCGAGATCGAGGCGATCTGGTCGCTGACTTCGGCGCGGTCGCGGGAGCGGGCGGCGACCGCGTTATAGACCGCAAGCGCCGTGAGGACGCCGAGCCCGACCAAAAACGATTCGGCGCCGGTCAGCCCGAAGCGCAGATAGACCACAAAGCCGATCGAGCCGGCGATGAGCACCATGCAGACGGCGATGAAGATGGCGCTGATACGCACCATATGCCGAACCCCACTATGCCTCGCGCCGAACGGTGCAGCCCCGGGGCGCACGCGCTAGCCCCGCCCCAATGATTCGCATTCGGGCAGTAGCAGTGTCCACAAGCGCCGCGGCGCCGCAAGTCCGCTTGCCGCCATGGCTAAGCTTTTGGTGTGCTTTTATAACGGCAGGCAAGAACTGCAGGAAAGCACGGCGGCGGACGCCGCCTTTGGAACCGGCGCGAAAGCTCATGTCGGCAATGCCGCAAAGGCCTGAAATGACGCCTGCGCCCCGGCTGGCGTTCGGGACAGGCTTCATCGAGTGGATCGAGGCGGCGCCGCGGGCGGCGTTCGCCGCGTTCCTCGCTTTGCATGTCGTGGTCTGGACCGCGCTGCCGACGCTGCTCTACGCCAACCTGCCGCTCGACCTGATCGAGGCGCTGACCTACGGCCGCGAGTGGCAGCTCGGCTACGACAAGCTGCCGCCGCTGCCGTGGTGGTTGGTTGAGATCATGCACCGGGTGTTCGGCGCCGACGCCGCCTATTACGCGCTGGCGCAAGCGGCGGTGATCATCGCCTTCATCGCGGTGTGGGCGACGGCGCGGCCGCTCATTGGAGCGACCGGCGCGCTCCTTGCCGTGCTGATCATCGACGGCATGCATTACTTTCAGTACACCGCGGTGAAGTTCAATCACGACGTGATCCAGCTGCCGTTCTGGGCGCTGGCCGGTTACGCTTTCCACTCAGCGCTCAAGCGCGGCCGCACCGGCCATTGGCTCCTGCTCGGTTTCGCCTTCGGCAGCGCGCTGTGGGCGAAATATTTCGTCGTCGTGTTGGCGGCGCCTTACGCGCTGTTTCTCATATTCGATCGCGACGCGCGCCGCGCTTTGGCGACGCCCGGGCCATGGCTCACGCTCATCGTCGCGCTGGTCATCGCCGCACCCCACATCGTCTGGCTGTTCCAGACCGATTTTCTGCCGCTGGCCTATGCCGAGCACCGTGCCTCTGATGTGCGCGGCTGGTACGACCATGTCCTGCATCCGGCGGTGTTTGTCGGCAGCCAGATTTTTTTCCTACTGCCGTCGTTTTTCATTGTCGCACCGCTGCTGTGGTCGGCTCCCCTCCCCCTTGTGGGGAGGGGTTGGGGCTGGGGGTCGCGAGGCGACGCACGCGCGTCCACGCTTGCGACCGCGCCTCCCGGCCCCCCACCCTACCCTCCCCCACAAGGGGGGAGGGAATTTGCTGCCGACGCATTCGACCGCCGCATCGTGACGCTGCTCGCGTTCGGACCCGGCCTCGCCATGATCGCGCTGATTGCCGTCAGCGGCCGCGGCACATTTGCCATGTGGGGCTATCCGCTGTGGCTTTTTGTCGGGCTTTGGATCGTGCTGACGCTGCGCGCCACGCTCGACCGCGCGCGCGTAGCCCACGCGGTCGCGCACTGGTGCGCGGTGTTCGCCATCTTCGCCATCGTCTTCCTGGTCAATTACTCGGTGCTGCCGCTCCTCGATCACCGCTATCGCGCGGTGTTCTATCCGGGCAACACGCTGGCGGCGACGCTGACGCAGCGCTTCCGCGACGCCACCGGAACGAAACTGCGTTATGTCGTCGGCGCGATGTGGGACGGCGGCAATCTCGCGCACTATTCGCCGGACCAGCCCGAAGTTTTGATCGACGGCCTGCCGCGCCGCGCGCCGTGGATCGATCTTGCCGATCTGCGTAAGTATGGGGCGATCGTGGTGTGGAGCGGCGGCGACACCGCGCACCTGCCGACGCAATTCGCCGCCGTCGCCGGCAATGCCGAGGTCGGCGCACCGTTCGACCTGCCGATGCGCCGCGGCGGCGGCGCACTCCATGTCGGTTGGGCGATCCTAAAACCGCAGTGAATGATCAGTCGGCCGGGCGGGCCGGAATCTCGGTCTGCTTCGGCAAGACTTCGAGCGGCGGCGGATCTTCGCCGAACACCACCTTCAGCATCTCCTCGCTCGGTCGATACTGGTCGGTGACGATCTGCGGGCAGCGCCGGCAGATCGCTGGGCCTTCCTGGCGGAACCAGCGGCATTGCGGCCGGATCGCGCAGTGCGGCAGCTTGTCCGTGACCTCGGCCAGAATTTCGACGCCGCGCGCGGCGAGCTGACAGGCCTGGTTGCTGAAATGCGGGCACGCGCATTCGCGACAGCTCGAAGCGAAGCGAAACACTTCGGTCGGCGATGCTGGCGCCGCCAACTCCAGAAGCTCGGGCGTGACCTCGAGCGCGACTTCGGTCGGCATCACCCGCGGCGCCTCCGGCGTGCCGCCGACGACGCCGATCAGCATCGACGCGCCCGGACGACCGCGCGCGCTGGGACACAGCAACTCGGACGGGGTGTCGCCCGCCGGCACGATACGTCGCGGCATCGGAACGTCAGCCGGCGATTTTGGTCTCGGTGACGGCCCCGACGGTGACGTTGCCCTCGCGATCGGCCTTCAGCTCGGCTTGGAAAATGTAGGCCGGTATGCCGCAGATGATGTGCGGTGGGAGAACGAATTCTTCCTTGGGCTGTTGCGGGCGGTTGGACAGCGCGATCGCGACGCCTTGCGCCGCGGCGCGAGCGATGTGACTTGCCTGGAGTTTCGAAACGGCCATTTCTACCTCCTCTACAATACACGTTTGAAACTGTATTTGCCGAAGAACAAAATTACAAGTTGCCAAATGTCGCACAACATCACGCAGTTGTAACATGATACCGGTGCGGTGGGAGATCGACCGGACTTTTCGCAAAGAAGCTCGCGGCGATTACATCACCGCTTTGATCACCCGCGACACTTTGTCGAAAATCTCGCCGATCTGCGCTTCGCTGACGATCAGCGGCGGCGTGAGCGCCAAGGTCTCGCCGGTGATGCGGATCATGACGCCCTCGTCGTGGAAGCCGCGCTCCATGGCTTCATAGGCGCGCTTGCCGAAGACGTCGGGGCGCGAGGCGAGGTCGATGCCGGCGGTGAGCCCCACGGTGCGGATATCGAGCACGCCGGGCACGCTTTTGAGCGCCATCGCGGCGTCGGCCCACAACGGCTCGAGCTTTTTCGCCCGCTCGAACAGTTTCTCGTCGCGATAAAGATCGAGCGTCGCCAGCCCCGCGGCGCAGGCCAGCGGATGCGCCGAATACGTATAGCCGTGGAACAGTTCGGCGACATGCTCGGGGCCGTGCATGAAAGCGTCGTAGATTCCTTCGCGCGCGATGACGCCGCCCATGGGCACGGCGCCCGAGGTAATGCCCTTGGCGAAGGTGATCATGTCGGGTGTCACGCCGTAACGCTCGGCGGCGAAGGCATGACCGAGCCGTCCGAAGCCGGTGATCACCTCGTCGAAGATCAGCAAGATGCCGTGGCGGTCGCAGATCGCGCGCAGCCGGTCGAGGTAACCTTTGGGCGGCGGCAGTACGCCGGTCGAGCCGGCCATCGGCTCGACGATGACGGCAGCAATGGTCGAGGCATCGTGCAGCGCGACGAGGCGTTCGAGATCGTCGGCGAGATGCGCGCCCCACTCCGGCTCGCCCTTTGTGAAAGCCTGATGCTCGCGGTTATACGTCGCCGGTAAATGATCGACGCCGGCCAGCAGCGTGCCGAAATGCTTGCGGTTACTGACAATGCCGCCGACCGAAATGCCGCCAAAACCGACGCCGTGATAGCCGCGCTCGCGGCCGATCAGCCGGGTGCGCGAGGCCTGCCCGCGCACATTATGGTAGGCGAGCGCGATCTTGAGCGCGGTGTCGACCGCCTCGGAGCCGGAATTGCAGAAGAACACGCGGTCGAGATCGGCCGGCGCCAGCGCCGCGATCCGGCTTGCCAGCTCGAACGATTTCGGGTGCGCGAACTGGAACGCCGGCGCGTAATCGAGTTCCTCGGCCTGGCGCTTGATCGCTTCGACGATCGGGGCGCGGTTATGGCCGGCATTGGTGCACCACAGCCCCGCGGTGCCGTCGAGCACGGCACGGCCCTCGGGCGTGTAATAATGCATGTCCTTGGCCCGCGCGATCAGCCGCGGCGCGCGCTTGAACGCCCGGTTCGGCGTGAACGGCACCCAAAAGGCTTCGAGATCGTTGGGCACGGCCGCGCTGCGGCGATTGGGCTCGGCCATAGGACTGTCTCCTGACGCCACGTCGTCACTGCAACATGGAAGACGTGGATGGCCGGGACAAGCCCGGCCATGACGAAATCGAGTAGGATTGCGGCAGCGAGTCGCGACTGCTAACACCCGCCCAAAGCACTTCCAAAATGGCTGACAAACCGGAAAAAACCAACAAGCTCAAGGCGCGGCTGCCGCGCGGGCTCGCCGACCGCGGGCCGGCCGAGATCGCCGCCACGCGCGAAATGATCGAGAAGATCCGCGCGGTCTACGAGCTTTACGGCTTTGAGCCGGTGGAAACGCCGGCGATCGAATACACCGACGCGCTCGGCAAATTTCTGCCCGACCAGGACCGGCCGAACGAAGGCGTGTTCTCGTTCCTCGACGACGACGAGCAATGGCTGTCTCTGCGCTACGATTTGACGGCGCCGCTGGCACGTTACGTCGCGGAGAATTTCGACACGCTGCCGAAGCCGTATCGCTCGTATCGGGTCGGGAACGTGTTTCGCAACGAGAAGCCGGGGCCGGGGCGCTTTCGGCAGTTCATGCAGTTCGATGCAGATACTGTCGGCAGCGCGTCACCCGCAGCCGATGCCGAGCTTTGCATGATGGCGGCAGATACGACGGAGGCTTTAGGCATTCCGCGCGGCAGTTATGTGGTGAAGGTGAACAATCGAAAAATCCTTGACGGTGTTATGGAGGAAATCGGGATAGGTGGCGAGCAGCATGCGGATAAACGGCTTACTGTTCTGCGTGCCATCGACAAATACGATCGCTTGGGCGCAGGTGGCGTCACCTTGTTGCTCGGCCCGGGGCGTAAGGACGAAAGCGGTGACTTCACGAAGGGAGCTGAGCTGTCTCACGACGCAATTGGTCAAGTTATGTATATGTTCGCCCCGCCACCTGGCTCTGAGCACGGCAGCTTGAATCTCAACGTAATAAGAGCCGCACGCAATCGATTCCCGTCAAACCTCATCTATCAGGAAGGTTTGGATGAACTTCAAGCTATCGCGGAATTGACGGAGTCGGCGAATTACGCCTCCGAACAAATAAGAATTGACCCCTCTGTCGTCCGCGGCCTCGAATATTACACCGGCGCAGTCTTCGAAGTTGAGCTGGCCTTCTCCACCGACAGCTCTTCCGGTTCGCCGCGTTTCGGTTCGGTCGGCGGCGGAGGGCGCTATGATGGCCTCGTGTCGCGCTTCCGCGGCGAGCCGGTGCCGGCGACGGGATTTTCCATCGGCGTGTCGCGCTTGCTCGCCGCGCTCCAGCATCTCGGCAAGGTCGAGACCAAAGCCGAGGCCGGCCCGGTCGTCGTGACCGTGTTCGACAAGGACCGCATCGCTGACTACCAGCAGATGGTCGCGTCGCTGCGCAATGCCGGCATTCGCGCCGAGCTTTATCTCGGCTCCGGCAAATTCGGCCCGCAGATGAAATACGCCGATAAGCGCAACTCCCCGTGCGTCGTTATCCAGGGCTCCGACGAGAAGGCCAAGGGCGAAGTCACGATCAAGGATCTGATCGTCGGCGCCGAGCTCGCCAAGCTGGAAAAAGGCCGCGAGGAGCATCTGCAAAAGCAGGCCGAGGCGCAGCGCGCCGTGCCGGAGGCGCAATTGGTCGAGGCCGTCCGCGCCGTGCTGGCGCGCCATAAGCTTGGCCCGCGCTGACGCCACCGCCTTCCGCTACCGTTGCACGGCTGCCACAGGGTTCCGGAATAAATCACGGCGTTCCGGGTTCATGCGTGATAGTCGCAATATCTTCGTGATAAAGTAGCGATTGTCCCGATGTTTGCCGGGACGAGGTTCTGACCGTGCGCAAGTATTTCGCCAGGCGGCCGTTGCGGCGGCGCATTGTTGCGCTGGCGGCGGCTTATGCGATTGCGCTGTCGAGCCTGATCGCGAGTTTTGGCGCGGCAAGCGCCGCGGCCGCTGCGGCAGCCACTCCGAGCGGCATCATCTGCCACACGCTTGTCGCAGGCGACGAGACGCCCGCCCCCGGCGACACCAACAGTAAACATTGCGCCGATAATTGCTGCATCGGCTGCCTGATGCTGATGGCGGCGCTGCCGCCGCCGCCGGCGAAAATCATCGGCGCACCGCTGGCGGCAAGCCAGTCCATCGCGCCGCCGCAGGACATCGTTCTCGTCGGCGCACTGCAAACCAAAGACCATCGTTCGCGAGCGCCCCCCCTGGCCGCGTGAAGCCCAGCGGCCCGACCCGCGTCGGCCGCAGTGTTTCCCTGATGCCAATGGAGAGCCTCCATGTCTGGAAATCACAGATACTTGCGCGCCGTCACGCTGGCGCTGGTGTTCGCCGCGCTACCCTGCACCGATGCGTTCGCCCATTGCTTCGTCGGCGCGCGCTTCTTTCCCGCCACCCTCGCCACCGACGATCCGTGCGTTGCCGATGAGCTGTCGTTGCCGACCGTGTCGTGGTCGCGGACCGCCGACACGCCGCCGGCCACCGAATGGGATGTGTCCGGCGAATTGTCGAAACGCATCACCGCGGATTTCGGCATTTCGATCGGCACCACCTGGACGCAAATCCGCGGGCCCGGCGGCCCGACCATGGCGGGGTTCGACAACCTCGAAACCGCGGCGCAGTACCAGTTGCTCAAGGACAACTCGCACGAGCTCGCTATGCTGCTCGGCCTGATCGTCGATTGGGGTTCCACCGGTGCCATCAATTCCGGGATTGCGACGCCGTACAGCGTGCTCACGCCGACCTACTACTTCGGCAAGGGTTTTGGCGACCTGCCCGACGCGGCGGGCTGGTTGCGCGCCTTCGCGGTGACCGGGCAGATCGGCTATCAGATTCCGAGCCGCTCGTTCGACGTGGTGCAGCAGTCGTTCATCCCGCAAGTGCTGGCCTGGGGCGGCTCGATCCAGTACAGCATGCCGTACCTGAAATCGGAGATCCTGGATCTGCAACTGCCCGATTTCATCAATCACCTGATTCCGATCGTCGAGTTCCAGATGTCGACGCCGGCCGCCAACAATTTCGGCAACAGTTTTGTCACCACCGGCACCATCAATCCGGGCGTGATCTGGGTCGGCAGCTATTTCCAGGTCGGGATCGAGGCGCAGGTGCCGGTCAACGCCCAGAGCGGGCACGGCATCGGCGTGCTCGGCCAACTGCATCTCTATCTCGACGACATGTTCCCGAAGACCATCGGCCAGCCGCTCATCGGCGGCACGTCGACCCCGCCGCAACAACTAAAATTCTGAGGTATCGCCATGCGAAAATTTCTCACCATTGTGCCGCTGCTCTTGATCGCTCTCGCACCCGTCGCGGCGCAGGCCCATGCCTTCCTCGATCACGCCAGTCCGCTGGTCGGCAGCACGGTGCCCGCGGCGCCCCATGAGGTCGTGCTGACGTTCACGCAAAACCTGGAAGCTGCCTTCAGCACCGCCCAAGTCACCGACGCGAGCGGCGCCCGCGTCGATCAGGGCAAGGCGCAAGTCAGCGGCAGCACCATGACGATCGGACTGAAATCGCTCGGGCCCGGAAGCTACAAGGTGCACTGGCACGTGCTCTCGGTCGACACCCACTCCACCGAAGGAACCTTCTCGTTCCATGTCGGCGGGCACTAGCCTTGGTAGCCTTGGTAGCTTTGATAGCCTTGGCCGATCCGCTCATCTACGCGCGCGCCATTCAGTTCGCCGCGACGATGCTGGTGGCGGGCGTTGTTTTGTTTGCGGTCTTCGTTGCCGCGCCGGCGTGGCGCGGCGTCTCAAGCAACGGCGGTGTTGCGGTCAAGATTCGGGCGCGGCTCGCCGCCATCGCCTGGATCAGCCTCGCGCTGGCGGCGATCTCGGGCGTGGCGTGGCTGGTTCTGACCGCGGCAGCGATGAGCGATCGGCCGACGCCGCAAGTGTTCGGCGACGGCGTGCTGTGGACCGTGCTGTCGCAAACGACTTTCGGACGCGACTGGCTCGTCCGTTTTGTCCTGGCCTGCGCTCTGGCTGCGACCTTGCCGGCGTTGCTGTCGCCGCGAAATCATAAAACACCTTGGATCGAGGCCGCAGCCGCGGTTTTGGCCGCGGCTTTTGCCGGCGCACTGACCTGGTCTGGTCACGCGGCAGGCGGATTGGGCGGCGAGGCTATCATCCACCCGGCCGCCGACGTTCTGCATCTCATCGCCGCCGCGGCCTGGGTCGGAGCGCTCTTGCCGCTCATCGTGCTTTTTGCCGCCGCCGGCGCGGACGACACTTCGCTCGCGATGGCGCGAACGGCAACGGCGCGATTTTCCATCCTCGGCATCGTCAGCGTCGGCACGCTGCTCGTGACCGGGATCGTCAATACCTATTATCTCGCCGGCAGCGTGCCTGCGCTGCTGCACACGGATTACGGCCGGCTGCTCCTCATCAAGATTGCGCTGTTCCTGGCGATGCTGGCGATTGCCGCCGTCAATCGGTTCCAGTTGACGCCGCAGCTTGCGCAACAAGCCAGCATCGCCGCGAGCCGCAACGCCTTGCGGCAGCTACGCCGCAATGCATCGATCGAGGTTTTGGCCGGCGCGATCGTCATCGTCATCGTCGCTGCGCTCGGCACCATGGCGCCCGCGATCCATGCCGCCCATCAGCACCCAACCTATGGGGCCGTCCCCGCCGACGCCGCTTTCGTCCACATCCATTTGGTGGAGGGCATGGCGGACGTGACCATCATGCCCGGGCGCACTGGACGCGCGCGCGCGATAATCCGGCTTTGGAACGAAGATTTTGGCCCGCTTGAAGCCCGGCAGGTGAGTTTGACGCTGACGGCTCCCGCGGCGACCGGCAACCCAACACCGCGTGCTGCCCGGCAAGGACGCGATGGCGCCTGGCAGGTCGACGGCATCGAGCTTTCCGAGCCGGGCAACTGGACGGTCAGTGTCGACGTCGTGCTCGACCAAACAAAGCGCCTCACGCTCACCGCGCCGATTGTAATTGAGCCCGGGCCCTAATCAGAACTCGGTCTGCGCCCGCACGGCCAACAGCGACACTGGCCCGCGATCGCGGTTGTAGGCCGGGTTGACGACGAACTGGTAATCGAACGTCACGTGCCACGTGTAGACGGGCAATTGGTAATAGGTCTCGATGATCTGTTCCAAGCCCGGATGCGGCAGCATACCGTCGCCGACCAGGATGCCAAGGCCGCCGGCATTGAGGAACGCCTGGTGCTCTTTGGTGATGCCGTTGACGATCGCGGCCACCGCGAACGTGTCGTCGGGGCGGTGCCACTGCGTGCCCTTCAGCGCCAAGCCGGCGGCAATGGTGCGATCGATGTCGGTGTAGGATTCCGGCTCGATGTCGCCGCTGGCAAAGCCGGCGCGGGCGAACAGGCCGAGGTCGGCGGTGATTTCCTGTTCGAGATTGACGCCCAAGCCGGTGCGGCTGCGATATTGGCGCACCGCGGCGATGTCGGCCGGGCCACCTGTGACCTGCGCCAGGGCGATAGCGTCTTCATAGGTGCCCAGCCGAGCGCGGGTGAGAAAGCCGGTGAACGCGATCTTGCCGGGATGGCTCCACAGCTCGTAGCGCCGCTCGATTTCGCCGAGCCATTGGAACTGGCTGAAGTGCGGATCCAAATCCTCACCGTTCGGCACCGTGGTCAGGTCGAACACGCCGGCGCGTAACGTCCATGGGCCCTCGTACCATTCGGCGGCGACGCCGTAGCTGTAGCCCCAGGCATCGGCGGCATAATCGAACGTGCCGGTGTCGATCAGCGCCCAGTTCATGAAATCCTTGCGCGGGTTTTGCGCGTATTTGTTCTGGTCGAACACGTCGGACACCGAAAACTTTCCGACCGTGATGACGAGGCGATCGATGGTGTTCGATCCGGCGAACTGATTCTGGTCGGCCGCGACCTTCTC